>Ga0302234_10002815_pt1 | contig 10828 bp, 10 predicted proteins | sample II_Palsa_N3_2_FD_193576 | JGI IMG/M metagenome (GOLD analysis project Ga0302234, IMG submission 193576) | Peat permafrost microbial communities from Stordalen Mire near Abisko, Sweden - II_Palsa_N3_2 | ecosystem: Environmental > Terrestrial > Soil > Palsa > Peat permafrost | place: Sweden... | reverse complement strand
GGTACCTGTACGCCCGCTTCACCATCCTCGCCATGCTTCACATTCTACACCACTACTTTGTGAAGGGAGGCGCGCCCGTTCCTCCCCATGGCTGAAGCCAGGGGTTTCCCGGGCGCATTTCTGATGACAAGGGCCTGGGTGGTGCCGTTGCCGTGGAAGTACAGGTTGTTGTGCAGCAAGATGTAGGCGTCGCGGAATGGCTACGCCGGGTCACCCGCGCCGAGTGATTCCGCCCAAGCACCAAAAGCTCTCCTCAGGTTCAGCTCGGAAGCCCTGGCTGTTGCAAGATCAGCACGATCGAGAGGATCAGCAGCACGGAGCCGAACCCGACCAGGGCGTACCGGACCCCGGTCAGCTTGAACGAGCTGCCGATGCCCACCAGGAACAGCACCGCGGCCAGGAACACCGTGATCCGGACGTAATTGTCGCCGGTGGTCGCGGCCTGGTTGCCCGCCTGGAACTTCGCCGCAGACTCGTTGTCGAGCGTGTTGGCCTGCGCCTGCACTGGCTGCTTGTACTGAGGCATATAGGTCGGGCCGGGCGCGGCATGCGGATTATGCAGCGGGTCCGTCGCCATCCACGCGTTGAAGGCGACCAGGAACTCGGGCCGGAAGCGGCGCACCGCGATCGCTTCCTTCTGCGGGCTGTTCAGGGTGAACGCGATGAACCAGGCGTTGAAGGTCGCGGCGTCGAAATTACGGAGCGAGATGGCCGTGAGGTCGTCGCGGGTGGCGAGGTTGCCCAGGGTCGAGGCCCGGGCGATGTCGATGCGCGAGGCCGTGCCCCACTTCGACGCCGAGTACCCCGCCCAGGCGGCGGTGATGGTGACGAGCGCGAGCAGCACCGCCTCGCAGATCTGCACGATCCGGGAATGACGGCCGCCGGACCCACCGTGACCGTCTGCCTCCTCGGCCCGCTGATGCGCCTCGCCATGTTCATGCAGTTTCTTGCCGGTCTCGATTGGGTCCAGTCCCTCGGGCATCAGCGCCTCGCTTCTCCCCCGCCAAGCTGGCTACCTCGTCTCCTCCTCAGCCGAGCCGACCGAGGATATGGTCGCCGACCCGGATGGCGTTGGCCATCGCGGTCAGGGCCGGGTTCACCGCGCTGATGCTCGGGAAGATACTGGTGTCGGCCACGTAGAGGTTGTCGACTTCATGGGCCCGGCAGCTGGGGTCGAGCACGGACGTCGCCGGGTCGGCGCCGAAGCGGACGGTCCCGGCCTGGTGCGCGCAGCCGGCGACCGGGATGTCGGTTTTCATGTACGCGAACCGGTGGGCCAGGTGATTTTCGTGCATGCCGAGAGAGCCGAGCATCGACTTGAGCTGGTGGTACAGCCGCTTAGCCGCGGTGGGGTTACTCGGCGTGTACAGGATGTGCACGTTGCCGTCCGGGCCGAGGGTGACCCGGTTGTCTGGCTGCGGCAGGTCCTCGGTGGACAGCCAGAAGTCCACGGCGTGCTCCGCGACGTCGCGCAGCGCCCAGTTAGGCGCGAACTTGGTCTCGAGCGGCTTCTCGCCGCGGAACATCGCCGCTTGCGACTTGCCGATCATCTGGATGTTGCCCATCGGGTAGTCGAAGTCCGGGCCGCTGAAGTAGAAGTCGTTGACGCCGAGGGTCTTCTGGAACACGGTCGGGTTGGGGTCCTTGGACAGGGCGAGCACGGCCTGGCTGTCGTGGTACATGAAGTTCCGGCCGACCTGATCGGAGCTGTTGGCCAGCCCCGCCGGGTGCTTGTCGCTGGCCGAGGCCAGCAGCAGCTTGGCGGAGTTGGCCGCACCGCAGGAGACGACCACGATGTCGCCCGCGTACCGCTCGGTCTCACCGTCCCGCTCGACCACCACCTCGGTGACCGCGGTGCCGGCCGGGTTGGTTTCCAGCTTCACCGCCCGCGCGTTCCGCAGCAGCGTGACGTTGGCGTGCTCGAGGGCGGGGCGGACGCCGAGCACCTCAGCGTCGGACTTGGCGTGCAGCGGGCACGGGAAGCCGTCGCAGTCTCCGCAGCGCACACAGATGCTGTACGGCCGGTTGGCCTCGTTGAGCAGGATGCCGCACGGCGCGTGGAACGGGTGGTACCCCCCCTTCTCGAGGTCATCGGAGAGCTGCTGAATCCGGGGCTCGTGCGAAACGGCGGGGTACGGATAGGGCGCGCTGGCCGACGGCTCGGTCGGATCCTCACCCCGCGCGCCGTGCACCTGGTACATCGTCTCGGCGGCGGTGTAATACGGCTCCATGTCCTGATAGGAGATGGGCCAGGCGGGCGACAGGCCGTCGTGGTGATGAATGTCACCGAAGTCCTGCTCGCGCATCCGGTACAGCGCGGCGCCGTACAGCTTGGTGGCACCGCCGACGAAATAATGCACCTGCGGCTGGAAGAAGGCCTTGCCCTTCACGTCGTACCAGCTGTCGGGTGAGATGTAGCGGCCCTTGACGAACACGTCCTCCGTCGACCAGTTCCCCGGCTCGCGGGGCAGCCAGTCGCCGCGCTCGAGCAGCAGGATGCGCTTGCCCGACGGGGCCAGGTGGCGGGCGAGCGTGCCGCCGCCTGCTCCGGTACCGATCACGATGACGTCGTAGTGCTCACTCATGTCTTAGCTCCTTGCGGGCGGGGCGGCGCTGGGCGCCGGGGTGCCAGGCGTAATGTCACCGGCCGGGCCCGGCGCGGCCGGCGGGGACGCAGCGGGCGGAGGTCCCGTCACGAACTGGTCCCGGCTGACGCGCCGGCGGAAGACGTAGTAGGTCCAGCTCTGGTAGGCGAGGACGAGCGGCAGGAAGATGAGGACGATGATGGTCATCGCGTCGAGCGAGTAGGGGTTGGACGCCGTGTTGTGCACGGTGAGGTTGTAGGCCGGGTTGGTGCTGGACACCATCACGTTGGGGTACAGCCCAGCGAAGATCGACAGGATGCAGGACGCCATCGTGATCGCGGTCGCGGTGAAGGCGAAGCCGTCGCGGCGCGCGTAGACCAGCCAGACGGCGGCCAGGATGGCGATGATGGCGAGCAGCTCGAGCGGCCGGAGGAAGAAGGTGGTGCTGGACGTCACGTGCGTCCAGATGGCGAAGCCCACGACCGCGGCCGCGGTGAACGGGGCCACCGTGCGGGCGATCCGCCGGGAACGTTCGTGCATCTCGCCGGTGGTTTTGAGGGACAGGAACGTCGCGCCGTGCAGGAGGCAGATCAGCACCAGGGTGACCCCGGTGAACAGCGCGTAAGGCTGCAGCAGGGTCCAGAACGACCCGGTGTAGTTCTGGGCGGAATTGATGGGCAGTCCGTGCAGCAGGTCGGCCAGGCCGACGCCGATCAGCAGCGGGGCCAGCAGGCTGCCCACGGTCAGTGACACGTCCCAGGTACGCCGCCAGCGGGCCGCGTCGCGCTTGCCGCGGAACTCGAAGGCCACGCCGCGGATGATCAGTGCCGCCAGCAGCAGGGCCAGGGCGAGGTACAGCCCGGAGAACATGGTCGCGTACCAGCCGGGGAACGCCGCGAACATGGCCGCCCCGGCCACGATCAGCCAGACCTCGTTGCCGTCCCACAGCGGCCCGATGGTGTTGATGGCGGCCCGGCGGCCGGCCTCGTCCTGGCCGACCACGCTGTGCAGCATGCCGACGCCGAAGTCGAACCCCTCGAGAATGAAAAACCCGGTCCACAGAACCGCGATGACGATGAACCAGAACGGCACCATGATGACCTCAGTACTGAACGGCTGGGACGGGCGCGTCGGCCTCGGCTTCGGCGCGCGGGGGCGGGAGCTGGTCGCGTGAGTAGCGCAGCATCAAGAGGAAGTCGACCGTGCCGAGCGTGCCGTACAGCAGGACGAATCCCACCACGCTGATCCACAGCCAGGTGGTGCTGACGGTCGGCGAGATCCCGTTCTTGGTCAGCATGATGCCCTGCACGATCCAGGGCTGCCGGCCGCTTTCGGTCAGCAGCCAGCCCGCGGTGTTCATCACGAACGGCAGCACCGCAACCCATACCGCCGCCCACAAGAACCACCGGGAGGTCGCGAGTTTCTCGCGCCGGACCAGCCAGAGCCCCCACAGGGCGAATAGCAGGACCAGACCACCGAGGTAGGCCATGACCCGCATGGACCAGTACTGGATGAACACGTCCGGCACGTAGTAGCCGGGCCCGTAGGACTTGCTGTACTGCGACTGGAGCGGGTTGAGGCCCACCACCTTGCCGTTCCAGTGGTTGGTGGCCAGCAGCGACAGCAGGTGCGGGATCGCGATGACCTGGGTCGGGGTCTGGTCGTTGTTGCCGCCGCCGATCTGGAACAGCGAGAACGAGCACGGCTGGCAGGTGGTCCACTGGGCCTCCGCGGCCGCGATCTTCATCGGCTGGTACGTGCCCTCGATCACCCCGAGCTCGTCACCGACCAGCAAGGTGAACAGCATCGCCGGGACCAGGACGATGAGCGCCAGCCGCGCCGACCGGGTGAACACCTCCCGGTCGCCGCCGTGCCTGAGCTGCCACGCGGAGACCGCCAGCATGATCACGGCGCCGGTGACCAGCGACACGAAGATGACCTTCGAGTATCCCCACACGAATACCGGGTTGGTGAACACCGCCCAGAGGTTGTTCAGTTGCGGCTTGCCGTTCACCATCTGGTAGCCGACGGGATGCTGCATCCAGGAGTTGGCCGCCAGGATGAACGCCGCCGACAGCATGCTGCCCACCGTGACCAGCCAGATCGTGGCCAGGTGCACGCGGCGCGACAGCTTGTCCCAGCCGAACAGCCACAGCCCCAGGAACGTCGACTCCAGGAAGAACGCGGCCAGTCCCTCCATGGCGAGCGGGGCGCCGAAGATGTTGCCGACCAGCCGCGAGTACGCCCCCCAGTTCATCCCGAACTCGAACTCCTGCACGATGCCCGTCACCACGCCGATCGCGACGTTGATGACCAGCAGCGTGCCGAAGAACTTGGTCAGCCGCAGGTACTCGTCCCGCTTGGTCCGGTACCACGCCGTCTGCAGCAACGCGGTCAGAAAGGCCAGCCCAATGGTCACCGGGACGAAAAAGAAATGGTTGATCGACGTGAACGCGAACTGCCACCGCGCAAGATCCAGCGCCATCCGTACCTCCTCCGGTCACCTAAGCTTCGGACTTCGGTCACCAAAGCTTGGGAGAGATTGGCCGCGCGTGAACGGCAGCCGCTGGTCAGGAGTTAACTTCGGCCGACACGCCGTTCCGCCAGGCGGCCGTGCCGGCCGCGGCGGCGGTCCTGGCCTGCGCCCACTTGAGCTTCGCGACCTCGCTGGGCGGCACGTCCATCTCCTGGACCCACCGGCGGGTGGCAGCAAGCAGGTGCGATCCGCCGACGACCAGGCCCGCCAAGGCGACTACGGTGCCGGCTCCGATGAGCGCGGCACCCGTGATCAGCGGGCCAGTTCTGAAGTCCGGCAAGTTATTGCTGTCCTGCGTATTAGCAGACATCACACACCATCCTGGCCGTTGGACAATGACCATCACTTTGGCCGCGCGGGCGCAGGCAGGCATCACCCTGCCTGGGTGATTACCTGCCCAGCCGCCGCCGGGCCGGCCAAGCCGCCGCCCGCCGGCCAAGCCGCCACCCAGCCGGCCAGGCCGCCACCCGGCCGGCCAGTAAGGGCCAGATCGCCCCGCGGGCCAATAAGGCCAGATCACCCTGTCGGGGTGAAGCGACCGGAAGCCGGTACGGCCAGATTGAGCGTGTGGGCGTGCCCGTCGCCGAAGTCGCTCATCGGGCAGGTACTTGCGCTGAAAAGAGGCAAGATGACTGACACCGCTTCCCCCGCGACCAAGGGCCAGACCGCAACGGGGCAGACCCAGACGGGTCTGTTCCCGCCGATCGCCGACTACGCATTCCTGTCGAACTGCGAGCAGAGCTGCCTGATCGCGCCGGACGGATCAGTCGAATGGCTGTGCCTGCCGCGGCCCGATTCCCCCAGTGTGTTCGGGGCGCTGCTCGACCGGACCGCCGGCATGTTCCGGTTCGGTCCTGGCACCACCCACGTCCCGCAGCACCGCCGGTACGTGCCGGGGACGATGGTGCTGGAAACAACCTGGCAGACCGCGACGGGGTGGATGATCGTCCAGGACTTCCTGGCCGTCGGCCCGGTCTCGCACGAGGGACGCCGGCCCGACTACCATCGGGCCCCCGCTGATTTCGGCGCCGTCGGGGCGCTGGTGCGGATCGCGACCTGCATCAGCGGCCGGGTCGAGGCCGTGGTGAACTGCGGGCCGCTCTTCAACTACGGGACCGTCGGCGGCACCTGGAGCTATTCGGGCAAGGGGTACGACGCGATGACGATTGTCCCCGCGGAAGGGGACACGCAGCTCAGCCTGGCGGGCAGTATCCCGCTCGGCGTGCTGGGCGCCCGCTGTTACGGCCGCACGACCCTCGCCGAGGGACAGTCGGCGTTCGTCGCCCTGTCCTGGGGAGATGCCCGGGCGCCGGCGAACCAGGACGAGGCGTTCAGCGCCCTGCAGACCACGGTCGATTACTGGCGTGACTGGCTGAGCTCGGCCAAGGTCCCCGACCATCCGTGGAAGCCCTACCTCGACCGCAGCGCCCTGACCCTGAAGGGCCTCAGCTACGCCCCCACCGGCGCCATCATGGCCGCCGCGACGACCTCGCTGCCGGAAACGCCCGGCGGGGCGCGCAACTGGGACTACCGGTTCACCTGGATCAGGGACTCGGCCTTCATGCTCCGGTCGCTGTATCGCCTGGGCTTCGACTGGGAGGCGATCGAGTACTGGGGCTTCGTCCTGGACGCGGTCACCGCGGGGGATCTCAACCGCCGGCCCGAGCTGCAGATCATGTACGGCATCGCCGGGGAACGTGACCTGACCGAACACACGCTGGACCACCTGTCCGGGTGGCGGGGGGCGCGCCCGGTTCGGGTCGGCAACGGGGCCTGGAATCAGCAGCAGCACGACGTCTGGGGCATGATCATCGACGCCCTCGACGTCCAGTTCCACCTGGCGGCCTCCCAGATCGCGACGCCGGTGTGGGAAGGACTCGCCACCTTCGTGGACGCCGCTCTGCAGCACTGGCGTGAGCCCGACCAGGGCATCTGGGAAGTCCGCGGTGACCCCAAGCACTTCGTCGCGTCGAAGGTCATGTGCTGGGTGGCGGCCGCGCGGGGCGCCGATCTCGCCGACTCGCGGGGCCACGCCGACCGCGCCAAGCGCTGGCGGGCGGGCGCCGACGAGATCAAGGCCGAGGTGCTGGAGAAGGGCGTGTCCGACCGGGGGGTGTTCCGGCAGCACTACGAGACCGACGATCTCGACGCCTCGCTGCTGCTGCTGCCGATCATGGGATTCCTGCCCCCCGACGACAAGCGCATCATCGCGACCGTCCTGGCCATCGCCGACGAGCTGACCCAGGACGGCCTGGTGTTGCGCTACAAGGTGGAGGGCACGGACACCGGGTTCTCCGGTGACGAAGGCACCTTCACCATCTGCTCCTTCTGGCTGGTGACCGCGCTGGCCATGATCGGCGAGCAGCGCCGCGCGCGCGCCCTGTGCGAGAAGCTGCTGTCCTTCGCCGGGCCCCTGATGCTGTATGCGGAGGAGATTGACGCGACCACCGGCCAGCATCTCGGCAATTTCCCGCAGGCCTTCACGCATCTGGCGCTGATCGAGGCGGTGTCGGTGATCATCGAGACCGAGCGCGCAGGCGCGTCCGGCCCTTCGTACAATCCGCCCCCCGTCATATAAGGGGTGAGATCGGGCACCGGAGAGGAGCCGGGACGGACCCCAGCGGGAACGAAAGCTCAGCCAGCCCCGCGGCTCCCGCGGGGCTGGCTGACGCTGAGCCGGACGCCCGGTTCACCTTCGCCAACGAGCGGACGTTCCTGGCCTGGAGCCGCACCGCACTCGCGCTGGTGACCGCGGGGCTCGCGATCGTCCAGCTGCTGCCGGCCTTCCCCGGTGTCCCCTGGGGCCGGCGCATCATCGGAACCCCGCTGATCCTCCTCGGCTCGGCCGTCGCCATCGTCAGCTACCTGGAATGGAGGGGCAATCAGCGGGCACTTCGCCGCGGTGAGCCAGTGGGCCACTCGCGGCTGCCCGGGATCCTGGCCGTGACGATCGCGGCCGTTGGGCTGATCGCCGTGGCGCTTTCCCTGCTGTCCGGGGAGGTGAAGCATTGACGGCGCCCGCGGACGACATCGAGGACGCCGATCCCGGCCTGGCGCGGGCGAGGACGGCCCTGTCCTGGACGCGGACGGCGATCTCGTTCGCGGCTCTGGGGGCCGCCATCCTCAAGAGCCGTCCGTACGCGGGCATCCCGATCCTGATCCTCAGCGGCCTGATCTGGGGAATGGGCCAACTGGTCCGCGCGCCGGGCACGGCCCGGGCCCGGTCCCGCCGCCTGCTGGTGATCGCCGTAGCCATCACCGGCGTTTCGATCGTGGCGCTGGCGATTGCGCTGCTCAGTCCCGAGCCCGGCAGCCGCTGAGACCCTCCGTCCGGGCCCCCGGCGGAACTCCTCCGCCACGCCGACCGCTACGGGCTCCGGACGCTCCGGCGGCAGGCTAGGGTTGTCACTTTTCGCCACCACATGCACTTCACGTCGGGCACCCGGCGCTGGCCTCGTTATCCGACGTTCGCTGGGGGCCTGGGCGCGAAGGACATGAGCTCGTCATGCCCCTTGCTGACCACTCCATAGCTCGCCTCGGGCACCTCGATCCACGCGCCGGGGAGATCACCGATGGGCTCCGAGACCACGAGCCGCGCATCCCCGGACACCTGCCGCAGAATCTCCCGATCGGGATACAGCCCTCTGAGCGTGCGGACGTCGCGGTTGAAGAACAGCGTTCGCGATTTGCCCTCGGTCGAGTAGCGGAACGCCCATATGCTCTCGCCGTCGGTGGTCGCGATCGTGCCCTGGAACGGGTACGTGACGCCGTGCTGCTGGCCGCGGGCCTCGATGAACCCGATGGCGCGCGCCACCGCCTCGGGCGGATTGTCCTCCAGGCCGAAGGTGAGCGCCAGATAGAACAGGATCTCGCTGTCCGTCTGCCCCTTGATCTCGGTAAAAAGCGATTCGTCGATCGCGAGCACCGCATCGCGTTTGTACGTCGCGAAGCCGTCGACGAATCCGTTGTGCATCCACAGCCATTGGCCGTGGCGGAACGGATGGCAGTTCGTCTGCTGGACGGCCGACCCGATCGCCGCGCGAATATGGGTGAAGAAAAGCGGCGAGGTCACGTGGCCCGTGAGCTCGCGCAGGTTCTGGTCATTCCAGGCCGGCTCGGTGCCGTGGAAGACCCCGGGGGTGGGCGCGGCGTCATACCAGCCGACGCCGAATCCGTCGCCGTTCGTGGTCTCGGCCCCGAGCCTGGAGTGCAGGCTCTGGTCGATCAGCGAGTGGACCGGGGTGTACAGCACCTCCGAGAGCAAGATGGGTGAACCGCTGTAAGCGAGCCAGCGACACATGGGTCGCCCCCTTCGGCCGTGGCCTGGAGCGCTGAGTAGCCGGGGCAAGCTGGCCCAGGCCGGCTCCATGGTGCCTGCGCGCAGGCTATGGCGCCGCCCGCGCGGCCAGCATCCCTCGTGGCGGGTGACGTGGCCGCGCGGCCCGCGGCTTGACAGAGTCCGCCGCGGCTGACCGGGGCTGACCGCGACCGGGCGCGGCCGGCGGGGCGGGGCGTGGCCGGCCGGGCCGGGGCGGGGCAGACCGCCCGCGAACATCTACGCAACCGCTAACCGGAGGATGACCATGGATCTCGATACCGCCTCCCACGACCACCCTGGGACCGAACGGGTATCGACCGGGGTGCTTCCGGCCGATGCTGAGGTGGAGGCTCTCGTCACCGCCGGCTACGAGCGTTTTCGCTATCTCGACGAGGGGGCCGTCGCCGACTACATTCCGGCCCTCGCGGCGGCGTCGCCCAGCGCCTTCGGCGTTTGCGTGGCCGGGGTTCGCGGGCGGCTCTTCTCGATTGGCGACGCTGACCAGGAGTTTGCATCGAGAGTGTCTCCAAGCTCTTTGTCTTCGCCCTGGTCTTTGACGTCCTCCCCGGCGTGAACGGCGGGGATTCCTCCAGCGCGGCTCACGCCGCGCTCCGGTGGGTTCCTGTTTCAGCGCCGGCTGCCACAGGGTGTGGTCTGACACCGGCTTCGCAGGCGTTTTTGTTGTCCGCCCGCCCGGCGGCCAAAATGTTCTTTGCCGCGTTCACGTCCCGGTCGTGGACGGTTTCGCACGCTCCGCACGTCCACGCGCGGACCTGCAGCGGCTTGGGCCCATCCTTCACACCGCACGCCGAGCACACCTGGCTGGTGGGCTCGAACCGGCCGATCCGGGCGAACGTGCGCCCGTACTGCGCTGCTTTGTCCTCGATCAGCCGCAGCAGCTGCGACCAGCCGGCGTCGTGCACGGACCGGGCCAGCCGGGTACGCGCCAGCCCGGACACGCACAAGTCCTCCGCATAGACCGCTTGATTATCGCGGGCCAGCCGAAACGCGAACTTGTGCGCATGATCGAGCCGGGTCTGCCGCACCGTGCGGTGCAGCACCGCGACCCGGTGCCGGGCCCGGGCCCGGTTCGCGGAGCCCTTCCGCGTCCGGGATAGGCCCCGCTGCGCGCGGGCGAGCTTGCGTTCCTTAGCCCGAAGGAACCGCGGGTTGGCGATAACGTCCCCGTCCGAGGTGACGGCCAGGCTGGCCAGCCCCAGGTCGATCCCGATCTCGCGGCCGCAGCCGGGCAGCGGCGTGGCCTGGCGTTCCACCACGAACGAGGCGTAATAGCGGCCGTCCGCTTCCTTGATCACCGTGACCGACGACGGGACAGACGGCAGGTCCCGGGACCATTCGACCCTGATGTCTCCCACCTTGGCCACGTAC
>Ga0302234_10002810_pt1 | contig 10839 bp, 12 predicted proteins | sample II_Palsa_N3_2_FD_193576 | JGI IMG/M metagenome (GOLD analysis project Ga0302234, IMG submission 193576) | Peat permafrost microbial communities from Stordalen Mire near Abisko, Sweden - II_Palsa_N3_2 | ecosystem: Environmental > Terrestrial > Soil > Palsa > Peat permafrost | place: Sweden... | reverse complement strand
AGCCTCTGCCATCCATGCGAGCGGCACAGGAATCCGCCGCCACGACACAATACGCTCGACGGCATGCCTGGCCGCCTCCCAGTCGCCTGCACGCAGCCAGACTGGCGCCGCATGATGGCTACAGACGTCCGCACGGAACGGCACCCCTGCAGCTCGCTGAGCAACTGCCCGCCACCACGGCACCACCCACGCACGCCCCGCGGCATCGCCCAATAAACGCCGAGCAGCCGGTTCAACCTCATCGTTCAGGCGACAACATGCTGCGGCAAGCGTTGCATGTTCCGTGAACGGCGTGGCGAGACCGTCATCGAGCACATCGATCAGGGTGGCCAGTCCCGACAGGCTACCGTCATCGGGAAATTCGCCTGCCAGTCTCTGCCAGGCCTGCCGGGCGTCCCCCACATGACGTCGGTGGAGGGCGTCCAGCACATCGTTGCGGAGCATGACGTCGCGGCTGTCGGCGAAGATGTCGAGCTGCATGGTGATGAGCGTCAGAAGAGTTGATCGTTCAGACCCGCCAGATTAGCCCATTTCACCACACTGCGGAACAGGCGACCATGGACGTCGATTGATTCGATCACCGCGCGCTGCCCGCTGGCTTCGGCAATCACGCGCACGATAGCTTCGCAATGCGGCATCGGTGCGCTGCTCAACTCGCTGAAGCCTTTCGTCGTTTGACGGGAGCTCGTGTTGACGCCATCTCGCCCCCTTTTTTGCTCCTGAGGTCTTGCGTGCAACACGGCCCTCCTTGCCGGCTGACCGCACGACCGCTTCGCTCCTGGGACGCGGATCATTGCGGGTGTCGATCACAGCTGCCATCTGCTTTCGTAGCGTCTCGAGCTCGCGCGTGTACTCGATATTTACGTCGCGGAGGGCCGTGAGGTTTCCCTCAACTACGCCGGCCTGGTGCCGCGCATCCGCGAGTTGCGCCTGCAAGGTGCGCAATTCACCGCGGTGGCGCGCCTCGCCCTGCTCCGTCCGGCGTATCGCGGCATCCAGTTCCTTCTGGAGGCGGGCGCTGATGGACCGCTCCCGATCGATCTCGAGCAGCGCACGCTTCTCGGCCGCGCGCAGGCGCTCTTCCGCCAGCTCCGCGCTACCGCGCAGCTTGTCAAGCTCGCGCGAAAAATCCGCCCGCGCCTACGCGAGCGCCCGGTCGCGTGCGCTGATCTCGTCCTGCTGTCGCGCGATGTGCGTCTCGAGCGTCCGACGCGTCGCCTCGCCCGCGGCCTGCGCCTGCTCGAGTTCCTGGATACGTACTTGGGCGGCCAGCAGCGCGCTGGTGCGCTGCTCGAGCGCCGTTTCGGTCCGAGCCAGATCGGCCTGCAGTGACGTGACCGCGTCCTGCGCGGCGGCCCTCTCCGCTTCGGTCTCCGTGCGCAACGTGTCGAGCGACGCTTGGGCCAACGCGTTCGACCGCGTCCACAGCGTCGCGACCAGTTCACCGGCAGCCGCCTGCAGCTCGGCCGGCAGGTCCGGGTGCTCGATGCGCACGCGGCTTTTCTCACGCAGTTCGGTCCAGAACTCGCCCAGTACCTGAGTGGGCGTACTCATGCTGCCGCGCTTTACCAGTTGATACAGACGGTTGGCGGTGGGCGTGAGGCCGAAGCGGAAGAACAGCAACGACTTCAATCCGATTCTGCTTCGCGTATGGGTTCCCGCGGCAGGTCCCCAGAACATGCGTAGCTACGCCTTGATGCGGTCAACCGAGGCATTGCGATTGTTCCACCCTTGATAAGAGTGAATTGTGGCATAAGGGGTTAACCCTAAGCAGACGCTCGTCTAGAATTCGGGCTACGTTCGCGGGTCCGATCGCCGAGGTCCAATGGTCATTCCGCCGCGCATCACACTCCCGGAGATTGGAACCATGAAATCGTTCTTCAAGGCAGTTGCTTTCGCCGTCGTTCTCGCTGCGCCGGCCGCATCATTCGCGCAATCGAACCAGCCGGTCACTCGCGCTCAACTGCGCGCTGAACTTGCGCAGCTTGAGAAGGCCGGTTACAACCCGAACGACATGTTGAATTACCCGGAAAATCTCGACGCTGCTAAGGCCAAGATCGCCGCGGAAAACGCCAAAACGCAGGTCGACACTTCAGCGTATGGCGGTCGTGCCGATGCACCTTCCCAAGCAGGCCAACGGACAGAGATTCCAGGTTCCTAATCCAGATGCGCCACCGCATCAGAACACCAGCGAGACACATATACTGCGCCCCGACCAGGCCTGCTTGGGTGAACCGCACGCGCTGCGCCGACAGCGCCACGGTCAGCGCGCTACCGCTATAGCGCAGATGCACTCGATGCATAGGCTGCAGGGTACCCCATACCGAAGCCGACCGCTTCCCCGAGCGCGTCGTGCAGTTCGAGTTCCGAGCCACGATGGGTGGAGTGGTAATTCTTTCGGGACGATGGCCATGAGAGATCAGATTCATTAAGCAGTGAAAGGGTCGTCAGGGGGAGCGGCCGCGAGCCGTCCCGCTATCGGGTTGCCTCGCTATCCGCGCGCAGTAGTAACCGGCGCCGAGCGACCTATCCTGATTACGTGAAATGTCACCGGCGACACCGCCCCGACCATATACGCCCTCGACCGAGAAGCTGTGATAACTCGAGCTGCGAACTTGACCGCGTTGTCGACACGATAGGTGTTGTTGAAGTTGTCGATATCGCCCGGATGCGCTCCCGTGTTGCCACCCCATTGGTCGGCCGCTGCGATCTGCCCCGGATAGTCGATGCTAGAATCGTATTGCCGCCGGACGGTTAGGGCGCCGATACTATTCGGCAATCCCATGAAAGCCTGGCGCCCAAACATCCGACCGCCTTGGCTGAGCTTGCCGTTCTACACGTCGAAACTGTTCTCCAGCTGAAAGACCGCTTTCAGGCCGCCGCCGAGGTCTTCGCTGCCGCGCATACCGATGCGGCTGGCCACCCGTCAGTGCCAGCTGGAAGTCGCCACCGGCGTTGAAGAGATAGTTCATGCCGGCGTCGATAATTCCGAGAGATCGAGAGTGCTGCAATCGCGCAATTCTCTTCGTCAATGCACATATATTGTTAGGATGCCTGATATTGTGAGTGGAGCCTTTCTTTGGCCGCTGAGCGAACGGGCGCTCCCGGAACCGGTTCGTTCAGTTACTTCGGGATAGGGGCGTTGACAGGTTCAGGCGGGTTTAAGCAGCCTTCGCCATTCGGGCAGGCTGCCCTTCGGATCGAGCGCTTCGACCAGTGGCGCGGCGCGTGCTGCGAGTTCCTGTTGCACGTCGGCGATCGCGGTGGCAAGGGCGCTCGACATTCCTAGTCCATCGAGCATCAACGCGGCTTCGCGCATTTCTTCGGAGCGCCTTTGCCCGTGCTCGACAACCCGTCCGATCAGATACGCCTCGTAGCCCGCATCCCAACCTACGCCGGGAAAGCTTGCTGCCAGCGACGCCAGCACGCGGCCGTCCACGTCGAACTGCTTTGCCGCCAGCATCGATTGAACGCACAGCGCTTCCATGCCTTTGATCATGATGCTTCGGCACAGCTTGATGGCCGACGCCAGGCCGATGTCTTGCGCAACGGCCTCCGTGCGCATACCCAGACCGTTGAGGATTTCCTCAGTTTGCTTGGCCAGGCGCCCGCCCAGCAGCATTGGCACGCGCAGGCCTGCCGGCGGGACCGGAGCCATCACCGCAGCTTCCACATAATCAGCGCCGTGTCGTTCGATCTGCTTGCAATTGCGCAGCTTGACGGCGGGCGAGACCGAATTGAGGTCGATGAAGGTCTGGCCTGCCGTGAGATGTTCGGCTGATGCGGTGGCTACCGCTTCTGCCTGGCTTGCCGTGACTGCAGAGAAGACGAGTTGGGCGTCGCACAATGCCGTCGCGAGGTCTTCGGCTACCTGCGCACCGCATTCTCGCGCCCGCTCCACAATCGTTGCACGCGTCGCGTCGTCTTGCAGCTTGATGTCGAAGACGGAGACCTGGTGGCCGGCGACGGTCAATGCGCGAGCGAAAACGGGCCCGACTTCTCCGAAGCCGACTATCGCGATGCGGCCGATGAGCTGAGTGATGCTCTGATCCATGATGTTCTCTTACGGTTGCGGTTCGGTGTGTAGGCGCTCGTACGCGGTGTGCTTTCGCCCGTACGTGGCCAGAATTCGCATTCGTTCAGATGGCACTAGGGCGGCGTCCAAATCCTTCGCCGCAATGCAGTGCCGCCCTTGTGAAAAAGCCGCGCTCAGAGAATGAGTTTTTTTTCATTGTTGGCATCGCGACCTTGACCCTGTACCCCCGCTATTTACTGCCCCCGCTAGCTGGTTCCATACCATGACGAAGCTTGAGGGAGTCAGCCTCGGGCGAGGCAAGAAAGGAGACCAGTTCGTCGGCTGCTTCATGCTGCGCGGACGCCGTGCACACGGCAGCCGAGAAGACGGTGATGATCTGAATCTCGGGCGGCAGAGGCCCGATGACATCGATGCCCGCCAAGTGCATCAACTCGCTCAGTTGCTGGAAACCCAACTCGACCTCCCCGCGCGCGACGAGCGCGCCCACCGGAACGCCGGGCGGTGCCTGCACGATGCGCGGTGCGATGGTTTCAGCGATGCCCCAGCGCTCGAACAAGCGACTCAGGTGCGAGCCGCTCGGACCCGTTGAATAGCCGATGCTGCGTGCGGCCAGAATTGCATTGCGAACTGCCGCCTCAGTACCGATCGCCGGTCGCGGCGCGCCGGCTACCACCGCGATCGCAACTCCGGAATGCGCCAGATCGACGCGACTGCCCGGATCGATCCGGCCGGCTGCGGCCAGCCGATCGATCGCGTCGGCCGCGAGCACGACGATATCGAATGGCTCGCCGTCCTGAACACGCCGGGCAGCGGCGACGCCTCCGACCGACTCAATGACCACCGGTCGTCCTGATAGCCGCTCGTATTCTTCGCCCAGCTCGGCCAGTAGCTGGCGCGTCGCCATCGAAGAGATGCCTGTGATCTGCTCACTCATATTTTCTCTACCCTTTCAATCGATATAGCGCAGTCCGGCTTGTTGCAGCGGTTCGCGCATGTTGTACATGTCCAGGCCAAGCACGCCAGTGGCCAGCTTCGCCCGCTTCTCGCCTTCGTTAGCTTCGCGGGCGGTCGCCTTTTCGAGAATCTTCTTCGCCGAGGTCGCCGGTACCACGACCACACCATCGTCGTCCGCCACGATCACATCGCCCGGATTCACCAGCGCCCCCGCGCATACCACGGGCATGTTCACGGACCCGAGCGTCGCCTTGACCGTTCCTTTGGACGAGATCGCCTTGCTCCATACCGGAAACTTCATCTCGGTCAGCACGCGCACGTCGCGCACGCCTGCGTCGATGATGAGCCCCCGCGCGCCGCGCGCCTTGAAGCTCGTCGCCAGCAGGTCGCCGAAAAAGCCGTCGGTGGAATCGGCCGTAACCGCGGCAACGACGACGTCGCCCGGCTGGATCTGCTCCGCTGCGACGTGCAGCATCCAGTTGTCGCCTGGCTGGAGTAGGACCGTGACGGCCGTGCCGCCCACCTGTGCGCCCGCGTAGATCGGGCGCATGTAGGGCTTCATCAAGCCCACGCGCCCCATTGCCTCGTGAACGGTTGCGGACCCGAGCGCGCCAAGTTTGGCAGCCACATCGCTGTTCGCTCGCTGAATGTTGCGATACACGACTCCAAGTTCATACATGATCAATGTCCTTTCGTTTTGAGTGCCGCATCAAGGCGCGGGTAGACACGCCGCGCATTACCCTCGTAAATCTTGTATCGCTCGTCGGCATCGATATGCGCCGCGTCGATGTAGCGCTTCGTATCGTCGAAGTAGTGGCCCGTCTCCGGATCGATGCCACGCACGGCGCCGATCATCTCGCTTGCAAACAGGATGTTGTCGACGGGAATCACATCCGTGAGCAAGTTGATGCCCGGCTGGTGATAGACGCAGGTATCGAAGAAGATGTTGTTGAGCAGATGATCCTTCAGCAACGGCTTCTTGAGCTCCTGCGCAAGCCCTCGGAAGCGGCCCCAGTGGTACGGCACGGCGCCGCCGCCATGCGGGATCACAAAGCGCAGGGTCGGAAAATCGCGGAACAGGTCCGATGTGAGGCACTGCATGAAGGCGGTCGTATCCGCGTTCAGGTAGTGCGCGCCGGTGGTGTGAAAGCACGCGTTGCAGCTCGTGCTGACGTGGATCATCGCGGGGATGTCGTACTCGATCATCTTCTCGTAGATCGGATACCAGTAGCGGTCCGACAGCGGCGGGCTGGTCCAGTGGCCGCCCGACGGATCCGGATTGAGATTGATCGCGACGTTGCCGTACTGCTCCACGCACTTGACGAGTTCGGGAATACAAGTGGCGACATCCACGCCGGGGCTTTGCGGCAACATCGCGGCCGGAATGAAATGATCGGGGAAAAGCTCGCTCACGCGATAACACAGCTCGTTGCAGATCGCCGCCCAGGTGCTGGAGACCTGGAAATCGCCAATGTGATGCGCCATGAAGCTGGCACGCGGACTGAAGATCGTCAGGTCGAGACCTCGCTCGCGCATCAGCCGCAGCTGGTTGCTTTCAATCGACTCGCGCAACTCATCGTCGCCGATGTGCAAGTCGGGCGCCTTCGGCATCTCTGAAGGATTCTTGATGCCCGCAATCTGCCGGTTGCGCCAGTTCTCCAGCGCCTTCGGCGCGGTGGTGTAATGGCCGTGAATGTCGATGATCATCGTCGCTCCCAATAGTTGATTCGATTGTCGGCGCGATATGACGGGTGCCATGCGCGCCGTCTTCCCTAATGTGCCGTATTCGGCTGCGAAGTCGCCCCGCCGGCACTCGCACCCTTCAGTTTTAAACTACGAGTCAAAACGTATGCCGGATGCCCACACCGTAGGTGTTACCAATCGAGTGCCTGCTCAACTGGTCAAGGGAATAGATGGCATAGATGTCGGTGCGCTTCGAAAGGAAGTGGTCGTATCCGATCGACGCGGTGTGGCGCAGACTATTGTCGACCGGACCCGAGCGGCGCGTGCGCGCATATTCCGCGAGCAGGGAATCCGCAGGCGTGAACGGCACTGAAAGGCCGGCCTCATACGTATGCGTGCCGGTAGGCATGCTGACGTTGCTCGTGATTACCGCTGCGCCATAGAGTTTGACGAGCTTGAAATCGTAAGCCGCACCAGCGAGATACATATCCTGCGCTCCAACCGGGCCTACTTGCGTGAAGCGCACGCGCTGCGCCGACAGCGCCACGGTCAGCGCGCTACCGCTATAGCTGAGATGTACGCCGAGATTGCCAATACCAGGCGATCCTGCCACGCCGCCCAAACCATAGATCACCGTCGCTCCCAGTCCCTTGTATGAGGGACTCGAATATTGAACCGCGTTGTTCCAGACCGTATCGCCAATGATCGAGCCGCCGTAATTCACCACGAAGGTCTGCACGACCAGCGGAGAAAACACCACGGACGAGCCGAACGGGTTGACATTCTGCTCCGCCACGTAGGTCGGGTTGGTTTGCCGTCCGAAGGTGAGCCGGCCATAAGCGCTCTGGAAGCCGACATAGGCATTGCGTGACCAGAACGGATCGCTCGTATTGCGTCCCTGTGCGCCGGTGTTCGGCTGAAAGAAGCTTTCCAGAGCGAAGATGGCGCTCATACCGCCGCCGAGATCTTCATTGCCGCGAAGGCCCCAGAACGACGTCGTAAGACCGCCGCTTCCCATCTGTACCTGCGATTGCGACATATCGCTGCGCTTGAGACTGTCGACGTAAGTGCCGACGAGTCCGTAAAGCTGGACCTGCGAGCCATCCTGTACCTGCGCGGTTGCGCTGGCCGCGCACAATGCTATTGCGACGCCAGCGGCGGCCTGCAAGTGTGATCGCTTTGCGCACGATCGCTTAGGACGGACTGTTCCCCTGATCTTCACGATCAATCTCCTTGTGTTGTGGTTGTCGTTTGCGAGCGGCAGGCCATGCGGATGGCGGCCTCCGATGCGAACCCAGGCTCTACAAAACCGTGCGCTTCTTCATGGCGGCGTCGAGCTTGTCGCGGTCGAGTTCTCGCTCCCATGCGGAGACCACGAGCGTGGCAACGCCATTGCCGATCGTGTTGACGACGGCGAGTCCGGTGCCCATGAACCGGTGAATGCCGAGAATCAGCACCATGCCCGACACCGGGATGACGGGGAACACGAGCAGCGTCGAGGTGAGCATGATGAACGCAGCGCCGGCCACGCCGCTCGCGCCCTTCGAGGTGAGCATCGCAACCACGACCAGTGTCATTTCCTGCGTGAAGGACAGTTGAATATTGAAGGCCTGCGCGATGAAGAGGACCGCCATCGTCAGATAGATGTTCGTGCCATCGAGATTGAACGAATAGCCCGCGGGCACGACGAGCCCGACCACCGGCTTGGAACAGCCCAGGCGCTCAAGCTTTTCGAGCATCCCGGGTAGCGCTGCCTCGGACGAACTCGTGCCGAGAACAATGAGAATCTCCTCGCGGATATAGCTCATGAATCGAAAGATGTTGAAGCCCATCAGGCGCCCAATCGCGCCGAGGACAACCACAACAAACACAGAAAGCGTCAGGTAGAACGCGCCGATCAGCTTGATGAGCGGCAAGACGGACCCGACTCCATATGTTCCGATGGTGTAGGCGATCGCACCGAAGGCCCCAATGGCAGCGGTCTTCATGATGATGTGAACGATGCCAAAGAAAACGTTGGCGATGCCGCCGACGAATTCGACCAGCGGCTTGCCCCGTTCCCCGAGCGCAGCAAGCGCCGCGCCGAAGAGCACCGAGACGAGCAGAACTTGCAGCACGTTGCCGGTGACGAACGCGTCGACCACGGTGTTGGGGATAATGTGCATGAGGAACTCGACGGTGCCTTGCTCATGGGCCTGGGTTGCGTAGCCGGAAAGTGCGGAAGCATCGATTTTCGACGGATCGAGGTTGAAACCCGCACCCGGGCGCAGCAGATGCCCGGCCGCGAGCCCGATCAACAGCGAGAGCGACGAAACGACCTCGAAATAAAGCAGGGCTTTCCCGCCGACGCGTCCGACCTTCTTCATGTCGCCCATGCCCGCGATGCCCGTGACCACGGTGCAGAAAATGATTGGGCCGATCACCATCTTGACGAGCTTGATGAACGCATCGCCGAGCGGCTTCATCTGGACTGCGAGCGCCGGCGCGAAGTGACCGAGTAACACGCCGATCAGGATCGCAGCCAGCACGTGCACATAGAGCTGACGGTAAAAGGGGACGCGCGGGCGCGGCGTCGCATTGGGGGATGAGGTGGTGGCGTTCATCGCGGCTGCCTCGCGGCAAGCGTAATGCGCGAACGAAAGTAGGCTTGGGTCATGCTTGTCTCCGTTATGTTGTCTTGCGGCCTTTTTGGCCGTCTCTTACTTGGCGGTGCCGAAATCGTAAAGTCGTTCAGGATTCTCGACCAGGATCCTGTGTATCAGCGCGGGATCGTCGCAAATGCGGAACAGGAGGTCGACCAGCTCTCCGTCGTTGGGCATGTCCTTGGAGATGTTCGGATGCGGCCAGTCTGTGCCCCACAACACACGATCCGGCGCGGCGTGAACGAGTGCCCGCGCGAAGGGAATCGCGTCGTCGAAGGGCCGTTTGCCCGCCGAGACTCGTTCGGAGCCGCACACCTTCACCCAGGCGAGCGGATTGCGCATCAGTTCCAGCAGTTGGCGGAACGGCTCCTGATCCAGGCCCGCCTCGGCGCGCACGCGTCCCATGTGATCGATTACGAATGGCACGCGAATCCGCCCGATGAGATCGGCGTATTTGACGATGTCCTGCGCGTCGAGGTGCAGCACGACATGCCAGCCGAGCGCTTCGATCCGCCGCAGCACGCGGTCGAATACGTCCAGGTCGGGCGCTCCGCCCAGATGCGCGACGAAATTGAAGCGTACGCCGCGCACACCGGCGTCGTTGAGCGCCTGGAGCGTGTCGTCGGTGACCGAGGCATCGACGATCGCAACGCCCCGGTATCGCCCGTTGCCCCGGGCGATCGCATCGAGCATTGCGGTGTTGTCGGTGCCGTGGCAGCTCGCCTGCACGATCACACCGCGCTCGAGGCCTAGATGGTCGTGCAGGTCCGCGAGCGATTCGAACGGCGCGTCGGGTGGCGTGTAGCTGCGATCTTCGGCATACGGAAAACGCTCGGCGGGGCCGAATACGTGGCAGTGGGCGTCGCACGCGAGCGCGGGAAGCGCATGCGACGGTTTAACTGGGTGCGGATCTGGCGGAAGACAGGACTTCATGGTCTGCTGGGCTCCATTGAGGCGGTTGCGTGGCATAACAGCGAATGAGGATCATTGTGGCGATTCGAGTTAGTCAATACAATCGACATATCCGACTAGCTGATATACGAATCTCGTATAGGAGCCGAAATGGAAATGAAGCAGCTGGAAGCCTTTGTGCACGTAGTCGAGTTGGGAAGCTTCACGCGTGCGGCCACCATCCTCGATACCAATCAGCCGACCTTAAGCCGCCTCGTGCGACAGCTTGAGGTGGAACTAAGGCAAACCTTGCTCGTGCGGCACGGGCGCGGCGTCGTGGCAAGCGATGCGGGGCAGGTCATGCTGGGCCATGCGAAGGGGATCCTGCTGCAGGCCGAGCGCGCCCGGCACGATCTTCGGCAATTGAAGGGGACAGTCAGCGGACACTTCAGCATCGGGCTTGCGCCGAGCTTTGCGAAGGTCGCCACGCAGGAGTTGATCCGGCAGTTCAGGCAGCGGTTTCCAGACGCGACCATCTCTGTGGCCGAAGGGCTTTCCACCTATCTGACGGAGTGGCTGATGATGGGCCGCATCGATGCGGCCGTGCTTTACGATACTTCGCTCACCGCACTA
>Ga0302234_10002809_pt1 | contig 10839 bp, 20 predicted proteins | sample II_Palsa_N3_2_FD_193576 | JGI IMG/M metagenome (GOLD analysis project Ga0302234, IMG submission 193576) | Peat permafrost microbial communities from Stordalen Mire near Abisko, Sweden - II_Palsa_N3_2 | ecosystem: Environmental > Terrestrial > Soil > Palsa > Peat permafrost | place: Sweden... | reverse complement strand
ATCACGAAGTGGTGGAAGGAAAACCCGAAGTACAACATCGGGATGAATTGCGGCATGTCCAACAGAGTCGTGCTCGACGTGGACATGAAGGACGGCAAGGATGGGAACCGAGCGGTCTATGCCCTCGTCGACGATCAGATCGACTTGCTCGGGACGAAGCGAGCGACGACACCCACGGGCGGCTACCACCTCCACTATGAATACGCCGGGATCGACGTTCGCAATAGCCAGGGCGAGCTAGGCGAAGGGCTCGACATTCGAGGCGACGGCGGCTTCGTCTTGATGCACCCCTCGTTCGTCGACGACAAAGAGAAGGGCATCCTCGGCTCATACGCCTGGGTCGTCGACGAGGAGGGCGAGACGCTTCCCTGCCTGCCGTTCCCCGACATCTTCCGCGTCAAGAAGACGCCGAAGGGCATCCTCGTTCGCGTCGCCGACGGGGAGAAGATCCCCGAGAAACAGCGGCACAAGCACCTCCTTAGCTACGCCGGGAAGCTGGTACGCGTCGGAAGCTCCTCCAGCGAAATCTACGCGGCGCTGTCGGCCAGGAATCAAGAGCGATGCAACCCGCCGAAGGACGATGCCGAGATCCGCAAGCTCGCCGAGGACGTGGCAAAGCGATACCCGTCCGACCCGAAGGCTGCGGAAGTAGCGTCCGATGATGACGACGCTCCGCTCATCGTCATCGACGCAGCCGAAGCCTCGCTAGAGCCCGTCGAGTGGTTATGGCCTGGTCGCATACCGCTCGGGCTCACGACGGCCATTGTAGGCCCCGAGGACGCCGGGAAGACGTTCTTCTACTGCGCTCTCGCCGCCGCGCTCTCGCGCGGGGTGCGCCTCCCGGACGCGGAGGAGGCATTCTCTTGCTCCTCACTCTTGTATCACGGCGAGGACCTCCAGACGACGATTCGGGACCGTCTCACGCGCTGCGGCGCGGATCTCAAACGAGTAAAACTCATCGGACAAGAAATCGGTAGCGGGACACTCCGCAAGCTCGACATCTACCTTGGCGAGCACCCCGAGGTGAAGCTCGTCGTGATCGACCCGGTAACGGTCATGCTCGACGGTGTGAAGAGCGATAATAACGACACCGAGGTACGCCGAGCCCTACTCCCGCTCAAGGCGCTCGCCGAGAAGCGAGGCATCGCCCTGCTCTACCTGCGGCACACCGGAAAGAACGCCGAGCTGCGCGTGAAGGACAAGGTGCTCGGCGCCAAGGGATTCATCGCCGTGCCGAGGACCGTGCTCGTCTTCTTGGAGGATGCCGAGACGAAGCGCCGCTTCTGCTTCAACGAGAAGAATAACCTCTGCGAGAAGGCCCCTCCGGTCGAGTACTTCATCTCGGATGCCGGGTTCGCATGGGGCGACACGGACGAGAGCGTTTGCGCCGAGGCGTTCGCCAAGAGCAAGCCCGATCCTAACAGTGCTAAGAAGCGCCTTAAAGCGGAAGAGGTCATCGCGTGGATTCGGCAGGCGCTCGACGAGGGGCCAATGCCTTCGACCATGCTTCTTCGCCTGGCACGAGCCAACGAGATTCCCGAGCGGTCAATCGAGCGGCATAAGGACGAGGCCGACGCCGTAAGCGAGCGATTCGGCAAGCTCGCAGAGGGCGGGCGCTGGTATTGGTACCTGCGCGACAAGCTCCCTAAGACCGCCATTGTGACGCAAGAGCCTAATCACGCTCAAATTCCCGTTATCTCCGTTGGCGGTCAACGGTTTGGCGGTCTTAGTGAAAACCCTGATTCTACGCCTACTACTACTAAGACCGCCAATAGAGAGTCTATGCGCGCGCGTGAGGGTATCCTCTCCCACGACGCCTTCCGGCTCCGCACGCCTGCCGAGCTGAGTGCGAATGGCTCGACCCACGGCCACGCGGACGTCGAAGTGCGGGTCGAGGCCTCTCTGCTCGACGGGCCGACGCTCGACGGCGAGCTGCCGTGAAGCTGGCCGTCGATAGATAGGCCATGGCGAAGACGAAGGCGCAGGTCGCCGAGCGGGCCGCAGCGGGCCTCTGCATCAACAACCCGTCGCATGCGAAGCCGCGCGGCATCCAGACCTGCGATGCCTGCGCGGAGACGGACGCGCGCATGGCTATGCGCCGGAGGCGGCGCATCCAGGGGCTCGCGCAGGCCGAGATAACCAAGCGCAGCTTCTTTGAGGCATTGCAGGACCTCTATTATGCGGGCAAGCTCGGGCTGCGACGGTGAAGCTGGCCTTCTTCGTCCCCGGCGTGCCTCAGCCGAAGGGCTCGCGCCGGATGATGCCGGTCGGCGGGAAGACCGGCGCGCTTCGCCATGTGCTCATAGAAGACGGCACACGCCTCACGAGGCCGCTGCGAGTCTCCTGGTATAGCCGAGTGGCAAAACACGCGTCAGCGGCCTTCCAGGGGCCTTCTGTGGCCTCTCCCGTGGTTATCAGCGCGCTCTTCCGGTTCCCGATCGCCAGGTCACGCCTCAAGGGCAAGCGCAGGCTCAAGCCCGGCGATCCGCACACGCAGAAGCCCGATGGAGACAAATGTCTGCGCGGCATCTTCGACCCCCTCAAGGTCGCGGGCGTCGTGATCGACGACTGCGTATTCTTCAAGTTTCAGGCGCGCAAGGAGTGGTGCGCCGAAGGAGACGAAGGCGCGGAAGTCCTACTTACCTGGTAAGCCCGTAGTGCCTACGTCACGGTCTCGCGGGTTCTTGCATGCTTCATCAGCAACATCGAAAACGAGCTATCAAGGAATCCTTGATAGCTCGTTTGTCACGATCGGGCGGCTGAAAGGTCGGTTCGGTCATGTGTGCCATTGAGGCAGTCGAGGCAAACATGTTCTTTCGGGCATGGCTGCGGCGCGTGATCTTCGCAGTAGATCGCGGCGATACACTTACACTCCGTACCATTCGCTGTTGGCTTGCGACACGCGCAGATATAGTATTCTATGTCGATCTTCTTTCTTGCATCTCTCGCCGCTTCTTCACGCGGCATAGGCGGCAGGTGGCGTAGGGTGCCTGGGATGGGCCGTGAACGCCCGGTGTTACCGGGCGTCGGAAGCACAGGATACAGAAACCGAGGGCGTGCGCTTCGTCACGCCGCGCTTGCGAGCGAAGGCGCTGGTCGGTCGAGGATTGCTTCTGGGGCATGATTGGCACCGTTCTGGGCGATTATGGCCTCGATGGATTCGGCGGCGTGCCGGAGCAGACATGCGATGCGCGGCAAGTCTTTTGGGTCGAGGTGGATGAAGAGGTCCGATCCGTCGAGGTCGATGTTGAGATAGGGCAAGCCAGCTTTGAGCGAATGATTGAGAGCGATGCTCTTGCAGTCGTCGCTCTCTGCGAACATCTTGCCGCGCATCATAGCAGCTTCTCAAGCGCGTCGCTTGCCTCCGAGACGCCGGGGTACCGCTCGAAAATGTCGCTGGAGTCGAGTAACGCGAGTAACGCTTGTACAGCTTCGGTCATCTTGGCGTGCATCTCGCGCAGTGTTTCAACGTCGTATTCGAGTTGCTCGTAGGATGTTTGCGTTCGCATAATACGCCTTCTTTGAAAAAGCCTTGTGGTGATTGGGGTTCTCCTTCAATTATCGGCGATATGGTCGTAACATTCAATAAGGCTTTCGCCTTACTGTTGCCGCCAGAGCAATTCCCATAGATCGCGCGAGTCGATATTTCCGCCACGCGAGACGCGCTCGGGAATGGGCTCCTTGCGTCTCGCAGGCTTCGGCGCTACGGCGTTGCGCTTGGCGAGGCGTTGTGCAGCCGCAGCGCGTCGCGCAGCACAGGCCGCGCACCACGATCCTGCTACGGCAATGCCGTGTGAGGATCCGAACACGCACAACTTGCGACGCTTGCGGTAGCACGCCTCGCAGATGATGCCGCGTGTTGCCTTGCCGTGCGAGGGAGCGTTGGCACAGAGCCCGCTCTGCTTGTACCTCGCGGATGCCGCACGCTTGACTGCGTCCCGAGCCTCCGCGCACGCCCCGCAGAGGTTGTGCCGCACCGCAGGGCCGTGACGCGCGACGTTCTGGCACAAGCCAAGCGCACGATTCCTCGCGCGCCGTGCAGGCCGGGTGCCGGGGTTCTCGCCCATGCCCGATGGATCGGCAGGCTAGGCGGCGTCGCCTTTCAAGCGAGCGAGGCGTTACGCCTCTTGCGCGCGTCGCGAAGGGCGTAGTTCGCGGCAAGGCATGCGGCACAGAGGAGCCCGTGGGTCGGCAGCGCGTGTCTTTTCCCGTTCTGGCAGAATCCCTCGGCGACGTTCGCTTGCCGCCATGCGCGAGTCTTCTGCGCGCCGGTCGGCGAGGTTAGCGCCTTCGCGCGCCTCGCCTTGGGCTTCGCGGTCATGCTGCTTTTCTCGCGGCAATTAGGGCTTTTTCTTTCGCGGTAGGAGTGCGTCGCGTTAGGCATCTGTAGCAGACGAGGATTGAATCTTCGTTGACGCTATGATCCCCGAGGAGCATGTGTGTCGCATGCGCTTTTTCGCATATCCGGCAGAGCGTCTTGTCGTCTTCTTGTGTGGTCATTGTCTTCCGTCTTTCTAGCGCGGTGTGATTAGGAGGTTGCGGCTATTAGCCGTCGCAGGCTTGTCCATCTCGTGCCGTTTGCGCTGTAGCAGTCTCCGGTGTGCTTCTTGTCTTGGTTGCAGTATTGCGTTCCACGAAAGTCTTTGTGGGCGTCTTGGCATTTCGTTTGCTTCATTGTCGTTCTCGCTTTCGTCGGCGGTGCTATGTGACTATCATATCGCATCCCCACTACGCCGAACAGAGCACAATGGCTCCTCTCGCTTGAGCCTTTCGCCTCTTGCGACAATCCTGCTCACACACCGCGTCGAGGCAATCTTTACAATTCGCGATAGGAAATCGCACCCACGCGCGTCGAAGCACCCGTAATCTTTGCGAGCGCACCGCAAGCGCAACCTCACCCGAAGCGGACGTGGAAACGCAAGCGACCGACCGCCCCAAGGCGGGCGGGCGCGCACGAAGGCGCATCCCGTGCGAACACGCGACCAGCCCGCTTGGCGCGGGCCGTCCGCTCGACCACGAAGACCCCATCAAGAAGCAGCAGCATTACCCAGACCCGCACACTCTCTCTCCTCAACCTTCTTAAAGAGCACCACCCGCCACCTCACGTCACACGAATGCTTACGTGCAGGCACGCGAAGAGCGCCACCCTGGGATGAAGCAGCTTGAAGAGCACGCACCTAATAGGACGTGCGAGCCATCCAGGCGAGCACACCTTCTGAAGCCAACGCAGCCGCACACGCGCACGGAACGCGAGCCCGCAGGCGAGCGACGGGCAGCACGTAGTGGCGAGTGCAGAGCACGAGCCTCGGCCCCTGCGTCGGCCACGGATGAAGGTAGTACCCTGCTCTAAAACCTCTCTCATTTTTTCTTCTCCTATCGCCGAATGAAGAGATCGCACGAGAGTCTTGCCTGATCCCGACCGCCAAACTCCTCGCAAGGGGATGCTCGCTATCGCAAGAAGCGAGGTTTCCGGGGGACGCAAGAGCGCCGCACGCATCGTCAATGAGTCGGCTTGAGGCTCCGGTGAATAAAAAAGCTGCGAGCCTCTTCGTGCTAGGATCGACGCAACGGAGGTAACGTGTGGGGAAGGTCGGCAAGGGCGCGAAGCATCGCTGCCGCGCGAATCACGTCAAGGTGCGGGATGCCAAGGTCATTGCCGAGATGCAATGTCCACGCTGCGAGGCCGCTGCGGGGAGTCTCTGCGTTCGGTTCCCAGGGTCGCTAGAACCGATCAAATGGTCGCACTGTGTGCGCCGGGCGCAATGGATAATAGCGCGAGACGCCGCGCGCATCGAGCAGGTCAGGTGTGATACGCTAGCGGCGACGGCTTCAACGCTGTGACGCAGGAGGATGAGGAGGAGGCCGTCTTCGAGGCCGCTCGCAAGTATTGGGCCGACGAGCTAGAGAAGACTTTGCGGAAGATGAATCTCTGGCAAGAGGGCCTTCGGATCGAGGTTCCTCCTGGACGACAATGCTATGACGCTATACGCGGCTTGGCGTCGTTGCGTCGGGAGATCGACTCTGGTCTAGCATCCGGTACGCAGAAGTGCCCAAGGGTCCCATTTGCGAGCACGTCTGAGCGCGGTATAATGGATGTACCTTCTCGCGAAAACCAAGCGGAAGTGTATCTACCTCGGGCCACGGGGGAATCAACGCGCGGGGACATGGCACCTCTTTCGGACGAGCAATCGCCGGAAAGTGGCGTGGTTGAACCGCGAACCGAAGATGAGCACGAAAGCGCACATTTAGGAAGGCAGTGATATGCTAGTGGCGACAGTCTAGCCGCCGCATGGTACACTCGCAGCACAAACCGCCAATAGGCGTCCGCAGCTTCGGCTGCATGCTATACTAGGGGCACAATCGCCGTAAGGCGCGGCGCGCTCACACGAGCGCGATAACGCTTCCCGCTCTGCCTCGGCATCGGGCGTCATGGCTCCCCGTTTTCGCGGGGAGCTGTTCGTTGCCCGCAAGTCCCACTCGCGCCGAGGCCCCGGCGTGGTAAAATGGCGGTATGGATACCGCGCTAAAGGCAATACCGCGCCTCTGTTCGGAGTGCGGGCGGCAGATCACGAAGGCTCGTGCGAAGGAGCTTGAGCGCACCTGGAAGCGCCCGCTTTCGACCTGCGGCTTGCCCTGCGAGACGCGGCACATGAACCGAACTTCGCAGGCGAACCTTTCATAAGGCCGCGCGCAATGTGCCGAGGCTTTCATTGGCGAAGAGCGGCGCATGACGCATCCGCCGCCTCCGACCTGCATGATCGACTCGATGAGGCCGGGTCAGGTCGTGACGCTCTGCATGACCGATGATCGCCACTTCTTCGAGTACGTGGTGAGGATTCTCCCTGATCGGGTCGTGGTAACGAAGTCGTACATGCGGCAGGACGTGCGAGACGCGGACAAGCTCCCGGAGAACAGAGCGCAATGAACCGCGAGTCCGACGAAGAGATCAGACTACTCCAGCGCGAGCTGGCATTCTGCGCGGGCGAGCGCGACGTTTATCGTGCCTTGCTGGAGCAAGTGCTCAAGGCGTACGACGACGGATCGTATGGTGAAACCTTGGCTCTCGCGCTGCGCGCCGTGCGAGACGCCTTGACGACGCCGCACGAGGATCATGAGATCGCGCTGCACAGGGCTCGGGTGCGGCGGGCGTGAACCGCGAGTCCGACGAGGCTTGCCTGGAGCTGATTGCGTCGATCCGCGACAAGTCGCTCAATGCAGGCTTCGACGAGACGGAGCGCCTGCTCGTCAACCTCGAAGCGCGGATTGAGGAGGCGGTCGGGCGGGAGCCTAGCGTCGTGTCGCATGCGGCCTGTTGGCAGTTAGTCGGCGAAATCCGCATCGACAAAGAGGTGTGCCAGGCCGAGAATGCGCGCCTGCGGGGACAGCTTGCCGACCTCGGCACGGAGTTCGTGAAGCTCACGGGCGAGGTCGAGCGTTTGCAGACGGAATGCGAGGAGAAGGAGATCGTGCGTTCTTGCTCGTCGCTGCACGCGCCGAAGGACGCCGAGCCCGAGCCGCCGACGACCATCGGCGAGCGCGCCTCGCCGGAGGTGTGCGAAGAGTTCGGGCGAGCCCAACGCGAAGACTGCCCGTGCGGCACGGAGACCTGCCGCGAGGCGTGGCGCGAGCTGCGAGCTGCTGCTGATTCGGAGCAAGGCGCGATCCGCTTCCGGGCCGTGCTTCGCACGGAGGTCGCCAAGGAAACGGCAGAGTCTTCGCGAGAGATTGCCGTGCAGCTCATGGCATTGGGCGAGCGTCTGTCCGCAGTAGAGCTGCACAAAGCTGCCAACGAGCCAGGCCAGGTTTCGATCCGCTTCCGGGGCGTGATCCGAGAGGAGGTCGGGCGCGAAGTATCGCGGCAGCTTTCCTGGGCGTTCAGCCAATCTAAGGCGCTACGCGAAGCGATAGAGGCTAAAGACTCTTGACGGACGAGCGGCTCCCCGACGAGGCCTACATCGCGGCGGCCATCAAGGACCACGGCTTCTCGGTCGTGCGAAGCAACGCGTGCGGGATGCCGCAGGCGCGGGTCGGGTTCAAGCAGCCGCATCTCGGCTATAGCAGCGACGGCAGCGTGATGATTTCCGAGGCGCGTGCGCGGGAATGTATGGCCCATGAGTGCGATCCTGCCGAGCCCGACGATCATCCGCCTGCCCCCGAACTACCCGCCGCCGATCCCGGAGAGCGCGCCGAAGCCGTAGCCGATCCGGTGTGCTTCGTCTGCACGACCGAGGACCTCGACGGCAACGCGCCGCCGCCGCCCGATCCGCCGAAGAAGCTCAAGAAACCACGGAAGAAGCCGACAACCTAGGCGAGGCGTCGTCTTTGTCCCTTTGGCGGCGCTGCGTTGAGGGTGATTCGGTTGAGGCCGCTCGTGCATAAAATGCGAGCGGCTTCTTCTTTTCGCGGTTCTGCCTGCCGATTATAGGCGCATGATAGATACCGTTACGGACGAAGCCGCGCGCACGGACGCACCTGCGCCGAACACGATGAAGCTCAGCATCAACGTCGCGCACGAGATCGGCAACCGCCTTCGCAGGTTGGCCTTTGACCGGCGCGTGAGCGAGTCGAGCATCGTGGAGGTCGCCTTGCAGGCGCTCTACGCCGACCGCGACGATCACCAGATGGCGCACGTCCTGCGAGAGGGCGGCGCGACGCTCCGGCGCAAGCGGGTCGCAGCGTAGTGGCGCACGGACTCGATAAGTACCTGGGCTCCTCCATCGCCTCGCAAGAGACGATCCAAGCCATCGTCGGCCAGATGATGCAGTCTGCGTTCGCCGAGCGGGACGCGCAGCTTCAACAGATCGTGAACCAGGTCGCGGCCAAGCTTCAGCAGCTCGAAGCGGGGCTCAATCAGGTCGCGCTTGCCGCGCAGCAGACGAAGCTGAGCCCGTTTGAGGTTGCGCTTAAGGCCCTCCCGCTCTGCGGGAAGAACACCTCGATCATCGAGGACTCCGAGGGGCGATGCTATGACAAATGCTACGCCGTCATCGAGCGGTGGCTCGACGCCGCATTGGCGACATCCGAGACCGGAGGCGGGGAGCCTGGAAGAGCGGAGGCTCCAGCTCACCAAGAAGAAGCGGAAGCTGGCGCAGGAAGCGCAGGCGATCAATCACCGCCTCAAGGCGATCAAGCGGAGGCGCTACCCGCCGACAACGGTTGAGGAAGCCATTGCGCTGGTCGGGCGGAAGCGCGATCGCTATTGGCTCACGCGCGTACTAGGACACCTGGCGAAAGGATGCGCCGTGGACGAGGCAATGGATGACGCGACCCGCGCCTGCTTCCCGAGCGTCCGCAAGGACGAGGCGGTACGGGCGCGCAGCCTCACGCAGATCCGCAAGCCGGACATCTGCTCCGCCATCGAGGACGCCTTCGCCGCCCTCGGCTTCACGATTGAGGACGCGATCAAGGCCCACATCGGGCACATCCAGGGGACGCACACGAAGCAGGTCGTGGTCGGTAGTGAAGTCGTTGAACTTCGTATGCCTGCATCCTTTCAGGCGCTTCAAGCATACCACAAGCTAACGCTACCTGCGCCGACCGCGCGTGTTCAGATAGAACACTCGAACATCGGCGAGATGCTCAAGACGATTGATGCCGATACCGACAGGGAAGCGCAGGTCATGCGGACCGTGGGCGAGGTGATCGACGTCGAGCCCGAGGAAGATCCCGATGACCGCGATCCGTTTGAGGATGAAGAAAGCGAAGAGGACGAAGAATGAGCATGTTCGGAACGCAAGCCAACACCATCCGGCAGACCTGCCGCGCCTGTCACAACGTCTGCTTCACGCCCGAGGGCTCACCGGCTATAGGACCCGACGGCTATAGGTGCGAGGCGTGCGAGACCGCAGGCTACGAACGCTACGACTTCGACAAGAGCTTGCCGAGGCCCGAGGCAACGGAACCCGGTGAGGCAACGGAAGCCACCGAGGCAACGGATGCAACGGAGCAAGGCGAGGCAACGGAGAGTGAGGCGCGACCGAGCGACGAGCCCAAAAGTGGCGACGGTGATTCCACCGAAGGCGATCCCCAAGGCGAAGTGGTGGAGGTTTCCGCTCCCGCTCCCGAGGCGGAATAGGTCCTAGAGTCCGTGCTTAGCCAGGGTGCGGAGCAGTCGGCGTTCAGCCTTCGGCAAGGATGCTCGCGCAAACCGTTCCCGCTCGCGCTTGATGGCCTCGGGATAGCTCCGGTCGATCATCACAATCCGGGTGCCGTCCCATTTTTCACGGATGTTCTGATCGAAGAGGCTGAGCTGTTCGAGTGATGGCAGAAGATTGCCGTTCTCATCGAGAACCCCCATCCACCCGCAACCAGCTGAGACGCATCGGCGTGTTCCAGAATCTCTGAAACTTTCCACCCGAGAGGCGCAGACGGGGCAGGTATAGCCGGACGGGCGCACAAAGCTCCTCTCAACGAAAAAAGCCTCACGGAGATCATACCTCCGCAAAGCCTGTTGACAGGATACCACGGAAACTGTGTCCTCGAAACTGTCATAAGTCACAAATTTTCAAGGTATGATCGAGGAAAATAGGGGTGCGGGGGGCCAGAAGGCCCCACCCGGCGCGTTAAAGTGCTACCGGGGTTTGAAGCAGAAATCTTCGCGCGCCCTGAGACACGGCAACGTCGCGAAGACAACCAAGAAACGCCGCCTTCAGGGCGGCGGTGCTGCCAAGCATGCGATGACCGGGGTTCACTTCAGGGGGCCTTCTTGACCGCGAGCATGCCTGGGCGACGACACGATAGCCGATAGCTGTCGGAACGCCGACCGCACGCTCCCCTCGACCGCGCTTCGGCGTGGGGGAGGGGGGCGTGCGTGCTCCTCTCCTCCAACCTCCTGCCGTG
>Ga0302234_10002801_pt1 | contig 10854 bp, 7 predicted proteins | sample II_Palsa_N3_2_FD_193576 | JGI IMG/M metagenome (GOLD analysis project Ga0302234, IMG submission 193576) | Peat permafrost microbial communities from Stordalen Mire near Abisko, Sweden - II_Palsa_N3_2 | ecosystem: Environmental > Terrestrial > Soil > Palsa > Peat permafrost | place: Sweden... | reverse complement strand
TCGACAGCCGGTGGGCGATGGCGACCACCGTGCGGTTTTGCATCAGGCGTTCGAGCGCCAGCTGGATCGCAGCTTCCGAGGCCGAATCGAGCGACGAGGTGGCTTCGTCGAGCAGGAGGATCGGCGAATCGCGCAAAATGGCGCGTGCGATGGCGATCCGCTGCCGTTGGCCGCCGGAGAGCTTGGTGCCACGATCGCCGACCACGGTGTCGAGTCCGTCCGGCAACGCGCTGAGGATGTCCATGCAATTGGCATCCTCGCAGGCGCGCTTGACATCCGCCTCGTTCGCTTTCGGCACCCCATAGCGGATATTCTCGAGCAAGGTCCTGTGAAACAGCGAGACATCCTGCGGCACGATCGAAATCGCGGCCTGGAGACTGTCCTGGCCCACCTTCGAGATGTCCTGCCCGGAGATGCTGACGTTGCCGGACGCCGGTTCGTAGAAGTGCTGGATCAGGGCAAGAATCGTCGATTTGCCAGCGCCCGACGGCCCGACCAGTCCCACGCGTTCGCCCGCGCGGATCTGCAGGTTCAGACCGTTTAACACCGGCCGGCGTCCCGGATAGGCGAACGTGACGTTGTTGAAATCGATGGTCGCATTCGTGACGTGCAGCGGCGGTGCATCGTGGTGCTCCGGCATCGCGTGGGGCGCGAGCAGGATGGCCGAGGCTTCGCCAAGGCGCGCGACGTACTGCGTCAGGTCCACGAACGCGACCGCCAGATCGCGCGTGCCGTGCAGAATCGCGAAGCCGAGCGAGCTGATCAGCACGACGTCGCCAGTCGTCGCGCGGTCCACGCTCCACAGCCAGAGGGTCCAGCCGAGCATGCCAGCGGAGAGGATCGCCGTGGCGATTGCATGAAGCAGACGCAGTTTTTCGAGGTAAAGGAGGCTGCCGGTGCGCGCCCGGGTTTCGACTCCCAGTTGCTCGTCGAGGCGTCGACGCTCCCTGCCGATGGCGGAGAACGCACGCACCAGCCCCATGTTGCCGATGATATCGACCAGTTCCCCATCCACCGCGGCCGCACGCGCAGCGAAGGCGTGGTGCCGCGAAGTGCCTCGGCTCGCCAGAATGTATACGCCGAAAGCGAGGATGCCGGAGACCGCCACCAGCGCGGCGCTCATGGGCACACTGACGGCGCCAACCATGGCGATGGCGCCGATTACAGTGAGGCACGGCGGTATCGCCGTCCACGAAGCGGTGTTTTCGAGTATGTACGCCGCGTTCGCCGTGGCGGAAATGCGGCTCGATAGGACGCCCGGCTGCTTGTCGGCGAAGAACGCCGGCGGATGAGCGGTCAGATAGGCGAACATCTCGCGCCGGATGTCACCGGTCACCGTGACGAAAGTCCGCGCGGCGATCCAGCCGCCGACGCGCCAGAACAGGTTGTCCGCGAGAATCAGCCCGACCAGAATCACGAAGGCGCGCATCACGATAGCCGGATGCGTGCGGCCGGACGGCAGCGCATCGACGAGATTCTTGATGCCCCATTGCGAGGCCAGCGCGCACCCGACCGCGGCAAGTACACTCACCAGCACGATCAGGTGCGAAACCTTGCGCCGCGCGATGTAGCGCCATAGCAGGGCCATCGGCTTGCCGGCATAACGGGACATCTCGCTTGAGCGCGCACGCCGGCGCGCATGGCGAATGTGGCGCCGGCGGGTCGGTTCGGGAATTTCCATTGCCTGTTGCTCCGTCGTTTTTACGGGGCCGGCAGGGCTGCGCACCGATACAATCGGGCGGTTGCTGCAAGCGGAAAGGCCTGGTGAAACGGTACACCACGGAAGGCGTCAGCAACCAGCGTGCCCGTCTCGCGCAAAATGGCAAGCGCCTGAACGGCCAGGCCATTCAAGCATTCTGCTTTTGAGCCGATATGTTGTCGATGCGGGGAAGAATCGCCACGGAAAGCACATGCATACCCATTACGACAATCTCAAGGTCACGCGCGGCGCGCCGGCCGAGGTGATCCGGGCCGCCTATAAGGCCCTCAGCCAGCGTTACCATCCCGACAAAAATACCAGTCCGGATGCGCAGCGCATCATGCGTATTATCAACGAGGCCTACGCGGTGTTGGGCGATCCTGAGCGGAGAAAGGCGTACGACCGCGAACTTTCGGCGCGCGAGCAGCAAGCGCCAAAAGTGCAGGGGCCGCCGCCCGGCGCGGCGCCGACATATCCTTCGCCGGGCGGGGGCAACGGCAGGGCGGAACCGTCTTTCACCGCGTCCGGCAGGGCCTCGGCGTTCAACCCGAGGCGGCACCCAGCACCTGAGGCGAAGCCGGCTGCTTTTCGGCAGGGCAAGACGAAGGAGTCGGCTCTGGCGCGTGCCTTCAGAATCGCTGTTTGCATTGCCATCGTGTTGGCCGCGGCGTGGACGGGGTGGCACACGGAGCATCGGCTACCGGTTCATCGGACCGTGGCGAGCGCGGCGCCGCATGCCAATGCGGCCGTCAAATGGACTAACCCTGTCACCGGCGCAAGTGTGCAGATAGAGGGTGTCTGGACGCTCTCGGTAACGAAAACCGAAAACGGCGAGCCGATCTATACGTTCACCGACCCAACCGGGCGCGCTGCGGTGGTCTTCGCACGCGAAGTCCTGCCGGACGTGGGGTTCAGCCGATACATTCCGGCGTATCTGCGCAACAACGCGTCGACGATGCCGCTCGGCGTGCCCGGGACGCGCGACATGGTCGACGGTCATGAAAGCTGGATCGCCGATGGCCGCCTCAAGTCGGATCCCACTATGAAGACACATGTGGAGTTGCGCCATATCGACGCGTCGTTCTGGCGCATCGTGACCGTGCAGGCGCAGCCCTACGAGGATACGGACGAGGCGACCGGCAAGCTCAAAGAGCAGTTGTGGGGCACGCTGGCAGGGCTTTGATGGGGGGGCCGTGCAAAAACACGGAGACCTAGAAATGGTCTGCTGTGGTCACGACTTTTCGTTCACCACCGTGAAGGTGCCGAAGATTCAAACTTTGCGGGATCAAGTATTGGCTATTAAAAGCTCAGCGCAAACCACCCGAAGAATTCGATCGACGGCAGAAGAAGAACAAGGAACAGAACAGTTATCGTTCTGTTTGCTTTGTCAACTGCGGCAAACCAGATTGCCGTGGCAACGGTTACCACCCACCCTGCGAGGCAGTACAACGACAGGTGCGCGGTCCGTGGCGACGGTGCCCCAGCAAAATCAATCTCGTTCCACGACGCCCGTCTTAGCCAGCCAGCCAGAAAAATCGAAAGCAACTGAGCCAAGCCTATAACGAGATATCGCCGCTTCACTGGTTAGCCTGCTTCGGATAATGGTTCATTTTTGCGAGACGTTTGGATTTCTGTAGCACGGCATCCAGTTCGGCCGGAGTGACCGGCGTTGGGGGCCAGCGCGGGTCGTGGGCCAGAATACCAATAGATTCCAGAGCGTCGGCCACATTCGAGGAGCAACTATTGTCAAACAGACTGTACGTACTTTCATTCGGATGTGCCAGCTTGAATGCTCGATCCACACTGACGCGTCGCTCCAGTTCGCGTTTAACCTTCTCTTTTTCGGCCGGAGATACTCTGAGGACCAAGCCCAGGTTGTCGCGCCATAAATTTCCGCTGGTTCGTATTGATCCGTTGGTCAAATGCACGATGCCCCCATAAAAATAAGTGTGCTTATCGATTTTTACGTATTCTTCATGGGCGCGACTATAGACGGTTCCGTCAATTTCGATGGCGACATGCCCCCATTGTGATCCGACACTGCGGAGCCGCGAGTCGCTAACAATGACCTCAAGGCTGGCGGAATTTACGATAATTTCTTTCGCCGAAGTGTCGTTCGTCGGCGTCGTCGTTCTGGATGCTACCAAACGGTATTTCACCCCGGGCGGGGAGACGTGAATCTGCTCTGGCATCGTTATCCTGCAAGGTAGACGTTAATGTCTTCGGCGAACGCGATAGAAGCGAGCAGATGCGTGTGTCCATCTAGATTAGTATCGCCGTACTCGAAAATACCGTTCTTGCGCTGTACTGCATAAGCGGCGTAAAGCGGTTGTTTGCCCAAGGAGGCGATTACGAGCACCCCTTTTCTTGTGCGTTAGTAAAACTAACGGATTGCGAAGAAAATTTCCATGACAAGAATCGGCTTTCGATTAACTTTGACGATAAGTCACAATTCTGACGTTCTTTTGCGCGCCGAAGATGATGACCGACGCGAGCGGAGCAATACACAGTGAAATGAGGTCGCCTCGGAGACGCCTCAGAAAGAGCTCAAGGAAGTGATCGCAGCGGCCTGAATGATCTCGCCCGAGGCGATAGAAGAAGACCGACCGGGCAAGCGCGTTGCCCATCGGCGGAGGCTACCGATTGAACTATCGCGCCGCCTTCGTCGGATTCTGGAACCCGAACGGCGTCTGATAACCAGTCAGCTCCAGGTAGCCTCGACCGACATTTGCACCACCTCGCGTCACCGTCACCGCACCTTCCCAGTAGGCAGAGCCGGTCGAGTCGCGCGTATCCATTTCCTGATCGTCGAGCAAGGGCTCGAGCTGCCACGTGAGCGCGCCGGTCTTGACGGTTTCAGCCACCGGATAAAGCGTGTTCGTGCGCGGCGAGCGCCACGTTCGCTGTGGGACGAAATCGACCTGCGCCGGGTCAAACGTTGTGACCTTGCCGTTTGCGTCGCGCAGCAGCGCATGCGCCCAGACGGACCCGCCATTGCGGCCACGCACCTTGAATGCCATCAGCGCAGAGCCGTCAGCGAGGTTCGCACCGAGCCAGTCCCAGCCGGCTGCATCGGGGCTCAGGATCGTACTGGACCATTCGTGATCGAGCCACGCCACGCCGCTTACCGGCGTGGGTGTGCCTGAGCGGCCCGTCGGGTGCGATGGCCGCGAGACGCTGCCGCTGACGCGCAGTTGCGGCTCGCTGTAGTAGTAACTGGCTTCGGTCTGAAGCGGGCCCTTTTGCGAGTAGCCGTGGTCGCCCTGCAGTAGCAGCGGTTGCGTCGGTATGAACGACAGGTTCAGCGCGAACTCGCGCGTCTCGGCGTGCACCAGGTAGTGGCCATCGGTCGCGCGCACCATGCTCCATGTGTCGAGCTTGACGTCGGTGTTGCCGGTTTTGGCATAGGCGAGGCCAAAGCCCTGCCGGGAGATTTTCTGGTCATGCACGAGTTGGCCGTAAGCCGGATCGCTCAGCGCGACGTGCGCGATAATCAGTTGTGAAGGCGCAAACGCGCTCGGGTCCGCTGCGTCATAACCGGTGGCCGAGCGGAAGAAAGTAATCTGGAAACCTAACGGTTTGTGATCCGGTGTATCGAGCCAGCCGGTGGCGTACCACCATTCGGTCTGAAACGTGGGATGCGCGCCGGTATCCGCTGGAAACGTCAACGCGTGACCTGGCGTGACCGTGGCAAACCCAGGTGGCGCTGCTATCGCGGGCAACGCAATCGCTATGCCGAGAAAGGTCGCAGCTATCGCTTGCACCATCGTTCGGAGTGCGACGTTTGTGGATCTGGGTACGCTGCGTGCCAGCGCCGCAGCGCGCAGCCCGGCCCTTGACACGATTCTGACCGATCGCCGCATCACCAATCCTCCTTCACTGCGCGGACCGCATCGACGGAGACCGCCCGGCGTCCCGCCACCACGGCGGTTGCGCACGAAGTCACCAGCATCACCGCAGCCACCATGCTCAAGACGAACCACGGAATATGCAGCGACATGCTCCAATGAAACGACTGCGGGTTGACCACGAACACGAGAATCAGGCTGATGGCAAAGCCGAGGACAAAACCCATCGCAATGCCTAGCGCCGTCAGCATGCCGCCTTCCTTGGCGAGGATGGCGATGATCTGCACGCGCGTGACGCCGACGTGGCGCAGCATGCCAAACTCTCGCGCGCGGGCGAGCGTTTGCGCAGAGAAGGTCGCGGCAACACCGAACAGCCCAATGACGATGGCGACCGCTTCCAGCAGATAAGTGACGGCAAAGCTGCGGTCGAAGATGGTCAGCGAGCGGGCGCGAATCTCGCCGGGTTGCGCGAACTGCAGCGCGTCGCCGAACGGTAGTGCGCGTAGCGCCGCGATGACCCGATCGATGTCGGCGCCCGGCGCGACGGTGATTGCGACATCGGTGGCGCCGGTGTCGTGCGTGAGGCGCCGATAGTCGGCCAGCCGCAACTCTATCGCGCCGGTTTGACGCACATAGTCGCGCCAGATGCCGGCTACGACGAGCGTCTCGTCGTGCTGTCCGACCGGCAGGTCGACATGCTCGCCGAGCCGGTAGCCATACAGATCCACCATGGCCTCGGACACCCACACCGGCGTCTCGCCATGCAGCGCGGATGGGAGCAGCACGGGCCCGGACATCTGCAGACTCGCACCGGGGTCGGCTGCGTCGATTTCGCGTGCGAGCAGGACGACTGCGGGACGCGCAGGATCGAGTGTGAGTTGCGATGCACGCGTGAATGCTGCGGTCTTGACGCCGGGTGTCGCCGCGATGCTTGCCTGATCGGCGAGGTTCAGCACGCCGGTGTCGCCGTTCGGCGCGACCCGGACATACAGATTCGCGGATAGCAGATGCTCGAGCCACTCGTCGACGGAAACGCGGAAGCTTGCCACCATGATCGCCATCGCGACGATCAGGGCAAAGCTCGAGAGCACGCCGCTCATCGCCACCGACGCTTGTCCGGGCGCATTGGCGAGCCGCGCGAGCGACAGCGCGCTGGTGGTCTTTGCATGACGTCCCACGCGCGAACGACCAAGAGCCGTAAATAGCACGGCCGTGCAGCGCGGCATCAACGCAATGCCGCCTACAAGGAGCAGTGCGACCGCGAGGTAGCCAAGAATCGGCGCCTCGAAAACGGGTGGCATCTGCGTGAACACCCCCGCCAACGCGAGGCAGCCGAGCGCGGGCCATGGCGTGGCGAGCCGTGCCAACGCGCCTTCTTCACTGCCGGCCTTGAGCGCGGCAGCCGGACGGGCGCGCGCTGCCTCAAGTGCAGGCGCGAGACTGCCAAGCACGGACACGCCGATCCCCAACACAAGAAAAATCGCCGTCGCAATCGGTTCGAAACTGACCCCAGGCCGAACGCCTGGAAAATAGCCGCCGCCCAGATCGCTGCCGAAGAACCGCAACGCGAGGCTTGCCAACCCGTAACCGAGCGCAAGGCCAGCAATCGACCCGAGCACGCCGAGCACGGCGCCTTCCATCAGGATCTGCCGCAGCAACTGGCCGCGCGTAAAGCCGAGCACCCGCAGCATGGCAAGTTGCGAGCGCCGCCGCACGACGCTCAACGCCTGGGTCGAGAACACCAGAAACGCCCCGGTGAACAGCGCCACCAGTGCCAGCACATTCATGTTGATACGGTAAGCGCGTGACAGACGGTCAGTCCGGCTCTCGACGTCGCGCGGTTCGGAGACGACCAGTTGACTTCCAAGCCGCGCCTGCAGGTCGCGCCTGAAGCGCTCGCGGTCGACGCCGCGCTCGAGCTCAAGGTCGACCCGCGACAGCTTGCCGAGCCTGCCGAAACGCCACTGCGCGGCGGCGATATCCATCACGGCAATGCGTTGACCCGGCCGGGCTCGGACGAGGCCGCCTGCGACCCGGAGCGGCACGCTAGCCGTGCCGCTCAACAAAGAGATGTGCTGACCGATCGACGTGTTCAGCCATTGCTGGGCCGCTGGCGAAAGAAAGAGCGTGTCGTCGGCGAGAGTATCCATGGGGCGTTGCGCTGCGGGCACCCCGACCAGATCCGGCGCGATCTGGCTGGCCTTGAAAACGTCGATGCCCAGCACCTTGAGCGGCGCATTCTGGCCGGGCACGGTCGCGTCCAGTTCGAGGACCGGACTCGCGAGTGCGACACCGGGCTCGCCGGCGAGCCGCGGGTACCACGACTCATCGAAAGTGGGCTGCGCGCCACGCACCTGCAGGTCGGCCTGGCCGGACAGGCTCCGCGCCGCGGCCGAGAATTCGTTGAACGCCGCGCTGTTGATTAACTGCACGGCGTAACCGAGCGCCACACCCAGCGCGATCGTCATGACGGCGACAATTGCGCGCCCGCGCTGACTGCGCCACTCGGCCTCCAGCAGCCAACGGGCAAGCCGCCGGCTGCCGCTCACGGGCGCAGACCCTGGCCGCAGGGCATCACTCATGGGACGAACGAACCCGCTGCACGTCTGCATGCCCGGCGGGATGCAGGCCGCCGTCGCTCAGGATCAGCACGCGGTCCGCAACCGCCGCCGCCGCGACGGAGTGCGTCACCATCATGGTCGCCGCGCCGTTCGCCTTGGCCTCGGCGCGAAACAGGGCGAGCACTTCGTGAGCCGTGTCAGGGTCGAGATTGCCCGTAGGCTCGTCCGCCAGAATCAGCCGCGGACGATGCACCAACGCGCGAGCGATCGCCACCCTCTGCAGCTCGCCGCCGGACAATTGCCGCGGGAAGTCGTCGCCGCGCCCAGCGAGGCCGACTGCTGCCAGCATTTCCACGGCATGGGCTGGCGGCAAATTGTTGAGCAGCAGCGGCAGGGCGACATTCTGCGCAAGCGTCAGATGCGGCAGCACGTGAAACGCCTGGAAAACGAAGCCGAGCTTTTGCCGCCGCAGACGGGTCGCCGCATCGTCGTCGAGCCCCGAGACCATGGCGCCATCAATCAGGACCTCGCCGCTATCGGGCGCGTCGAGTCCTGCGATCAGATTGAGCAGCGTCGATTTGCCGACACCCGAGTCGCCCATGATCGCCACGAACTCGCCAGGGTCGAGCATGAAGTCAAGCTGTGCGAGGACCACGCGGGCGGTCCCGTAGGCTTTGCTCAATCGTCGGCATTCGAGCGCCGGAGCAGGGCATTCATCGCGAACGCGCATCGGTATCAGTGGTGTTCAGTTCAGAGGAAGGGAAGCGGGAGGCGCCATCGGCGTTGTCATTGCGGTTGACGTCGCGGTTGCCATCTTAACCGGCACGGCCGATTGGCGTGCGCGGCGCCGGCAAAGCCGGCCGCGCGGGGCGTGGGCATGGCGTGTGCTACCCGGTAATTCGCCTGTTGGCGAAACGCCTTTGACCCAGATTAAGGATATGAAGATGAAAGCAAAGACACTCGTGTGCGCTGGCGCGCTCGTATTCACCTGCTGCGCAGTCCCGCTTGCGCAGGCGCAGATTGCCGGCGTTCAGCCGCTTGGTGGCACGGTGGAAGAAACCAACGGCCTGCTGCACGGCTGGAGCGTGCGCAAGGCGCTGGTCGACGAGCCGGTCTACAACGATGCCAACGACAACATCGGCAAAATCTATGACCTGATCATTGCGCCCGACCGCAAGGCGACGTACGCGGTGCTGTCGGTGGGCGGCTTCCTCGGCATGGGTATCCATTACGTGGCCATTCCGATTGACCGCTTCGACATCCGCAACGGCAATCTCTATCTGGCGGGCGCCACCAAAGAAGCGTTGAAAAACCTGCCGGAATTCCAGTACAACAAGCTCGAGAAGGCGACCAAGCCGCATAAGGTCAGCCCGCAATAATCCCTGCCACAATACCGTCGAAAGGTGCCGCGCTCACTCGCGCGGCACCAGCGCCTGACGCCGCGTTTCGAGCTGCGTGATGACGCGCTGAAGCATCCGTTCGGCGGGCCCGGGCAGTGCGGCAAACCTGCAGCCCATCACGAAGCGCCGCTCGCCACCCGCACTCGTAAAGTGCCGGGGCGCGACAATTTCCAGATCGAGCTTGAGCGTACCGAAGTCGCCAAGCTGCAATGTGACATCCCTCAGGACGCAGCCCGCATCGAGCGTGCCGAAACGCGCATTCGCAGTTCGCAGCGCAACACCGCCCAACGACAGGTCCTGCATCTCCACCTTGAACGAATCGCCATCCGCGTAACGTCCGCTGACGACGTACGGATCGAGTGCGGGCGTCTGCACTCGGAAATACTCACGACGCTGGACATAGTAGAGGAGCGCGGGGAACGGCGCTTCGAAAGCAAGCCGCCCTTCGAAGACGACGGCCTTGGCCGCGTCCGTAGCGAACTCGACCCGAATGCCGCCGGGCAAGCTGCGGAACGTCAGTTGCTTCGCGCCCGGCAAGGCGCGGTTGTCGGCGGCGACGCTACCGGCATCGAAAATAAAACGGGCATTGCGCGAGTCGACCTCGAGCACTTGCGTGACGATCTGCCGTCCTTCGAATTCCGCCGTGACGAAGTCCCCGCCTGATACGAGCTTGCGAAGGCACACCGCAATCTGCAATGGATGGCGCTGCGCGAAGTCCGGATGAATATCGCTCGCCGGTTCGGCAATGTCGGAATCGAGCAAAAGGTCGTCAATCATCGTGGTCCCCATGGACGTTGCGGCCCTGATACGGCCCGGTTTTTTAGTCGATGAACGCGGGAGAAATCACCCCCGGCGTCCGTCTCTACAGGCTGTACCGCAGGGATCGTGCCATGTGAATGACAGATAACTTGTGATCGCGGGAAGCAGGGCGCAGAGCCTTGTGGGACGGGACTTTCGAGGCAATGCAGCGGCCGCTTCGCAGCAAGCATCGGAGGGTGCCGCTACGTAACGGCCACAGGATTGTTACGGGCCACGCGGACGATGGACGGACGAAGCCGAACGCCTCCCGCCGATACGCGCCAGAGCGCGCGTTCTGCACCGGGCTAAATCGCAAGCAGCCCGTGCGATTTGAACAGCGCCGGCAGGCGCGGCGCGGCACTATCACCTGACACACGCGGCATGCCGGCCCCAGTCCCCGGCCGACCGCGCATTCGCACTCACCTGTCCGCACGGAGGTACCGCATGACTACCGCAGCTGACTACCTGGTCGCCACGCTTGAGCATGTCGGCGTCAAGCGCATTTTTGGCGTCGTCGGCGATTCGCTGAACGGCATCTCCGACTCGCT
>Ga0302234_10002796_pt1 | contig 10862 bp, 12 predicted proteins | sample II_Palsa_N3_2_FD_193576 | JGI IMG/M metagenome (GOLD analysis project Ga0302234, IMG submission 193576) | Peat permafrost microbial communities from Stordalen Mire near Abisko, Sweden - II_Palsa_N3_2 | ecosystem: Environmental > Terrestrial > Soil > Palsa > Peat permafrost | place: Sweden... | reverse complement strand
CGCTGCGCAAGCTGGCGGATCGTGAGATTGTCGCGGCTCGCCCATTCGATCACGCGCTCGCGGCTGCTTTTGCTTGCGTTGGTCTCAGGTATCGCGGGCAACGGCCCGTCGGGATCAAAGCCTGAGACATCGTGGCCAAGCATGATTGAGAGCGAGGCGATACCGCTGTCGTAGTGAACAAGGCTATCAAGGCGCGCCCGCGTTTCCAGCGCCTCGTCCAGCGAATCACCGACCACGACGAACGCCGCCGGCAAAATCTTGAGATGTTCGGGATCTCGCCCGAGTTTCGCCATGCGTCCTTTGATATCGGCGTAAAACCGCTGACCGTCTGCTAGCGTGGTCTGCGCGGTAAACACGGCTTCCGCCGTCTCGGCCGCGATCTGCCGGCCCGCTTCCGACGACCCCGCCTGCACGATAACCGGCCAGCCCTGCACAGGTCGCGCGATATTAAGCGGTCCGCGCACCGACAGGTTCTCGCCCTTGTGGTTCAGCACATGCATCTTGTCTGGTTCGAAGAACGTGCCGCTTTCAACGTCGCGAACGAAAGCGTCGTCAGCCCAGCTATCCCAGAGACCGGTCACGACATCGAAGAACTCCCGGCCCCGCCGATATCGCTCGCCATGCTCCACATGTTCTTCCAGACCGAAATTGAGCGCCGCGTCCGGGTTGGCCGTGGTGACCAGGTTCCACCCGGCGCGCCCGCCGCTCAGGTGGTCGAGCGAGGCAAAGCGGCGCGCGACGTGATAAGGCTCGTCGAACGTAGTGGACGCTGTCGCGATCAGGCCGATGCGCTCGGTCACCGCCGCAAGCGCCGACAACAACGTCAGCGGCTCAAACGACGTGGCTGTGTGACTTCGCCTCAACGCCTGGGTCGGCATGTTGAGCACAGCCAGATGGTCGGCCATGAAGAAGGCGTCGAAACGGCCCCGCTCCAGCGTCTGCGCAAAACGCTTGAGATGCGCGAAATTGAAGTTGGCGTCCGGGAAGGCGCCGGGGTAACGCCAGGCTCCGGTATGAATGGTGGCCGGGCGCATGAAAGCGCCGAGCCGCAAGCGACGTTGCGTGGTCATGGGATTTTCGTTCCAGCGTTGATAAGAATGCCTCGACGGCGAGGCAAACGCTGCGCTCGCAGTGTCATCGATAAAATACGTCGAATGGCGAAAGCGTGCACAAACGGCTATCGATGCAAGAACGGCTTGGTCGGTCGTCTTTGGGCAAGCGTGTGGCGTCATCGATGCATACGACTTCAACGGCGACGCCGCGTGTCCGTATCAGCCCGCCGGCTGCACGTCGAACTTGTCCACGCGATCCGTGTAGAAAGCCAGATGATCCTTGATCTGTGCGACTGCAGGATAAGTGTCTTCATAGGTCCACACGGCATTCACGGAGCGTTCGCCACCCAGCGGGATGCTGTAGTACGAGCAATCCCCTTTGTACGGGCAATAGGTCGCGTGGTCCGTTCGCTGCAACAGCGACATGTCGATGTCCTTACGCGGAATGTACTGAACCGCCGGATATGACGCTTCACGCAATGTCAGTGCCTCGCGCGTGTCTGCAATAACCCGACCGCCTATGGAGATAGTGATGCGTGCCGGGTTGGGCTCGATCGTGATGGGGTGATCGGGCCCGGGAATCCTGACTGTTTTGGTCTGCATGGCTTCGCGCTCCTTGAAGCAAGGGTGAACGGACTCAGCGTAGTGAGATAGTCGTTACCTACGAATACTGCAGGGTATCGGAAAGCGCGTTTTCTTGCCGTGTACCCCCCGTGTTTGCGCATTGTTACCGCCGTCCTGGCGGATCGTCCCCAGGACGGGAGGGTTTCGTTATCAAGAAGGAGAAAAGCTGGGGTGCGAGGAATCCACGCAGAACAGTCAGTCAACAGAAATATTATTGAAAGAATTGCGTTGCTTGCTGTTCGTCACGCCGCTTGGCGCGGTAAGGTCTATAAATAACCCTTGCCGTCTACATACGCCTTGCGCCAGCGTGTAATCGTGACGCGCCCGAATAGACCGGCAAGCGCAAACGGGTCATTTGCGATGAAACGTTCGACTTCCTCACGCGTGTCGAGGTCGACTACATACAAGCCGCCTCCCGCGTTACTGCCGTCGTCCTGAAGTTTCGCGCCGCACGCAAGCAACAGTGCCTTGTTCGCTTCGAGATAGGCCAGGTGCACCTCGCGCTCCTGAATGCGCAGCGGGGCGTGACCCGGCTTGTCCCACGTTTCGATAATGAACGCCATGATCCCTCCTCTTATCGACCTCAGTTCTGCGCGATAGCCGACGGATGCTGCGCCAGCGGCGTGACCTCGATCGCCATGTAAGGAAAGAGCGGCAGCGAGCTGAGCAACGTATGCAGTTCGTCGTTGGACTCGACGTCGAGGACGCTGTAGTTCGCGTACTGCCCCGCCACGCGCCACAAGTGACGCCACTTCCCTTCCTGCTGCAGCTTTTGCGAGAACGCTTTCTCGTCGGCCTTCAGGCTATTGATGAGCTCGGTGTCGGCGTCGAGAGGAATCTGTACCACCATATGAACCAGGAACAACATGATCGAACCTCCGGAAGATGATTGGACTGCCTAGCCCCAGGCAAGAATCGCGACGGTATAAACCAAGCCGATCCAGAACATCATGATGACGGTATAACCCATGATGTCCTTCAGCTTGAGCTTCGACAACGCGAGCGCCGGCAGGATCCAGAACGGCTGGATCAAGTCGTTCCAGGCATTGCCGAGCATGACCGCAGTGGCCGTATGCCCCACGGACGCACCAATCGCCTTCGCCGCCTCGATCATGAACGGGCCCTGGATGACCCAATGACCGCCGCCTGAAGGTGCGAAGAAATTGATGAAGAACGAACTGATGAGACCCCAGAATGGCAACGTATGCGGCGTCGCGATCTTGACGAAGAACGCCGAAAACGTATTGACCAGTCCCGACGACGCCATGATCGCCATGATGCCCGCGTAAAACGGATATTGCAGGATGATGCCGCTGATCGTACGGATGCCTTCGTTGAGTTTCTCCACGTAACGGATCGGCGTGCCGAGCAAGATGATGCCGAGAAACAGGATGATGAAGTTGATCAGATTCAGATCCATCGTGCCGCCGCCGTGGAAATACAGCACCACATAGACCACGCCGATCAATCCAATCAAACCGCTCAGCAACCGGCTGTTGTTCAGGCGGCTGGCAAATGTGTGTTCGTCGTCGGCAGGGACAGCCGCTTGAGCTGCTCGCGGGCGTTCCTCGAGCGTACGGTCTATCTCGGTCACCGGCTGACCCGGCTTCGGATGCAGCCACGCATTAAGCAAGGGCAGCGTGATCAGCACGACCAGGCTGGTGATGAGCATGGTCGGCGAAAAGATGGTTTCCGAGAGCGGAATCACGCCCATCTGCGCTTCCATCGGGTGACCTTTGGTTGAGATGAGCACGGGAATACTCGCCGACAAACCAAGACCGTAAAGCGTGAAGCCGCTATAGGCCGACGCAATGATCAACGGGTAATGCACACCCTTCACATTGAGCGCCAACTTACGCGCGACAATGCCTCCAATCACCAGGCCAAAGCCCCAGTTGAGATAACTGCCAATGCCACCCACCAGCGTTGCAACAATGATCGCCATGCGCGGATCGTGCACTCGCATCACGATCCGGTCGAGGAATCGCTGCGTCAGCGGTGCGGTCGCAAGCACGTAACCCATCGCGAGGATCACGGCCATTTGCGTGGTGAACGCGAGCAGCGTCCAGAATCCCTTGCCCCAGCTCGTTGTCAGCGCCACGATGCCCTGACCCTGCACCACTACGGCAAGGACCATGGTGAGAAGGGTCAGCCCGATGGCAAATACAAACGGATCGGGCAAATACTTGCGCATCAGTTCGGTGAAGAATCCCGTTATTTTCTGCATTGAAATGTCTCTGTATTATTTAGTTAAGCGAATTTTTTATTCATGTCGGTGCTGGAAAGCCACCGGTAGTTCGGCTCTCAGGAATCGTTGCCTGAAGCCGCCAACCGTCGGTGGCGGACCAGCGCCATCAATGCGCGGTCGCGCCATGCCACGCGTTCTTCCCATTGTTCAAGCGGCACCGCCGTGCGCCTTGCCTGAGTCACCATCTCAACCAGCTCGGGTGTCCACGGATCGTGCTGGCCGCGTTCTTCGCCCGTCCGTTCGTATGCAGGCCCCATCTTCTGCGCGTGCGAACTGATGCCGCCACGCGTATTCAAATCCAAAGCCCGCTAGTTCATCCAGGCGCTGCCTGATCTCTCCCGGTGCAGCATCGCGGCGCGACGCGTCGGGATCGAAGAGACGCACGGGCCATCCCGGCACGGGCCATCCCGCGCGCGCAAACACCACAGCGAACGCGACGCCAATACTCCCCGCCCCCACGGTCGCCACACGCCGTATATCAGCCGTGCTCATCTCAGACTCCCGCTACGCCGACCGTCATGCCGCCACAGACATAGAGCACTTGGCCGGTGACGAAACCGCTGCGGGCATCGAGGAAATAGGACACGGCATGCGCGATATCTTCCGGCGTGCCCACGCGTTTCACCGGCACGCTCTCTACAATCGCGCGCGTACGCGGACTGTCCGGCGGGTTCGCGCGATTAAAGAGTTCAGTGCGGATAGGGCCAGGGCCAATCGCGTTCGCCGTGATGCCATGACGGCCGAGTTCCAGGGCCCATACGCGTGTCATGCCGATCAACGCGGCCTTGGTCGCCGAGTACGCTGTACGTAGTTCCTTGCCTAGCGCTGCACGCGAAGACATATTCACGATACGGCCGAAACCCGAGGCCTGCATGCCTGGCAGGAGCGCCTGCATGCACTGCATCGCGCAACGCACGTTAAGGGACCACGCGAGCTCGAGTTCTTCGAGACTTTGTTCACCTGCGCCGGCCGGCACCACCACGCCGACGTTATTGACCAGCCGCGTGATCGGGCCTCCCGCAAGCGCCTGATTGAGTGCTTTCTCGGTTGCTTCGGTATCCGAGAGATCGGCGATGAAGCCACTGCCCACCCGGTCAATCACGACGGCTTCGAAACCGTCCGCTTCACAGCGCTCGGCGCAGGCCGCACCGATCCCGGCCGCGCCGCCGGTAATCAAAACTCGTTCTCGTGTCATATCGTGTGCTTTATGAAATCAAACGGTTGCGATCGGCGTCACGGGCGAACCCATTGCGCCCGGCAGACGCAGCGGCGGCGCCGTGAGCATGAAGTGCGAGCGTGCGTTGGCGCGCAACCATGCCGCCAGATCGCGCAGATACCAGAGCTCGCCAAGCGGTAAGCCGAGCTTGAACAAACAATGATGATGCAGCGGCATCAGCGGATAGTGACCTTGCGCCGGACGTGCGGGATAACGCTCGACCGCATAATTGTCGGCTACCAGGGCGGCAATGCCCGAGTCTGTCAGCCATTGCAACAGCCGCTGGTCGCGGCCGTCGAGTGCGCAGCACTGACTATTGAGCACGGCTTCATCGGGATGACGATTCATCTCCAGCACGAGTTCAGCGAACCCGGTGCGTAGCAACAGCATGTCGCCGTGATCGATCTGTACCTTGTCTGCGTCAATGGCGAACATCAGTTCGTCGTAACCCACGGTGCGATGCTCGCGCCCGTAATGCGCCACGAGATCGACAAGAACGCCGCGTCCCTGCATGCCCTTCACCGCGAGATTTTCAATACCGAGCGCGTCTGCGTGGCTATGTCCGCTTGCGCATTCGTGCGGTGCAAACGCGTCCTCGCGACGGTATTCCATTGGCCCGACTACGTCCGTGTTCGCCTTGTAACCGTTGTAGTAGACGCTTTCCGCCACGCCGTCGCCGTCGGCGTCGAAGAGCGCGCCCACATGCGCGAGCGAGTCCCATTGGGTGGAATATTGCAGGCTCATCAGGACCTGATCGTCGCTGACGACGTCGGTCGCCTGTTCCTCCATGCGTGCGAACGGAAAGTTCACGTAGGGCAAACCGTCCTTGGTCGTTGGCCGCAAGACCGGCGGATGGCGGCGCACATTCAGCTTGCTGTCGCCCGGATAATCCAGCGGCAGGGACAGGCAGAAACTCAGGCCGGCGCGAATCTCGCGCGCGCCTTTCAGCACCTGTTCCGTGGTGATCAGGTTTGTTCGTCCGAGTTGATCGTCGGGACCAAAATCACCCCAGTTCGAGCCGTCAGGCCGATTCTTCCAGCGCCTCTGATCCTGCATGTTCTTCTCCTTGCACGACGTCCTGAGCCGCCGGCGCGGCCAAAAACCCCACTGTCCCTAGCCGATCAAGGCCTGTGGTATCCGGTCGAAAATATCGAGGAGCGCCGCGACCGCGGGCTCCTGGTTCTTCAGCAGGCGAGCCTTCGGGCCGCCGATAACGAGCGCGAACGCTTCGCCGTGGATCGAGAATCCCTTCGCCAGGCCTGCAACGTCCTCGACGTTCTCTCCGGTCGAACGATGCCAACCGAGTGTCACGCCCTGCTCCACTTCCACCTCAAGCGCCGCGCGATCGATCACCGAACCGTCCGTCGACGCGCTCAGCGGCTCACAACTGTCGAGCAGGCGCCGGCGCGCATCCACCGGCAACGCGCCGAGCAGCGCCTTGCCTGCCGCGCTGGCGTGGACGTACATGAAACCGCCGGGTTCGTCGCTGTAGCGAATCTTCTGGCGCGATTCCATGACGTCCAGATAGACAACCCGAGTGCCCGCGAGCGTCGCGAGCGCGGCCGTTTCGCCCGTCGCGTCGCGCAACGCTGTCAGCAACGGCTGGAACAGCAGCGTCAGCGGATCCTCGCTGCAAATGTCGCGTGCGACATGCAACAAGCGCTGCGTCGGGTAATAACCTGCTTTCACGCCCGGCGCGTAGAGATAACCCTTCGCCACCATCGTCTGCAAAAGCGCATGACAACTCGACAAAGGGATTTCGGTTCGACGCGCAATCTCGCTGTAGATCATCGGTTGCCGGACTTCAGCAAATAGGTTGATCACGTCAAAGACGCGCACTGCAGTTTTCACATCCATGACAATATTATCGGTATATCGATAACTTTAGCGCAAGAGATTTGGGGTATACACCTAGAAATGTGCGCCTGCAGAGAAATCAGCCGCCCACTGTCACGAGAACCGGATTGCCTCTTTCATTGCATGGGTAATTCTTAAACAGATAGCTATCCTTATAAATTTCCCCGTTCGAGGCTTGATCATCGACTCCATAAGCATTTGTTTTCTTCACGCGATCGAATAGCCACGACCGGTGAGAACCTGCAGGACGCGAACGGTGAGTCTATTCGGGAGCGTGACCCGGGATCAGGGTGAGTCTTCGCGGGAGCCGAAAGTGAGTGTATCCGGGAGCCAGAAAAAAGCGGCGAAGCCTTCGCGAGAGGCTTCGCCGCTTCTAAACCGCCTGAGTCGAAGGTGTTAATCAGTGTTGTCTCAACATGACATCACCCGGGATCCCGTGCGCCCTAAAGCTGCCGCGCGATCACCATGCGCTGCACTTCGCTCGTGCCTTCGTAGATCTGCGTGATGCGAGCATCGCGATAATGACGCTCGACCGGATAGTCTTCCAGATAACCATACCCACCGTGAATCTGGATCGCCTGCGAGCAAACCCGCTCCGCCATCTCCGACGCAAACAGCTTCGCCTGTGACGCTTCACTCAGGCAAGGCAATCCTTCGGTGCGCATGCGCGCGGCGTGCAACACCAGCAGACGCGCAGCGCTCAGGCTGGTCTGCATATCGGCGAGAAGGTTGGCTACCGACTGATGCTCCTTGATCGGCTTGCCGAACTGCACGCGCTCATGCGAATAAGCACACGCGGCGTCGAATGCGGCGCGCGCAATCCCCACCGCCTGCGCCGCAATGCCAATGCGCCCACCCTCCAGATTAGCCAATGCGATCTTCAAGCCTTCGCCGCGCGCGCCCAGCAGGTTGGCCGCGGGAATCGTACAGTCCTCAAGCGAAATCGGGCAGGTATCGGAGGCGCGAATGCCCATCTTGTGCTCGGGCCGCCCGACGTTGAAGCCCGGTGTATTCGTCGGTACGATGAACGCCGACAAGCCCTTCTTTCCAAGCTCCGGATCGGTGACGGCGAACACGATCGCCATGCCCGCGCGCGCGCCGTTCGTCGTGAACTGCTTCGCGCCGGAAAGCACCCACTGGCCGTCGCGTTCAATGGCACGCGTCTTCAAATTATTGGCCTCCGATCCGGCTTGCGGCTCGGTCAGGGCAAACGCGCCGATCATCTCGCCCGTTGCCAGTTTCGGCAGATATTCAGCCTTTTGCGCTTCTGTGCCGAACGCGAGAATCGGTCCGCAGCCGACAGAATTGTGCACGGCCATCAGCGTGGAACACGAGGCGCAACCCGCGGCGATTTCTTCGATAGCCAATGCATACGCCACATAGTCGCTGAACGTACCGCCCCATTCGGCCGGCACGATCATGCCAAGCAAGCCGAGTTCGCCGAGTTGCCGCACGACTTCGTCGGGCAAGGCGGCATCGCGGTCCCATTGGCCCGCGTGCGGCGCCAGCACTTCGGTGGCGAAATCGCGCGCGGCGTCACGGATCATGCGTTGGTCATCGGTCAGGAAGCTGTCGATCATGATGGTCTGGCTCGTGTGAAATACAGGGAAACACAAGGAAGGCACTGGGCTTACACTGCTGCGCTTAAGCGGTGGAGCGGTGAAGGGGATGGCAAATAGCCTCACGCCAGATTTTAGGCGCGACACATCCGTCTGCCGATGCCTGAAACGATCAAGCTTCCTGAGCGAATGCGCCACCTAGTGACTACCCCAACACCGAAAAGCCCGCGCGATCAGCGGCCCCGGCCGGCCGTGACTGCGGCTGCGCCCGCTCCCAGGACGCCACGCGGCCAAGGTAACGAACGCGGGACCATAGCGGGTGATTTCGTCGAAGAAGCGCTTCGGTGCGCCGAGCGTCGCGGCGTGGGACGCGTCGCGTTGCTGGAGCAAGCGGGCATCAACCCCGCCACGCTCGCGGCACCGCTCGCCCGTGTATCGGCTGCGCAATATGGGCGTCTATGGAGCGCCATCGCAGACGTGCTCGACGATGAATTTTTCGGTCAGGACAGCCATCCGATGCGCCGTGGCAGCTTCGCGCTGCTCTGTCATGCAGCGCTGGGTTCGCGCGACGGAGGCCAGGCGCTGAGCCGCATCGCGGGTTTCCTGCGGCTCGTGCTGGACGACCTGCGATGCGAAATCGATACCGACACCGACACAACACGCGTGAGAATTCGCCTCGTCGACACCGCTACTGAAACCCCCTCACCCCGCCCGATGTTCGCTTACGCAACCGCGTTCATCATGATCTATGGTTTGTTGTGCTGGCTGGTCGGCCGTCGCATCCCGGTGCTGGCCGCGCATCTGCGCTGCCCGGAACCGGCGGCGACCGCCGAATACCGGCTGATGTTCTGCGACGCAATGTTCTTCGACCAACCCGCGTCGTATGTCGATCTCGCGCCGGGCTGCGTCACGTTGCCGGTCGTTCAGACGGCCGCCACGCTGAAGGTTTTCCTGCGCGAGGCGCCGGCCAATTTCATCGTGAAATATCGCAATCCCGATTCGCTCGCCGCGCGGATTCGCCGCAAATTGCGTCAGGCGCAGCCCGTCGACTGGCCGGATAGTGAAGCTATCGCGGCGGCGCTGAACATGGCCGAAGCCACACTAAGACGCCGCCTGAAACAAGAGGGCACGACCTATCAGTCGATCCGTGATGCGCTGCGGCGCGATCTCGCCATCGCGCGGCTTGCCGACACGACGCAGACCATCGCGGAGATCGCGCATGCGCTCGGGTTCGCAGAACCCAGCGCATTTCATCGCGCATTCAGGAAGTGGACGGGGGTGCGCCCGGCGACGTATCGCGGCTTGCATACCGACGTCAACGCCGATGCATGACAGCACGCACACCGTCGCGCTGCTATAGTGAAATCTGCTGGTTCACTGAAGGAGCGTTGCCATGCCGCAAGCGAAAACACCATCGCACAGCAAGCCGAAAGCGCCAGCGGCTACGAACCATCGCGAGGCGGCGCTCGACGAAGCGCTGGACGAGAGTTTTCCCGCAAGCGACCCGGTCGCAATCTCATTCGATCGCGAACCTGCCCCTGAACCGAAGCGTCAAGACAGTCACAGCAAACGGACGCGTTAATAACCCGCTCTAGTCGTCGAGACCGGTCAGCAGCAGGGCCAGCTTCTCCACATGCTGCATCAGCATCGCCCGGTGTTTGTCGATCTGCTCGATCCGTCCGGCGAGATCGGCCTTCACAGGATCGGCCAGTTTCCCCGACACGCGCAAATCCTCCGCCTTCGCATTGATGCCATCGAGCTGGACCATCGACAGCTGCCGCTCCACGCGGCGCAGGTCGGTCAATAACAGGTCGCGATTGCGCCGGAACATCTGGTCGCGCCGATTCGTCTCCACTTGCTGGAGCGCCTGGTCGGCCACGCGCCGGGTTGCTTCTGTCTGGGAGAGGAGCGGTTCCGGCCCACGCAGGACGGGCCGCTTGGGCGCCGGGTGCGCATTGCCGCGGAACACGGCAGCGGGCGTTTCCTCATCCATTGCGCGCTGGGTCTCGGGCGGAATGTCGCGCCGGTCGCGGCGCTCGTCCAGCCAGCGCGGCGGCAATCCGGTGACGGTCTCCACCCCGCGCACGAATTCCTCACTGAAATCACGCCTTCCGGCCAGGATCAGTTTCATGTACGACGGGGAAAAACTCATCATGCGGGCAATCCTCGCGCCGCCAGCCGGCGATCCTGCGAGCACATTCAGGTTGGCCTGCCACACGAGGTACAGCGTTTCATCGAAATCTTCCATGGGCTAGTCTCCAAGCAGACGGACTCGCAAACGCCGCGCAGCTGATTCACATGCGCTT
>Ga0302234_10002792_pt1 | contig 10873 bp, 8 predicted proteins | sample II_Palsa_N3_2_FD_193576 | JGI IMG/M metagenome (GOLD analysis project Ga0302234, IMG submission 193576) | Peat permafrost microbial communities from Stordalen Mire near Abisko, Sweden - II_Palsa_N3_2 | ecosystem: Environmental > Terrestrial > Soil > Palsa > Peat permafrost | place: Sweden... | reverse complement strand
AATATGAACTTTGTCGGCCTGGCCCTGCATGGCTTCAAGGGGCTGATGATTTTTGCCGAGGATGTACTCGTCCGCGTAGGTATCGCCTGCGCCGGTGTCGCAGTGCTCTCTCTTTTGGGTGTTACGGCAGCCGTCGTACTCAAGGCGATTGGATATGCCACGCCAGGCTGGTTCTCCGTGGTACTCGGCCTGCTGTTATTGGTGTTCCTGCAGACCGGCGCCATCACACTCATGACTCTCATGCTTACGGGCATTACGCGCAGCAGCACCGTGCTCCCGCTAGACTACGCACTGCTGGTCGACACGGTGCTTTCAACGGCCGATGTCAGCCACGATGGATAGTCTGTTTCGGCACCAGCCAGTCCGTTACCTCATTAACGGACTGGTCGCCACGGGTGTCAGCTACGCAGTACTAAATGTCTGCATCCAGCTGCTTCACGTGCCCTCGGCGGGCGTCGCGAACTTCGTGGCTGCCGTTTTCGGGATCACTGCTTCATTTTTCGGCAGCCGACATTTTGTCTTTCCAGGCGCTCGCGAATCAGTCTGGCATCAGTTGGCGCGCTTCTGGCTGCTGTATGCAGTGCTTGCCCTCATGCAGGCCGCGGTCCTTTTCGTCTGGTCGGACTGGGCGGGCCTGGATTACCGCGTCGGTTTCCTGATTGGTACGTTCCTGCAGATGATATGCAGTTATTTCGGAGGCAAGCATTGGGTATTCAAGCGATAAAGGTAGGTCGCATCATCACCATCACGGTGTCGTTCGTGATCGCGCTGCTGGCCATTTACGTTGTCCACTCGTTGTACTTGCGAGTAAACGTGGTCTTTTACAGCGCCATTCTCGATGGCATGATCGCCACGGCGCTGTGTGGCGTGCTGCTATGGCTACTTCCATGGTTCAAGGTGCTTGGCCCAGTGGAAAAGCTCCAGCTGATCGTCATCTGGCTGTTGCTCGGCTACGGCTACGCCATATCGATACCCACTGTGCTTGACCGTTCTCTTTCTTTTTACATTCTGGAGAAGCTGGAGCAGCGCGGTGGCGGTATTCGACAGGATGCGTTCGAAGACGTGTTCACGAAGGAATACGTGAAGGAAGACCACTTGGTCGACGTGCGACTTACGGAGCAGCTGCAATCGGGCACGATCACCATCCGCGACGGGTGCGTACTTCTGACAGACAAGGGACGACGCCTTGCGTATTTCAGTCGTTTCTTCCGAAACAACTTGCTTCCAAAACATCGCTTGCTGATGGGCGCTTATTCGGATGCGTTGACCGATCCGTTCCGCAACAGCACGACGGACGTCAGTTACCGCTGCCATTAGGCGCTCCTGATCCAGGCCAAGCCGGCAGAGACATGCGTACTTGTGGTCTCTGCTTTTCCGGCCTCAGGCCGGGATCACTCATCCAATGGTGCCGCGACATCGGCACACAGGTCACTGCCTCATGAAGATCACAGTTGTTGGAACCGGATACGTCGGACTTGTCACGGGTGCTTGCCTTGCCGAGATGGGCAACGATGTTCTGTGCCTGGACGTGAATGTCGAAAAGATCCGAATTCTCCAGCAGGGCGGCGTTCCCATTCACGAACCCGGCCTGGACAAGGTCATTGCCTCCAACGTCGCATCTGGTCGCCTTCGCTTCACCACTGACATCGACGAGGCCGTTGCTTATGGCGAAGCCCAATTTATAGCTGTCGGGACGCCGCCGGACGAGGACGGCTCGGCGGACCTTCAATACGTGATCGAAGCGGCAAGGAACATTGGTCTGCGCATGACCGCGTACAAGCTGGTGATCGACAAGAGCACTGTTCCGGTCGGAACCGCAGACAAGGTGAAGGCCGCCATAGCCGAGGAACTGGGCAAGCGTGGCGAGAATATTGACTACTCCGTCGTGTCGAATCCCGAGTTTCTCAAGGAAGGGTCTGCCGTCGAAGACTTCATGAAGCCTGATCGCATCGTCGTTGGAGCCAATGACGAAAGGGGCATCCGCATGATGAAGTCACTCTATGCTCCGTTCCAGCGGAATCACGAAAAGCTGGTCATCATGGACGTCCGCTCCGCAGAGCTAACCAAATACGCTGCCAATGCCATGCTGGCCACGCGCATTTCGTTCATGAACGAGCTGGCGCTGCTTGCCGAGAAGCTGGGCGCTGATATCGAACTGGTCCGCCATGGCATTGGCTCGGATCCGCGCATCGGTTACCACTTCCTGTATGCGGGATGCGGTTATGGCGGCTCCTGCTTTCCCAAGGACGTCAAGGCGCTGATCAAGTCCGGCGAGGACGCGGGCCAGCATCTAAGGGTGCTCAAGGCTGTGGAGGCGGCCAATGACGCTCAGAAACAGGTTTTGACACAGAAGATCTGCAAGCGCTTTGGCGAGGATCTGTCTGGCCGCCACTTCGCCCTGTGGGGTCTTGCGTTCAAGCCCAACACCGACGACATGCGTGAAGCCGCGAGCCGCGTGCTGGTGGCCGATCTGCTATCGAGGGGCGCAACCGTGTCGGCTTACGATCCGGTGGCGCTGGACGAAGCCCGCCGTGTCTTTGGCGACGCACCTGGACTCTCACTGACGAGCTCGCCCGACCAAGCCGCATCGAAGGCCGATGCGCTGGTCATCGTCACCGAATGGAAAGAATTCCGCTCTCCCGATTTCGCGGAGCTCAAGGTCCTGCTCAAGGCACCTATCATCTTCGACGGGCGCAACCTGTATGACCCCATCCAGATGAGGGACCAGGGCTTCGAACATTACCCCATTGGTCGTTAAGCTGGACCAGAGGACCTATCACGGTCATTCACTGCAGTAGCAGCATTGATCAAGTCCCACCATTGGATTGTGATGCATCAAATGAACTCAAAGGCCGACGGCTCGCAACAGATGAACTTTCTCATCAAGAAAGGCCTCTTCTGGCCGCTGGGCTTATTGGCCTTCGGATTCATTTTCATCGTGCTCCACCAGTCCGACTACTTCCGCGCCATTCCCGGAAATATGGGCGACGCCCGATTCAATAACGTCGTTCTGGAACACCTATACCTTTGGTTCACAGGGAAGGCGCAGAGTTTGTGGAGCCCGGGCTTCTTCTATCCCTATCCTGGCACACTGACGTTCAGCGATAACCATTTTGGTACGGGCATTGTCTATATCCTGATGCGGCTGCTCGGGCTAGATCCTGAGGAAGCATTCATTGGTTGGTACACGATCGCGGCGCCGCTTAACTACCTTTGCTGCTATTACGCCCTTCGGAAGATAGGGCTGAGCGAAAAGGGCAGCGCCGTCGGCGCATTCGTCTTCACGTTCGCGTTCAACGTAGCCGCACGCCATGGGCATGCCCAACTCGCTTACCGATTCGCAGTACCTATGGCGATGCTTGCGTGGCACCGCTTCGTGAAACGGGCGGATGTCGGGCAGCTGGCAATCACCGCACTTTGGGTCACAGTGCAGTTTTACTGCTCCATCTACCTCGGCTACTTCCTGCTATTGCTGCTTGGTGCCACCCTCGCGGCGCAGCTTTTAGTCAGCCGCCTGGTGCCCCATGCGGACCAGCCCTTGCGCTCCTTCATGACCTGCGTAAAAGGCGCTGGCAGTAAGCGCTCCATGGGAAGCGCTCTGGCCATCGTGTCATGTGGAGCCGCACTGGGCGCCCTGTTCTTCCCATACATGCACTACTCGAGCCTTTATGGGTTTCACCGAGACTATGCCGAAATAGAGGGCATGCTCCCCCGCCCGAGCAGCTACCTCCTTTCGGATGCGTCCTACCTCTGGGGCAGATTTGGCAAATATATCCATGGTATTCCCATGCGCTGGGAGCATCAGATGTTCTTTGGCGCCTCGGCCTGCCTGCTCGCGGCCATTGCGCTGATCCGCAAGCCGAACCAGACAGCACTCGTGGCGTTTATTGCACTTCTGCTATTGATCATCCTGACACTGGATGTGGGTGGCCATAGCCTTTACTCGCTCATCGACCAGCTTCCCCTCGCTAACGCCGTTCGGGCAGTTACGCGAATTGGTTTGGTGATGATTTTTCCCGTGGCAGTGATGGCTGGCACCGGTTTCGATCGTTTTATGGCGCCGCAGCCGCATCATGTAGTCAAGGTGATAGTTGCCATTTCATTGGCTGCGTTCATGCTTGTCGAATACACGGCTTACTACACTGAATGGTTGCCGCTCAAGGAACTGCGAGCGCGGTATACGGAGCTGGCGGCACGTGTGCCCCCCCATCTTCCAGCGGATGCGATCATTTATTTGCCACTCACGCCGAACGAGCCGTATTACTACAGCGAGCTTGATGGCGTGCAGCTAGCACAAATGCTGAACAGAAATACCCTCAACGGATACTCCGGCAACGCTCCTGCGGGTTTCAACGATTCGTCCACGGACCCTTGCTTCATGGTGAATAACCGTTTAACTGGGTACGTGTCCTTTGCCAAGCTTGGATTCGCTGACTACGAGTCCCTCGCCCACCGCGTCCTCGTCATTGGAAAGGACGCACCCTGCACATCGCTATCTTCGCTCCCGCAGCACACACACTTTCGTGGTGCGATCTTGGGCACCTTGATCAAAGGGGTGACGCTGAGGATCGAAGACGTGTTGGTTAAAAATGATGCGCTCAGCGCCAGTTTTATCGTTGAGAATCATTCTGCCGAATCGCTGCCTTCCATTTCGGATGATGGGCACGGTATCTACTATTCCTGGCGCCTGACTCCCCTGGAGTCCTCTCCCGGCACAGACGAACACTGGGATGTGCGAAAGGACTTGACCGCTGATGTGCCCTCAGGTGGCCAGCGTAGTGTAAATACGTCGATAGACCCCCCACACCAGGAAGGTCGCTATCGGCTGGAGGCTACATTGGTCCAAGAAAATATCAGTTGGTTTCATCATCTTGGTATGCCCATAGCTCAGAGCCCCCAGATAATCGAAGTTGCAAGCAATGGGTCGTTGCACGTCGTCAAATAGTCAGCTTTTAGCGGCGTGAATCTATCGATCCGTCGAATTCGCTTGCCATAGAAGGCCATACGGGAAACTGATTGACCTCGAACTCAGCCATTGAAGTTGCTCGCCATGCCCAGAGCCTGCTTCGAATGAGGTTTGCACCACGCCGACGCCCGCGCCAAACGCGGTATTATCTCGGCCAAGCGAGAGCGGCGATCGAATCGATACGCCGCTTCAGCTAGCGATGCTCATACTGAGCCTGCTCGATGCGAGCAAAACTACAATGCTCCGTCGACTATATCACCCGTCAAGTCTTCGTTAAGTTCGTCCGAGTTCTGCCACGGATATCCGGGCTTCGAAGCTAGTGAGGTTCATACAGTTCCGTCTTCGTCAGAGCACCTGTTCCAACTCCGGAATGATCTTGAACAGGTCTCCCACCAGCCCAAAGTCGGCAATCTCGAAGATCGGCGCTTCGCCGTCTTTATTGATGGCGACGATAGTGCCGGCGTCCTTGATGCCGGTGAGGTGCTGGATCGCGCCGGAGATGCCGATCGCCATGTAGAGCTCGGGGGCGATGATCTTGCCGGTTTGGCCGACCTGCATATCGTTCGGCACGTAGCCGGCGTCGACGGCGGCGCGCGAGGCACCGACGGCAGCGCCGATCTTGTCCGCGAATTTGTAGATGATGTCGAAGTTTTCTTTTGAGCCGACGCCGCGGCCACCGGAGACTACCTTGCTGGCGCTTTGCAGGTCGGGGCGGTCGCTGCTGCCCTGTTTGAGCTCGATGAAGCGGGTGTGCGAGGGTAGCGTCACGTCGACGGTCAATGCTTCGATCGGCGCACTGTTGGCGCCGTTGGCGGCAGCTGGCCACGAGGCGGTGCGGATGGTCGCGACGACGGTGTGATTGGCGTCGGCCTCGACGGTGATGATCGCGTTGCCGGCGTAGATCGGGCGTTTGAAGGTGTGCGCGGCTTCTACGCTCATCACGTCGCTGACCTGCGCCACGCCGAGCAGGGCGGCGACGCGCGGGGCGACGTCCTTGCCGAATGTGGTGGAAGGTGCGAACACATGGCTGTAACCCTCGGCAGCCTTGGCAATCTGCGGCGCCAGTACGGCGGCGAGCGGATGCGCGTTCTCTGCGCGGGCGATGGTAAGCACGCGGCTTACGCCGTCGATCTTCGCCGCTTCGGCGGCGATCGCGTCGGGCGCGTCAGCCAGCACCAGCACATCGATGGCTTCGGGTTTCACGGCCGTGGCCGCGCTCACTGCGCGTGCCGTGGCGGGGTTCAGTTTGCCGCCCAGATGTTCGGCGATGACGAGAATTTTGCTCATGTGAAGTCTCCGTGTTTCCGGTAGGAGCCCACCCTGTGGGCGATGCTCCTACGTAGCGTGACGAAAGGCATCGCCCACAGGGTGGGCTCCTACCGAAGAAGTGGGTTACAGCAAACCTTTCTGCTTCAACGCGGCGACCAGCTCGGCCGCGTCCTTCACCATCACGCCCTTGCTGCGCTTGGCCGGTGCGGCATAGTTCGTGGTCTTGAGATGGTCGTGTGCCTCGACGCCGAGCGAGGCGAATTCGATGCTGTCGATCGGCTTGGACTTCGCCTTCATGATGTCCGGCAGCTTGATGAAGCGCGGTTCGTTCAGGCGCAGATCGGTGGTGATGACGGCCGGCAATTCGGCTTCGATCACTTCGAGTCCGGCGTCGACTTCGCGGGTCACCGTCGCTTTGCCGTCGGCGATCTCGACCTTGCCGGCGAACGTGGCCTGCGGGCGGTCCCACAGGGCGGCGAGCATCTGGCCGGTCTGGTTGGCGTCGTCGTCGATGGCCTGTTTGCCGAGGATCACCAGACCCGGCTGCTCCTTTTCGATCAGCTTCAGGAAAACGCGCGCCGCGGTCAGCGGCTGCACTGCCTCGGTAGTGACGACATGGATCGCACGGTTGGCGCCCATGGCCAGTCCGTTGCGCAGATGCGCGGTGAGATCGGCCGGACCGATGCCGACCACGATCACTTCCTCGGCGACACCCTTCTCGCGCAGGCGCAATGCCTCTTCCAGCGCGATGTCGTCGAACGGATTGGCGGATAGCTTGACCCCGTCGGTTACTACGCCGCTGCCGTCGGGCTTGACCTGGATACGCACGTTGTAATCCACGACGCGCTTATAGCCGACCAGAATTTTCATCAGTGATTCCTTCTACGGGCGTCCAGGGTATGCCTGGCGGTAATGAAACAATGGACTATTCTAACCTGAGCCGGTGTCGCGGTCTGGAGCAGCCCGGATTCACCCTACGCGAGTTGGATTCAGGGCCGTTCGGCAATCGTTTCGGTATGATGCGCGGTTGTTCTCGATGGAGTGGCACATGAAGGCAGGCATGCTCCATTGGCGGGATATCCTGTGCGATGACTGACCCTTCCGCGACGACCGTCTGCGCGGTGATCGTGAGCTATCACCCCGAGCCTGCGGCCTTGCAGCGTCTGGTCGATGGGCTGATGCCCCAAGTCGGCGCGGTCGTGCTGGTCGACAATGCCAGCGAGGGTGGCTGGCAGCAGTCATTGGGCGACAAAATGTCGGCGGCCGGCGGAGCACTTCTGGCTCAGTCGTGCAACGTGGGACTGGCCGCTGCACAGAACATCGGTATCGATTGGGCGCGGTCTAACGGCTACCGCTACGTATTGATGCTGGACCAGGACAGCGAGCCTAGCGCCGGCATCGTGGCGTCGTTGCTGCCGGCATTGCAGACGCTTTCGACAACGCAGAAGGTCGCCGCCGTCGGGCCGCGCTTCCACGACGTACGCGAAGATAGAGATGCGCCATTCGTGCGTATTCGTTTTCCGCTGAATCGCAAGCTGTGGTGTGAAAGCGAAAGCCAACTGATCGCCTGCGATTTCCTGATCAGCTCAGGCGCCTTGATCCCGATGGGGGTCCTGGATGAAGTGGGCCCGATGGACGCAGGGTTGTTCATCGACAACGTCGACCTGGAGTGGGGTTTCCGGGCGCGGGCCCATGGTTACGCGCTCTACGGCGTGTGCGCCGCCACAATGAATCACCGCCTCGGCGATGCCCGCCGCGCGCTGCCGTTCGGTCTCGGGCAGGTCGTCGTGCACGGGCCGGTGCGGTTGTACTACATGATGCGCAATCGGTTGCGCTTATATGCGATGCCACACACCCCGCGCGTATGGGTTGCCCAGGATATGCCGCGCGTACTGGCCAAGTTGTTCCTGTTCAGTGTGCTGATCGGGCCGCGCGCGCGCCACCTGCGTTGCATGCTGCGCGGTCTGTGGGACGGTCTGCGCGGACGCCAGGGTGCATGTCCGGCCGATTTGCTCGCCGGCTCAGGATCCAAGCCCGACTAGTCGGCGGCTTCCCTTGTGAGATGGCCGTCTAAAGATTCTGGTAGTTCGGCCCCGAACCCCCTTCCGGCGTGACCCAGGTGATGATTTCGTAGGGGTCCTTGATGTCGCAGGTCTTGCAGTGCACGCAGTTCGCCGCGTTGATCTGCAACCGACGACCGCCAGCATCCTCGACCATCTCGTAGACATTCGCGGGGCAGAAGCGTGTGCACGGGTTGCCGTATTCGGTCGTGCACTGGTCGACGCAGATCGAGGTGTCGGCCACGTGCAAGTGAATGGGTTGGTCCTCGTCGTGTTCCGTGGCCGCAAAGTAAACGCCGGCGAGACGATCGCGCGGAGCCAGTGTGCGTTGCACATAGTCGCGTTTCGGTTCTTCCTGCGCGCCAAGCTTGTGCAGCGAAGACCAATCGGGCTTGTTCGTCAGCGTCCATGGCGATGCGCCGCGCAGTAGGGTTTCCCAAGCCGCATTGAGCAGGCCGAACCACAGTCCTTTCTTGAACGCGGGTTTGATGTTGCGTACCTGCTTCAGCTCGGCCATCACGTCGGAGCCACGCAGTTTCGCGTCGAAGCCCGCGGGGTTCAGGTCACTGGCGACCAGGTGTTCAGCCGCGAGCATGCCGCTCTTGATCGCCTGATGCGTACCCTTCACTTTCGGTACGTTGAGCAGGCCGGCAGTGTCACCGATCAACAACGCGCCGGGCATCTCCACTTTCGGCAGCGACTGATAACCGCCGGTGACAATGGCGCGCGCGCCGGCGGAGAGGATCGTGCCGCCGTCCAGCAGCGGCTTCATCAATGGATGGTTCTTCCATTGCTGGAACGCTTCCCATGGCTGGTAGTTCGGGTCGCTATAGTCGAGCCCGCTGACATAGCCGAGCGCGATGCGGTCCTGGTCCAGGTGATACAGGAAGCTGCCGCCGTACGTATGGCTGCCCGCCGGCCAGCCGAAGCTGTGCACGATCTTGCCCGGCGTCACGCGTCCGGCCGGGACCTGCCACAGTTCCTTGATACCGATCGAGTAACCCTGCGGATCGCTGTCCTGGTCGAGCTTGAAGCGCTTGATCAGTTGCTTGGTCAGGCTGCCACGCGCGCCTTCGGCGAGCACGGTGACCTTTGCCTTGATGTCGATACCTTCGGTGTAGCCCGGCTTGTGCGAACCGTCTTTCGCCACGCCCATGTCGCCGATGCGCACGCCAGCCACCGAGCCGTCTTCGTTGTAGATAGTGTCGGCAGCAGCAAAGCCCGGGAACACATCCACGCCCAATGCCTCGGCCTGCGGCGCCAGCCATGCGCACATCGCGCCCAGCGAGACGATGAAGTTGCCGTGATTCCGCATGCCCGGCGGTACCGGCAGCTTGCGGCCGCCGGTCTTGTTCAACAGCCAGAATTCGTCTTCGCCAGCGGGCACGCAGATCGGCGGAGGATTGTCGCGCCAGCCGGGCAGCAAGGCATCCAATGGCTGCGGTTCGATCACTGCACCGGAGAGAATCTGCGCGCCGATGGTCGAGGCTTTCTCGATCACGCACACGCTGATCTCCGGCTTCAGCTGCTTGAGCCGTATCGCGAACGACAGTCCGGCCGGGCCGGCACCAACGACAATGACGTCGTATTCCATCGTTTCGCGTTCGCTCATGGCGGACTTTCCCCGGTAGGCAGATCGTTGTGCATCCGCGGCACAGCAGCACCGGGATGACGTGGATCCCTATTGTCCTGTTTCGCGCACGGCGCGGCAAACGGGAGTTCGGACCCTTATGAACGCCCCGTCGTTCGTGCAGAATAGAAGAGGGCAGCCCGACGTGGATAATCGGGACCTATCTATAAGGAAGGCCCATGAACCAGATGCCGCCGATCACTGACCTCGACCTGCGTCGGGCCACGCTGTGCCAGTTGCTGCATTGGCTCGCGGTGGGCCGGGTGCAGCCGCAGGCCCTGGCCGACGCGTACCAGGCCGCCATCGAGCGAATCAACCCGCAACTCAATGCTTACGTCGACCTGCGCGTGGGATTGCTGCAGGATCAGGCCCACATGGCGGACAGGCGCCGCCGTGACGGTGTGATCGGACGGCTGGACGGTATTCCACTCGCGCTGAAGGACAATTTCGACATGGCTGGCTGGCCGACACGTGCCGGCCTGCCAGGGCGCGAGCGGCCGGTATCGGGCGATGCGCATGTCGTAGCACGGCTGCGCGCCTCCGGCGCGGTGCTGGTCGGCAAGACCAACATGGACGAAGGCGCGCTGGGTACGGTGACCGACAATCCCCATTTCGGCGCCACCCACAATCCGCATCGGCATGGCTATAGCGCGGGCGGCTCGTCCGGTGGCGCGGCAGCGGCGGTTGCAGCGGGGCTGGCGGTGGCGGCAGTGGGTTCGGATAGCCTGGGGTCGATCCGCATCCCGGCGAGCTATTGCGGAATATACGCACTGAAGCCCACGCATGGCGAAATTTCTGCGCGTGGCCTGGTTCCCGCGGCTCGACGACTGGACGCAGTGGGGCTGCTTGCGCGCAGCGCAGACGATCTCACCGTTTTGCTGCAAGTGCTGGCTGGTTACGACGCCGACGATGCGCGTTCGCGTCGTCGCCGCGTAGCCTTTGCGCTGC
>Ga0302234_10002788_pt1 | contig 10888 bp, 7 predicted proteins | sample II_Palsa_N3_2_FD_193576 | JGI IMG/M metagenome (GOLD analysis project Ga0302234, IMG submission 193576) | Peat permafrost microbial communities from Stordalen Mire near Abisko, Sweden - II_Palsa_N3_2 | ecosystem: Environmental > Terrestrial > Soil > Palsa > Peat permafrost | place: Sweden... | reverse complement strand
ACCAAAAAGGATGTTGCGCACGTACTCGGCGTGCTGTGGATCGCCGTCGGCATGCGCGACCAGCAGCATGGGAACAAGCCAGCAGAGGATCGGCAGGAAAAACAGGGCCAGCCCACCGGCCCAGCGGCCGCCGCCGGTTGCCCAGGCGATGTGCCGCCACTGGCCACGGCGAGCGACGGCATAGGGAATCAGCATCAGCAGCGCGATCACTCCGACGCCCTTGGTCGCCACGCCCACACCGGCGAAAAAGCAGCCGACGGCAAACCATCGCCACGATGGTCCCAGCAGGAGATGACGCAGCAGGCCGTAGTTGGCCAGCGTGACCCAGCCCAGCAGGAGCGGATCGATCTGGGCATCGCGCATCTGATAGGTGAAGTGAATCGTCACTAGCAGCGTGGCCGCCGCAAGCAGCGCGCAGCGGTGATTCCAGAGGCGCCGGGCCAGATCGTAAGTCAGCGCGAGTGCGCCCAGCCCGGCGGTCAGCGACGGCAGCATGAAGGCGACCCGCCAGCTGCCGGTGAGGTAATAACCCAGCGCCTGCAGCCACATGAACACCGGCGGCTTGTCCGGATACAGCTCGGCGCCGCGATGCGGAAACAACCACTGGCCGTGTTCCACCATCAGCCGGGCCACCAGTGCGAAGCGCGGCTCATCCGATGGCCAGGGGTCGCGCAGGCCGATGCCGACGCCGAGCAACAGCAGGGCGAATACGCCGAACAACAGCAGTTCGCGTGGCGCACTACGCAGCCAGAGAGGGCGGGCGTGGGAGAGGGGCTTCACGGCAGAGGGGCTTCCGTTGGGCGGTCTGAAAAAAACGCGAGCATAGCGGGATGTTCGCCGCGGTTTGGTGGTCGGCTAAGCGATGGGGTCATCGTCAGCACGCTCGGCCGCTGGGCGTAGCGGCTCGTGGTGGCGCGGTGCGGATGATGAGCACAACGGCCTTCGACTTTGCTTAGCGACGAGACAAACATTGGCCGTTCGCCGTAGTGCTGGCGGTCAATCGTGGGAAGCGGCAACGGTCTTTTCCACCACCGCGTAATACATGCCGTCCAGGTCGCCCTCGCCTGGCAGGATCTGCCATCCGATATTCGCAACCTGTCCCGCCGGTAGCGTGAGTGCCAGGGCGCGCGCGTCCTGTTGCTGGGAGAGCAGTTCGCCCACGATAACCTCGTTTTCCGCGCGCAGCACCGAGCAAGTGATGTAGACCAGCCGCCCGCCGGGTGCAAGCAGCGGCCATAGCGCCGAGAGTATCCGGCGCTGCTGTTCGTGCATGGCCGCGATATCGCTCTCGCGCCGATGCAGCCGCACATCGGGCCGACGGCGCAGCACGCCGGTGGCCGAGCAGGGCGCATCGATCAGAATGCGATCGAACGGCTGCCGCTTCCACCAGCTACCGGGGGCGCCTGCGTCGCCGATGACGATCTTCGCGTCCAGCCGCAGGCGCATCAGATTCTGGCGAATGCGCTCGCCGCGCTTCGCGTCCACCTCCAGCGCGGTCAGGTCGATGTCCGCGCGTTCGAGCAGGTGGCAGGCCTTGCCGCCGGGAGCGGCGCAGGCGTCGAGCACGCGCATGCCGTCCCTGAGCTCCGCCAGATCGGCTGCGACCTGGGCCGCACCATCCTGCACCGCGAACAGACCCTCCTCGAAGCCGGGCATACGTGTCACATCGCTGCTGTGCGGCAGCACGAGCGCATCCGCCAGCCACGGGTGGGAGCTGGCCGCATAGCCCGCTGCCTCGAACTGCGCGAGCAGCGCGTCGCGCGCGATGCGCCGGCGATTGACCCGCAGCATCAGTGGCGGCTCGACATTGTCGGCGGCCATGACCGCTTCGGATTGTTCCGGCCAGTCGCGGGCAAGTGCCTTCGCCAGCCATTCGGGATGGGCGTGACGCGTCTGCGGTTTGGCGTCGAGCCGCGCGATCAGGCTTTCGCGCTCGCGCTGCCAGCGTCGTAGCACGGCGTTGACCAGCCCGGCCAGCTGTGGGCGCTTCAGCGCGCGGGTGGCTTCGACGGTGGCTGCCACGGCGGCGTAATCCTGCAGCTGCAGAACTTCCAGCTGCACCAGGCCCAGCACCAGCAGCGCGTGGATGGCCGGATCCTTGTGTCGCAGGGATTTTTCCAGCAGCTGGTCGATCGCCGCATCAAAGCGCAGCCACCAGCGCGCGCCCTCGCTGAGCAGCGCCATCAGCAGCGCGCGGTCGCGCGGGTCGCGCAGTTTCGGCGCATTGCGCTCCATCACTTCGCGCAACGAGGCGCCGCGCATCGCCACTTCGGCCAGCGATCGGGCGGCCAGCGCGCGAGTATCGACGGTCATCGGCTGCCGCGCAGTTCGGGGCGGGCGTTGAGGTAATCGGCCGCGCTGATGCGCTTGCCGCCGGCGCGCTGCAGCGCGGTGATGCGCAGCACGCCCTCACCGCAGGCCAGGTCGATGCCGTCGCGACTGGCGCCGAGCACGGCACCTGGCGCCGCGCCGTGGTCGCGATCGATGGCGTGGGCGGCCCATATCCTCAGCGGCTCGTCCAGCACCTCGGCTTCGGCGACGGGCCAGGGGTTGAAGGCGCGAACCTGTCGCTCCAGTTCGGCGGCCGGGCGCGCAACGTCGAGCCGGGCTTCGGCCTTGTCGAGCTTGTGCGCGTAGGTCACGCCGTCTTCCGATTGCGGGGTGGCAGCAAGAGATTCGCCCGCCACCGTGCGGCGCAGACCTTCGGCCAATACGTCGGCCCCAAGCAGGGAGAGGCGGTCGTGCAGGCTGCCGCCGGTTTCGTCGATGGCGATCGGCGTGCGCCGCTGCAGCAGTACCGGGCCGGTATCGAGGCCGGCCTCCATCTGCATCAGATCGACGCCGCTTTCGATATCGCCGGCGAGGATCGCGCGCTGGATCGGTGCGGCGCCGCGCCAGCGCGGCAGCAGGCTGCCGTGCACGTTCCAACAGCCGAGGCGGGGCGTTGCCAGCACCTTGCGCGCGAGGATCAGGCCGTAGGCGACGACGATCATAAGGTCCGGTTGGTAGTTCGCCAACGTCCGTTGCGCTTCCGGGGACTTGAGCGATTCAGGCTGCTCGACGGCAATGCCTACCGCCAGCGCGGCCTGCTTGACCGGGCTGGGCGTGAGCCTGCGGCCGCGTCCAGCCGGCCGATCAGGCTGGGTATAGACAGCCACCACATCGGCGCCGCTGGCGCGGCAGGCTTCGAAGCAGGGAACGGCAAACTCGGGCGTACCGGCAAAGATCAGCCGCAGGGGGCGCTCACTCAAGCGGTCGCCGCCTGCTTGCGCGCCTTTTCCAGCCGTTTGAGCAGCAGATTGCGCTTCAGCGAGGAGAGGTAGTCGACGAACACCTTGCCTTCCAGGTGATCCATTTCGTGCTGGATGCACACGGCCAGCGGACCTTCGGCTTCGACGATGATCTCTTCACCGGCCGTGTTCTGCGCCTTGACCTTGACCTTGAGCGCGCGGGTCACGTCGGCGTACAGGCCGGGAAACGACAGGCAGCCTTCCTGGTAGACCTGCGAGCCGTCCTTTTCCAGGATCTGCGCATTGATCAGCGCCAGCGGCTCGTTGCGGTCGTCGCTCATGTCGGTGACCAGCACGCGCTTGTGCACGTTGACCTGGGTTGCCGCGAGGCCAACGCCGTTGGAGTCGTACATCGTTTCGAAAAGATCGGCAACGAACTGCTTCAGCTCGGCGTCGAACACGGTGACCGGCTCGGCGCGCGTGCGCAGGCGCGGATCGGGGAATTCAATAATGGTAAGCAGGGACATGGATTTCACCTCGGCGCCGAGACATGCGGGCGGCTTGGTAAAAACCCACCCCGGCGCGATCTAGAATGTTTCTCATTGTACGTCGGCAAACGCCCGGGCGCAGACGATTTTTGCCAATTCGCGCCTGTTGCGCGCGTTAACGGTTCGGTTACACTCGACCGAGCACCTGGGGAAGGGGGATTCCCGCCAATGATCAGAAAAATTACCGTGTTGCTGGCCGGCATGCTGGTCACTGTGGCTGCCTACGCGGCGGGCGCGCAGCTGCGAGCCAATCACCCGGACAGCTACACCGTGCGAAGGGGCGACACGCTCTGGGCCATTTCCGCCAAGTTCCTGGCCAAGCCCTGGCTGTGGCCGGAGATCTGGCAGGCCAACCCGCAGGTGCGCAATCCGCATCTGATCTATCCGGGCGACGTCCTCAACCTCTCCTTCATCAACGGGGGGGGCGGTCCGAGTCTGCGGCTTGAGCCCAGCGTCCATGCGGAAGGTCAGGCGATCCCGGCGATTCCGCTGTCCGAGCTGCAGACTTTCCTCAAGGATTTGCGTGTGGTCGACTCGAACACCGCCAAAACCGCGCCCTATGTCGTGGGTCTGGAAGAAGATCGGCTGCGCAGTACGGCGGGCCAGAATATTTACGTTCGCGGCCTGCAGGGCACACCAGGGCAGCGCTGGGCCATTGTGCGGCCATCACATTTCTTCCGCAGTTTCGACCAGAGCAATCCGCAGAAGGCCGACCTGGTTGCCCACGAGCTGGACGACAATGTTGCGGTATTCACGACTCCGTGGGGTGAGAACACCCGCAACGACGGCCATTATGGAAAAGGCCAGGACATGGGTGTCGAAGTCAGCGTGATCGGCACGGCTGAAACGCTGCGCATGGGTGACCCGTCGACGCTGCTGCTGCTGAACTCCACGGTCGATATCCGTGCCGGTGACCGCATCATGCCGCTCGACGATGCGCCGTACGATCCTTACTACTACCCGCATCCGCCACAGTCGGTGGCCAAGGACGCGCGCGTGATCGGCTTTGCCGATGCGATGGATGCGGTCGGTCCGCACCAGGTTGTGGCGCTGTCGATCGGCAAGCTTGATGGTGTCGACAATGGCCAGACCTATTCGATCTATCAGCCGGGCCAGACCATCAGCGACGATGTCGCAAGCAGTAGCTGGCATCGTGACATCGGCAAGAAAGTGACCTTGCCGGCCGAATATGTGGGTCATGTCATGGTGTTCCGTACCTTTGACCGGGTCAGTTACGGTCTCATCATGGATGGCCTGAGGCCAATTCAAATTGGTAACCAGTTGCGCATGCCCGATTAGCTGCCGCCCGGCGGATTTTCCCTACACAACGGCGCGGCTATCACCGCGCCGTTTTTGTTTGTGCTCTGTTCGTAAACTGCGTGGCATGAATGACATGCACGAATGGCGCGCATGGATGATCGCGCTGCGCACGCCCGGACTCGGTCCAGGAGGGCTGCGCGAGCGACTGTCCGCAGCGAACGGGAATATTGGTTTGGTGCTGGCCGATCTGGGCCGACACCCCTCGCTTGGTGCGCCTGCCCGCGCATGGCTGCAGCGGCCGGACGAAGCTCGGATCGCGGACGACATGAGGTGGCTTTCGCAGCCATCGCATCGCCTTCTGCGCTGCACCGACGCAGATTTCCCGCCGCAGTTGGAACACATTCCGCAGCCGCCGGCAGCGTTATTCGTGGTCGGCGACGCCGGCCTGCTGCTGTATCCGCAGGTGGCGATTGTCGGTGCACGCAATGCCAGTACTGGTGGTCTGGCGCATGCCCGCGCATTCACGCTGGCTCTGGCGCAGGCTGGGTTTGCCATTACCAGCGGCATGGCTGACGGCATTGATGGTGCGGCGCATCTGGCGGCGCTCGATAACGGTGCCCAGACGCTGGCTGTCATTGGCACCGGGCCGGATCGGGTTTACCCGCGCAAGCATCATGCGCTGGCCCGGCGGATCGCCGCGAGCGGCGCGCTGATCAGCGAATTTCCACCGGGCACCGCGGCGCGTGCCGATCACTTTCCCCGACGCAATCGGCTGATTGCAGGCCTTTCGCTGGGCACACTGGTGGTCGAGGCAGGACTGCAGTCGGGCTCGCTCATCACGGCTCGGCTGGCCGCCGAGCAGGGCCGAGAAGTGTTCGCATTGCCAGGCTCCATCCATAATCCGCTGGCTCACGGATGTCATCGTCTCATCCGTGACGGCGCACGTCTGGTCGAAACGGCTGCCGAAATTATCGAGACATTGGCGTCCGCAGCGCGCATGCTTGGCGCCGATCTGGCCGAGCGATTGGCACAGAGCGGTGGCGGAAACGTCAACGAGGCGGCGGTCGAAACGGGCACCAAGGTAGGTTTCGATATCGAGGCTAGTGCAGGCAAGGATGTCGAATATCGGCGCCTTTGGTCGGAACTTGGCCACGAGCCGGCGACGTTGGACGAACTTGCACAGCGAACCGGGCAGCCGGCAGCGGTCTTGTCGTCGATGCTGCTGATGCTTGAGCTGGAGGCAAAAGTCGAATCGCTGCCGGGCAATCGCTACCAGCGTCTGGGCGGCTCCGTTGTCAGCGGCTGATGCTCGCCGCGGCGCCATTCGTGGCGATTCGGGACGAGTCCGGGCTTGACAGCCCCGGCTCCGGCGTGTTTTCAACTATATATGTGTGCGGCGCCGCAAGCGCCGCTGATCCTTTCGTGGAAACTCAAGCTTCATGGCAAAAAATCTGCTCATCGTCGAATCGCCGGCCAAGGCCAAGACGATCAACAAGTACCTTGGCAAGGACTTCCACGTGCTGGCCTCCTACGGCCACGTGCGCGATCTGCGCCCGAAAGAGGGTGCGGTCGATCCCGAGCATGGCTTCGCCATGGCCTACGAGGTGATCGAGCGCAACGAGAAACATGTCGATGCGATCGCCAAGGCCGCCAAGCTGGCCGACGACATCTATCTCGCGACCGACTTGGATCGCGAAGGCGAGGCGATCTCCTGGCATATCAGCGAGATCCTGAAAGAGCGCGGCCTGGTTGAAGGCAAGCGCATGCATCGCGTGGTCTTCTCCGAGATCACGCCCAAGGCGATCAAGGCGGCGGTGGCCAACCCGCGTCAGCTCTCGCACGATCTGGTCGACGCCCAGCAGGCGCGTCGTGCGCTGGATTATCTGGTCGGTTTCAATCTCTCGCCGGTGCTGTGGCGCAAGGTGCAGCGCGGATTGTCGGCTGGCCGCGTGCAGTCGCCGGCTCTGCGCATGATCGTCGAGCGCGAGGAGGAGATCGAAGCCTTCAACGCCCGCGAATACTGGACCATCGAAGCCCAGCTCAAGCACGCCGACGGCGATTTCACCGCGCGGTTGAGCAAGCTCAACGGCAAGAAGTTCGAACAGTTCGACCTGACCAACGAAGCCGAGACGTTTGCGGCTCGCGATGCGCTGAAGCAGGCCGCGCGCGGCAGGCTCACGGTCAGTGACGTCAGCTCGAAAGAGCGCAAGCGCCGCCCGGCCGCGCCGTTCACCACGTCAACGCTGCAGCAGGAGGCCGCGCGCAAGCTCGGTTTCACCACCAGCCGTACGATGAAGATCGCGCAGGGCTTGTACGAAGGCGTGGCGCTCGGCGCGGAGGGCAACGTCGGCCTGATCACCTACATGCGTACCGACTCGACCATGCTGGGCGATGATGCGCTGGCCGAGCTGCGTCAGCTGATCACGCGCGATTTCGGCGCCAAGGCGCTGCCCGATGCGCCGCAGGTCTACAAGACCAAGTCGAAGAACGCGCAGGAAGCGCATGAGGCGATCCGGCCGACGTCGGCGATGTATACGCCGCGCGACGTATCCGCCTTCCTCAATGACGACCAGCGCAAGCTGTACGAGCTGATCTGGAAGCGCACCGTCGCCTGCCAGATGATCCACGCGACCCTCAACACCGTGTCGGTCGAATTTGCGCTGCGCGACGTGCCCGGCGGCGAAGCGTCGTTCCGCGCCAGCGGCACCACGGTGATCGATCCGGGCTTTCTCGCCGTGTACGAGGAAGGCCGCGATCAGAAGACTGCCGACGATGACGATGAAGGCCGTCGCCTGCCGCGCATGGAAACCGGCGAGCAGGTGCCGCTGCACGATATCGCCGCCGACCAGCATTTCACCGAGCCACCGCCGCGCTATTCCGAAGCCAGCCTGGTCAAGGCGCTGGAAGAGCACGGCATTGGCCGGCCGTCGACCTATGCCAGCATCATCCAGGTGCTGCAGAATCGCGAGTACGTCTACCTCGACAGCCGCCGCTTCAAGCCCAGCGACGTCGGCCGCGCGGTCAGCAATTTCCTCACTTCGCATTTCACCCGGTACGTCGACTACGACTTCACCGCCAAGCTCGAGGACGAGCTCGACGCGGTAAGCCGCGGCGAGGAAGCGTGGGTGCCGCTGATGGAGCGCTTCTGGCTGCCGTTCAAGCAGCAGGTGGATGAAAAAACCGAATCGGTCGACCGCAACGAAGCTACCGGCGCGCGCGAACTCGGCACCGATCCGAAGAGCGGCAAGCCCGTGTCCGTGCGGCTGGGCCGCTATGGGCCGTTTGCGCAGATCGGCACCAAGGAAGACGAAGACAAGCCGACCTTCGCCAGCCTGCGCACCGGCCAGAGCATGCATACCATTTCGCTGGCCGATGCGCTGGAGCTGTTCAAGCTGCCGCGCAAGCTCGGCCAGGCGGAAAACGGCGACGAGGTCAGCGTGGCGATCGGCCGCTTCGGCCCCTTCGTGAAGCAGGGTGATACCTATGCCTCGCTCAAGCCCGAAGACGATCCGTACACCATCGAACTGCCGCGCGCCCTGCAGATCGTGCAGGAGCGGCTGGAAATGCTGGCCAATCGGCTGATTCTCGATTTCGGCAACGGCGTGCAGGTGCTCAACGGCCGCTACGGTGCCTACATCACTGACGGCGAAAAGAACGCGCGGATCCCGAAAGAGCAGGAGCCGAAGGAGCTGACCGAGGCACAGTGCATCGAGCTGCTGGCCGCCGCGCCTGTACGCAAGGGTCGCTTCGGTAAAAAGACGACGACCAAGAAAACGGCGACCAAGAAAGCTGCGGCCGCCAAAACACCCGCGGTCAAAAAGGCGGCCACCAAGAAAGCGCCGGCAAAAAAAGCAGTCGTCAAAAAATCGGCGACGAAAAAGGCCGCGATCAAGAAATCGGCGGCCAAGAAATCACCCGCCAAAAAAACGGCTGTAAAAAAGCCGGTCGAAAAATCCCTCGAGGCCTGAGTGCTGCGCCGCTTTACCCTCGCCGATATCGACGCCGCCGCCGGGCTAATGCATAGCGGCGGTGTGCTGGCGTATCCCACCGAGGCGGTTTTCGGCCTCGGTTGCGATCCACACAACGCCGCGGCGTTCGAGCGTTTATTCGCGCTCAAGCAGCGTCCGGCGACGCAAGGCGTGCTGCTGATCGCCGCCGACTTCGCGCAGGTCGAGCGCTACATCGCTCTGGAGTCGGTGTCTGCCGAGATCCTGCAGCAGGTGCGTGCAAGCTGGCCGGGACCGAATACGTGGATTTTCCCTCGTTCGTCGCAAGTGCCCAGCTGGATAGCCGGCTCGCACAGCGGTATTGCGTTACGCGTCACCGCCCATCCGCCAGCGGCTGCCCTGTGTCGTGCGTTTGGTGGGGCGTTGGTGTCGACCAGCGCCAATCCGCACGGTCAGGCACCGGCACGCTCGGCCCGAGCCGTGGACGCCTTTTTTGGCGATTCGCTGGACGGTCTTTTGGAAGAAGTGCTGGGCGGCCAGGCGAGTCCCACGGTGATCCGCGACGCACTTTCGGGCACTATCGTGCGCAGCTGACCGCGGCGGCGGCGCGGCACGACAGGCGCCGAAACAGCGGTCGAGTGGAGGCGAAGCATCGAACTTTAGATCGGGGCCGCTTCACTGCGTGTGCTGCCTGTGCTGCCTGTGCATGTCACCCTTTGCCGCGCAACATCGGTTGAATCCTTAGCTCATCGAACCATCAAAGAGACCGTCGCTTGTCTATTGTTCACGACATTTATCAGCGCGAAGCCCGCGAGCTGTTGCCTCTGCTGGATCCTGCCGACCCTGTTCGCGTGGTCGCGTGGCGCGATGGCAAACCGATCGAAGCGGCCCTTTTTCTGACGCATGTGCGTGCCGTAGCGGCGCTGCTGCCGGCGGCGGCTGCGGTCAATTTGTGCGAAGACCGCTACGCTTTTCTGGTGGCTTTTTGCGCGGTTGTGACGCGCGGCCAAACCAATTTGCTGCCGTCGTCGCGCGCCCCCCAGGCGGTCGATGAGGTGATGCAGGCTTATCCGGGGTGCTACGCCGTGGGCGATACGGATCTCGCGCTCGCGCCGCCGCGCTATCAGCAGCTGCCGCCGCTGGACGCGCTTTCATTCGACGCCGAGGGCGCGTGGCCGATGGTCGCGGCAGAACATGTAGTGGCCATCGGCTATACGTCCGGCTCAACCGGCGTACCTAGCGCCAACAAGAAAACCTGGAGCAGCTTTGTGGCAAGCAACGCCGGCAATCTGGCGATGCTGCAGGCCGTCGTCGGCGAGCGTTTCGACATAGTAGCCACCGTACCCCCACAGCACATGTACGGCATGGAGCTGTCGGTGGTGATGCCGTTGCTCGGCGGCGTGGGCGTGCACGCGGGAAGGCCGTTTTTCCCCGCCGATGTGGCAGCAGCGCTGGCCGACGTGCCGGCGCCGCGTGTGCTGGTAACCACGCCGGTGCATCTGCGCGCGCTGGTCGATTCGGGCATTGCGCTACCGCCGATCGCCGCGATCGTTTCGGCCACCGCGCCGATGCCGCTGGAGCTGGCGCACGCGGCTGAAAAACGCTTTGGCGCGCCGCTGCAGGAGATGTTCGGCTCCACCGAAACCTGCGTGTTCGCCAGTCGCCGCCCGACGGTGGATGAAGACTGGCTGCTCTATGACGGCGTCACTCTGCATCCGCAGCCCGATGGCACGATGGTGGATGCACCGCAGCTGGGCGCGCCCATCTCACTGGCCGATATCGTGAGCCTGTCCGACAATGGGCGGCGCTTTCGCCTGCGCGGGCGCCACGCCGACATGCTGGAGATTGCCGGCAAGCGCGCCTCGCTGTCTGACCTTACGCGGCGGCTGCTGGCAATTCCCGG
>Ga0302234_10002785_pt1 | contig 10891 bp, 8 predicted proteins | sample II_Palsa_N3_2_FD_193576 | JGI IMG/M metagenome (GOLD analysis project Ga0302234, IMG submission 193576) | Peat permafrost microbial communities from Stordalen Mire near Abisko, Sweden - II_Palsa_N3_2 | ecosystem: Environmental > Terrestrial > Soil > Palsa > Peat permafrost | place: Sweden... | reverse complement strand
CAGGTGGCTTGCCGCTGATGTCATAAACGACACGAGAAACACAACGTAACTCATTGATTATTCGGTTTGAAACTTTGCCAAGAAACTCGTACGGCAGGTGTGCCCAGTGCGCCGTCATGAAATCGATGGTCTCCACGGCGCGCAGTGCGATCACCCATTCATAGGCACGCGCATCACCGACCACGCCCACCGACTTCACCGGCAGGAATACTGCGAACGCCTGGCTGGTCTTGTCGTACAGGTCGGCCTTGCGCAATTCGTCGATGAAGATCGCATCGGCCTGGGCCAGCAGTTCGGCGTATTCGCGCTTCACTTCGCCCAGGATGCGCACACCCAAACCCGGACCAGGGAACGGATGGCGATAGACCATCGCGCGCGGCAGGCCGAGTTCCACGCCGATACGGCGCACCTCGTCCTTGAACAGTTCGCGCAACGGCTCGACCAGTTTGAGCTTCATGTGCGCCGGCAGGCCGCCGACGTTGTGGTGGCTTTTGATGACGTGGGCCTTGCCGGTCTTGCTGCCGGCCGACTCGATCACGTCGGGGTAAATGGTGCCTTGCGCCAGCCACTTCACGTTGCTGCCGTCGGCGGTGATCTTGCTCGACTCCTCGTCGAAGATCTCCACGAACAGGCCGCCGATGATCTTGCGCTTGGCTTCCGGGTCAGCCACGCCTTCGAGTGCCTTGAAGTAACGATCCGCCGCGTTGACCCGGATGACCTTGACGCCCATGTGCTCGGCCATGGTGGCCATCACCTGGTCGCCTTCCTGCCAGCGCAGCAGGCCGGTGTCGACGAAGACGCAGGTGAGCCGATCGCCGATCGCCTTGTGCAGCAGGGCGGCGACCACTGAGGAATCGACACCACCGGACAGACCCAGCAGCACGTGATCGTCGCAGACCTGTTCGCGCACACGGGCGATCTGGTCGTCGATGATGTTGGCGGCGGTCCACAACGTGGCGCAACCGCAGATCTCGGCGATGAAGCGCTTGAGCAGCGCCCCGCCCTGCTTGGTGTGTGTCACTTCCGGGTGGAACTGCACGCCGTACCAGCGCTTGGCCTCGTTCTCCATCACAGCGACCGGGATGCGGTCGGTGGTGCCGGTGATTGCGAAGCCGGGCGGCGCCTTGGCGACGTGGTCGCCGTGGCTCATCCAGACGTCGAGCTTGTGCGCGCCGGCATGATCACTGAGTTTGTCGAATAGACGGCTCGTCGCCACGATGTCGACTTCGGCGTGACCGAACTCGCGCGCATCAGCGGCCTCGGTGGTGCCACCGAGCTGGGCGGCCATCGTCTGCATGCCGTAGCAGATGCCGAGGATCGGCACACCGGAGTCGAATACCTGCTGCGGTGCTTTCGGTGCACCTTCGAGCGTGGTCGATTCCGGGCCACCCGAGAGGATGATGCCCTTCGCCCCGAACGCGGCGATCTCGGCCGGCTCGTGATCCCAGGCCCAGATTTCGCAATACACGCCAAGCTCGCGGATACGACGGGCGATCAGCTGCGTGTACTGCGCGCCGAAATCGAGGATCAGGATCTTGTCGCTATGGATGTTGGTCATCGGGGAGCCGGGAATCGGGAATGGAAAATCGGGAATGGAAAAACCGGTTCGCTGTATCCGGCGCGCGCGGGAAAATCAGGAAACGGGGGTGTCGCTTTTCAACGATTCCCCACTCCCGATTCCCCATTCCCGGCTCATCAGGAGTTGAGCCGGTAATTCGGCGCTTCCTTGGTGATCTGGATATCGTGTGGATGTGCCTCTGTGACGCCGGCGGAAGTCACCTTGACGAACTGCGCCTTGTGACGCACGTCATCGATGGTGGCTGCACCCAGATAGCCCATCGAGGCGCGCAGGCCGCCGATCAGCTGGTGGATGATGTTGCGCAGCGGACCACGGTACGGCACGCGACCTTCGATGCCTTCCGGCACCAGCTTGTCGGCATCGGCTTCGTCCTGGAAGTAACGATCCTTTGAGCCGAGCTGCATCGCGCCGATCGAGCCCATGCCGCGATAGCTCTTGTACGAACGGCCCTGGAACAACTCGACCTCGCCCGGCGATTCCTCGGTACCGGCGAACATCGAGCCGAGCATCACGGTGGATGCGCCGGCGGCGAGTGCCTTCGGGATATCGCCGGAATAGCGGATGCCGCCATCGGCAATCAGCGGGATCTCGTCCTTCAGCGCAGTGGCGACCATGTCGATCGCAGTGATCTGCGGCACACCGACACCGGCGACCACTCGCGTGGTGCAGATCGAACCGGGACCCACGCCGACCTTGACGGCATCGACACCGACATCGAGCAGCGCACGCGCCGCTTCACCGGTAACGATGTTGCCCGCGATCACCTGCACCTGTGGGTAGTGCTTCTTGACCCAGCCGGCACGTTCGATCACGCCTTGCGAATGACCGTGTGCGGTATCCACCACCAGCACATCCACACCGGCATCGACCAGCGCGGCAACGCGCTGCTCGGTATCGCCACCGACGCCTACCGCGGCGCCGACCAGCAAGGCTTCGTGGCGATCCTTGGCGGCGTGCGGGTTGTCGCGCGCTTTTTGGATGTCCTTGACGGTAATCAACCCGCGCAACTCGAACGCATCGTTGACCACCAGCACCTTCTCGATGCGGTGCTTGTGCAACAACTGCAGCACTTCATCCTGGCTGGCACCCTCGCGCACCGTTACAAGCTTGTCGTGCCGGGTCATGATGTTGCGCACCGGGTCGTCGTGCTTGCGCTCGAAGCGCAGGTCACGGCTGGTGACGATGCCGACCAGCTTGCCGCCATCGACCACCGGTACGCCGGAGATGTTGTGCGCATGGGTCAGCCGCAACACTTCGCGGATCGAGGTGTGCGGTTCCACGCTGATCGGGTTGCGGATCACGCCGGCTTCGAACTTCTTCACCAGCCGCACTTCCGCCGCCTGCTGCTCGGCCGTCATGTTCTTGTGGATGATGCCGATGCCGCCGTTCTGGGCCATGGTGATGGCGAGGCGGGCTTCGGTGACCGTGTCCATGGCAGCGGAGACGATCGGGATGTTCAGGCGCAGGTTGCGGGTGAACCGCGTGGAGGTGTCCACATCGCGCGGCAACACGATGGAGTGGCCCGGAACTAGGTAGACGTCGTCGTAGGTCAGGGCCTCGGCGATGATGCGCATGCGAAAAGTCCCGCTGCAAAGAGGGAATTATACGCGCCTCGCCATGATGCTCGCCAGATGTTGGCTGAACGCTGCCCGTGGATCAGGCGATTTTGTGTGGCGTGGAGCGCGCGTCAGCGGCTTCCAGCGTGTTTTCCATCAAGGTGGCCACGGTCATCGGGCCGACGCCGCCAGGGACAGGCGTGATCCAGCTGGCCTGCGCTGCTGCCGTCTCGAAATCCACGTCGCCGACCAGCCGGCCGTCGTCGAGGCGGTTGATGCCCACGTCGATCACCACCGCACCTGGCTTGATCCACTCACCCTTGACCAGACCCGGTTTGCCGACGGCCACGACCAGGATATCGGCCTGCCGCACGAAGCTTTCCAGATCGCGGGTGAAGCGATGGCAGCAGGTGGTGGTGCAGCCGGCGATCATCAACTCCAGCACCAGCGGACGGCCTACATGGTTGGACACACCGACAACCACCGCATGCTGACCACGCACCGGGCGATCGGTATGTCCCAGCAGGGTCATCACGCCCTTGGGTGTGCATGGGCGCAGGCCGAAGCGACGCAGCGCGAGGCGCCCTACGTTGACTGCCTGGAAGCCGTCCACATCCTTGTCGGGATCGATGCGATCGACCAGCGCATCCTCGTCGATGTGCTCTGGTAGCGGCGACTGCACCAGGATGCCGTGCACGGTTGGATCCGCATTGAGGCGGTCGATCAGGGCGAACAGCTCGTCCTGCGTGGTGCTTGACGGCAGGTCATAGTCGAACGAGCGAAAGCCGACCTGGTGACAGGCCTTGCGCTTGTTGCGTACGTAAACCGACGAAGCCGCGTCGTCGCCCACCAACACCACCGCCAGCCCGGGCTCGGGCAGGCCCTTCGCCACGCGATCGGCGACGCGCAGGCGTAACCGCTCCAGCAATTCCTGTGCGATGCGTTTGCCGTCGAGGATGCGTGCGCTCATGTTGATGCCTGGCAGGAAGTTGCCCATTATCGCGGCTCGACCTGATGCGCACAAACGCAGGCACGCATGGACACACACGAGACTCCCCTTCCAGTGCTGGAGCTTACCGACGGACGGCTACGCCTGCGCCCGTGGCAGGACCACGATGCTGTCGAGCTATATCGCGCGGTCCACGAGTCACTGGCGAGTGTCGGCCAGTGGCTGCCCTGGTGCCGTGCGGAGTATGGACACGACGATGCGACTGCCTGGGTGGAACATTGCCAGGCCGGCTGGCACGCGGGCGAGCATTTTGCACTTCCGATTTTCGATGCGTCCACCGGCGAGCTGCTGGGTGGTACCGGCCTCAATCAGCCTGATCGACTGCATCGCAGTGCCAATCTTGGTTACTGGGTTCGTCAGTCGCACCAGCGCGAAGGCATTGCCGCGGCAGCAGCCGTGCTCGTGGCGCGTTTCGGATTCGAACAACTGGGCCTGATCCGGATCGAGATCATCATCCAGCCCGACAACCATCCGAGCAGACGTACGGCTGAAAAGGTGGGAGCGAAGTTCGAGGGAATTGCACGCCATCGTCTATGGGTGCATGAGCAGCCGCGCGATGCGGCGGTGTATGCGCTGGTGCCGGACGACCTGCACTAACCCGCAGCCGAGCAAAGCCCTGCGATCTGCCGATACCCCATGAATGGAGCGTCAGCGGCGCAGCCCGGACAGGTCAGATCCCGCGGCAAGCGCGTCTCGCGGAAGTGCATGCCGAGCGCATCGAAACTCAGCAGGCGACCGACCAGCGGCTCGCCCAACTCCAATATCAGCTTCAATGCTTCGGTCGCCTGCAGCAGCCCGACGATGCCGGGCAGCACGCCGAGCACACCGGCCTCGCTGCAATTCGGCGCATCGGCGGCGGCAGGCGGTTCGGGGAACAGGCAGCGGTAACACGGCGAATCGTCGCGGCCCGGATCGAATACGCTGAGCTGGCCGGTGAAACGCTCGACGGCGCCGTACACCATCGGCAGTTTCAATCGGAGTGACGCCGCGGCCAGCAGGTAGCGCGCAGGGAAATTGTCGGCACCGTCGATCAGCACGTCATGATCGGCCAGCAGTCGTTCCACGTTATCGGGCTGCAGTCGCTCGGTGCGGGTTTCGATATGGATGCGTGGATTGAGCGCCTGCAGTGCGATCCGTGCCGATTCGGTCTTGGCCATGCCGACGCGGGCATCGGCGTGGATGATCTGGCGATGCAGGTTGGAACGCTCGACCTTGTCGTCATCGATCAGGGTGAGCTGGCCCACACCGGCAGCAGCGAGATACAGCGCTGCCGGTGCACCGAGGCCGCCGGCACCCAGGACGACTACTTTCGCTGTTGCCAGTCTGCCCTGCCCTGCTTCGCCCACCTGCGGCAGGCGCAACTGACGCGCGTAGCGTTCGGTGGTATCCGCATCCAGCGCACTGGCGGATATCGGCAGACCCTCGGCCTTCCAGCGGTTGAATCCGCCGGTTACCGAGCACACCTGGCGATAACCCATACGCTGCAATGCCTCGGCGGCGAGCAGCGAACGCTGGCCGCTGCCGCAGAACACCAACAGCGGGCGATCGCGATTTGCTTCGAGTTGTTCGATGCGCAGCTCGAGGAAGCCGCGCGAAAGGCCCAGCGCATTGGACGGCGTGCCAGTGACACGTTCGGCGTCTTCGCGCACGTCGATCAGCAGGGCGCCACGGGCCTGCCGTGCCAAAGCCTCGGCCGGGGAAATTTCAGGCACGCGGCGGCGCAGTTCGTCCAGCCAGGATTCGCGATTCAGGGGCTCGCTCATTCGCGTAGCCTAATACGAGATGCGGGAGCGCCGACGGATCAGCGCGTGCGCTTGATCAGGTCGCTGACCCGGCGCCGGGCTTTTTGCTCCTGCTCCTTGGTCAGCACCTTCTTGCGACCCGCGAACGGGTTTTCGCCTTCGCGGAAGGCAATCCGGACCGGGGTGCCTTCCAGCTTGTAGCGCTTGCGGAAGAAGTTCTCCAGATAGCGCTGATAGGCCGGTGCAATATGCTTGGTGCGGGTACCGTGGATCACGATGGTCGGCGGATTGTTGCCGCCCGGATGCGCAAAGCGCAGCTTCGGCGAGTGGCCATGCACCAACGGCGGCTGGTAGCTCTCGTAGGCCTTTTCCAGCGTCTTGGTGAGGTCGGACGACACCAGCACCTTGGTCGCAGATGCATGTGCGCGCACTATGGCGCGCATCAGTTCGCGCAAACCGGAACCGTGCAGCGCTGAGATATGTACCTGCTTGGCCCAGTCGACGAACACCAGTCGACGATCCAGTGCACGCATGCACTCGTCGCGTTGATACTGGTCCAAGCCATCCCACTTGTTGATCGCGATCACCAGCGCCCGGCCCTCGTCCATCGCGTAGCCGATCAGGGTGAGATCCTGGTCGGCCAGATTCTCGCGGGCATCGATCATCACCACCACGACCTGGGCGGCGGCAATCGACTGCAGTGTCTTGATGACACTGAATTTCTCGACGGCTTCCTCGACCCGCGCCTTGCGGCGGATGCCGGCGGTGTCGATCAGCGTGTAGCGCTTGCCGTCACGTTCCAGTGGCACGCGAATCGGGTCGCGGGTGGTGCCGGCGACGTCGGAGACGATTAGTCGCTCCTCACCCAGCAGGCGATTGATCAGGGTTGATTTACCGGCATTCGGGCGACCGACAATGGCCACGCGGATGCTGCCATCCTCGCCTTCCGCCTCAGTCGTGCTTTCCTCGTCGGCCGGCAGCAGCGGCAGAATCAGCTCGATCAGGTCCGACGTGCCGCGATTATGCGCGGCAGATAACGGCAGGATCTTGCCGACACCGAAGGCAGAGAACTCCGCCAGCACGGCCTCTTCTTCCAACCCGTCAGTCTTGTTGACCGCCGCGATGATGGTTTTGCCACTGCGGCGCAGCTCGTTGAGGATGATGTAGTCCTGCGGCAGCAGGCCTTCACGGGCATCGACTACGAACACCAGCACGTTCGCCTCTTCGATCGCGAGGCGTACCTGCTTGGCAGTCAGGACATCCATCGCCTCCTCGACGCCGGACAGACCGCCGGTATCGACCACCACGAATGGCCGCTCGCCACTGCGGCATACACCATAGTGGCGATCACGGGTGACGCCCGGCATGTCAGCTACCAGGGCGTCACGGCTGCGCGTCAGTACATTGAAAAGGGTCGATTTACCGACATTGGGACGACCAACTAGCGCGACGACGGGCAGCATGGGATTTCATCGACTCCGAAGGTCGATCAATGCGCGGTCAGACGGTAAGCGCCGATGCGGCCCTTCACATCTTCAACGTAGACGATGTCACCCACCACCAGCGGCTGGGCGCGGATTACTTTCTTCGACAGCCGTTCACGGGCGGCCAGCGCACCATCGCCGACCTGCAGCCAGTGCACGTAGCCTTCCATGTCACCGACGACGACGTAGTCGCCCTGCACAGCCGGCCCGGTGAGCCAGCGGTATTTCAGCGCGACATTCTTCCAGGTATCGGCGCCGCCGCTCTTGTCGAATGCCCACACTTCTGAATCTTCATTGACGCCGTACAACGCATTGCCGGTAGCGGCGAGCGAGGTGAAGGTGGAGAACGGATGCCCCCACACTGGCCGGCCGCTGGGACCGTCCACCGCCATCAGGTTGCCGTGAAAGGCTGCGGCATAGAGGGTGCTGCCATCAAGCAGGATCGAGCCATCGGCATCATTCAGACGCTCGATATCGGTGCGGCCCGCGCCGCTGGACAGTTTTTGTTCCCACAGCTTCGCGCCGTTGTCCTGGCGCAACGCGATCAGCTTGCCGTCGTCGCTGCCGAAGAACACCACGCCATTGGCTGCCAGCAGGCTGCCGTTGCCGCGCAGACTCAGCAGCGGCACGTTGCCCTGGTCGTATACCCAGCGACGCTTGCCGGTTGCCCGATCCAGACCATAGACGCGACCGTCCTCGGTGCGAGCCAGCACCAGGTCACCCGCAATCGCCGGTGATGCCAATACTTCGGAATCCAGCTCGGCATCCCAGCGCGGACTGCCGTCTTTGGCATTCACGGCATAGACATGGCCGGCCAACGTACCGACCACCACCAGGTCGCCATCCACGGCGGGACCACCGGCATACAGGGCATCTTGACGCTTCTTGTCGCCCCAGCCGAACCAACCGTGGGTCCGTGTGCTCTTCGACCACAGGGTCTTGCCGCTGGTGGCATCGATCGCAGCCAGCTTCCCGTCCGTGCTGTCGGCGTAGAGCACGCCGTCGACCACGGTCGGGCGCAGACGTGCGCCACTTTTGCCAGCACCATCACCTACGCTGGTAGTCCACAACTTGGTCACCTGGACCGTGGGCTTGAAGTCCTTGGCCAACGGGGTCGGCGGTTCGACGTTTGCCTTCTTGTAGGAATGGCAGCCAGCAAGGGCTACCAGTGAAGTCAGTGAGATCAGCAAGACGCGTTTCATCATTTCAGCTTTCATGCACCCTGCTTCCCGGCCGTAGCCAAATCATCAAGTTTCATCTGCAAGGCACCGCGTTGCGGCGCTTCCTCGCTCAACGCCGACAAGGCCGTCTGGTAGGCCTTGCGCGCATCGTCAGAGCGCCCAAGCTTGACCAGCACATCGCCGCGGAGTTCCTGTGCCAGGCCCCGATAGCTGTTGGCCGGAATACGATCGAGCGTTGCCAGCGCTGCCGCGCCGTTGTCACGGGCCAGTTCCACCTGCGCCATGCGCAACTGGGTCAACGACTTCAGTGCCGGGTCACCAGCGTGACCTTCTGCCCATTCCAGCGAGATCTCGGCCTTGTCCAGTTGCTTGTCCTGCACCTGTTGCCTGGCGCGGTCGCTCACGGCAAACACAGCGTACGGCGACTTGGCGTAATCGGTCATCAAGCGGTCGACGAGTGGCGTAGCGATATCCGGCTTGCCTGACGCCAGGGCAATCTGAACCTGCTGATACAGCTGGGCAGCCTCAGCCTCATGGTTCGCCTGGTGACCGCGCCACTGCTGCCAGCCAAAGATACCGACGAGGCCGATCGCCACGCCGACGACGATGGACAGGCCATTCTCGCGCAACCACTTCTGAACCAATTCGCTTTGTTCGTACTTGTCGTATTCTTCAAATGCCATGCAATCACCAATCAGAAGGCCGCGCACCCGCAGGCGCGTGCATAGGCCGGCGCGGTAAAAAAGGAAAAGCCGATCACGTCCGCTCGGTACTCGAACGGACAATGAGCAAGCATAACCGAAATGGATTGTCCGAGGCGCCTGGAGCGGCGATCAGAGGCTGGCCGCGGAGGCCTTGCCGTCCTGTAGCTGTACGCGGAAATGCGCCACATTGGCATGCCGGAAATCGTCCAGCCCCACCGGCTGGCCATCGATATTCACCTGCGCTCCACTGGCATTGCCAATGCGCACATCCAGCGGATGGTCGCTGTGATAGATCTTGTTGCTACCGGCAGGCAGCAAGCCGTATTCCAGCCGCGTACCGTCAGCATCGATCACCTCGACCCAGCTGGCAGCAGCAAGATTGAGGTTCAGGGTATGACTACCCGCACCGACATCGGCAGTCGGTACTGCCGGCTGGGGCGAAGCCGGCAGGCTGTTGCCGCTATCCATGCTCGGGAACGGCGCCATTGACGCCATCAAAGGCTGATCCTGCGCCGGCGCCTGTACTGGAGCGGTCTTTGTTGGCACTGGCGTCACCTGTGCCAGGCCATGGCTGGCAAGCAACGCAGCACCTGCACTGCTGGTCGCAGCGGGTGCATCCTGCTGCGCCACCGGGGCGGCGTCCAGCGGAGCAAGATGGGTCAGGTCACGATCGAGCGTGCCGCGCACGCCCAACCAGATCATCGGCACCACGATCACGGCGGTCAGCACGACGTAAGTGGCTGCGGTCGCGTAGCGATCGAGCAGGAAACGCGAATGCGAGATGCCACCCGTCGCCACCAAGGTAGGCTCGACCTGTTTGATGCGATCCATCTCGACCTGGATCGACACCTCGTTGATACCAAGGTAGCGGCCGTATTTGCCGACATAGCTCGCCAAATAGACCTTCGAGTCGGTGTCGTCGTACGTGTCGTGCTCGAGCTGGCGCAGTACGCGAGCCGGCAGCTTCAGCGTATGCGCACAAGTCTCGATATCCAGCCCGCGCGCTTCACGTGCCGCATGCAACCGACTGCCGAAACTGACAGCATGGGAATCTGTGGCTGGCCCGTCCAAGTTGAGCAGGTTGATGCCGAACAGATCGGGCTCGCTCGAACCCTGTTCTGACTGGGTTGGCTGCATGGAGGTCATTGGCGGGCAGTAGGGTTGAGGGCGTGCGCCTGTTCCGAATCCGGGAACTGGCTCTGCAATCGCGTGCTGTAGGTTTGGGCAGCTTCCTGGTTACCCAGACGAGATTCAATGTCGTGGCCGAGCTTGAGCGCCGCCGGTGTCGGGTTGCCCAGCGCGTCGAAACGCTGGATGAAGGCCCGAGCCCGGAACGCATCATTATTTATGTAAAGCGTGTTCGCAAGTTGAAAGAGTGCCTCTGCGTTGTTCGGATTTCGCGCGATGGCGTCACGAAAACTCGCTTCGGCCCCCGGAACGTCATTCGCGCGCAGCTGGCATACGCCAGCATTCGTCAGGGCCACGTCAGGGGTCTGATAGAACGGGTCGGCCACCGCCCTGCGGAAATACTGGTTGGACTCCGCCACTTTCCCCGTATGGCACAGGAACACCCCGAGATTGTTGTTCGGATCACCCTTGGCCGGCTCCAGCTCGACCGCCTTGCGGTAGTGCACCT
>Ga0302234_10002782_pt1 | contig 10894 bp, 10 predicted proteins | sample II_Palsa_N3_2_FD_193576 | JGI IMG/M metagenome (GOLD analysis project Ga0302234, IMG submission 193576) | Peat permafrost microbial communities from Stordalen Mire near Abisko, Sweden - II_Palsa_N3_2 | ecosystem: Environmental > Terrestrial > Soil > Palsa > Peat permafrost | place: Sweden... | reverse complement strand
GCCCGGCGGCCTTACGACCTGCGGCACGCCTGCCTGTCCACGTGGCTAAACGGCGGCGTTTACCCCACGCAGGTGGCAGAGTGGGCCGGGCACAGCGTGGATGTGCTGCTGCGCATCTACGCCAAGTGCGTTGTCGGCCAGGACGAGCTCGCTAAGCGCCGCATCAGCGAAGCGCTCCGCCAGGCCTGACCTAGCGCCGCCGCCCGCGCCAGCCACTCCCGATGATCTTGAACTTCGGCACGTATTCGGCACAGCGACCTGCATATCGCGGCCTCCGGCCGCACACAGCCGCATCTGGCCTCGTCAGACAAGACCGCGCACGCCATGCGTTTCCGCAGTTCACAGGGCACGTATCTGGGGTTTTGGATAGTGGGGCGGGTGGGGCTCGAACCCACGACCGGCGGATTATGAGTCCGCTGCTCTAACCGGCTGAGCTACCGCCCCGCTCCGGGACGGCTGCGCGGCCCGGATCGGGTGCACATTACCAGTAAACAGGGCACGCCTCCGGCTGCGAGGGGTGGGATACGCGGCGCGGCACCCAGATGGCCCAGGCAGGCGTCCCCGGTTCCGCCGGTGTAACCCGCTAGACGGTGTGCTCGGCGGCCCGGCCCGGCCCGGCCTGGTCCGCGGGCCGCGGCTGAGCGGCCGTCGACGGGGCCGCTGAGCTGGAGGCTCGTCTGGAACTGGTCGTTGCCGCGCAGCACGGTGAGCTGGACCGGGCTGGTCCCGGCGGCGCGGACGGCAGTGTACAGCGACGCGCTGGAACGCAGGTCGCGGCCCCCTGCCTTGATGAGCACGTCGCCGGGCTGGAGGTCCGCTCGCGCGGCGGGCGAGTCCGGCTGGACCGACCGCACGAGCAGGCCGGCCACCCCGGGGAGCCCGACGGCGGTGCGCATGCCGATGGTCACGTGGGCGGACGACAGGACGAGGCCGAGCCGTCCGCTGCCGGCCGCCGGCTGTGACCCCTCGAACTCCACGAGCAGCTTGCGGAGCAGGCCGGAGAGCAGCTGGCGCTCGTCGGCGGACAGCGCGGCGAGTATGCGTTCCTCGTTGGCGACGTGGGCCAGAACGACGCTCGAACAGCTCGCGGGCCGCCGCGGTCCCGATCCGCGCCCGGCTGGAGCAGCCGGCCGAGATCAGCGCGCTGTTCAGCACCCTCGACGCGGAACTGACCAGACGAACCGGCAGCGCGGAGTTCGACATCCTGGTGAACAACGCCGGCGCCGCCGGGCAGGACACGCTGGCCAGCTCGGTACCCGAGACGTTCGACCGCATCATCGCGGTCAACACGCGGGCCCCGTTCTTCGTGACGCAGGCCGCGGCCAGCCGGCTTCGCGACGGCGGGCGCATGATCAACATTTCCTCCGTCTATTCGACGCGGCCTTCGAAGCTGGCGCCGGTCTACTCGATGGCCAAGGCAGCGGTGAACTCGATGACGCAGACGGTCGCCGCTGAACTCGGCGAACGCGGCATCACCGTGAACGCGAACGCCCCCGGCTGGACGGTAACCGACGCCAACGCCGAGGCGCGCAAGGATCCGGCGCTTGTCGCGCAGGTGGGAAAGGACACGGTGCTCGGCCGGATGGCCGGACCGGCCGACATCACCGGGGTGGTGTCATTGTTCGCCTCGCCGGATGCCGCCTGGCTCACCGGCCAGTATGTCGATGCCAACGGCCGATTCCGGGTGAGCTGACGCTCACATCAGCCAGAGAGGGTCTTCGATCAATGCGTGTCTTCGTTAGCGGTGCCACCGGGCACATCGGTTCCCTGGTCGTCCCCGAGCTCCGGAAGGCCGGGCACGGCTAAGGAACGTGTCCCACGCGGCCGACCGGATCGAACATACTGTCGGCACCTCCCCGCATAGTGGACGGTAACAGCCACTGATGCAAAGGAGGCAGCACATGTGCTGGGAATGTGATCACCCGGACAGTACGCCGCTCGACTATCTCGCCCATATGCGTGATCTCATCGCCTGCCACGGGTGGGCCGTGCAAGGGGTCGAGCGTGATGGGATACATCCGGCCTGGGCGTACACGGTCGGACTTACTCCGGCCGGCAGGCCAGAGCTGGTGGTGACGGGCATGTCGCTGGGCCGTGCCACCCGGCTGCTGAACGATGTCGCTTCGCACGTGCTGCACGCCGCCGCTCCCCGGCCTGGCGAGCAGGTACCACTGATTGGTGGGCCCCTGATTGAGATCGTCGAGGTCCAAGAGCCGGCGGCGCACCTGGTGACCGCCGTCGAGATCTACGGGCCCCGGATACAGGCGCTGCAACTGGTGCACGCCGACGACCTTCGCCGATGGCCGTGGGAGGCGCGATACCGCGGTGTGCGAGGCGGTCAGCCGGTCCTCGGGGTACGTACTACTCGCCCCGTCAAGGCGGCATAACGGCCGGCGACCAGCAGCCCGGGGGATGACCTCCCCTCGGGGAGCGGACTGGCATCAGCGATGGCGCGAGCCAAGGTCGTCGGCAACTGCTGAGCACAGCGGACATTCACCGGCACGCCGCTACCCACCGGAACGTATTTTCCAGGGTGACGGCCCCGGTCCACGGGTCCTGGAACTGCGCGAGGGCGCGCTGCAGGACGTCGCGGACCGTGTGCTCGCCTGCCGCTTCCCTGGCTCGGGCGCCGGATCGCGCGGACCGCCTCTTAGCCGGCCTCGCCCGGCCGGATCACGGCGCCAGTGAAGCCCGGGATGGTCGCGGATGGCATGGTCGCTCCCGGGCGTCAGCGCTCGTCGTAGGCGCGCAGCGCGGCCACCCGAACGGGATCACGAAGATCGAGTCGAGGTCGACGCCCGCGACCAGGGCTCGCGCGGCGGGGTGCCAGCCCTCGATCGCGCCCAGCATCGCATCGCCGTCGACCCCTGGGCGCAGCACGTGGCCGCGATGGAGGCGCAGGGTCTGCGGATCACCGGACTCGCAGACTTCGTGGCGCAGGTCCACGCGCGAACCGACGGCGGCCAGCTGCCCGCGTGCGACTTCGGCGTGGTCGCCACCAAGGCCGCCGCACACGCGCGCGGCGGTGCAGGGCGCACCGGCCGCCCTGGCAAGCGCCGCCGTCGTCAGCGTGCAGAACGGGCTCGGAAACGAAGAGGTCATCGCCGAACTGGTGCCGCACGGCCGCGACATCAGCCGCCTCCGCCCCTACCGGCGGGCGCGTCTCGGTATCGCCCGGACATTCCAATCGGTTGAGCTGTTCGGCGACCTCACCGTCGACGAGAACCTGCTCATAGCCAGCGAGCACGCGACCGTCGGGCCAACGTGTACGAGGGCGCCGAGTACGGCATCGACACCGCGATGGCGGAGAAGATGGGATCGGTGAAGGCGCTGAAGGCGATGGCCGAGCTATGCCCCGAGCTGCGCAAGCGCGGCCTGCGGGTCCTGCCCGGCGGCGACTACGGCTTCCCGAACAACCCGATGGGCGCAACGCCCGGGATCTAGAGCTGTTCGTCAGGCTCTTCGGCCACTCGCCGGCCGAAGCCCTAAGCGCCACCACCCGGTACGGCGGCCAGGTGATGGACCTGCCGGTCGGGCTGCTGACCCCAGGCTACTTCGCTGACGTGCTGGTCGTGCGCGGCGAGCCGGCGGAGGATGTGAGCGTGCTGCAGAACACCGATAACTTGCTCGCCATCATGCAGACGCCGGGAAGGTGGGCGGCGACCACGGCGGAACGGCCATCGTGCACGGCGGCCAGGGCGTCCTTCAGGGCCCAGGAAGCTCCGCGGGATCGGCGACATTCACGCCGTACGCACCGCCGGCGGCCTGGGCGATGCCTGGCAGGTCGGCGGCAGGCTCGAAGCTGACGTTGACGACCGTCCCGGTCCGGGGCGGCCAGCTTCGCGCCGATCGCCCCGCCGCCGGCCCAGCCCAGCGAGCTGGCGCCGCTGCCGATCATTGAGCCGGGCGGGCCGCCCGCATGTGCTCGCTGACCGCCCGCTGGTTCGTGACGGTCTCGACCAGCAGGAGAGCGTCCTCGTCGGCCAGGGCGTCCCGGACGCACGCGGTGAGGTATTCGGGGGTGATGACGCCGTCCCGCGGCTGCTCTTGCGCGGCCCACTCGCCCCGCTGGGCATCATGGATGGCCGTGTTCTCCGCGTGCCGGGCGGCCACCAGTTCCTCGGCGGCCAGGCCGTGCTCCCGGATGAAGGCGCTGATCTGAGCCAGCGCGACACGAGAATCAGCCGCCGCGAACCTGCGCGCAGGGACGTGCCACAACGGCAGCTGCTCCTTCACCGGATCCGAGTCGATGCAGTAGATCACCGCGTCGTCGTCGGGGCGGTTCACCGCCGGAATCCATGGCACGTCGGAGTCGGCGACCAGGATGACGTCGGCCTCGGCGAGCAGCGGGTTCTGGGCCGCAGTGTGCCAGTGATAGCCGTGGTGCATCGGATGGGTGTCGGATGGGTGTCGGGGAAGTTGACGTGGTTCGGGGACGCCTCAATGACCGGCACGGCGAGCGCGTCGGCCAGCTGGACCAGCTCGCCGACGGCCGCGGGGTTGCTGCCGAGGTAAGCCGCGGGGTTGCTGCCGAGGTAAGCCGCGGGGTTGCTGCCGAGGTAAGAGGTGATCACGAGGGGCTTGCGGGCCCGGGCCAGGGCGGTGGCCAGCGCTTCCAGGAATGCCATGCTCGTGCTGTAGTAACGGTCCCCCATGGGGGGCAGTCCGCCGGGTCAGTAGCGGCCCGCGGCCTGCACGCTCATCGCGTGTTCGACCAGCGTGACCAGGGTCGCCTTGGTGGACTCACGGTTCCGCGCATCGCACGGGATGACGGGCACGTCCGGGGAGATGGCCAGCGCTTCGCTCACGTCCTTGGAGCGGTGCGGGAACTGACCGTGGAAACCGTTGATGCCGATCACGAACGGCAGGCCACTGGCCTCGAAGTAGTCCACGGCGGGGAACGAGTCGGCGAGCCGCCGGGTATCGACGAGGACCACCGCCCCGATGGCGCCCTGGATCAGGTCGTCCCACATGAACCAGAACCGGTGCTGGCCGGGGGTACCGAACAGGTACAGGACCAGGTCCTTTTCGAGCGTGATCCGCCCGAAGTCCATCGCCACCGTGGTCGTGCTCTTGTCCGGCACGTGCGACAGGTCGTCCACGTCGGTGCTGGCCACCGTCATCTGGGCCTCGGTGGTGAGCGGCGTGATCTCCGACACCGAGCCGACGAACGTGGTCTTGCCCACACCGAATCCGCCCGCGACCACGATCTTGACGGAGGTCATCGCCGCCGGAGCGCTCTGCGGCTGGGCGACGCTAGATCTTACGGAGTCCACTAAGTACCCTTTCGAGCAGATTGAGGTCCGGACGACCTTCCGCGTCCTCGCGCTGGTGAATGCGGACCAGCCCATCGGCGCCCATATCCGCGATGAGAATCCTCGCCACACCAAGAGGCAGCCGCAGGACGGCGGAGATCTCCGCCACCGACCTCCAGTCGCGGCAGAACTGCAGGATGGCCTGGCATTCGGGAGCCAGCACCGACAGGTCACGTGGTTCGTAGACCGTGGCCGTGACGAGCGCCTCAATCTGGAGCTGATAACGCGGCTGGGTCCGGCCACCGGTTACGGTGTACGGCCGGACCAGCCGCCCGACGGCTTCGTCGTCACCGGAGCGCTGCATCCCACGCCGGGACGCAGCACTGTCCCACGAGCCGGGGCGGCCATCCCACGACGAACCGGGCCCACGATTCCACGACGCGCCCGACCGCTCTTCCCACTGCCCAGGCCGGTTCTCCCACGAACGCGACGCCGGGCCGGGAGGAAGCGGGCGGTCGTCACCGCGGCCCGGGCCCGCCACCGTATCCTCCGGTCACCGTCTTCCATCCCCTTGGATGGAGGCCTGCATGATTCCTCTGGTCGCCGGGGTCAGGACCCGGCCGGCCCGCTCCACCAGCAGCGTCATCTCATAGGCCACGAGCCCAAGATCACAGGTCGACGCCGCGAGAACGGCGAGGCTGGATCCGTTGCTGATCGCCATGATCACCAGGACACCGCGCTGCATTTCCACGACGGTCTGGACGACCGCCCCACCCTCGAAGACCCGGGACGCACCCTGGGTCAGGCTGGTCAGCCCGGAAGTGACGGCCGCGAGCTGGTCCGCGCGTTCCTGCGGGAATCCCGCCGAGAACGCGAGGGGCAGCCCGTCGGATGAGACAACGACCGCGTGAGCGACATCGGGGACCCGCTCCACGAAGTTGGTGATCAGCCAGCCCAGGTCCTGCGTCGGACGACCCGGCGTGCTCACTCGTGTCCTCCTAGCCGCCCGGTTTCCCGGGCTCTGCGTTGCCGTCGCTTGCTCACTAGCACGATATGCCGTTCATGCGGGGTTCTCATCCGTCCTATGGCTCCTCGGTCTTAGGTGCGGAAGCACGCGCCTCGCGTACGCCCCGCTGGAAACTGGCCAGCCTGTTACGGACTTCCTCTGCCGAGCGAGAGGGCCCCTCGCTGCCGCTCGGGTCGGCCGCCGGTTCGCCGACCGACCCGGGGACGAGATTAGCCCGCGGCACGCGCTGCGGAAGCCCTGCGGATGTACTAGTCCCCGTAGACGGCGCAGCGACCGTCTCGGCCGCGCGCCAGCCCTCATCCGCGGGAGAGTGCCAGGCGGCCCGATCCGGCACGCTGGACGTACTGGCCGTACTGGCCTCGCCGCCCGGCGCTGGGCTGGTGACGTGCGACGTCCCGCTGCGCCGGAACCAGTCGGACTCCAGCGTGTCGAAGATCGGCAGCCGCTGGTGGTGCCCGTTCTCCGGCGGGGCCGGCACGCGCACGCCGTTGTCACCGTTGGGCGGCCCCAGCGTGCTGCCGTTCCCGGGCTGGGCCCCGGCTGGGCTCCCCGGTCCTGGGCTCGCCGGTCCTGGGCTCGCCGGTCCGCTGGGAGGGCCGGCCGTGGGTATCCCCCCGGCCGTCGGCCGGAAGGGCATGCTGAAGCCGTCGCCTCCCGGCGCCGCCCCGGGGTCGGCCGTGCCCGGCCCCTGCGGGCTGGCCGCCGGGGACTGGCCTGGAGGCGTGAACCCGCCGGTGACACCGTTCCCCGGGCGGCCGGAGCCCGGCTGCGGGCCGGTGTCCACCCGCGGCTGCAGGGGGGTCCCGCTGGACGGCGAGAAGCGTGGCATCCGGGCGGCCGCGGCGGCCTGCGCGGCCGCGCTGCCGGTCTGGCGGGTAGGCAGGGCCCCGCCGTTCCCGCCGGCCGGCGGCGCGGACAGCGACGGGCTGGGCCCGTAGTCCTCCGCCTCGAAGCGGCGGAGCCGGCCGAGCGGCGCGCCCTCCTGGGCGGCGACCGTATCCGGCAGCCAGACCAGCGCGGTCAGGCCGCCGGCGGACGCATGCCGAAGCCGGACCCGGACCCCGTGCCGCGCCGCGAGGCGGCCGACCACGAACAGGCCCATCCGCCGGGATACGCCGACGTCGACCACGGGCGGGTTGTCCAGCCGCCAGTTGGCGTGGCCCATCTCAGAATCGGAGATGCCGACCCCGCCGTCGGTGATGTCGAGGAGGACACCGCCGCTGGTCAGCGGCTGGCCGGACACGTACACCTGGGTGTCTTCGGGAGAGAATGTGGTCGCGTTCTCGACCAGCTCCGCGACGAGGTGCACGACGTCGTTGACGGCCTGGCCGGCAATCGTGATGCCCGGCTGGACATTCAGCACGACCCGCTCGTACTGCTCGATCTCCGAGATGGCCGCCCGGAGCACGTCCACCAGCGCGACGGGCTGGCTCCACCGCCGGGACGCCTCGTGACCCGCGAGAACCAGCAGGTTCTCCGAGTTGCGGCGCATCCGGGTGGCCAGGTGGTCCAGCCGGAACAGGCTGCTCAGCCGGTCAGAGTCCTGCTCGCCCTGCTCCAGGGAGTCGATGAGCGAGATCTGCCGCTCAATCAGGGACTGGCTGCGGCGGGACAGGTTGACGAACATCGCGTTCAGGTTGCCGCGGAGCATGGCCTCGTCGGCGGCCAGCCGGACGGCTTCGCGGTGAACCTGGTCGAAGGCCCGCGCCACCTCACCGATCTCGTCGGTGGAGGAGACGGCGATCGGCTCGATCTCGACGCTCTCGTCCGAGCCCTCGGTCTCGCTCAGCCTGCGCACCATGTCCGGCAGCCGCGTACCGGCGATGTCGAGCGCGTCCTCACGCAGCCGGCGCAGCGGGCGGATCATCGACCGGGCGACCAACGTCGTGATCAGCAGCACGCTGATCAGCAGGACTAGCACGATAATGCTGATGATGACCGCGTCCCGGGTCGCGGACGACTCGAGCGACTGGCTCCGGGCCAGGATGTTGCTGAGCAGCGTGCTTTCCACCCCGCGCATGTCCTGCACCGTGGTGGTCATGTTGCCGTACCAGACACCCGGGGCGCTCGCGGCGGGCACGCCGATGCTCACGCTTCCGTTGTTACTGGTCGAGGCGGCCAGCTGCTCCTCGAACGCCGCCTGGTCGACCGCAGTGCCGCTGACCTTGTTCTGGAAGAGCTGCTGCTCGGCCAGCGAGGCCGAGCTCTGGAACTCCGCCTCGGCGGCGGATTCCTGAGCCTCCGCGCTCTCCAGGGAGGTCAGGCCCTGGGGCGGGAACTGGCGGGCGATCAGCGTCGAATACAAGATGCCGCGCTGCTCGGACGCCTGGTCCTCGGCCCGGGCCAGCGCGGTCAGGGTGATGACGTCGTTGGACAGCTGGGTGTCGTTGGTCCCGGACCCGGACAAGCTGGTGAACGTCAGCAGCGTGTCGATGGAGTTGGTGTAGTCCTGGATGAGCGGCAGAACCGGGATGTCGCCGGGCGGCGTCGTGGCGCTGCGCAGGTGATCGAGGTCACTGATCCGCGCCTGGACGTCGCTGAACGCCGACCGGATCGCCGACGAATACGTGGGGCCGATGTTGTTCGCGTCCCCGCTGATCTGCTGGACCGCCTCATCGGTGGTGTCTTGCTGGTGCAGCAGCGCCGTATAGATAGCCGCGGTGCCGGTTGGCCGCCCATCCGCGATCCACCCGGCGGTCAGGTCGCGCTCGTCCTCCATGCTCTGGGCGAGCCGGATGATGTCGCCGTTGAGCACGGCCAGCTGCGTGGTCCGCTTGAGGGCGACCGCACTGCTCGCGGCGTCGGCGATCCGCAGGCCGCCGAGCACCACCGCGGCGATGGTGGGCACGACGATGAGGGCGAGCAGCCGCCAGCGCACCCGCCAGTTGCTGAGGGCCAGGCGCGAACTGCCCCGGCGGGCCGGGGCCCGGGGCACCTCGTCGGGCTCGCCGGGCCTGCCGCCGGTGCCAGGCGAACCGGGGGAACCGGGAGCCGCGGTCAATGTGGCCGTACCTCCGTTACCGTCCCCCGCGGTGTCAGCGCCGTTGCTGGCGGGGGCTCCGGCGGCTACGCCCGGTCCCTCGCCCCCATCGCGCTGGCCTGTCGCCGGACGCCTACGCACTGCTTTCGCACCTCACACGAACAGGGGTTTCGAGGACAGCCTTCGGGCCTCCAGGACAGAAGCCGCACAACATCGCACCCCTCTTTTCCCACACGACTTTCACCGCAGAGCTGGCGACTTCCGGACGACCGAGGCAACTCGAGCGTCGGGGTCGCAAAACGGGTAAGGACATATAATCATCTTCCCGCAGCCACTTATCGCGTCTTTGCCAGTTATTTTGTCCACGGTTGCGGTAGATGGACCGCAGTTCGCCGGCACGCTCTGACCGGCTCTCCGGCGGTTCCCCGGGCGGCCCAGCCGACCTGGAGCGATGATCGTCCGAGCGGAGAGCGGTCCGCATCGGCACCGTATTTCGCGGCCGGCCGCCCTGGCTGCGGTGACACACAGCCTGCCATAAACCACGAGATGGTCACGTTAGGTGAGAATTACTCTACGCATCGAGTTCGGGACAGGCAGCCATATCATGAGGCCGGTTGCCGGAAAGAGACCCTGACTAGACCGGTCATTATCGGCAAAGTGACGTTACGTACGACCACTGGCACCTGCCGTAAATAAGTTGCCGAAGCGGGCCGCGCAGCGTAAGGCACCTGCCAGCGCCAGAGATGGCACGGCCAGGCCCCCGCGCACTGGCCGGGGCCGCCCGGCGGCGCGGCGCCGAAGGCTGCCGCCAGCAGTGTCCGCAAATGGCGCACCAGCGACCGTAATTTACGTCGGCAGCATGGGCCCGGGCGCAAATTCATGCACCGCCGGCGACCTCTCCGCTAGCCGTAACTCAGCGAGCCGGATGCCGACCACGCGGCCAGCCCAGCGGGTTCCGGCCACTGTCCTCCGCGCACACCGTCCCGGCCCTGCGCCGGGACAGCGGCCGCCGCCCGGGTCCCCGGACCGCCGCGGCCGCGGCTGGAAGCGCCCGTCAATACCGGCCGGGACGCACAGGGCGCAACACCAGAGCCCGGCAGGACCGGCAAGCCCAGCCGGATGCGGTCAGGAGCCGGCCGATGACCCAAATCAGCCGGTCCGCCCGGCTCCACGACCGGGGCGGCTGGCCGGCGAAGCCCCATGCCGGGCGCTGACCTGCGCCGACGGTAAAGGCTGCCTTGTCCCGGAATCCCCCACCCGTCTCGCACCGCACTGATACGGTAAGGACCTGCGCGCACAAAGATGTCCTGTTTGCGCTCCAGCCTCCGGTTCGGCTCTCCCCTCACCTGTAGGAGCACCATGAGGTTCCCCCGCGCCGGGCGGGTATCCCTGGCCGCCGTCGGCAGCATCGCCGTGGCACTGGCCGCGGCAGCCTGCTCGTCCGGTGGCAGCACGACACCGGCCACGGCCGCCGCCCACCAGGAGACGACCAATATCGTCGTCGGTGCCCTGCCGGTGGTGGACACGGCGGGCCTGTACCTGGCCCAACAGCAGGGGTACTTCAAGCAGGAGGGCCTGAACGTCACCATCTCCCCCATCGCGGCCAGCCCGGACGCGATCCCGGAAATTGTG
>Ga0302234_10002778_pt1 | contig 10906 bp, 10 predicted proteins | sample II_Palsa_N3_2_FD_193576 | JGI IMG/M metagenome (GOLD analysis project Ga0302234, IMG submission 193576) | Peat permafrost microbial communities from Stordalen Mire near Abisko, Sweden - II_Palsa_N3_2 | ecosystem: Environmental > Terrestrial > Soil > Palsa > Peat permafrost | place: Sweden... | reverse complement strand
TAAGCACGGGGCCAGCTTGGACTACCGCTGATTTCTCGGACACTCCATGCAAGGACAATCCTTGCATGGAGGTGTTCGATGGAAACGCGTCAGCGGTTCACACCAGAGTTCAAACGCGCAGCGGCGAAGGCGTCGATGCCTGCGGCTTCCGCGAGCGTGCGGTCGCACTGCGCACGGTCGAAACCTGGCCCGGTTGTCTCGACGCGTTTCCGCTCAAAGCTTCTGTGCTTCGATCCGGTCGAAGACTTCCCGCACGGCAAGCGCCGCGTTGAACACGACCTCGCCCAGGGTCGACACGGTCTGCGGATGCAGGGGTTCTTCACAGCCGACCGTGATCACGTCCCCATGGGCCGTGATGGTCCGTAGCAGCGTGTTGAGCTCGTCGAGCTGGTCGATGGTGACTCCGAAAACAAGGCGTTCTTGCATCATGGCATCCCTCCTCCGGCGATATCGCGGACACCGCCGTCCGCCCAATAACAATATCTGTTTTTCAGATATTTGAAAAGCAGATATAGCGTCATGGCTGTTGTCACGGATGTTCGCCATGCCCGCCAAGTCCATACATAAGAACGAGTACTCGGTGTTGCTTCGCCGCCTGCGCGAGCTCCGTACCGAGGCCGGCATGACCCAAGTCGACCTGAGCACGGCACTGCAGCGTCCTCAGTCCTATGTCAGCGACGTCGAACGTGGCTCACGTCGGATGGACCTGCTGCAGTTGCGGGAACTCTGCAATGCCTGCGGGCAATCACTGACCGAGTTCGTCGATGAATTCGAACAGGAGTTGGAACAAGTAAGACCAATACGCAAACCGCCAAAGCGACCGGCCCGATAAGTGAATCTGAGGTGGCACGGTTTTTCGGGCATGCAAGTGAACCTTGCCAAAGTTTCAACAAGGAGGGCGCAGAAATGGAATCATCGGCACTCACGTTCGCAGCACTGAATGAGAAGATCGAGGCGTTGCCGCTGCATCCGTCCTTTCAAATCTCGCCATCCCGCAAAGCAAAATGGGGCATCGCACTAGCAGCGATCGCAGGGGCGCTTGCACTCATACTCGGCAAAGTACTGCCGCCGAAATCTTGGGTATTGGCGCTGCTCATCGTGCTGCTGATGATCGAGATCGTGGGACTCGTCCTTGTCGCTATCGCAGAGATACCCGGCATGAAGCTCACACCCACCGCCGAACGGCGCGAATTCGCCGAGATCCTGGACTTCGACATGCCTCATTACGATGGCCTGATCGCCTGGCTGTGCACATTCCCATGCGAACGTCTGGAAGCAATGAGCGCGTTCGCCAGCCACCGCACCTTGCGAATGCAAAGCAAGCTTCCCCTACTGACTGGCAACTTGGACAAGCTGGGTGCCCTGCCCGTCTTCGCAGCCCTCATTATCCAGTTCAAGGATATGCAATGGCCGCCACAGCTGAGCTGGAGTGAAATCATCCTGTTCGGTGCGCTGATGTTCGTCTATTGGCTAACCATGTTGCAGGTCGGGGCACGCCTTCGGTTGGAGCTGTACGACGTGCTATTGAAGAAAGCACTGACGACATGACATGGCTGCAATAGCGGTCGGAAAATAAGTGAACCTGACCCCAGTTTTTGGATCCGAGTGCATCCGAAGGCTTTGAGCTTTTCATCTTGAACAGCAAGAGACCGACCTTGGCTGCTCACACGACCGTACCCGACAATTTCAGCAATTACCATATCTCCTAAGGGATTATGATTACAGGCTATTGATATGACTTTTGATGGACCTTTCCGGGGGTTCCACAAGGTATACATATAGATAGCTGCTACTAGATAGTCGCTTCGGTTAACCGCTTTTATCTGCCGCTGACGGGGCGCTTTGCGTGCTTCGTTCGGTGCCGTCATTTCGTTTTACCGCGACCAGCAAGAATAGTGAACACACTAGTGCTACAGCTCCGATGCGCAGGCCGATAGCCAATATCGAATACTTTGAATTGGCCACCTTTGCCAACTCGTGGCAATGCCGGAGTTTGTCCGATGCAAGATTCGCCTCGGAACGCCTTACAACATCAGATACGTATTCCTCGGCGCTGGCGTAAGAGGCTACCGACTTGAAGAAGATGAGGCCTCGGGGCGACCCACCTAGTCTGGGGAAAACAACAAATAGAAAACAAGTGGCGGCCACAGCGAGACCGATCATCGCGACACATGTAATGAAATCGGTTACCGACCATAACGATGGCTGCTTGACCCAAAGCTGAGCCCAGTTCTGAGTATGTTCAAACGCTAGAAGTGCTGAGCAAACCGAAAAGTAGAAGATTGCCTTCTGGTCCGCATTACGAATGTATTCCCGCATGTATTCGTGAGAGTCACTCGCAAATTTGAAAGTTACATCACCAATCTGTGTGTCGATCTGGTGAGCTCGTGTAGTGGATTCAGGCGCTGCTGATTCTCGACTAGGTTGAGGGAGTATCCCAACAGCCGCAATGTCCGATGGAACGGGTATGTTCGCGTCTTCGCCGCGAGACTGCTCTTGGATGCCTGTCATCGTCTCACTCCGTTAAAAGCGCCCAACGGCCGGTGTATCTGTAAAGAAGGTATGGTTGGTTCGAAGTGATACAGACCCAGCCAGTTGGCTCGGGATGGGCCTCGGTGAACTCAATTTGCCAGCGCAAAGGAAGCTTCTTTCGGACGGAATCACCAATCACAATTTCCTGAGCGCTGGCCATCCGTAGCATTTTTGCAGCGAAATTAGCGGTAGTTCCGATTGCAACATACGAGTTGAATCCTCGTGCCACGCCAAGCTTTGCAATTGTTACCGCTCCATAGTCAATTGAGATTCGGAATTCAAACGGTTTGAAATCACTTGCCAGAAGAATGGGGTCGATAAGGTATTCACGGGCTGCCATCATTGTTAGCGCGCATGCAACTGCTCGTTTACATCCCGACTCAGGTGGGCTTCCTCCGTTGTCTTCGAAGTAGGCCATCAGTCCGTCGCCGGTATTTTTTTCCACTGTTCCTGCGTAGTCTTCGGCTACACGAATCATTTCGGAAAAGAACAGGTTCAATGTAGCTAACATTGCTCTTTGATCGATATCGGACTCGGCTGGGCGTCCGGAAAAGCCGCAGATATCAATGAACATCACGGCCATGTTCAATCTTCGACCGGTTCCCAACGCCAAGTCTGTTCCGTCCGGTACAACACGGCCGTGTGCTAGCCCATCTTCGCGCTCTCTTATTTGATCTCGGAGAACGCCTACTCTTTGCGACTGCCTTTCCCAGTAGGCTCGTTTCAGACTTTCATAGTCCACAACGCGTGCTCCTGATAGGTCGCCCTAGGATGACTGAGGCGATGAAAGATTATTGGACTAAGTACACCTTGTAGTCAGGAATACCAACGCTAGCCCCATCGAACTGCGATTCGGTTGATCTCTCAAGCCAACCAACGTGCACTAGCTCATAGAGCTCGCGGCCGATGCGAAATTGATTCGACTCGCACGATTGCTCGATTTTTACTGCTCGATTGAGTGCATCGCTGGCGACTTCGACACTCTTATATCCTGTTGAGGGAATAAAGATCTTCCGCATCGTCGCCTCTCCATAGTCGGCCCCAACCCTAATCGATATTGGAGCGAGACCGATTGAGCGGAGCGCAGGGTTCACTGTTTCCCTGACGAGCACAAGAAGCGATAGACCAAGGTCAATGGTCGCATCGCACTGGCTCGTAAATGATGGATGGTCAATGTAGGCGATAAAGCCATCGCCGGTCAGCTTAAGAATGTCACCATGAAATTGGCCTACAAGCGTTCCCAGCTCGCGAATCAGAACTTCATATGCTCTCTCAAATCCTTTCGGGTCTGCTCTTCTGTACGCCGTGGAGCCGCAGATATCTACAGAGAGGAAGGCGAGGTCCCGTATGTCTTCCCCACTTAGATCCTGATGTTGCGAAGCACGCTCAGTCGGAGGCTGATGGGTGCCGCCTTGTAGTTCATTGGTGACGTGTTGAAGTCTGTCGTTTGCGTAGTCGGGGGTAGATTCAATGGAGGGAGCAAGTCTGAAGATTGGCAAGCCAGCCATTTGGTTGACCATCTCCTCGATGGGGACGAGGAGCTTCAGATACTTGTCCAGATAGTAAGACTTACCGTCTTTCTCAACCGTGGAGTACCGCTTACGATGTGGGCGAATCCTCATGTGGAACGTCCCGTCCTCCTTGATCAGGTCGACTTTTTCGATTTCGAAGTCGAATCTTCCTTTCTTCTCCACTTCATTCCCTTTGTGGCTGGTTCAATTTTAGGTTCGCTATGGAACGGAAATCTTAGTGTCTTGGTAGCCCCATCGATTTCGTTCTATCGCTATCAGGTGAGCTTTAAATTGCTCAGGGCGTGACTCTGCGAAGAACAAGCACTCAAGAGCGCTTTCAGCCGAGACCAAAAGCTATCAGATCATATCGCGTTGTTGCGCGGTTTATGGCCGTAAAGTGGAGGTTGGTGGACCTGAAGAAACCTGAAGTGTCTTGACTTGGGCCACCCGGGCGGGCGCATCCTCTAAGGTCTATCAGGCCGCACCCGTTAGCAAATGTTAGCCTCTGCACATCGAGCGCTACTCGCCCATGCGCTGGGGCTAGTAGCTCGTTGTTCCTGACGGCTACTAGGGAAAACTAGGGCTACGGGGTCTGAACCAGTTGCTTGGGGTGAGCATGTCAGCTATCAGTTGCGCGATTGATTGGCCCGGAACAATGACCTTTACACGGGACCTTATAGTTTCCGTGGCTACGGTCGTAACCGTCATTCTCGCTTGTCGTGGTTTCTCTACATGGCGAGATTAGAACTAGGCAAGGCGGATCTTGAATTTTCTCGGCGCCTTTTGACTAACGTATTTCGCACGCGCGACTGGTATGCCAATGCACGGCGTCCGATGATTTTGGCAGGGGAGTTTCCCGATGGTTTCGATACTGACGGTCCAGGGAAAAATAAACATGACGCCTATTGGCACATGTTTAACAATCGATTCAAGCCAGTGCAGGAAAGTTGCGTAGAGTTGCAATCGCTTAAGTGCGAGGCGGAAGCGCTTTGGGGTCCTGAAGTTGTTACTTGTATTGAGCGCCTCCTCAAGTGCTGTCGCAGTCTGCAGTCAGCAATGGAAGTCACGTTGAACATCTACGCTGCGTCTGGACCGCCCGACAAGCTTGAGCAGTCCGCTCGACAGTTCGAAAAGCAGCTCTATGACTTTGGACGGGAGATCACGGTCGATGGCAGGGAGGGCGCTGAAAACTCTTTTACAGTTGCGATGAAATTCGCCGTAGATGCGATCGAACAACATGTGCGTGGAAAGCTCATGCAAAAGCCGACAGTTCGCAACGTTGACGCGAAGCCTAAGCCTTCAAATGTATAACGACGCGCGGAGCTTTCATGAAGTAGGCACCAAAGGCAAAAAGCAGAAAGGGCCGTTAGGCCCTTTTTGATATAACTCATTGATCTACATGGTTGCCGTGGACGGAATCGAACCGCCGACACGGGGATTTTCAAACCCCGTGCTGACTTACATATTCCGCCGATACTCCCCACCCACGTCATACAACGCATGACTGATCTGCCCCAGCGAGTTGGTCTTCACCGCCTCGATCAACTGCTCGAACACATTCCGCCGATCCCGCGCCGTCCCCTGCAACACCTTGAGACTATCTGAAGCTAGCGCGTTGCGCGCTTCGCCGTAGCGCTTGACGTTGGCGATCTGCGCGCCCTTCTCCTCTTCGGTGGAGCGGATCAGTTCGATTTCGGTGGCGATTTCGCCGCCGTGGTCCTTGGGCAGGAAGGTGTTGACGCCGATGAGGGGCAGCGAGCCGTCGTGCTTTTTGTGCTCGTAGTACATCGAATCTTCCCCAATCACGCTGCGTCTTTGGACATGATGGCACCACCCGTCGTCAGTGCCAGCATATGCCTTCGTATCATGGCCTCACTTTGAGGTAACGCCTTGTCCATCGACTGTTCGGCGAACCGTTTCACGTCGTCCAGTAGCTTTTGAGCGTCGGCGATATCACCGTGTAACAAGGCACGCAATGCGAGGCACCGCGGCCACAGGCTGGGTACGCTCCACGCCATTGCTTTCGGCAAGAGATTGTCGTTTAAGGCCGCCGCATCCCTGTTCTGCATCGCACGGGAAAACGCCAGCTCGGTCCGCAGGTAGGCAGACGAAGCGACCAGTTTTGCCTTGGTTGGCTTGGGCACCCCCTCCATCAACTGGTCGTAAGTCTCTTGCAACTGCGCTGCCAGCAGCCACTCTCCACGGTTCTGGTGGCCCTTCAGTCGATACCAGAGTGCCGAGAGCGGCATCGGCATGGCCTGCGAATCCAGAGCCGCGATCTGGTCGACGGGCAAGAGATCGGCGGTGACGCCAGCGATGCAAAGTGCCTGCAGGCGAGTGCTCGCCAGCGTTGGGCTGTGTTCCAGTTCCTTTCGTCGCCAGATCAGTAGACGCATGCCGTCCGTGCCAGAAACGCGTGTAGTGGGAAGCAGGTTGATGATGCCCGCACCGGTATTGAATATTGCAAAGGCCACGGCGAGCGACCCTGCGGGAACAGAGGACCACAGTGCTGCCAGTGCGGCGCAGATCACCGCCGTCACCAAGTTGGCGACTGGTCCACCGGCGATCATGAAAAGCACCTGTGGCCGCATCGGACGCCTAGCATCACAAACCGCGACCACAAAACCACCCATTCGAATCTTCTGCTGTGTGTTCCAGCGAACCCGCCAGCCACGCTGCTGCGGAATAACCTCGATGCGACCAAAGCGAACCTGGGTCACCGTCATGCCAGACCATTTTGCCGCCGCATAGTGGCCAAGCTCGTGGATGATCGTGGTGGCAAACGCAAGGAGCATCACGAACAAGAAACGAAGAAGCGGCCCCATGCCTAGGCCATTCCCAGCTGCCTCCAAACACAAGAGAAAGCCAGCAACACCGGTGGCGAATCCAACCAGCCATTGGATGGGTCTGAAGAGCCGGTCTAACCATTTGTAGGTCTGCTGGTTCATCGCGATGCCGCGAGCTTCTTGCAGCCTTCAAACCACGCGTCGCTCGGATAGGTAAACAGCAGATACATCGCATAGAGCAACACGATCACTCGCAGCGCGCTTATCGCCGCCATGACGGGATCACGGCTGAATTCGTCTGCCAGGCCGCTCAGTGTGTTCGCGATGCCAAGGAGAAGCAGAATCAAATAGATGACTCTCGCCCAGTTCCGTCCCTGCGAGATCTTGTAAAGAAAGAACGCTGAGAACAGAAAAGTAAGCACGAATGTCGAACACAGGATCACCGGAGAAACCAGTGTTCCAAATCGAAAGATGTGCACGATGCTGTTGATCAACCCCATCGCCAATGCAACCCAGAGGCAACGGATGCCAAGGCGAATTTCCTTTGGCCCTCTGGTAGATACCTGTGCTTCCATTCCCCTTCCCCCGATCTGTCCTTCGCTTTGAAACGAACTGGCCGATGGCCACCGTCTGGCAAAACTCTATAACAAAAGGCCCGTCTGATGACGGGCCTTTGAGCGATCATGTAACAACGCCTTACATATTCCGCCGATACTCCCCACCCACGTCATACAACGCATGCGAGATCTGCCCCAGCGAGTTGTACTTCACCGCTTCGATCAGCTGCTCGAACACGTTGCGCCGATCCCGCGCCGTCCCTTGCAACACCTTGAGACTATCTGAAGCGAGCGCGTTGCGCGCTTCGCCGTAGCGTTTGACGTTGGCGATCTGCGCGCCCTTCTCTTCTTCGGTGGAACGGATCAGCTCGATTTCGGTGGCGATTTCGCCGCCGTGGTCCTTGGGCAGGAAGGTGTTGACGCCGATGAGGGGCAGCGAGCCGTCGTGCTTTTTGTGCTCGTAATACATCGACTCCTCCTGGATCTTGCCGCGCTGGTACATGGTGTCCATGGCGCCGAGCACGCCGCCGCGTTCGCTGATCGCTTCGAACTCCTTGTACACGGCCTCTTCCACCAGATCGGTGAGCGCGTCGACCACATAGCTGCCCTGCCACGGGTTTTCGTTGAAGTTGAGGCCGAGCTCCTTGTTGATGATCATCTGGATGGCCACGGCACGGCGCACGCTTTCTTCGGTCGGCGTGGTGATGGCTTCGTCGTAGGCGTTGGTGTGCAGGCTGTTGCAGTTGTCGAACAGCGCGTACATGGCCTGCAGCGTGGTGCGGATGTCGTTGAACTGGATCTCCTGCGCGTGCAGGGAGCGACCGCTGGTCTGGATGTGGTACTTCATCATCTGGCTGCGTGCGCTGGCGCCGTAGCGCTCGCGCATGGCGCGTGCCCAGATGCGCCGGGCCACGCGGCCGATGACGGTGTACTCCGGGTCCATGCCGTTGGAGAAGAAGAAGCTGAGGTTAGGCGCGAAGTCGTCCACCTTCATGCCGCGCGCGAGGTAGTACTCGACGATGGTGAAGCCGTTACTCAGGGTAAAGGCGAGCTGGCTGATCGGGTTGGCCCCCGCTTCGGCGATGTGATATCCGCTGATCGACACCGAGTAGAAGTTGCGCACCTTGTGGTCGACGAAATACTGCTGGATGTCGCCCATCATGCGCAGCGCGAATTCGGTGGAGAAGATGCAGGTGTTCTGCGCCTGGTCCTCTTTCAGAATGTCGGCCTGCACGGTGCCGCGCACGTTCTGCAAGGTGTGCTGCTTGATGCGTGCGTAGGTGTCGGCATCGACCAGCTCGTCGCCGGAGACGCCGAGCAGGCCCAAGCCTAGTCCGTCGTTACCTTTGGGCAGTTCGCCGAGGTACTGCGGGCGCTGCACGTGTTGATAGATGGCGGCGATTTTCTTTTCGGCATCGGCCCAGCGGGCGGGATCTTCGCGCAGGTATTTTTCGACGTTTTGGTCGATGGCGGTGTTCATGAACATCGCCAGGATCATCGGCGCGGGGCCGTTGATGGTCATGGAGACGGAGGTGCTGGGCGCGCTGAGGTCGAAGCCGGAGTAGAGCTTCTTCATGTCGTCGAGCGTGGCGATGTTGACGCCGGAGTTGCCGATCTTGCCGTAGATGTCCGGGCGCGGCGCCGGGTCTTCCCCGTACAGGGTGACCGAGTCGAACGCGGTCGACAGGCGCGTGGCCGCGCCGCCCTGGCTGAGGTAATGAAAGCGGCGGTTGGTGCGCTCGGGCGTGCCTTCGCCGGCGAACATGCGCGTCGGATCTTCGCCGCTGCGGCGGTACGGATACACGCCACCGGTGTACGGGTAATGGCCGGGCAGATTTTCGCGGCCGAGAAAGCTCACCAGCTCGCCCCAGCCTTTCGACTTGGGCGGTGAGACTTTCGGAATTTTCTGGTGGCTGAGCGACTCGCGATAGTTGTCGACGCGGATGACCTTGTCGCGCACGGTGTACTCGTTGAACTCGACAGTCACGGATTCGAACAGCGCCGGCCATGCGCGCAGTTGTTCGATCGCCTCCTTGCTGAGTTCGCCCAGCGCGGCGTTATAGCGCTGGCGCAGGGTGAGCAGGCTGCGGTCGACCGCTTGGCCGTCGTTGCCGATGTGCGACAACAAATCCGTGGAGTGGTAGAGGTCGAGCGCGTGCGGTAGCTTGCTGTCGCCGAGTTCTTTCAGTGACTCGTAGTAGTGCTGCGCCTTGCTGGCGAACTCGGCCTGTTTCTGGATACCGGCATTGATGCTACGCCCCTGCTCGGCGATCTCGGCGAGGTAACGCACGCGCTGGCCGGGAATCAGCACGGTGGCGCGCGGCTCTTTCAGCGTGGTGTCCAGCTGCGGCGACCACTTGTCCGTCGGCAGCTTGAGCTTGTCGCGCATCAGCCGGCACAGGTTGGCGAACATCCAGGTGACGCCGGGATCGTTGAACTGGCTGGCGATGGTGGGATACACCGGCACTTCGTCGTCCTTCAAGGCGAAAGCGGTGCGGTTGCGTTTCCACTGCTTGCGCACGTCGCGCAGTGCGTCTTCCGCACCGCGCTTGTCGAACTTGTTGAGCACGATGAGCTCGGCGTAATCGATCATGTCGATTTTTTCGAGCTGGCTGGCGGCGCCGTATTCGCTGGTCATCACATAGACGGGAAAGTCGACCAGGTCGACGATTTCCGAATCGCTCTGGCCGATGCCGGCGGTCTCGACGATGACGAGGTCGTACGGCTGGCTCTTCAGGAAATCGATGCAGTCGTGCAGCACAATGCTGGTGGCCGCGTGCTGGCGACGCGTGGCCATGGAGCGCATGTAGACGCGTGGACTGCGCAGCGAGTTCATGCGAATGCGGTCGCCGAGCAAGGCGCCGCCCGAACGGCGGCGGGTGGGATCGACCGCCAGCACCGCGATGCGCATCTGCGGAAACGCGTGCAGAAAACGCAGCAGCAGTTCGTCCACCACGCTGGACTTGCCCGCGCCGCCGGTGCCGGTGAGGCCGAGCACGGGCGTCTGCTTGCCGGCCAGCGCCCACTGCTTGCGCAGCAGCGCGAGGTCGGTGTCGGCCAGCTTGCCCTCCTCGATGGCGGAGAGCATGTGGCCGATGGAAATTTCGTCGTCGATATCGACCTTGGGTACGGCAGTCACTTCACTCTGCGCGCGCTCGGCGGCACCGCTGCCGGCGCGCGCCATCACGTCTTCGATCATCTCGGTGAGGCCGAGCTTCATGCCGTCATTCGGGTGATAGATACGCTCGACGCCGTAGGCCTGCAGCTCCTTGATTTCTTCCGGCGTGATGGTGCCGCCACCACCGCCGAACACGCGCACATGGCCGGCGCCGCGCTCGCGCAGCATGTCGACCATGTACTTGAAGTATTCGACGTGGCCGCCCTGATAGGACGACAGCGCGATGGCGTCGGCATCCTCCTGCAGCGCCGCGCGCACCACGTCTTCCACCGAGCGGTTGTGGCCGAGGTGGATCACTTCGGCGCCCTGCGCCTGGATGATGCGCCGCATGATATTGATCGC
>Ga0302234_10002775_pt1 | contig 10919 bp, 15 predicted proteins | sample II_Palsa_N3_2_FD_193576 | JGI IMG/M metagenome (GOLD analysis project Ga0302234, IMG submission 193576) | Peat permafrost microbial communities from Stordalen Mire near Abisko, Sweden - II_Palsa_N3_2 | ecosystem: Environmental > Terrestrial > Soil > Palsa > Peat permafrost | place: Sweden... | reverse complement strand
TACCGCGCGGGTTTTGATCAAAAACGTGAGTAAAATGCACCCATTGCTGGCGAATTGCGTGCGTCTGACGGTGGGTTCCCCTGAAGAAAACGCGCAACTGCTGGCCGCACTGAAACTCGTGCTGCATTAAACGGCGTGCCGTTGCACCGCGCACCGCGTAGCGGGCGCGGCATCCGGCGTTCCCCCCAAACCCCCATCTTTCATAGTCAGATTCGAGGAATTACCATGCGCCAGGCGGAAGTCGTTCGCGACACTAGCGAAACGCAGATCCGTATCAAGATCAATCTGGACGGCACCGGCAAGCAAAAGCTCGCCACCGGTGTGCCGTTCCTCGACCACATGCTCGACCAGATCGCGCGGCATGGGTTGATCGATCTCGACATCGAAGCGCATGGCGACACGCATATCGACGACCATCACACGGTCGAAGACGTCGGCATCACGCTGGGGCAGGCGGTGGCGAAGGCGGTCGGCGACAAGAAGGGCATCCGTCGCTACGGTCATTCTTACGTGCCGCTGGACGAAGCGCTGTCGCGCGTCGTGATCGATTTTTCTGGTCGCCCCGGCCTCGAATTCCACGTGCCGTTCACGCGTGCGCGCATCGGTACGTTTGACGTCGATCTCTCCATCGAATTTTTCCGCGGCTTTGTGAACCACGCCGGCGTGACGCTCCATATCGACAACCTGCGCGGCCTGAACGCCCATCATCAGATGGAAACGGTGTTCAAGGCCTTCGGACGTGCCTTGCGCATGGCAGTAGAGTTGGATGAACGCGCGGCGGGGCAGATTCCGTCGACTAAAGGTAGCCTGTAGACGCTAACCGGACCGGGCGCGCTTTGCGTGAGCCCCGCTTGCGATGGATATCCTGAAGTCGTTTATCTCGCTGCTGGCGCTGATCAATCCGGTCGGCGCCATTCCGTTCTTTATGAGCCTCACGGCCCAGCAGTCGGACGGCGAGCGGCGCAGGACGATCCGGATTGCCGCGGTGTCGGTATTCTTTGTGATTGCGGTGACGACGCTGCTCGGGCAGCAGATCATCAGCTTCTTCGGCATCTCGGTCGGATCGCTGCAGGTGGGCGGCGGGATCATCATGCTGCTGATGGCGATCAACATGCTGAATGCGCAGATCGGCAACAGCCGTTCGACGCCGGAAGAGCGTCACGAGGCCGAGCAGAAGGATAACGTCGCGGTGGTGCCGCTCGCGATTCCTTTGCTGACGGGGCCGGGCGCCATCAGCACGGTGATCATTTACGCGGCTCACTCGCCTCATTGGTACGACCGGATTAGTCTTATTGTTATCGGCGCCGTGCTGGCGGCGATCTGCTTTTTTTCGCTGCGGCTCGCTGAACCGATCGCCCGCTGGGTCGGGCAAACGGGCATCAATATCGGCACGCGGCTCATGGGTTTGATGTTGTCGGCGCTGGCGGTGGAATTCATCGTCGACGGTCTGAAGGCGTTACTGCCTAACTTGAAATGAAAACTTCGATTGCGATTGTGGATTACGGAATGGGCAACCTGCGCTCGGTCGCCCAGGCGTTGAGGAAGGCCGCGCCGGAAGCGGATGTGGCAATCGTCGACCAGCCGGAAGCGATTCGCGCGGCCGACCGTGTCGTGCTGCCCGGCCAGGGTGCGATGCCCGACTGCATGCGCAGCCTCGGCGAGTCCGGCTTGCAGGAAGCGGTGATTGAAGCGTCGCGCAGCAAGCCGCTGATGGGCGTGTGCGTGGGCGAGCAGATGCTGTTCGACTGGAGTGCCGAGGGCGACACACCGGGTCTCGGTCTGTTGCCCGGCAAGGTGCTGCGCTTCGAGCTGGAAGGCCAGTTGCAGGATGACGGCTCGCGCTTCAAGGTGCCGCAGATGGGCTGGAACCGCGTTCGTCAGACTCTGCCGCACCCGCTGTGGGACGGTGTCGCGGACGGCAGCTTCTTCTACTTCGTGCACAGCTATTACGTACAGCCGGACAATGCGGCGCATACCTCTGGCGAGACCGTGTACGGTGTGCCCTTTACCTCGGCGGTGGCGCGGGATAACATCTTTGCAACCCAATTCCACCCGGAAAAGAGCGCCGAGGCGGGGCTGCGCGTGTATCGAAACTTCGTGCACTGGAACCCGTGAGCGCCTACCGTCCCATGTTTCGTTCTGCCGTGCTCCGCCTGACTCGTATCGTGGCGGCGGCCGGGGCTGCGTCTTTGTTGCGTCTTTGCGCCCGATGCACGTGCGCAGGGGGCCTGAAAGAGTTGTACTAAACTAGCGAAACGGTGCGCGAGCAGCCTCATGGCTTCCGGGCGCCGCCCGACTTTAAACCTTCTTCCCTGACTACACCCGATTGCTATGCTGCTGATTCCCGCCATCGACCTGAAAGATGGTCAGTGTGTACGCCTCAAACAGGGCGACATGGACCAGGCGACGATTTTTTCCGAGGAACCGGCGGCGATGGCCCGACATTGGGTCGACCGCGGCGCCCGGCGCCTGCACCTCGTCGACCTGAATGGAGCATTTGCCGGTAAGCCGAAGAACGAAGACGCGATCCGCGCGATCATCGAGGAGGTCGGCGGTGAGATTCCCGTCCAGCTGGGCGGCGGCATCCGCGACCTGAATACGATTGAGCGCTATCTGGACGACGGTCTGTCGTACGTGATCATCGGCACGGCGGCGGTGAAGAACCCAGGCTTCCTGCAGGACGCGTGTACGGCGTTCGGCGGCCATATCATCGTCGGGCTGGACGCGAAGGACGGCAAGGTGGCCACCGACGGCTGGAGCAAGCTGACCGGCCACGAAGTCGCCGACCTCGCGCGGAAGTTCGAGGACTACGGCTGCGAGTCGATCATCTATACCGACATCGGCCGCGACGGCATGCTGCAGGGTATCAACATCGAAGCGACGGTGCGCCTGGCGCGTGCGGTAAAGATTCCGGTGATCGCGAGCGGCGGCCTGTCGAATCTCGCCGACATCGAGGCGCTGTGCGAAGTCGAAGTGGAAGGCATCGAAGGCGTGATCTGCGGTCGCGCCATCTATTCGGGCGACCTCGACTTTACGGCGGCCCAGACGCTAGCCGACAAGCTGCGCGAGTCGGACGACGCCTGACGGGCTTTTAGCGCCGCGGCGCGAGCGCCCGGTGGCGTGGGGTTTCAGCCCACTCCGGCCGCCCAGGCCAGCCCGGCACGACAACGCGCGCCGGCATTGCGCCGCTCCCGAATGAGCGGCCTCATCAGCGGTATTGGCAGAATTTGTAAGATCATGGCTCTAGCTAAACGCATCATCCCCTGTCTCGACGTCACGGCTGGCCGCGTGGTCAAGGGCGTCAACTTCGTCGAACTGCGCGATGCCGGCGATCCGGTGGAAATTGCCCATCGCTACGACGAGCAGGGCGCCGACGAACTCACCTTCCTCGACATCACCGCCACCTCCGACCAGCGCGATCTGATACTGCCGATCATCGAAGCGGTCGCTTCGCAGGTATTCATTCCCCTGACGGTCGGCGGCGGCGTGCGCGCGGTCGAAGACGTGCGGCGCCTCTTGAATGCGGGCGCGGACAAGATCAGCATGAACTCGTCGGCGGTCGCGAACCCGCAACTGGTGCGTGATGCAACGGATAAGTACGGCTCGCAATGCATCGTGGTTGCGATCGACGCCAAGCGCGTCTCCGCCGACGGTGAAACGCCGCGCTGGGAAGTGTTCACGCACGGCGGGCGCAAGGCGACCGGGCTGGAGGCAGTCGAATGGGCGCGCAAGATGGCCGAACTCGGCGCGGGCGAAATCCTGCTCACCAGCATGGACCGTGACGGCACCAAGAGCGGCTTCGATCTGGCGCTCACGCGCGCCGTGTCGGACGCCGTGTCGATTCCGGTGATCGCTTCGGGCGGCGTCGGCTCGCTGCAGCATCTGGCCGACGGCATTAAGGACGGTCACGCGGACGCCGTGCTGGCTGCCAGCATTTTCCACTACGGCGAACACACGGTCGGCGAAGCCAAGCGCTTCATGGCCGGTCAAGGCATTTCGGTGAGGTTGTGACGTGGTGAACCCTACGGCTGTAGATTGGCTTGACAAGGTGAAGTGGGACGCGAACGGCCTCGTGCCGGTGATCGCGCAGGAAGCGTCGAGCAACGACGTGCTGATGTTCGCGTGGATGAACCGCGAGGCGCTCGCCAAGACGGTCGAGACCGGTCGCGCGGTGTATTTCTCGCGCTCGCGTCAGCGGCTGTGGTTCAAGGGTGAAGAGTCCGGCCACGTGCAGCATGTGCGTGAAGTGCGGCTCGATTGCGATGAAGACGTCGTGCTGCTGAAGGTCGAGCAGGTGTCGGGCATTGCTTGCCACACCGGCCGCCACTCGTGCTTTTTCCAGAAATTCGAAGGGACGGCCGACGACGGCGACTGGATCGCAGTCGACCCCGTCCTGAAACACCCCGAACACATCTACAAATGACGCAAAACTCGCAATCGACGAACGATACCCTGCTGCGCCTCGCCGCAGTCATTGACGGCCGCAAGGGCGGCGATCCCGACGTATCGTATGTGTCGCGCCTGTTCCACAAGGGCGACGACGCGGTCTTGAAGAAGATCGGCGAAGAGGCGACCGAAGTCGTGCTCGCCGCCAAGGACGTGCGCCAGGGCGGCGCGCCCACCGCGCTGGTCGGCGAGGTGGCGGATCTCTGGTTCCACTGTCTCGTGATGCTGTCGCACTTCGATCTGAGTCCGGCCGACGTGCTTGCCGAGCTAGAGCGCCGCGAAGGCATGTCGGGGATCGAAGAGAAAGCGTTGCGCAAGAGCCGCGATCGCGAGCAGCAGGGCGACTGAACGCCCATTGAGCGCCAGATAAGCACCTACCTGGCACCCACCAGGCGCCGACCGAACGCCAACAGGAAGGAGGACGCAAACATGGAACAGTCGCAGGGCGGATATCCGCCGCCGTCTTACCGCAATGCCCTCGAATCCGACCGCGAACGCAGCGCTCGCACGCTGACGCATGTGCTGTATGCGCTTTACGCGGTCTACTGGCTGACCGGTGGCATCTCGGTGCTGATCGCCATCATCATCAATTATGTGAAGCGGCCCGACGTGGTGGGTACGCCCTACGAGGCGCATTTCCAGTGGCAGATGCGCACGTTCTGGTGGTCCATGCTTGGCTACCTGATCGGCGGCCTGCTGTTTTTCGTCGTGATTGGAATTCCGATCCTGTGGGCTGTCGGGATCTGGATGTTGTACCGTATCATCAAGGGCTGGCTGTATCTGTACGATAACAAGCCGCTGCTGAATCCGCGGGCGTGGTTCTGAGGTCAGGTTCCCCCGCCCGCCCGTTTGCGCTTCAGGACACCCATGAGCCACGACTCAAATTGCCTTTTTTGCAAGATCGCCTCGGGCGAGATTCCGTCGACCAAAGTCCATGAGGACGACGAGTTCGTCGCCTTTCGCGACATTCGTCCGGCGGCCGAGACGCATGTGCTGGTGATCCCGCGCAAGCACATCGAAACCCTGTCGAACTGCAGCGAAAGCGATGCACCGCTGCTTGGTAGAATGCTTGTATTGACGGCGCGTCTTGCCGATCAGCTCGGGGTGGCCTACACCGGCGGCGAGACCGGCTTTCGTACGGTGATCAACACCGGTCCGGGCGGCGGTCAGGAGGTGTACCACCTGCATGCGCATATTCTGGCGGGGCCGCGTCCGTGGCAACGGATGGGGTAAGCGCCAGGGGCCGCGAACGCCGACGGTTACGTCGCGTTCAAGAGGCGTATGAACTGCGTATGATGGCGGTCGGTGGGGCAAAGGTGTTTTTCCTCTTGCGATGTAATGACGCCGTCGCGATTGTCTGGACACAATCATGCGCGGAGCCGCTCTGCCGGATCTGAAGCAGCGGCGGTAACGTATAGATGAGGCGTACGCGCTTCGATTCGGGCCGTAAAGGCGCAGATGTTCGACGCGTGCAAACGCGATGTCGGGGTTAAGGAGAGTAGTCATGGGTTCGTTGAGTATTTGGCACTGGCTGATTGTTTTGTTGATCGTGGCACTGGTATTCGGCACGAAGAAGCTGCGTAATATCGGTGGCGATCTGGGCGGCGCAGTGAAGGGCTTCAAGGAAGGCATGAAAGAAGCGGAGACACCGGCGGGCGACCCGCAACAGCGCGAATTGCCGCGTACCGACACGGTCGACGTCGACGCAAAAGAAAAGACGCCGCGCTCGAGCGATTTCCGCTAAGCCGCGGTCCATCCGCGTACTGACGGGAACCCCACTTCATGCTGGACCTCGGTCTAACCAAGATGGCGCTGATCGGCGTCGTCGCGCTGGTCGTACTCGGGCCGGAGCGGCTGCCGCGCGTCGCCCGCACGGCGGGGGCGCTGTTCGGGCGCGCGCAGCGCTATATCAACGACGTGAAGTCCGAAGTCACGCGTGAAATCGAACTCGACGAATTGCGTCGCATGAAGACTGAGTTCGAAACGGCGGCGAGCAACGTCGAAACTAGCGTTCATGACAATCTGCGCAAGCATGAGACTGAGCTGAACGAGGCGTGGAATTCGGGCTCTTCGGTGAGTCCGAGCATTGCCGGCGGGGCGCTGGAAAGTGCCGCGGGGAGTGGCAGCACGTCCAGTTCGACGTCCTGGCGCAGCTCACCTGCAGCCGCACCTAAACGCAAGAACTGGCGCGTCAAGCAAACGGCCATGCCAACGTGGTACAAGCGCGCCACTGCCCGACGTACGCGCGTGCAGTCGGGCGCAGCGCGCGTGGCGCGTCATACGCCGGTGAGCCTGCGCCGGCCGACGCGCTTCTTCTGATGACCCTATCGATAATCTCCTACCGAGGGCCGGCGTGAGCGACCCCCAGCAAACCCAGAGCGAAGGCACTGAAGAGACCTTCATCTCGCATCTCGTCGAACTGCGCGACCGTATCATCCGCGCCGGCATTTCCGTCATCGTGGTGTTTCTTGGGCTCGTCTACTGGGCGCCGGACATCTTCAAGCTGCTCGCGCGGCCCTTGATGATGAATCTGCCGAAGGATGGCAAGCTGATCGTGACCGACGTCACCGGCTCGTTCTTCGTGCCGATGAAGGTCACCATGATGGTTGCGCTCGTCATCGCACTGCCTGTCGTGCTGTACCAGATCTGGGCGTTCGTCGCGCCGGGGCTTTACCAGCATGAGAAGAAGCTGGTCGTGCCGCTGGTGGGCAGCAGCTACATCCTGTTTCTGTGCGGCATGGCGTTCGCGTACTTTGTCGTGTTTCCGACCATCTTCCGCGTGATGGCGCACTACAACGCGCCGCTCGGCGCGGCGATGAACACCGATATCGACAACTATCTAAGTTTCGTGTTGACCATGTTCATCGCGTTCGGGGTGACCTTTGAGGTCCCGATAGTGGTCGTGCTACTGGTCCGGATGGGCGTTCTGACGGTCAAGAAGCTGCGCCAGATCCGTCCGTATGTGATCGTCGGGGCGTTTGTGGTGTCGGCGGTGGTGACCCCGCCCGACGTGTTTTCGCAGCTGATACTCGCGGTGCCGCTGATCGTTTTGTACGAGGCGGGGATCATCGCGGCGCGGCTGATTGTCGGCAAGCAGGTTGAAAAGGCCGACGACGAGGAGCAGGCGGCGAGTTGACGGTGAGGCCAGGGCGCGCGAGCGTTAGCCTGCCGGAGCCTCCTAGCCGGCCCTGTTGGGGCCGCGGCGTGCCTCGTGTGATCTGAGGGCAGCGGTATCTCAATGCAAAAAGGGCAGTCCAATCATGGATTGCCCTTTTTGCATTGGGTGAGGTCTGAACTTCGCTCAACCGCCGTCGTCGTCCTGATCACCGCTGTCGTCGGTGGGCTGTTTCGGCGGCGGCGGGCGCTTGCCGATCATCACCTCCAGATCCAGCTCGCGGTTTTTGCGCACCAGGTGGATCTTCGCGTTGGAGCCTGGCTTGATCTGCGCGATGAGGTTCAAAAGGCGCGTCGTATCGGTAATGTCCTGACCGTCCACGCTGACCAGAATGTCGCCTGGCTTGATGCCGGCGCGGTCAGCCGGGCCGTTCTTCAGCACACCTGCGACGATCGCTCCCGACTTCTGCTCAAGCCCGAACGACTCGGCAATCTCAGGCGTGACATCCTGCGGCTCGACGCCAATCCAGCCGCGCGTCACCGAGCCGGTCGTGATAATGCTCTCCAGCACGCTGCGCGCCGTCGACACGGGGATCGCAAAGCCGATCCCGAGCGAGCCGCCCGAGCGCGAATAAATGGCGGTGTTGATGCCGAGCAGGTTGCCGTTCACGTCAACCAGCGCGCCGCCCGAGTTGCCCGGGTTGATGGCCGCGTCGGTCTGGATGAAGTTTTCGAACGTATTGATGCCGAGGTGATTGCGGCCGAGCGCGCTGACAATGCCCATGGTCACCGTCTGGCCGACGCCGAACGGGTTGCCGATCGCCAGCACCACGTCGCCCACGCGCGTCTGGTCCATGCGGCCGAGCGTGATGGTAGGCAGGTTGGTGAGGTTGACCTTGAGGACCGCCAGATCCGTCTCCGGATCGACGCCGATCACCTTGGCGGTGGTCGTGCGGCCGTCGGCGAGCGCGATTTCGATCTGATCCGCGCCGTCGACCACGTGCTGGTTCGTTAGAATGTAACCTTCCGAACTCACTATGACACCCGAGCCGAGATTGGCGGCCGGTTGCTCCTGCTGTTTGTTGTTGTTCTTGTTGCCGAAGAAGTAACGAAACAGTGGGTCTTTGGCCCGAGGGTCGGGCGGCAAAGACCCGTCCTTGCTCGAGAACACATTGACGACCGCGGGCGATGCTTTCTGCGCCGCGTCGGCATAGGAAGCCTGTGCAGGACCGCTACCGATGCCAGGCGCTACCTCCCGCAGTGCGACGATCGGCTCTGCGAGTTGCTTGCCGAATTGCCCTTGTCGCTGCAGCCATTGCGGTTTTAAGGTCGCAATGATGAACATCAGCGCCAACAGCACGGTCACCGCTTGGGCAAAGAACAGCCAAAAGCGTCTGAGCATCTGAAGATTAGAGGTTTATATGGATCGGATCGAACTTGAATTGTACTTGAACAAAGTCCTTGAAACCGCGCGCTTCAAGGACTACTGCCCGAACGGCCTGCAGGTCGAGGGGCGCCGCCGGGTCAATAAAATCGCGACCGGTGTGAGCGCCTCATTGGCGTTCCTGGAGGCGGCGCTCGACTGGGGCGCCGACGCCGTGCTGGTCCATCACGGCTACTTCTGGCGCAACGAGCCGCCGCAAATTACCGGCCGCAAATATGGGCGTCTGAAACTGCTGCTGGCCAATGACCTGAATCTGTTCGCCTACCATCTGCCGCTCGACGACCATCCCGAGTTCGGCAATAACGCGCAGATCGGCGCAAAGATGGGCTGGATCGCCGATGCGCGCTTCGGCGAGAACGACATTGGCTGGATCGCCACGCTGCCCATGCCGGTCACGCTCGCGCACTTCACCGCCCAGGTGGAGGAGACGCTCGGCCGCACGCCGCTCGTGTTCGGCGATCCGGACGTCGAACTGCGCCGTGTCGCCTGGTGCACCGGCGCCGCGCAAGGCTATTTCGACGCGGCGATCGAAGCCGGCGCTGATGTCTACCTCACCGGCGAGGTTTCCGAACAAACCATGCATACCTCGATGGAGAGTGGCGTCGCGTTTCTCGCCGCAGGTCACCATGCAACTGAACGTTTCGGGGTGCAGGCGCTCGGTGCCCATCTGTCGGAATCATTTGATATCGAGCACCTCTTTATCGATATCCACAATCCGGTCTGACGCCCGAACTAAAACGCACGAAATACGCAGGACTCACTTAAAAAGAACGATCAAAAAGTTTCTGATTGGTGCGGGGAAACCCTTGGATATCAAAGACTTCGCATGGTTTTTGGCATTCGGGCCTTGTAAATGACGACTCCATTCGAGCAAACTAGCGATCGGTAGAAGCGACGTGAAGGAAAAATCCAACTCAGAAGTGGGGCGTGTGATGCGAGACAAAGAAGATGAGCTCGTCGATGGCGGCCGCCGTACGTGGCTGATAGCGACGACCGTAGCAGGTGGCATAGGAGGCGTTGCCACTGTCGTACCCTTTGTTGGTTCGTTTGCACCATCTGAAAAAGCCAAGGCCGCCGGCGCGCCGGTCGAGGCCGATATTAGTAATCTGAAGCCGGGCGAGATGATGACCGTCGCCTGGCGTGGCAAGCCCGTCTGGATTCTTAACCGCACCGACCGGATGCTCGCCGACGTCCAGAAAGCCGATAACGAAGTAGCCGACCCCCATACGGAACACCCCTTTTCGATGCCGTTGCCGGAGTATTGCAACAACGAGTTCCGCTCGCGGCCGGATCACAAAAACCTTCTCGTAACTGTCGCCGTGTGCACCCATCTGGGCTGCACCCCAACTCCGCGCTTCCAGGAAGGCGCGCAGCCTAATCTTCCTGACGACTGGCCCGGCGGCTTCCTCTGCCCGTGCCACGGCTCGACCTATGACCTGGCCGGCCGCGTCTTCAAGAACAAACCTGCACCGCAAAACCTGGACATCCCGCCCTATATGTTCACGTCGGCTACCCAGCTCGTGATCGGCAAGGACGAGAAAGGAGAAGCGTAAATGGCGATCGATCACGAAGTGGAGACGACCGGGCTGGTCGGCTGGATCGACCGCCGCTTTCCGATGACGGCGACGTGGAAGAAGCACGTCTCCGAGTATTACGCGCCGAAAAACTTCAACTTCTGGTATTTCTTCGGCTCGCTGGCGTTGCTGGTGATGGTCAATCAGATCGTCACCGGCATTTTCCTCACCATGAACTACAAGCCCGATTCGACGCTCGCGTTCGCCTCGGTCGAGTACATCATGCGCGAGGTGCCGTGGGGCTGGCTGATCCGCTACATGCACTCGACGGGCGCGTCGATGTTCTTTGTGGTGGTCTATCTGCACATGTTCCGCGGGCTGATGTACGGCTCGTACCGCAA
>Ga0302234_10002773_pt1 | contig 10920 bp, 11 predicted proteins | sample II_Palsa_N3_2_FD_193576 | JGI IMG/M metagenome (GOLD analysis project Ga0302234, IMG submission 193576) | Peat permafrost microbial communities from Stordalen Mire near Abisko, Sweden - II_Palsa_N3_2 | ecosystem: Environmental > Terrestrial > Soil > Palsa > Peat permafrost | place: Sweden... | reverse complement strand
ATAGGACTCTCCATGATTAATTTATTATGTCGTCCCTATTTTTCTTAAGCATAGAGCTGTCGCGGTCGTGGGGAGGGCTTTGACGAGATCGTCGGCCTGGTCGCCCAGCGAGCCCACAAAGAGCACGTACGTCCGCACCTTGTCGCCGTGCTTCTTCATCACGTCGGCGATCGCCTTGGGACGGATGCCGTAACGGTCCAGGTTGGCGTCCGACAACAGGACGACGATCCGCTCGTCGGCCTCCTCCTTGGCAACCTCATCGACGGCCTTTTTGAGGGCGGGGAGCGTATTGTCTGCAGGCAACAAAAACCAAACAACGAATCAACAACGCGTTTTGGATGATGCCCCCGCGATAGTTACCGCCACTCCAGGTGTACTGAGCGTGTGCGAGCATCTGAAGAACGACCTTGGCACGCTCGCCGATGTGCGCCGGCGGATGGTCGTACGGCACGAGGGCGATCTTGGACGAGTCGCCGCTGTGGCCGGTGATTTCGTACGTGATCCGCCGCGGGTCGACACCATCGAGCGCCTCCATCAGCAGCACGACCGCAGCCATCGATCGCTCCAGGCGCCCGTCCATGCCGTCAAAGCGGTACATCGACGCAGACAGGTCCGTCACAAAGCGGAATCTCTTTGGATGCTGGTACTGGCCGGGGTTCTGGTCCTCAAAGCCCCGGCGCTTGTAGATGGCCGACTCTCCCTGTCGACCGATTTACTCTTCATATTGCATGCTCTATTTACCGCCAAGCCGTCGCACAGCTTGTTGTCGTCCAACTCGCCATCGGTCCGGTTGCGCAGCCACACTCGCTCCTGCTCCTTGGCCTGGGCACCCTTGAAGATAACGCGCAGCTGCTGGACCTCGCGCGAGACCGACTGCAGCAGCTGCAGGTACATGTCGCGCTCGGTGTCGTTCATGCCAATGTGCTTGAGCCGCGCCTGCAGGGCCTCCTTGCCCATCGCCCGCGCCGCATCGAGGACATCCTTGGGGACGCGCGCCTTTTCCGAGTCGGGCACCTGGAAGACCTTGTTTCCCTTGTCGATGCGATACGGCCCTCCGATGCCTCCCATGCCAGCAGTGTCACGTCCACCTGTGCCACCGGCAAAGTTGTTGCCGCCGTGGTGCTCCTCGTTGTCCTCCTCGCCGTGCTTGGGACCGCCCAACGGCTTGTCCTTGGTCGAGCTCGACGCCTCCTCAACCTCGGCGTCCTCAGAGTCCAGCAGGAGACGCAGCCGCTTCTTCAGACCCGACCGCTTGCCAGGGAACCGCTCGTCCTCCTTGTCATCGCCCTCGGCACCCTCACCGCTCTGCTCCAGCCGTGTCCACTCCTTGAGCTGTGCGTGCAAGACGTCGTCGACAAGCTGATACACATTCTGCCGTAGAAAGAAAAAGAGAAGAATTATTTAATCCACGGATTGCGATTCATTCTGCTTACAATGCCGCCCTGCAGGGAAACAACCGCCACGCTGCCGGGGGAGCCGGTGATTGGAACGACGAGGGGAGATCGGTTGGTGCTGCCCTTGAGGAACGAGGCGACTGAGCCCAACGACACGGGCGGCAGGGCAACCTGTTTGTACGTGCCACTGTTGAGGTCGATAGCGTGCAGAGCAGACGCATCAGTTGCACGGACGACCAGCGGGGCATCCTTGCTCGTGTGAACAGTCGTGCGACTTGCGCCAGAAGGGGGGGCCGACTCGATTGGGAAGGCATAGCTTGCCAGCGACAGATCGGCCGATGACTTGTGGCCAATGAGCAAGTCCAACGAGTGGGTCGAGTCGACCACCAGCGCCGTGGACGAGACGTCGTGGATCGAGGACGGCAGGGGCGAGCCCTCGAACAGAGGCAGCGAGTCGAACTGGGCGTGGTGGGCGAGGCGCACCGGCTGATTGAGGGCAATGCTTTGGACGGAGGAGCCTGCTGCCCCCGACGCAATCTTGAAGCGAAGCAGATCGGAGGTGGGCACGCAGAACGAATCATCAGTCAGTGCAGAGAGCGCGTCCACACCGCTGCCACCGAGGTCGACCCATGCACCATGCTCAAAGTCCTCTGCCGAGGCCACGTACGCATGCGACAGGCCGAAATCGAGCACAAACTGGTCACCGGACTTGATCAGATTGCCAAAGGTTGCCACCGATGACGGAGACGACGATGCCGAACTGGAAGACGGCAGCCGTCTGGCTGCGCTCGACGGTGGGGTGACTTTCCAGACGCGTGCTATGGCCCCTTCGGTGTCGACAAAGGCAATCGTCCCCACAGCCGGGGCGAAGACAGCGACATGGCCTTGGTCCCCGTACGCCTGAAGGTGCACACATCCCTGGCTGCCGTTGTACCCAAACGCCTCGGTTAGATCGGAGGACACGGACGAGACGGGCACGTTTGCCGACGGCGACAGCCGAAACTTGTTGAAATAATGATCGTTTCAACAAAAGTAAAATTTCAGGCAGTTACCGAGTGAAGAACGACAGGCTCGGTGACGGCAACATGGAGCATAGAAGCCTTTAGCGCGGGTTTTTCCTGCGATAGGTCCACCACGGGCGAGTTGTCCACAATGTCTTTAAAGACGAACGTGTTGTCGTCCGTGATGGTGCCCGTCGTTGCCGCCGCCACCTACCCAAGTTTAGAAACAGAAGAATACGACTGTCAAGGTACCATATTGCGACCAATCCTTGGGATTGACCATGAGGCAATGTGCTCGGAAAAGGACCCAATGCGCGCGTTAAAGTGGGCAACTGATGATTCGCGCTTTTGCTCGAGCTTGCGCCCACTGCCTGGACCCTGGACGATCTTGAAGGGCAGCGCAGGGCTCGCAGGAACATCGCTGGTGCTGGAGACCGAGCCCACCGAAGACGAGATCGTGGGCACCTTGAGCGGGAGGACGTCGGCAAGCTTAACGGGAAGGGCAGAGTCGGGCTTCGCGTCAGTCGCCGTAGTCTCGCGCAGGGACGTGATGGGGAAGCCGTGGCGGCGGAGGATCTCGAGCATCATCGGCTCAAAGTCCTTGGTGAGCGCGTCAAAATCAAAGACATTCTTGAGCGCATTGCGGAACGAGTCGTGCGGGAAGGCGTTGAGGTGGCGCACGATTGCCACGAGCTCTCGCAGAGAGTACGGGTACGAGACGAGGCCGTCCGTGAAGGCAGCGCGAAGCTCGCCAAAGACGCCGATCAGTCGCTGAAGCACTGACCATGACACGTTTGGGGCTTCCTTCCTCAGCAAATAGAGCTCTGGATTTAGTATTTTTCTTTTTTTAGATAAAAGCCAAACAAAAAAAAAGGGGTGGTGGTACCAGAGGAGGCATCCGGGTTTTCGACCGTGTGGGCAGCAAAGACATCGCCGACGGTGGCGTAGAAATCGTTGCCCAGAAAGGGGAAGCCAGGCCGGTTGGCGAGGACGATCAGACGAAAGTCGGGGTGCAACGGGACCGCATTGACATCGCCAACCTGCTCGTTCGCGGCAAACCGCCGGATGTAGCGACCGTCACTTAAGGGGAACTCGCCTGTTTCGGCCAGTGACTTGAGGGCAGCAGTAACGTGTACAGGTGCCTGTTTATAATTTTTTTTTAAAAAAGAAAAAAAAACATTCTATTTCATCGAAATAAAATTAAAAGAAAACCTTGTCGGCCTCGTCAATCACAAGCACGTGGCCCAACTTGGCGGCACGGACGAGGGGGGCGTCGCCATAGATGATGCGGCCGTTTTGGACGGACGGATGCACCTGGGCGTTTGAAACAAAACAAATTGGATAGAATGGTAAAACACAATTATTCGATACCATGATTGACTGGACGGTCGTATCCCGATGCAGCTGGATGTACTCGCGCGGGCGGTTGAGCAACTGCAGGAACCGATCGGCCAGCTTGTTCTTCCCGACACCTTGGTTGCCGATGAGGAGGAGGTGCTCGCCCATTTCAAAGTCGACGAGCATTTCCTGGAGGACCTTGGAGTGCTGCGGGTTGTCGTGGTAGACGATGCTGGGCACGAGGGCCTTGGAGGCACTGGTGGGCTCGTAGATCTTCCCCTTGACGGTGCCGATGACAATGTCCTTGCCGTCCACCGAGGCAACGGGCACGAGAAGCCGGTCCTGGATGGTGGCCGTGGACTTGCCTATCGCTGCCTCGTTCAGGACGTCGATCAGGTTGTTGCGCGCCATCATCGGCAGGAAGGGCCACAGCGTCGCCTTGAGAATCTCCCCGCGCACCGAGTCCTGCGGCTGCCGCGCGAGACGCTTGGCAATGCGCACCATCTGCCGCGTGGTCAAGTGCAGGGACTTGTCCGTCGCGGCCTCGCTCGAACGCACGGTGGCTGCGTACTTGACAAGGGCATCCATGAGAACAGGGGGGCAGCCGGGCGCGAGGTGGCGAACAAGCTCGCTCTCCTCGGCCGACGTCATCGCCGGGAAGTGCACAAACTGGAAGAGCTGGGCGACCTCCTGGGTGAGCCACGTCTGGGCTTGATCGACGGCCGCCGATGCGCCGCCCATGGCGCTGCTTGTTGGCTCGCCGCCAATAAGGACAGCTCGGAAACTTGGGTGGATCTTGTACACGCCTCGCTGGGCCATCTCCGCCTCTGTCACGGCGGGCCCCACCGCCGACCTCGCCGCTTCAAAGGGCCCGGCGCCCAGCAGTCTCGAGCCATCGGGCAGCTCCAAAAAGCGGTCCGTGGCCCAGAACGTTTGGAGCGATGCCAGTGTGCCTTGCGAGAGCTGGTCAACGCCGTCGAGCACGGCGAGCTGTCCTTTGAGGGCGGCCTGCCACAGAATTTATTTTTTAAAAACAAGGTAAAAATTATAGCAGTAGCAATTACGGTGACAAGGGGAGAATGCATCCACCGCGTGTCACCGGCAGCGGCAGTTGAGGCGGCCTCGGCATCAGCGACTGTTGTGCGACGGACGAGAAGGTCACGCGCAGACATCTCCTTGTAGCACGGGATGTGGGCAACCTCGTATCCCAGGAGGGCGGCAAACGCGTTGACGACGGTGGACTTGCCGGTGCTGCGCCCGCCGAATGCGCAGATGTCGCCCGTGGCGTGCGCTTGGACTAGCTCAGAGACGAGGCCGGCCTGGCGCGTGCTGTTGAGCACGTCGGGCAATGTCCGGTTGAGCTCGAGCTGTCCGACGGGGACCGCGAAGGGCGCCGCGGCAGCAGGCTCAAAGGCCACCTCGCCGAGATGGCTGATGCTTGATGACCGTTGCACGTGGCTAACGCGGTACTCGGTAGCGTGGGCCCTGGTCGGGTCGACGGCGTCCGTCAGATGGAACCGCTGCGCGAGACCGAGCAGCTGGGCGTGGGCCTCCTCCTTGAGCTGGTGGGGGTAGACGGCTGCGAACGACGTCGCCAGGGGCTGCCGGGGGAAGGTCTGCAGCCTGCTCGCGATGACGCCCAGGGCCGACTCGGGCAGCTCCGGCACGGTGTTGGCGCCAAGGGCGGCCAGGGCCGCCTTTGTCTCTGCCGACACGGCGTAGCCCGACGCCTGGACGAGCAATGCCTGCTGCAAGTTGACGAGGTTGCTCAGGGTCGCCTGGGGCACGCCGGGCGCTCGCGTCTGGGCCCGCTCGAGCTCGGCCGCGTTGTCGAACACGTCGAGAGGGTCGACGTAGCGCACCTGGAAGCGCGATCGGAAGGGCGGGTCGAGCTGCGCGCCAGGAAAGGGCGGGCAGGGCAGCCCGAGCGCGACGACACGGAACCGCTCCGAGACGCGGAGCAGGCGCCACGCGTCCAGCTCTGTCTTTGGGTGCGAGCGCAGGAGCTCGTCGTAGCGCGCGGGGGCGATCAGCCGGTGGCCGTCCTCGAGGTTGACCTCGCGGTTCTCGAGCAGGTTGTTGAGGATGGGCAGCACGTTGCGCTCTGCGCGCTCGATGCCCTCGAGCACGAGCAGGTGTCCCTCGAGCGCGGCCCGGATGGCGCCCTGGTTGACCAGCCGCATCGTCCCGCGCACGAGCTCCCTGCGCTGCTTGAGGTCGGCCTCGGTCGAGTCGCGCGTCAGGGCCGAGTACTCGACGCCCCGCCGCGTCACCGCCGCAAAGTCGAACGCGAGCTGCCGTCTCAGCTGCCCCGGCGGGCCCAGCAGGAACATGTCCTGCCCGAGCACGTCCTTGCGCAGCATCCACTGCAGGTGCGCCAGCCGTGCCTCGTCCGTCCGCCCGGCCTCGCTCAGCCGGGGCACCAGCTCGGGGCGTGCCTGGCTCGCGCGCGCCACCAGGGGCACACGCACGTCACCAATCGCCGCCCAGTCGCCTCGCCAGCGCCGTCCGAGGCGAGGCAAAGGCTTCGACCTGAGACACACGAGCGGCATCTTTCCTGCAAGTGGAGCCCCCTGGGCAATGACGTCAAACAGTTTCAAGCAATGACGTCAATCAACGTGGGCTGGCACCCCGTCGCTCTCGGCGTTGCCGCCGCCGCCGCCACCGCCGTGACCGTGACGGTGGCTTCCGTGGCACTGGGCACCGCGTACCACATGCCTGCGCAGACGACCGCCGTGGCCGAGAAGGCCTCGTTCGGCCTGCGCGTCCAGATCGCGCTGCTGCGCTTCTTGTCGGCCGTGGTCATCCGCAACACGCTCGTGCCCAGCCTGCCCAAGGACATCCGCCTGCTGACGTGGGAGATCCCGCAGCCGCAGGGCCACAGGACGCGCGTGCTCGTGCTCGTGCCCGAGGGCGTCGAGGCTGCCGGGGACGGCCCCATCGTCGTCGACATTCACGGCGGCGGCTTTTGCGGCGGTGCGCCCGAGGACGAGGTCGAGTTTGGCTGCCGCGTGGCCAAGGAGCTCAAGTGCACGGTCGTCCTGGCGTCGTACGGTCTGGCCCCCGAGCACCCGCACCCGGCCGGCGTGGAGGACTGCGAGGGCGTGGTGCAGTGGCTGCGCGAAACGTACCCCGACAGCAACATTGCCGTGGGCGGCTTCAGCGCGGGAGGCACCCTGGCCTACAACACCGTGCTCAAGTTCAAGGGCGACCCCAAGGTCAAGCTCGTGTACGCGTGGTACGCGCCGGCCGACTTTTCCAAGGCCAGCGACAACGACTTTGAGGAGAAGGACAACCCTTACAAGCGCAACATGTTCCATGAGGCGTACCTGCTGGGCCACCCGCAGGACCTCGCCCACCCGCGCCTGTCGCCGGCCTACGCCCCTTCGGCCGATCTGCCGCCCACGGCCGTCTTCATCGCGGCCTCGATCGACCCCAACATCCGCGACATTGTCAAGCTGCAAGATCGCCTCGCCGCCGAGCACCCGCACTTTATCGGCCGCAACTACCCCGACGTCCCGCACGGCTGGAACTTCCTGCCCAAGTTTGCCCTGGGCGAGGACGGCCTGCGCAAGAAGGAGGACGGCTTTGTCGTCACCATCGATGCGCTCCGTTCGGCCCTCTTCTGCTGAGCCTTGTTTTATTCTTTGTTGTGTACGCTTGTGTTGCTTGTTCGTGCCATTGGCGAATGGAATTCGGTACAGTGTGACTGCTGGGCCGTCACCATACCCCCGAGTTCACATTTTCATCTGATAAAAATCATATGCTGACCGTCGAGCAAAAGGCACAGCAGGAGCTCAACGAGCCGGCCGACCCAGCCCAGCGTCTTGCCGCGATCGCGCACGTGTACGACGCGTTTGTTGCGCAGCACGGCGCGGGGCTGGCGTCGTTCCTGCTGAATGGCAGCAGCAGCACGGGCGGAGTGGAGGACCGGGACGAGGCGGTGCTGCGGTTCCTGCGCGTGCGCAAGTACGACGAGGCGCGCACCCTCCAGCTGATGGCGCACTTCGCGGCCTACAAGCGGGACTACGCGTCGTTCTTCTTCGTGTCCCCGCCGGGCGACGAGGGCGCCAACGCGCTCCGGGCCATGTACGCGCAGCGCGTCGTGGGCGTGCTGCCGCAGACCAGCAAGGACGGCTGCATCGTCATGTACCTGCGGCTGGCGCGCATCGACTTTGCGCGCTACACCATCGCGGACGTGTTCCGCGGCATGCTCATCTTCCACACCGAGATCATGCGCGACCCCCGCGTGCAAACGCATGGCCTGCGCATCATCCAGAACCTGGACGGCCTCTCGCTCATGTTTTTCCGCCACGCCGGCGCCGACGACCGCAAGCGCATGTTTGCGTGGATCCAGGACAGCATGCCCGCGCGCGTCAAGGGCCTCCACGTGCTGCACCACGGCTTCATCTTTAGCGTCCTGTTTGGCCTCATCAGCCCCCTCCTCAGCGCCAAGATGCGCTCGCGGTTCCGTCTGTGCGGCAACGACGCAAGCGGCGTCGCAGACTACATCGATCCGACCAACGTCCCCGACGAGGTCGAGGGGGGCCGGCTGCCGATGGACTCGGTCCAGTGGCAGCCGCGCTTCCTCTCATGAATATTATTATTTGTGTACGCATTAATAAAAACGAAAGGCAGATCCGCCTGCCGCCCTCCCCGTTGGCGCTATACATCTCTCCTAGAAGTTCCCAAAGAAGAAGGGAAAAAAAAAAAAATCACGACGGCTGTTTCTTGGATTGCTGCAGCTGCTTCTCGGGCAACAGATTGGCCTGTTTCAGGAGCTCGTTGTCGTTGGCCCAGTACACGCCAAACTCCTTCATGCGCGGCGGCTTTTCGTAGGAGAGGACCCAATTGGCATGGACGACCCCGGGCGTCTCGTGGTCATACGTGATGGACCAGTTGGACTGGATCATCGGCCAGAACGGGCCGTTTTTGGGCGGCCACGCGCGGTTGGCAAAGGTCGTGTGGCCCGGCAGGAACTCCTTGAAGGGCAGGCCGCCGACAAAGGCCTTGAGGTGGGCCGTGTCCTTGTTGTAGCGCGTGCCGAGGACGTACATGTTGAACAGGTTTTGGTCGTCGATCTCCGACTCTTGCATCGTCTTGTCAAACATGTAGGCGTTGAGGGCGGCAAATATCTCGATCGACTCGCGCGACGGCCGCACGATAAACAGGCCCATGTTGTACTCGATGAACTCGGTGGGCTCGCGGTTGAACATCATCAGGACCGTCTTGTTGGGTTGCGCGTGCAGCAGGTCGATGGCGCGGTCGATGCCGTTGGGGAACCGCTTGAGGTAGACCACGTCGACGTCGTGGAAGAGCACGGTCGCGCCGTTCATGAGCAGATAGAGCAGCAGCGCCAGCCGGTTCTTGACCAGGATGAGGTACGGCTCCGAGTAGATGGTCAGCGTGTCCTTGGTTTCGGGCGGCGTCTGCAGCGGCCACCCTATCTCGCCCGATATCTCGGCCCACGCGCGCTTGTTGAGACGCACGGCCGCGTACCCACGCTCCCGGAAAAACTTGTACGACATCCGGTCGGCGCACATGAGCACGACGTGCTTGGTGTCGTAGCCAACACGCTGCAGCGACAAGATCCAGTTGATCGTCAGCTCCTGGTTGCCCGCGCTCGTGATCCCCACCACAAACGTCCCCCGGTACGGCAGCATCACGTGGCAGGCCTCCCACAGGAACGGCGTGTCCTTCTCGGTCGACCGGGCGCACGCGCACGCCCACGAGTCTTTATCTGGAAACGCGGGGGGGGGCAGTGAAGGGGGGATTTAGTTTCACGTTTGTGCTGGCTCGACTGCAAACGTACCGCCGCACGACTCCAGCTCGGCAGGCCCGTCGTCGTTGCCGTGGCCACCGCCGCCTCGTCGGGCCCCCGGCATGGCGTACAGCAGCACCAGCACCACCGCCACTAGCACCACAAGAACCGACCTTGAAGGGGCCATGGGTCGGACACTTTGCGAAATGGAGGCCGTCTCTGAACCGGCTGTTGTGGTCGTGGTGCCACAGCAGGCACCGCTGGTCGAGTCCCCGCTGCGGGGCGACGACCGCCTCGCCAGGGCAGAGGACAAGGCCGAGTCGCTGCAACACGCGCTCAAGTGGCTGGAGACGACGCTGAGCGACCGCGAGCGCGAGATCGAGATCCTACACGAGTCAATGCTGTCGCTGGCAGAGCAGATGCGGCTGCGCACGGTCGAGCTCGACATGGCGCAGGGCGCGCTGGCCGACGCCAAGCAGGAGCTCGTCATCAGCAAGCAGAGCCTGGAGGAGGCCATGAAGCAAATGTATCCGTGTCCTTTTTTCTTTTTTTTTAGCACAGCCGGTGAACAACAACAATCACGCAGGCAAAAGATGCACACGTCGATCAAGATTAAAGACGAGCGCATCTCGATGCTCCAGGAGCGGCTCAACAAGATGGACAAGGCGGGACCGACCGGCGTCGGCGGCTCGCCCGATAGATCGTCCGTGTCGAACTCGGACAGGGACATTGCGTCACGGAAGACGTCGGGTGGCCCCAACAGCAACAGCAGCGGCGGCGCTACCGGTGGCGGCGGCGGCGGGGGGTACGGTAGCGACAGCGAAAGCAACAGCATCGGTAAGCGCATGTTGAAGCCCTTTGCCAATATGGGCGTACCGTCGAAAGCGGTGCAAAACAACCGTTCGATGGAGGACGAGTTGGCACGGGTGACCGAGGCCCTGTACGCACATCAAACCCAGAATGCTTTACTCAACGAGGAGATTGTCAACCTGCGAGCACAAATGGCCACGTCTGCGTCGTCGTCCGTTGAGCTCACCCCGGATGTCACCCCAGCGTCGCAGCCCATCGCATTTCCTCTCCACGTCGACCCGCTGCCCTCGAGCGTGGACCTGCATGTACAGCCCCAGCAGCAGGCACCACCGCAGAAAAAGACGGGGGATCTGTCAGAATCCCTGCGCGAGGCCCTCAATGACGATCAGCAGTTTGCACGAATGACCCCGGACGAACTCTCGCCGACGACGCCCCCGCGCACCCTCGCCCAGAATGGCCTCATCATGCTCCACAACACGTACAAAATCGACATCCAGTCAGACCGGTACGGTTTCCTGGAGGATGACATGTTTGCGACTTCGGCAGTGAACAATGTCCTGATGAAGCAGCTCAAGCGCGTACGTTTTTTTATTATTTTTTTATTTTGAGTAGTTTT
>Ga0302234_10002769_pt1 | contig 10928 bp, 9 predicted proteins | sample II_Palsa_N3_2_FD_193576 | JGI IMG/M metagenome (GOLD analysis project Ga0302234, IMG submission 193576) | Peat permafrost microbial communities from Stordalen Mire near Abisko, Sweden - II_Palsa_N3_2 | ecosystem: Environmental > Terrestrial > Soil > Palsa > Peat permafrost | place: Sweden... | reverse complement strand
GAGTGATCGGCTTGGGCGCAATGGGCCTGGGCGTCGCGCGTTCGTTGTTGCGCGCGGGCTTCAAGGTTCATGCTTGCGACGTGCGTACTCAAGTGCTCGACGCGTTCGCGGGCGAAGGCGGTATCGCCTGCGCTACGCCTGCCGAGTTGGGCAGCCAGTGCGAGGTCGTAGTAACCGTTGTCGTCAATGCGGCGCAAACGGAGACCGTATTGTTCGGCTCGGAGACTCAACCCGGCGCCGTCTCCGCGATGAAACCTGGCGGCGTGGTACTGGCTTGCGCGACGGTGTCTCCCGCGTTTGCCATCGAACTCGGCAAGCGTGTGGAAGCGGCTGGCCTGCATATGCTCGATGCCCCCCTGTCCGGTGGCGCGGCGCGCGCGGCATCCGGCGAAATGACGATGATGACGTCAGGCCCCGCGTCCGCCTATGAGGCCTGTGAGGACGTGCTCGAAGCGATTGCGGGCAAGGTTTACCGGTTAGGCGATGAGCATGGCGCGGGCTCGAAGGTAAAGATCATCAATCAGCTCCTGGCGGGCGTGCATATTGCCGCGGCGGCCGAGGCCATGGCGCTTGGGCTTCGCGAAGGCGTGGACCCGGACGCGCTCTACGACGTCATCACGCATAGCGCGGGCAACTCGTGGATGTTTGAGAACCGCGTCCCGCACATTCTCGCAGGAGACTACACGCCGTTGTCAGCCGTCGATATCTTCGTGAAGGATCTTGGTCTCGTACTCGATACGGCGCGCACCTCGAAGTTTCCGCTGCCGTTGTCGGCCGCGGCACACCAGATGTTCATGATGGCGTCAACAGCCGGACACGGTGGTGAAGACGACTCGGCGGTGATCAAGATTTTCCCGGGCATCGACATACCGAAGGGGGCCAAATAATGACCAAAGCGCTGCTTGGCTGCATCGCCGACGACTTCACCGGTGCCACCGACCTCGCCAATATGCTCGTGCGCGGCGGTATGCGCGCGGTGCAGACCATCGGCGTGCCGGCATCGGACGCATCGGACGCATCGGACGCATCGGACGCATCGGACGCATCGGACACATCGGACACATCGGATATAGGCATTGAAGCGGACGCGCTGATCGTCGCGTTGAAATCGCGCACCATTTCCGCGCAAGAAGCGGTCGCGCAATCGCTGGCGGCGCTCGAGTGGCTGCGTGCGCAGGGCTGCCGGCAGTTCCTGTTCAAGTACTGCTCGACCTTCGATTCCACTGATAAAGGCAACATCGGGCCGGTTGCCGATGCATTGCTCGACGCGCTGGGCGAGGACTTCACCATCGCGTGCCCCGCGTTTCCGGAGAACGGCCGCACGATCTTTCGCGGCAACCTGTTCGTGGGCGATGTGTTGCTGAACGAGTCGGGCATGCAAAACCATCCGCTCACGCCCATGACTGATCCTAACCTTGTGCGTGTGCTGCAACACCAGACGAAATCCAAGGTCGGGTTGATCGCGTATGACGTCATCGCGAAGGGACCGCAAGCCGTGCGCGACAGAATCGCTGTGTTGCGTAACGATGGCGTGCGTATGGCCATCGCCGACGCCGTCTCGGATGCCGATCTCTACGTGCTGGGCGAAGCATGCTCGGATCTCAAGCTGATTACGGGCGGCTCGGGCATCGCGCTCGGCTTGCCGAATAACTTCCGCGCGGAGAACTTGCTCACTGAAGCGGACCATGCATCTGAGCTGCCCAGGATTGAAGGCCGATCCGTCGTGCTGGCGGGTAGTGCGTCGAAGGCGACCAACGAGCAGGTGGCGCAGTGGCGCGCAACGAAGCCGAGCTTTCGTATCGACCCGCTCGCGCTCTCGCGCGGCGAACCGGTGGTTGAGCAGGCCGTTGAATTCGCGACGAAGCATGCCGATGAACCGGTGCTGATCTACGCCACATCCACGCCCGAAGAAGTCAAGACCGTGCAGAAGGAACTGGGCGTCGAGAAAGCCGGACATCTGGTCGAACAAGCGTTGGCATCGATTGCACGCGGGCTTCGCGATGCAGGTGTGCGGAAATTTGTTGTTGCGGGCGGCGAGACCTCCGGCGCGGTCGTGCAGGCGCTGGGCGTGAAATCCCTGCGCATTGGCGCGCAGATAGATCCTGGCGTGCCGGCGACGCAGTCTATCGGCGAAGATCCGCTGGCGCTCGCATTGAAGTCAGGCAACTTCGGCACGAAGGATTTCTTCATGAAGGCGCTGAAGTCTCTCGATGGAGTCGCGTGACCATGGCGACGAATGAGAACCGCATTCGCGAGGAAATCTGCGAGACGGGCGCGAGTCTTTATGAGCGTCGTTATACGGTTGGCACTGCCGGGAACATCAGCGCACGGCTTGACGACGGTTGGCTGATCACGCCGACCGATGCCTGCCTCGGTCGCCTTGATCCGGCGGATATCGCCAAGGTCGATGCAGCGGGTAATCACGTGTCCGGCGGCAAGCCATCAAAGACTTTGGCACTGCATAGAAAGATCTACGAGAACAACAGCGACACGCACGGTATTGTCCACACGCACTCCACGCATCTGGTCGCTTTGACGCTTGCCGGTATCTGGCGCCGCGACGACGTATTGCCGCCCATCACGCCGTACTTCGTGATGAAGGTCGGCCATGTGCCGTTGATCGCTTACCGGCGTCCGGGCGATCCCCTTGTCGCGCAACAAGTGGCGGCGCTTGCGTCGAAGGTGCGGGCGGTACTGCTGGAAAGGCTGGGGCCGGTCGTTTGGGAAAAATCGGTCAGCCATGCGTCGTACGCGCTGGAAGAGCTTGAGGAAACCGCACGGCTTTGGCTCCTCGCGCGCTCGACCAATGCACCGCTTCCTGAGCCGCTCGATGAGGCCGCCATCGACGACCTGCGCAAGACCTTCAACGTGCGCTGGTAGCGTCCACCGCTCCCAAGCCACGTACGCAACAGAATCAACGAACACGAAACTGCCTTCCGGAGACAAGCATGACCCCTGACCAAGCGGTGCCTGGTGGCCCGCGCACGCCTGCAGCTTCTGCGTACGACAATAAAGAACTTACCCGCACCTATTCGAAGGTGTTCTGGCGCATCGTGCCGTTTCTCATGCTGTGCTACGTGGTGGCCTATCTGGATCGCGTGAATGTGGGGTTTGCAAAACTTCAAATGTCGCAGGATCTTGGTTTTAGTGAGACCGTATTCGGCTTCGGCGCAGGCGTATTTTTCTTGGGCTATTTTCTGTTCGAACTGCCAAGCAATATCCTGATGCACAAGATCGGCGCGCGCATCTGGATAGCGCGGATCATGATCACATGGGGCATTCTCTCGGCGCTCTTTGTATTCGTGAAGACCCCCACGCAGTTCTACATCTTGCGGTTCCTGCTCGGGTTGGCCGAAGCCGGGTTTTATCCCGGCGTGATCCTTTACCTGACCTACTGGTTTCCGTCGCACCGGCGCGCGAAGATTGTCGCTGTGTTCATGTCGGCTATTCCGGTGGCGGGCATCTTCGGTAATCCGTTGTCCGGCTGGATCGTGCAGACGTTCTCGGACAGCCGGCATTTCGAAGGCTGGCAGTGGATGTTCCTGATCGAAGCAGTCCCGGCGCTGTTGATCGGCATTGCGACCATCCTCTATCTGGACAACAACATCCGCAGCGCAAAATGGCTCAGCGAACGCGAAAAGCGCTTGCTGGAAGATGAAATCAGCGCGCAGCCGCAGCACGCCGGAGACAGCACCAAACATTCGCTGCGCGCGCTGTTCGCCGATAGCCGCATGTGGTGGATGTCGCTGATTTACTTTGCGTTCGTCACCGGTCAATACGGGCTGACGTTCTGGATGCCGACCTTCATCAAGTCCACGGGCGTGAGCGGGGCGTTCAATATAGGCTTGCTGAGCGCCATTCCGTTTCTGGTGGCTATCGTGGTAATGAACGTGTTGGGCCATAGCGCGGACAAGCGGCGGGAACGTCGCTGGCATCTGATTGTGCCGGCGCTTGCTGCCGCGATCGGCTTCTCGGTGGCTGCATCGTTCGCGGGCAACACGGTGGTGTCGATCATCGCGCTCTCCGTGGCCGCCGCCGGTGTGCTGACGTGCGCGCCGTTGTTCTGGTCCTTGCCGACAGCCTTCATGTCCGGAGCCGCAGCGGCAGCCGGGATCGCGGTGATCAATTCGATCGGCAATCTGGCTGGCTTTGCGAGCCCCTACATGATTGGTTACCTGAAGGACCTGACGCACAGCACGGCGACGGGCATGTACGTCCTCGCCGCCATGCTTGTAATTGGTGCCATCGCCACGTGGCTCGTGCCCGCCAAGCTCGTGAATCGCTGAACTCATTCAAGGAGTCGATGTTATGCCCCGTTTTGCCGCCAATCTCACGATGATGTACACAGAGCACGCGTTCCTCGACCGTTTCGCTGCTGCAGCGAAGGACGGATTCAAGGCCGTGGAGTTCCTGTTCCCCTATGACTTTGCCGCAGCCGAAATCAAGGCGCGGCTCGACGAACATGGCCTCACGCAGGCCTTGTTCAACGCACCGCCGGGCGACTGGGCGGCGGGCGAGCGCGGGACCGCTTCGTTGCCGGGGCGCGAGGAAGAGTTCGCGCGCGCCCTCGATAAAGCGCTGGAATACACCGCGGTGCTCGGCAACAAGACGCTGCATGTGATGGCGGGTCTGATCACGCCGGAACAGTCGCGTGAAAGACATCGCGCGGTGTATGTGAAGAACCTGGAACTGGCGGCCAACGCCGCACACACGTTGGATATCACGGTCGTTATCGAACCGATCAATACCCGTGACATTCCCGGCTTTTTCCTCAACCGCCAGGACGACGCGCAAGCGATCTGCGAGGAGATCGGCGCGCCGAACCTCAAGGTGCAATTCGATTGTTACCACTGCCAGATCGTGGAGGGCGACCTGTCGGTCAAGCTCAGGCGCGACATGAAACGCCCGCATGCGGGCATCGGTCATATCCAGATCGCGGGCGTGCCGCAGCGGCATGAGCCGGACATGGGCGAGCTGAATTATCCGTACTTGTTCGACCTGATCGATTCACTCGGCTACGACGGCTGGATCGGCTGCGAATACAGGCCGAAAGCCGCGACGTCGGACGGACTCGGCTGGATCAAACCTTATCTGCAACGCGCGTGAGGGTAACATGAACATTCTTATTACCGGCGGCGCCGGTTTTCTCGGACAACGGCTTGCACGTCGTCTTCTCGAACGCGGCAACCTGTTGGGCCAGCCGATCACCGGACTCACGCTGCTGGACGTCGTGCGTGCGCCGGATCTGGGCGACAAGCGCGTGCGAACCGAGACCGGCGATATTGCGGATCGCAGCGTGCTTGAGCGGTGCATCGGCGCGCACACTCACGCGATCTTTCATCTTGCCGCGATTGTGAGTGGCCAGGCGGAAGCGGATTTCGAACTGGGCATGCGCATCAACCTGGACGCATCGCGCCTGCTGCTCGATGTGTGCCGCTCGCTTGGACACGCGCCGCGGGTGTTGTTCACGAGCTCGGTCGCGGTGTATGGCGGCACGCTGCCCGAGGTCGTACGTGACGATACCGCGCTGAATCCGAAGTCATCGTATGGAACGCAAAAAGCGATCGCGGAGTTGCTGTTGTGCGATTACTCGCGACGCGGGTTTGTCGATGGCCGCGTGCTGCGCCTGCCGACCATCAGCGTGCGTCCGGGACGGCCGAATGCAGCGGCATCGTCATTTGCCAGCGGCATCATTCGCGAGCCGCTGAATGGCGAGCGCGCAGTGTGTCCGGTGGGGGGCGACGTGCGTTTGTGGCTGCTGTCGCCGAAACAGGCAATCGAATCGCTGATAGCAGGGTGCGAGCTTGAACAGGCCGAGCTCGGCACGTGGCCGGTCGTCAACATGCCGGGCCTCTCGGTCAGCGTGACGGAAATGGTCGATGCACTGAAAGAAGTGGCGGGCGAAGAGGTGGCTGCGCTGATCGACTGGCAACCGGATCCGAAGATCGAAAAGATTGTCGGGAGCTGGCCGGGTGCGTGGGAGACTGAGCGAGGCGAAAAGCTGGGGCTGGCGGCCGATCGCAACTTCAGCGATGTGATTCGCGCCTTCATTGAAGAGAGCAAGTCCGCTGGCGCGTGAATGCTTAAGGCAGCCAGGCGATCGGGGCGGGCGCTGAACGGCGCCCGTTGCACGTCGCCCGTTGCACGTCGCCCCCTAAAGTTCCAGCCGATACCCCACGCCGTAGACCGAAACAATCGGTTCGCTGTCAGGACGCACGATCTGGAGCTTGCGGCGCAGGTTCTTGATGTGACTGTCGATGGTGCGGTCGGTCACGACCCGATGATCGTCGTAAAGCTGATTGAGCAGGTAATCGCGCGGGAAGATCCTGCCCGGCGATTTCATCAGCAATGCCAGCATGCGCAGCTCGACCGGCGTGAGCTTGAGCTCCTCGCCGTCGAGCCGTGCACGATGAAATTGCTGGTCCACCTCAAGGCCCGTCGCAACGGGTGCAGCCGTCGCTGCGGGCGGGGCCGAACGGCGCAGGATGGCCTTCACGCGTGCGACGACCTCGCGTGGACTGAAGGGCTTGCAGACGTAGTCATCGGCGCCGATCTCGAGGCCGCGCAGGCGATCGGCCTCATCCACGCGCGCCGTCAGGATGATCACCGGGAGCGTCGAGAACTGTCGTACCTCACGGCATATGTCCATGCCGTTGCGCCCGGGCAGCATCAGGTCGAGCAGCATCAGGGAGGGCGGGGTGGTGCGAATGAACGGGATCACTTCGGCGCCGTCGCTGATCGACGTCGTTTCGAATCCTTCGATATGCAGGTAGTCCGCCATGACCGCCGCCAGCTTCGGCTCATCCTCGACGATCAGGATTCGAACGCCGCGTCTCTCGGTAGTCATGCCACGCCTCCTTCCGGTTCAAAATGCGCGGTTATCCAGACGCCGCCAAGCGGTGATGGCCGGGCAACCGTGGTCCCGCCGTGGGCGGTCACAATAGCGCGGCACAGTGCAAGGCCGAGGCCTGCGCCACCGCTCTGGCGACTGCGCGATTCATCGACTCTGTACAAGCGTTCGAACAAATGCGGCAACGCTTCGGCAGGCACTCCCGGCAGAGAGTCCTGGATATCGAGTTGCCAGCCGCGAGGGCCGACGCTCACCGAGACGCATACGCTTCCGCCTGGATCGGTATAACGCAACGAATTGAGCAGCAGGTTTTTAAGCAACTGCACAAAGCGCGCGGGATCGACCTGGAAGATCACGCCGGCGGCTCCGTTAGCCGACTCTTGCGCCGACAGTTCCGGCAGCGTCAGGCTCAATGCAATCTGCTTGGCCCTGAACGATTCGCGCATCGCCTCGACCGATGCGCGTACCAGTTGTCCGATGTCGGCCGGCACCTTCCGGTAGCTCAACGCACCGACATCGCTCAACGATAACTCGTACAGGTCCTCGATCAATTTGTTCAGCATCGCGACTTCGGTTTGTAGCGAGGCCAGCGAATGTCGATCAAACGCATGCACGCCGTCCTCAATCGCTTCCAGTTCACCGCGCAATACGGCGAGCGGCGTGCGCAGTTCGTGCGAGATATCGGCGATGAAATCCCGGCGCGAGCGTTCCGCGCGCTGCAGGGAATCCGCGAGCACATTGAAGTCGCCCGCCAGCCGGTCCAGTTCATCGCGGCGCCCGGCGGCAACCCGGGTGGTGTAGTCGCCGCCCGCCAGCCGGTGCGTTGCGATCATCAACCGCTTGACCGGCGCCAGCACGATCCGCGCAAGCAGCATAGCAACCAGTGCAGCCACGATCACAGCCACGCCGGCGATCTCCCAGGTCGCACGCGCCTGCTGGGCCTGGAACGCGATATCGGCGGCATCGGAAAGTGTATTGGGCGCGTTGGCCGCGACCCAGCCGACGATCTTGCCGTTGTAGACCACCGGCTTGAGGGCGGTGTCGGGCGGCGGCTCGGAGTCAGTCGTGGCGACCAGGTCATGGTTGGCGTCGTAGAGCGTGGCGGGTTGGGGAGCGCCGCGTCCTCCGCGTCCCATGAGCGGACGCGGAGGGCGCTCGTAGGACGGTTCGTCGAATGGCACGTCGCGTCCCACGCTGCGGTCGCGGTTTGCCGCCACCCCCGAGTCGGCGAACGCGGGGGCAGGCAGGCGCATGCCCCAGTGCGAACCCTCTTCGCTACCCGAGAGCGGTCCGAGCATTTGCTGCACGCTGGCGCTGCCCGGGAAAGTGCGCCAGCTCGGCAGTTTGTTCGTCTGCGCCTCGACCATCTCCTGCCTGAGGGCCTGATCATGTGCGGCGTCGAGCAGCGTTATCCATTCTTCGGGATGCTGACGCAGGAAATTCCAGCTGCCGTGAGCGGCGTATTCAGCCGTCACCTTCGCCATGACGGCGTTCAGCCGCCCGGCGTCGCGCGCGCGGACGTAATGCAGGAAGCCGTTCTCGAAACTCAGGCGCAGCGCGTATCCCATCGTGAGAGAAATCGTCAGGCAGGCGATCAGTACCGCGAGGAACATCTTCCACGTAATGCCAAAGCGAATCTTGCCTGCCCGCGCACGGGAGCGGGTTCCAAGTGCTTTCAAAATGTTACGCGAGCTGCGGCGCGGCGTTTGGCCGGTGGTTGAGGCCACGGAGGGGCCCGTCGATGAGCCTGCCTGTGCGCCGAGTGGTTCGCTATGTGTTTCTCTGTGCATTCGCGGATTCTAGTGGAAACAGGGAAGCTGCCTCACGTTTGCGCGACGTTCCCGAGCAACCTCCACGATTTCTCCTTCTTTTGTTCATTGTCAGTGCGTGATGCCTGGCTAGTATTCGATCCTGCCAATGGGGTCATGCAACCCAATCCACTCAAGGCTGATTCAACTGCCGATTCATTGTCGATTCTGGAGAGAACACATGCAAACCGCGTCGAGCGTTCAGCGACCCTCATCGAAGGTCTTCGGACGCGTTGCTTCGCCGTCCCGTGATAGCGGCAAAAGGCCGGCGGCGAAGGCACCCGCAGCCGCCTGCGCGAGCGCTGCGCAACAGGTCATCAAGCTGCGTGGTGCACGGGTGTCCGAAACGCTGCCGCGGCCATGGGGCGAGTGCTGCAGGATTGTGGAATGGGTCAATCGCGAGGGGCAATACTCGTGTCTTGCGGTGCCGGGCGACGCGTCGGAAGACGAAATTCGCCATCGGATGCGTTCACACAAGAACGGCCCGCAGCACCTTGTGACGGACGACCGTGAGTTGCCGGCGCGCGTAGTATTGCCGCGAGCATAGCGGCATGGCGCTATCGGGCAACGCATCGCCCGTTTGCTGACGCTCATCTGACGCTCAGGAAGTCCCCTAGGAAACACAGTGAAAACACGTATCTTTTTTGTCGAGGCCAATCCGGCGATCCACGGGAATCTTCGCGATGTCCTTGAAAGCCGCTACATGGACGTCCATACGCTCGGCAGCGGCAGTGCGTTGATCGGACGCATGGGGCACGATGTCCCGGCTTTGATCGTGCTGCGAGACGGCTTGCCCGACATGAGAGCATCGGCCGTCCTGCAGGCGCTGCGACAGGCCGGCCATGACACCCCGGTGATCGTGATCGGGGACTCGCTTGACTCGGTGGAGCTGATCGTATGCCTTGAACTGGGCGCCGATGATTACGTCAGGATGCCTTGCAATCCACGCGAGCTGCTGTCGCGGGTCGAGAACGTGTTGCGCCGCGCCCCGCACAAATCCCACGCGCCGTTGAATGCCATGGGACGGTGCGACATCGGCGAATTTGTCCTCGATTTCCGGGCCCGCATGCTGACCCGCCACGGCGTGCCCGTTGCTCTGCATTCGAGCACGTTCGCGTTGCTGCGCCTCTTCGCGCAACATCCGCTAGAGGTGTTGTCCCGACGCGTCATCGCTGACAAATTGCGTGGCGCCGGCGAAGGGCATTGCGACCGTTCGCTCGACGTGCTGGTCTGCCGGTTGCGGCGGATTGTCGAAGCTGACCCGTCGACGCCGCGCCTGATCCAGACCATTCGCGGGCGCGGTTATGTCTTCACCCCGTCCGGGATGAGTGCCGCTTCCATGGATTACGACGAACTCGACGTCATGCCGCCGGAACCGGCGTGGAAGCGAGTCCCTGCGGTGAACAGCTACGCTTAGCCGCCGCGTTGTCCATGCCCGTTGTCCATGCCCTTCACCGGTCCTTACACTCGGTCTAACCGTACTTGCGGGCTGCCTGCCGGGTCAGTCGCGCGAATGCTGCGAGCACGCGGTTGCACGTCAGCGTTTGACGCCATAGTTTCTCTTTCAGATACGCGCTCGGCACCCACTGCCACGGCAACACAACGTCGACCACGCCCCACGCGGGCCGCCAGCGCTCGGCCACCCGGCGACGCCGGAACAGGCTCAAGCTCGGAATCCCGAGATTCGACGCGAGATGGCCAATGCCGGAGTCGTTGCCGATAAACCAGCCCGACTCGTACACGCAGCAGGCAAGCTCGTGCAGGTTCGCAAATTGGGGCGCCGGAATATCCAGCGTCGAGAGATCGCGCCAGCGTTCTCGCTCATGCGGCGCGATCACGAACTGCACGTCATAACCGCGTTTTCGCAGGCGCTGGGCGAGCCGCACGAAGCGGTGCGAGGACCAGCGTTTGTCCTCGGTGCTGGCCTCGGGATGAATCATCACGCGCTTGCCGTTCCTGCGATGCACAAGGCTCGCAGGCGCTCTCATTCCGTTATCCAGCACCGGCGCACTCAGCGCCAGATCGTCCCGGCAGAAGTCAGCGAAGCGCTGTGCCATGCAGCCCGGGCGGTCGCCGAATTCGACGTCATGCAGCGTGACCACGTGAGGATGAACATCGGCGAGATCATGCAGCGGCTGGTTCCATTGCATCTGGAAAACCGTGTCGTACTGAGCGAACGCAGTGGCGAGGTTGTCCTGCGGCAGCGCAAAGATAGTGACGCCGGAAAACCAGTGCCGAAGCGCGTGCGCGGGCGTGCCATACACGGTGAC
>Ga0302234_10002755_pt1 | contig 10979 bp, 8 predicted proteins | sample II_Palsa_N3_2_FD_193576 | JGI IMG/M metagenome (GOLD analysis project Ga0302234, IMG submission 193576) | Peat permafrost microbial communities from Stordalen Mire near Abisko, Sweden - II_Palsa_N3_2 | ecosystem: Environmental > Terrestrial > Soil > Palsa > Peat permafrost | place: Sweden... | reverse complement strand
GACGAGGGGCCGGCCGGTGCCGGGGGTGTGCAGCTCTGCCGTGCCGCTTATCCTGAGGGCCCAGACGGCGACGAGGAGCATCGTGAGTACGACTTCCGCCCCCTCCGAGGACACGGTCACACCGGGGCGCGTCGACGTGCTGATCGTCGGCGCCGGCCTTTCCGGCATCGGGGCCGCTTGCCACCTGCAGACGGACGCCCCCGGCACCTCGTACGCGATCGTGGAGGCCCGCGGCGCCAGCGGCGGGACCTGGGACCTGTTCCGGTTCCCCGGCGTGCGGTCCGATTCGGATATGTTCACGCTCGGTTATCCCTTCCGTCCCTGGGCGCAGCCCCAGGCGATCGTCGAAGGCCAGGAGATCCTGCGCTACGTCCGGGAGACCGCGGCGGCCTACGGCGTCGATCAGCACATCACTTATCACTCCCGGGTCGTGCAGGCCGAATGGTCCAGCCAGGACGCGCGCTGGATGGTCACCGTCGAGCAGACGGAGACCGGTGAGCGCTCCGAGCGCACGTGCGGCTTCCTCTACCTGTGCGCGGGTTACTACCGGTACGACCAGGGCTACACCCCCACCTGGCCAGGCCGCGAGACGTTCACCGGCCAGGTGGTCCATCCGCAGGAGTGGCCGGAGGACCTCGACGTCGCCGGTCGGCGGATCATCGTCATCGGCAGCGGCGCGACCGCCGTCACGCTCGTCCCGGCGCTCGCGCGCAGTGCCGCCCGGGTGACGATGCTGCAGCGCTCGCCGTCGTTCGTCTTGTCCTTGCCCGGCAGTGATCCCGTTGCCGACCTGCTGCGCAAGGTGCTACCCGAGCGGCGGGCGTACGCGGCCGTGCGCTGGAAGAACGCGCGGATTGCGACGGCGATCTACAACCTGTGCCGCAAGTACCCGGAACGGGCGCGCAAGGTCCTGCGCCAGGGTGCCCTCAAGCGCCTGCCGGCCGGCTTCGACCTGGACAAGCACTTCAGCCCGGCCTACGAGCCCTGGGACCAGCGCATGTGCATGGTGCCCGACGGCGACTTTTTCCGGGCCATCCGGTCCGGCAAAGCCGACATCGTCACCGACCACATCGAGGCGTTCACCCCGGCCGGGCTCCGGCTGCGTTCCGGTGCGGAGCTTAAGGCCGACGTGATCGTCACGGCCACGGGGCTGAACCTGCTGCCGCTGGGCGGGATCGAGCTGACCGTCGACGGGGAGCAGGTCCAGGTCCCGGAGCGCGTCGCCTACAAGGGCATGATGCTCGACAACGTGCCGAACATGGCCTTCGCGATCGGCTACACCAACGCCTCGTGGACCCTCAAGGTCGATCTGGTTTCGGCGTACGTCAGCCGCATGCTGCACTTCATGGCGGCGAAGGGCTACGCGAGCGTCACCCCCCGGCTGCCGGCCGAGGGGATCGAAATGTCCCCCCTCATCGACATGAGCTCGGGTTATTTCGAGCGCGCGCGGCACCTGCTGCCGCGACAGGGCGATCAGGCGCCCTGGCGGCTACGGCAGCACTACTTCAAGGACGCGGCCCTGTTCCGCGGCCCCATCGAGGCCAAGGAGCTGGAGTTCCGCCGTGCGACCGCGCTCACGCAACCGCTGAGCTAGCACGGGACGGGGGCGGCAGGACCGCCATTGAGCCAGGATCGTTTGATCGCTTTGCCGTCTGTCCTGGCTATCTAATCTATCGAATATAGTATCGATTACTCTGGTCGTACTATCAGATAGGTGATATTATTTTCGAGAAGGCTGGAGCGAGCAATCATCATCCGACGGGCTGGCGGTGGCACATGGCAGCAGGATCGGCCCCCAGCGCGGGGCAGGACCCACCGCCTCGCCGTGCGCCATCCCGGCCCGCGTCGGGTCGCCCCGCCGCCGGTCACCGTGCACCAGGCCAGCCCGTGCCGGACTCTCCCGCGCAGCACCAGGGGCCGTCACATTCCGCCCCGGCTCAGTCCGTGCCCGGCCGCTCAGCGCCTCGCTCTTCCGGGCCGGGCTCCTGTGAGCCATCAGGCCCCGCGCCGAACTGCCCTGAGCCGTCTCGGCCCGGGCCTCCTCACTCGGCGTCAGGCCAGCCCGCGCCGGGCCAGCCCGCGCCGGGCCAGTCCGCGCCGGGCCAGCCCGCGTCAGGCCAGCCCGCACCGGGGCGCGCTGGCTCCGCCTCCGCCCCCGCGTCCTCTGTCTCTTCTGATGCAACGGACGCGTGGTGGGACGGCGACTGGCTGGACGACGACGATGAGGCCCTGGACGTCGCGGAGGCGCTGGAGTGGGCGGATCCGCCGGGTGAGCCGATAGACGAGCAGGCCATCAAAGCAGCCCGGGCGGGCGATATCTCCGCGGAGGTGGCGGGGTCTGGTTTCTGGTGCCGTGAACCGGTCGGCCCCAGACCGCGAACGATGATGCGGTCGCGGTCGGGGTTCGGATCCGGGGAAGACCTGGACGTCCTCGAGCCCGGCCCGGCGCTGGCCGGCCTGACCGACACCGCCACCCGCCCGGACCGCGTGGGTGACCTGGACGACGATGAGCTGATCGGGACACTGCGCGCCTGGCGGCGGCTGGAGTCCTGGTGCGCAGCCGGCACCCTGGCGATGGTGGCGGAGCTGGCCCGCCGCCGCCCCGCCGACCGCACCGCCCCCGCCAAGCCCGGCCAGTTCCCGGACCAGCCCAGTGAGTTCCTCACCGACGAGATCGGCGCCGCCCTCACGCTGACCGGCCCGGCGGCGGACACCTGCCTGGATTTGGCGCTGGATCTGGCGATCCGCTTGCCCGCCACCGCGCAAGCGCTGCACGCCGGGATCATCGACTACCTCAAGGCCCGCATCATCGCTGAGGCCACCCGCATCCTCAGCCCCGACGACGCCCGCCAGGTCGAAGACATGATCTTGGCCAAGGCGGGGCAGCAGACCAGTGGCCAGTTGCGGGTGGCGCTCGCCCGCGCGATCCTGGCCATCGACCCCGAGGCGGCACAGCGGCGCCGGGAACAGGCGCAGAAAGATCCGCGGATCCGGCGGTGGCGCGAAGACGCCGGTACCGCCGCCCTGGCCGGGTACGGGCTGCCGCCCGCCGACGTGCTGGAAGCCGACCAGAACCTCACCGAACGGGCCCTTCACCTGCGGGAGGCCGGCCAGCCCGGCACCCTGGATGAACTCCGCGCCCGCGCCTACCTCGACGCCCTCCTGGGCCGCTGCTCAACACCGGCCCAGCCCGGGGCAGCCGCCGAGCCGGGGGAACCCGCCGCACCTGGCGCAGCCCGCGAACCCTCCCCACCCAGCGTCCCGCCGTCCGGCCCGTCCGAGCCCGCTCCGCCCGGCCCGCCCGCTGATGCCGCGCCGTCCACTGCTGACGCACCGCCCGCCGGCGCCGCGCCGTCCAGATCGTCCACGCCTCCCACGTCTGCTGGCCCGGCCCCCACCAGCGCATCGTCCACTGCTGACGCTCGGCCCGCCGAGGCCGCGCCTTCTGGGCCGCCCGCCGGCGCCGCCGCCTCCACCGGCAGCGGGCCGCCCGCCGCCCTCGCCACCGCCGGTGGGCGGCTGGCCGCGCGCATCAACGTGACTGTGCCCCTACCCGCCCTGCTGGGATTGTCGAGCGGCCCCGGTGACATCGGCGGGTTCGGGCCCATCGACCCCGCCCTGGCCCGAGAGATCACCCGCCGCGCCGCCATGCATCCGAAAACCAGCTGGAGCCTGACCATCACCCACACCGGCCAGGCCATCGCGCACGGCCCCATCCCCGCCCGCCGCGCCCGCCGCTTCCTCGGCTACCCCGGCGGTCCCCACGACAGCGGCCCGAACGGCACCGGCGGCCCCCACGAGGGCGGCCCCCACGAGGGCGGCCCCCACGAGGGCGGGCCCCACGACGGCGGGCCCCACGACGGCGGCACCGCACGACGGGCCGGGCCCCCTAGTCGGCCACCCGGCCCCGGCGGCCTCAGCGTGACGATCACCCCGCTGGCCCGCGAGGGCTGCGATCACCGCCACCAGGAGTTCCGCTACGAACCGGGCCAGCGGCTGCAGAATTTGATCCAGGCCCGCACCACCACCTGCACCGCCCCGGGCTGTCGGCGTCCCGCCGCCCGCTGCGATTTGGACCACACCATCCCCTACGCTCACGGCGGCCGGACCTGTCAATGCAACCTGGCCCCGCTGTGCAGACGCCACCACCGCTGCAAGCAAGCGGACGGATGGCAACTCGAGCAGATAACACCCGGCATCATGCGCTGGACCACCCCCGCGGGCCGCCACTACACCACCACGCCCACCACCTACCAATGAACGCCCAGCCCACCCGTCTCACTCCCGGGCATCGCGCTACCTTGCACGACCTTGACCTGGAGAATCTCAGGGCTGGGAGCAGGCCTGAGGCGCGACGGCCGGGCTGGCCGGGTCGATGAGGATTTGGCGTGCTTCCCGGGATCCCCCAGCGCCTCGAAGGCGGCCGTGACGCTGGGCAGCCCGACGGTGCCGGTCACGATCGGGGCCGCATTCACCTCGCCGTGGGCGAGCAACTGAAGGGGGTCGCGGAACTCGAGCGGCGTGTAGCCCCATGACGAACCGCAGGTCGATCTCCTTGTTAATGGCCATCACCGGGCGGACGGTGTCCGGTTCCGCGCAGACCCCGGCCACCACGACGCGCGAGTACAGCGGCGCGCTCGCGATGATCCCATCGAGGATGCCGGGCACACCGACGCACTCGAAGATCACCCGGGCGCTTCGGCTTCGCGCCCAGCACCTCCGCGCCGCAGGGTCTCCATGTCGGTGAACTGCTGCCAGACCGTCCGCAGCGAGACGCCGGCCCGCTCGGCGATGCGCGGGGCGGTCGGGCGAAGGTCACCCTCGGCGTGCAACGCGCGCATCGCATCGACGATCGCCCGGCGGGAGCGGTGCGAACGGGCGGTACGGCCATCCGTCGGCTCGCTCTTGCCGCCCGGCCGGCCGTGGCGTCCGGGCCGTTCGGCAGCACGTTTCGCAGCCGGCATGACATCCACCCAGTTCTGCGTCTGAACCCCGGCGAAGCTCTCAGCACGCCTGGTCATCGTAAGCCAGAACGTGTGGCCCCGGCCCGCCTCCGCTCAGCCTGGCGGCGGCCCGGGCGGCGGCTGCGTGCGTGGCACCAGCGCGAGCTGGCGCGACTGGGCGACCAGGCGCCCGGTCCGGTCCCAGATTTCGCCGTCCTCTTCCAGGAAACCGCCGGTGACGAAGTGGGTGGCGAACGTGCACCGAAGCCAGCCTGGTTCAGGCCGGGCGCGGACGTGCACGGTGAGCTCGATGGTGGGCGTCCAGGCCATCGGCAGGCCGGCGTTGAAGGCGGTGGGCGGGAAGGCGTCGGCGGCACACAGCAGCGCGATGGTGTCGGCCGGCTCGTTGTCGCGCAGCCGGAACCAGCCGCGCATCAGCGCCTGCCCGGTGTGCTGGCCCCGGAGGAACTGGCCGTCTTCCGGGTGCAGGCGGAGCTCGACCTGGCCCATGAACGGCGGCGGGAAGGTGCTGGTCGCCTCCACCGGCAGGCAGTCCTCGGGATCGGGCATGGCCGGGGGAGCGCGGTCAACGACCTCGGGGCCGCCCGCGCCGGTGAGCTCGCCGAAGGTCCCGATGCAGCTCAGCAGGGGGCGCCCGGCGGCCAGCAGGGTGGCGGTGCCGGAGCCGAAGCTCCGCCCCTGCTTGATGACCTCGGTCCGGATCGTCACCTCACCCGGCTTGCCCGGCGCGAGGTAGTGCGCGGAGATGGTCACCGGGTCGGGGCGGCCCAGCGCGGCGCCGAGCGCCCGGGCCGCGATGGCCAGCAGGTATCCGCCGTTCGCGTTGGCTGCGATGTCCCAGCCCGGGGCGATCGCACCGGACCAGACAGCGCGTTCACCCACGCCGCCGGTCCCGTCCACCTCGGCGCCGAGTTTCGCCACCGCGGTCGCGGTCGCGGTCCGGAACGGCGCGGACTGATTACCGGGACGCATCGTCACTGAGCCGGCTCCACGACATACGCAATCTATCGTGCCCGGGGCCGGTCGTCCCGCGGCGGCTCACGCATTACGCCGCAGCTGCCGCCCGACGCGATCCGTTCTTCGACGCTGAACATCCGTCCAGTCTCCACTGGCGGCCTGGATCGTCAGCAGGTCCGTAATGCCGTTGACAATGGCCGCGCCGCCGTTACCTTGTGCAGCGTGACGCCGCAGCAGCTGCACCTGCTCGCCGTGGTCGCCATCGCGGTCTGCTGGGGTGCTTTCGCGGCGTCCCGGCTGGGTCCTTGAGCTCCAGAGGGTGGGCGTGCATGTCGAGGTAACCGGGTACGAGGTACTTGCCGGCGCGACTGCGCGCGCCGCGACTGCGCGCGCCGCGGCATGCGCGCCCCGGTGCTCGCGGCCGGGGACGGGGCGCTGGGGTTCTGGGGTGCGCTGCGCGAGGTGTTCCCCGAGACCCGCGAGCAGCGCGGCTGGTTTCACAAGACGGCGAATGTCCTGGCGGCGCTGCCGAAGTCACCGTCAACCGCCGCGCTCGGCGGCCTGGATCGCGACCGTGAGATCCCGCCTCGGCCAGGCAGATCGCGCTGGTCACTCCGCTCACCCCGGCACCGATCACGAATGCGTCAAGCCTGGGGATGTTCACCCAGGAAAACATACCCGCTGCCAGCGCGCTCCAGCCCGGCCAAACGACGGCCGCGTTACCGCTGGGCGGCTCCCGCTCCGCCTCAGCGGGTGGCGAGCGTGTAGTGGACGTCGAGGTGGTCGGCGGCGCGGTTCGCGGTGATGGCCACGCTGTCCCCGGCCAGCAGCGCGTGGTCGTCGACGACAGGGAGGTCGGCCGTGGTGAAGCTGACCTGGTGGCTGAGCAGTGCCGGGCTGGCCCCGGGCCGGTCGAGGTCACGAGCGTCGCGGGCGCTCAAGGCCACGGGGGTGATGGTCTCGCTGGTCCGGCCGATCGCGCGGCCATGCTCGGCCAGGACGGTGTACAGCCCTCGGCGGCAGAGGTCGGCGGGATCCAGGGCCGCGGCCAGCTGCGCCGGGAGATAGGACGTCTGGACGATGACCGGCCGGCCGTCGGCCAGCCGCAGGCGGCGCAGCCGGAGGACCTGGCCGGCCGCGCCGAGACGGGCGCCGATGTCATCCGGCGCCGCGACGGTGTCCGCGGCGAGCAGCCGGGTGGTGATCTGCGCGCCCTGGGCGGCGAGGTCGGCGGCGAAGCTGCGCAGGTGACCGAGGCCGTAGGCGTACCGAGAGGCCACGTAGGTGCCGCTGCCGTGGCGGGTGTCGATGAGCCCGTCGTCGGCGAGCAGCTGGAGTGCCTGCCGCAGGGTCATGATGCTGACGCTGAACTCGCCGGCCAGCTCGCGCTGGGAGGGCAGCGGACTGCCGGCGGGCCATCGGCCGCTGGTGATCCGGTCCCGCAGGGTGCTGTGGATGCGCAGGTACCTGGGCTGCCGGTCGTCAGCCGTCCGCCGGGCCGTGCTCACGGGCGGGCCTGGCCGAGCGCGGTACGCAGGGCGGCCACGTCGCGGCCGATGCAGGCGCTGCTGGCGCCGTCCAGTACGCGGCGCACCAGCGCGGAGGCGACGATGACGCCGTCGGCGTGCCGGGCCGCGGCCGCGGCCCGGCCGGGGGTGTCGATGCCGAAGCCGATGAGCACCGGCCGGGGGCTGTGGCGGTGGGCGCGGGCGGCGACCGCCCAGCGGGCAGTGTCGGCGCTCTCGTGCGGGTTTCCTGTGGTGGCCATGACGCTCATGACATACAGGAAACCGCGCGTGCGCCCGGCGATGGCCTTAATCTGCTCCTGCCCGGTGGCGGGGGTGACCATCAGGGTGGCGTCCAGGCCAGCCTGTCCGGCCGCCTCGAGGTAGTCGCCGGCCTCGACCGCGGGCAGGTCGGGGATGATCACTCCGCTGAGCCCCGCGTCCGCGAGCTGGCGGCAGAACGCGTGCAGGCCGCGGGAGTAGGCGTGATTGGCGTAGGTCATCGCGATGAGCGGGACGTCGCTGGCGGCGGCCGCGCTGAGCTGGCCGAGGATGCCGGCCGTGCTCGCTCCGCGGCTGATGGCGGCGGCCGAGGCCTCCTGGATGGTGCGGCCGTCCAGCATGGGATCGGAGAACGGCAGGCCGATCTCGACCGCGTCGGCGCCGGCCTCGATCATGGCGCCTAGCAGGTCCGTCCAGTCCTCGCGGATCCCGCCGGTGACGTAGGTGACGAGGCTGGGCCGGCCGGCGGCGCGGGCCTGGCGCAGTGCGGTCTCAACGGCGGCCACCGACGAGCTCCTTCAGGCAGGCGGCGTCCTTGTCGCCGCGGCCGGACATGGTAATCAGCACCGTCGCGCCGCCGGCCACGTCTCCGGCGTGCGCGGCGCGGTGCACCCAGGCCAGGGCGTGAGCTGACTCGAGCGCGGGCAGGATGCCCTCGGTCCTGGCGCACAACTCGGCCGCGGCCACGGCCTCCTCGTCGGTCGCGGTGTGGTACTCGGCGCGCCCGGACTCGGCCAGGCAGGCATGCTCGGGGCCGACGCCGGGGTAGTCGAGCCCGGCGGAAACGGAGCGTGCCTCGGCGATCTGGCCGTCCTCGTCCTGCAGGAAGGACGACAGGGAGCCGTGCAGCACGCCGGGGCGGCCGTCCGTCACCGCCGCCCCGCCCGCAGCCTCGACGCCGACCAGCCGGGCCGGGGTGGCGACGAAGCCGGCGAATGTCCCGGCCGCATTCGACCCGCCGCCCACGCACGCGACGACGACGTCCGGCCCGGCCCCCGAGAGCAGCTCAGCGCACTGGGCGCGCGCCTCGTCCCCGATGACCCGCTGGAACTCCCGCACCAGCCAGGGGTACGGGTGCGGGCCCAGCACCGATCCGATGCAGTAGTGCGTGCAGTCCACCGTGGTTACCCAGTGCCGCAGCGCCTCGCTGGTCGCGTCCTTGAGCGTGCGCGCCCCCGAGGTGACGGGCACCACGGCCGCCCCGAGCAGTTCCATCCGGAACACGTTGAGTTCCTGCCGCGCGATGTCCTTCGCCCCCATGTACACCGTGCAGCCCAGGCCCAGGTGCGCGGCTACCGTCGCCGTGGCGACCCCGTGCTGGCCCGCGCCCGTCTCCGCGACCAGCGCAGTCTTGCCGATCCGCTGGGCCAGCAGCCCCTGGCCCAGCGCGTTGTTGATCTTGTGGCTGCCGGTGTGGGCGAGATCCTCGCGCTTGAGCAGCACCCGCACGCCCAGCGCCTGGGACAGGCGGGTCGCCTCGGTGACCGGGGTCGGCCGGCCAGCGTAGGAGCGCTGCAAGCCGGCCAGCCCGGCCCGGAAGCCCGCGTCGGCCCAGGCCGCCCGGAAAGCCGTCTCGAGCTGCTCGCACGCCGGCACCAGCGCCTCAGGGACGAAACGCCCGCCGAATGACCCGAACCGGCCCCGTGGCCCCGGATCGCCCATCGGCCACGGCCGGCTCGTCACCGCGGCGTCCGGTGCGCTGGCGGGCGCGACATCCGGTACCGCGGCGACTGCGGCGTGCTGCAGTCGTTCGACCATCACGTGTCCTCTCTACTAGTCTTCTAGAAGACTAGCGCAGCGAGTTCTGCTTCCAGCTGCAAAAGGCCGCCATGGGTGACTACGTCACCGCGACCTGGGGGTGGGACGAGCAGGCGTGACTTCCATGCCCGCGCCTTCGACCTGGGTCGCTGGCAGATCATCACCGCCGGCGGGGCGGTCCTCGCGCGGGCGTACCCTTCGGTCTGCAGCAGCCCGCGGATGGCTTCGGCCTCATGGGAGCGGATCTCGGAGGCTTCTTCTTCCAGCCCGACGTAGACCTCGAACCAGGGCCTTCGGGAGACCAGGCCGTGCACCGCGTTCCTGCGCGCGCACCAGGGCCCGTACCTGCCCGCGGTGTCGGGCCCGACCCGGAATGCCAGCGGTCCGTCACTGGTCACCGTGTGGTTCGACGCCCAGGGCCGCACGGCTGTGGTCGGCTTCTGAAAGTAGGTAACGTCGCATATTCGCAGCCATTTCCTGGATCGGTAAGGATAGGAAAAGTGACGGGAGCCGGATCGGACGCCGGGCCACCCGGACCAGCGCCGGGGCAGCCCATGCCCGAGCCAACTGACCCGGCCTGGCGCAAGCTGGGGGCCGAGCCCGGACTATGCGGGTCCTGCCGGCACGCCAAGCTCAACGAGACCCGTCGCGGTACGGCTTATGTGCGCTGCACCCGCGCGGTATGGGATAGCAGATTTCCGCGCTACCCAAGACTCCCGGTCGCAGACTGCGCTGGATTCGAGCGACTGCCGTAACGGCGGAAGCTGGGCAGCAGGGCGGTCAGCAGGAGCGCCGGCGACGCAGGCGAGACCGCCGGACATGATGGACAATTCGGCCGACACGAGGCTCCCCGCCGCGTTAAATACGCTGAACGGCCTGCCGGAGCGCCCGTGCCAGTCGGCTCAGCGTGAGCACGCGGAGCGCAGCCCGGCGTGCCGGACCAGGAGCACCCGGCCGGCCTCATCAACCGGGAGCACCGATACCGGCGGGAGCAGCAGCAGCTCATGCCCGACCGCCGCCCGCAGCCGTGCCACATGCGCAGACATCCCCACCCGCGCCACGGTACCGGCCATGTGGTGCTGTCGGACACCTGCGACCCGCCGCGGCCCAACGCGGAGCTGACCGCAGCCGGCTTCGCCGGACTCACCGGTTCATTTCCGCGGGCGATCTACGCCGGCGGGTGAACCCATGCCGGGTCCGTCCTTCCGAGCGCGTGGGCCGTCAGCGCCGCCAGAGCGACGATGACAAAGGCGATGAGGAGCGGGAAATAGATCTGCGCATGCCGGACGAGCACGGCACCGATGAGGGCGCCGACGAGCATGGCGGCCACGGCCGTCAGACGGCGCCCTGCTTTCGAGCCGCTGCCGCCGGCCAGCTTGCTGTCCGCGGCGATCCCGGTGAGGGTGAGGGTGAGCACCGTGGTCGTGAGGTCGGGGACGGCGAGCTTACGGGCGGCCGCGTTCTGAATTCCCATGGAGATGGCCAGGACCACGATGAGCGGGTAGCGGAAGCC
>Ga0302234_10002752_pt1 | contig 10982 bp, 8 predicted proteins | sample II_Palsa_N3_2_FD_193576 | JGI IMG/M metagenome (GOLD analysis project Ga0302234, IMG submission 193576) | Peat permafrost microbial communities from Stordalen Mire near Abisko, Sweden - II_Palsa_N3_2 | ecosystem: Environmental > Terrestrial > Soil > Palsa > Peat permafrost | place: Sweden... | reverse complement strand
CCGTCAGCTGATCATCCCGCCGGACCTGGCTTACGGGACCCGGGGTGCGGGCAACGTGATCGCGCCCGGCGAGACGCTCATCTTCGTCTGTGACCTGGTTTCCGCCTGAGGGACGCTAGCCCGCAGGCTTCTCCCAGATCGAGACGTGCTGGCGGCTCTCGCCGGTGAACGGTTCCCGCGTCCACCCGTCCCAGCGATCACGCAGCCGGAGGCCGGCGAGCTGGGCCATGAGGTCAGCTCGGCCGGCCACACGTACCGGAACGGAATCGAGCGGTACTGCCCGGAGCCGCCGGTGACGCTGACGTAGTTCGACCTCATCGCCTGCGTCTCGGCGCTCTGCGCGAGCTCGGCGGACAGGTCCAGGCTGGTCCACTTGTTTGCCTCGTCGTCGCCGTGATGGCCCGCCTCGACTGTGTTCGGAATGTACCAGAGGAATTCCAGACTCACGTCAGGAGCTCAGCGCTCAACCTCACCTTGCCTCGCACTACGCCCTCGCCTCGCATCCGGCAGCGCGTTTCCGGGTTCTGGATTTATTGGGGCTCGTCCGCAGGACCTTCGGCACTTCAAGCATCCGGCGTCGTGAGTTGAGTCGGTATCAGTCACCTCCTCAACAACGATGATGGGAGACGGACATGCGATATGTCCCACCAGGCCAGCAAGGCAGTGTCGTGCCGGTCGAGGCACGCTATGAGAACTTTATCGGCGGCAAGTGGATAGCGCCGACCGACGGCAAGTACCGAGTCGACTTGAGCCCAGCCACCGCAGGCAGCATTACCGAGGTCCCGCACTCAACGCCAGCGGATATCGAGCTGGCGCTGGACGCCGCTCACGCGGCCAAGGATGCGTGGGGCGAAATGCCGGCGGCCGGGCGGGCGGAGGTCCTGAACGCTATCGCGGATGCGGTCGAGAAGAACAAGGAGATGCTCGCGGTCGCCGAGAGCTGGGAGAACGGCAAGCCGGTCCGCGAGACCCTGGCCGCTGACGTCCCGCTGGTCGTCGATCATTTCCGCTATTTCGCCGCGGCCGCGCGCGCGGAGGAGGGCCGGTCGACCGAGATCGACAAGGACCTGGTCGCCTACCACTTCCGTGAGCCGCTCGGCGTGGTCGGCCAGATCATCCCGTTCAACTTCCCGCTGCTGATGGCCGCGTGGAAGCTCGCGCCCGCGCTGGCGGCCGGGAACTGCTCGGTGATAAAGCCGGCCTCGCCGACGCCCTGGTCGATCCTGAAGCTGATGGAGACGATCGAGGACGTGCTGCCGCCGGGCGTGATCAACGTGGTCAACGGGCCCGGCGGCCAGATCGGCAAGGCCCTGGCGACCAACCCGCGGATCGCCAAGATAAGCTTCACCGGCGAGACGGTCACCGGTCGGCTGATCATGCAGTATGCCGCCCAGAACCTGATCCCCTCCACCGTGGAGCTCGGCGGCAAGTCACCGAACATCTTCTTCGGCGACGTGATGGCCCGCGATGATGAGTTCCTCGACAAGGCCGTCGAGGGCCTCTTGCTGTATGCGTTCAACAAGGGCGAGGTGTGCACCTGCCCGTCGCGTGCGCTGATCCAGGAAGATATTTACGACGAGTTCATGGCCCGCTGCCTGGACCGGATCGCCGCGATCAAGCAGGGCAACCCGCTGGACACCGAGACCCAGCTCGGCCCGCAGGTGTCGGCGGACCAGCTGGAGAAGATCGCCTCGTACGTCCAGATCGGCCGCGACGAGGGCGCGGAGGTGCTCACCGGCGGCGAGCGCGCGGCGGTCGGCGGCGAGTTCGCTGACGGCTACTACTTCCAGCCGACCATCCTGCGGGGCGACAACAAGATGCGGGTGTTCCAGGAGGAGATCTTCGGCCCGGTCCTGGCGGCCACCACGTTCCGCGACGACGCTGAGGCCCTGGCGATCGCCAACGACACCCTGTACGGCCTCGGCGCGGGCGTGTGGACCCGCGATGGCACCCGCGCTTACCAGATGGGGCGCGCGATCAAGGCCGGCCGGGTCTGGACGAACTGCTACCACCAGTACCCAGCCGGTGCGGCGTTCGGCGGATACAAGATCTCCGGCATCGGCCGGGAGAACCACCGGATGATGCTGGATCACTACAGCCAGACGAAGAACCTGCTCGTCAGCTACAGCGCCAAGCCGCTCGGCCTGTTCTGAGATCACGATGTCCCAGACAGTACCTGACCGTGTCACGGCCACCCCGGCGGCACGCGAGGCGATCGCTCGCCTGCGCGCCGCCGAGGGCAGGCCGGTGATGTTCGCCCAGTCCGGCGGGTGCTGCGCGGGCAGCACCCCGATGTGCTACCCCGGCGGAGAGCTCATCGTAGGGGACGCTGACGTGCTGCTCGGCGAGATCGACGGCTGCCTGTTCTACATCGACCGGCGGCTAGACGAGGCATGGCACCAGGACCAGTTCATCCTGGACGTCGCAGCTGGCGAGCCCGAGGGCTTCTCCCTTCCAGCCGGCGACAACCTGCACTTCGTCACCCGTACACCCGCCTGCGCACTGCCCGCGGCGCGGGCCGCGGGCAGTTAGCCGCAATCGAGCGCGTCAGCCGGGCGAGGCACGGCCGCGACATCCGGCTGCCGCCCCGCCCAAGAGTGCGGCGGCCCGCACTGCGCACCGAGGGTCACGTGACCCTCGGTGCGCTGCGCAGTACCGGACTGTCCAGGCGCGACATTGATCGCGTTAGGTGGGGGCCGGGAAGACGATCGCTGCTGGCGTGTCGTTATTTAACTTCAGGTGGCATCAGAACCGGGAAGTTCTTGTCCGGCCCGGGATGAGCCTGGCGGGTGCCCGCCGACTGGCCAGGCGGTGTCCGGCATGGCGGCGACGTGAGCCCGGCCTACGGCTTCCGCGCGAACGTGGAGCTGGAGGTGTGGGAGGCCTATCAGAAGGTGAAGGCACCCCACGGGCTGGCGGCCGTGGCCGGTCGAGGTACGTGCCGTCCGGCCTGGTGGAGGTCGTGCGCCGCTACCTGCAGCATGGCGAGGCGGCCGAGGCGGTGCTGGAGGCGAAACTCACCGCCCTCATCGAGGCTGAGCAAGCACTCCAGGCCGCCCGCGACACGCTGCCGCCCCTGCCTGGCCGCGCGGAGCTGGAGAAACTCGCCGCTGACCCACCCGCCCTCTGGAACGCCCCAGCCACCAGCCCCGGCCCGGCTGGAGAAAGCGGTGGAACCGGTGTTCCACCCGGACTCCTGCGGGTACCGGCCCGGCCGGTCGGCGCTGGACGCGGTGGCGGCATGCCGGAAACGCCTCACCACCCAGCATCCCGGGCTCTTCGCCCACTGGGCGTGGGTGCCCTATTCCTGGTGGACAGGATGACAGGAGCCGTGTGACGGGAGACTGTCAAGCACGGATCTGTGGGAGCCCGGGGCTGAGACGCCCCGGGCTACCCGACCTCAGCTGACCCTTTTGAATAAGCCTCCCGGAACTCAGAATTCGAATACCAATCGCGCCGGAATCTGTCCGGAGAGCACCTCGTCGATGCAGGCGTTGACGTCTTCGATCCGGCGGACGTCGCCGACGACCCGGGTGCGGCCCGCGGCGTGCAGTTCGAATACCTCCGCGAGGTCAAGCCGCGTGCCGACGATGGAGCCGATGACCGAAATGCCTTTGAGCACCGTCTCGAATATCGGGAGCTCGAGCACGTTGTCCTTCGGCAGCGCGACAAGCACCAGGCGGCCGCCGGGCTTGAGAGAGTCGAAGGCCTGGCGCATCGCCACGGGTGCCACCGCCACTGAGATGGCCGCGTCGGCTCCGCCCAGCGCCTGAATCGCCGCGACCGGGTCGGTGGTCCGGGCGTTGACCGTGTGGTCGGCGCCAAGCTTGGTGGCCAGGTCAAGCTTGGCTTCTTCCAGATCGACCGCGACGACAGTGGCCCCCGCGATCTTCGCGTACTGCAGCGCCAAGTGACCCAGGCCCCCGATGCCGAACACCGCGACGAGATCGGAGGACCTGGCACCAGAAACCTTGACTGCCTTGTACGTCGTGACTCCTGCGCAGCTCAGGGGCGCCGCCTCGAACGAGGAAATTCCTTCGGGCACGGGCACCACGAAAGCGCTGTGGGCGACCGCGTACTCCGCGTAGGCACCGTCGGTCGTGTAGCCGCTCATCTGCTGGCTTTCGCACAATGTCTCATGGCCGGAGACGCAGAACTCGCAGCTCCCGCACGCCCATCCGAGCCACGCGATCGCCACCCGCTGCCCGACGCGGCTCTGGGCTACCTCGGCGCCAACCTCCTCGATGATTCCGACGCCTTCATGGCCTGGGATAAAGGGCAGCGTCGGCTTGACCGGCCAGTCACCACGCGCGGCATGAATGTCCGTGTGGCATAGGCCGCACGCCTCGATCCGTACTAGCACCTGTCCTAAGCCAGGTGCCGGCCTCGGCACGTCGCGAATCTGCAGTGGTTCGGTGAACGACGTAACGACAGCAGCTTTCATCGTGGTAACTCCCAACCTCGGCGTGGCCGCACTGCCATGCGCCCTGCCGACAAACCTCAAGGACCTTCGGCCCAGGCGTTAGAGCAGTTCGGCCTCGCAGGCCCGGGCTTTTGTCCCCAGGCACGACCGGTCATGGGCACCCGCGGTAGGGCCCACCTGAACGGCCGGGGACCTCCGAACCGCGCATACCCGCCTGAACGCCGAATCCGCTAAGCGGATCTGTGTGGTTATCGCATCCTGGGCGGAGCATGACGACATGCGTACCGGCTTGAGGCTCTCGCCTGCCTTGGCCGAAAACTCTCGGCTGTTAGCTGTCCGGGACAAGCTCGGCCACGTCCTGGTGAAGCTTCGCCGTCGCCTGGTCGAACGTAGCGAGGCGGGATCCGTGAGCCCGCGCGAGCTGTGCCAGATAAGCATCGGTCACCTGGCGGTGACCAATGATTCCCTGGGTAGGAACATCGGTGTACGGGATATCGTCTGGCCAGAATTCATGCCGCGGATCGGCAGTGGTGCCGGTGAGGATTTCTTGTGCCGCGCTGGCCGGCTGGCCTTCGCGGATGAGCAGCCGCGTCAGGCTGCCTTGAGTGATCGGGCAGGTCGCGAAATTTCCGCTCATGCCGACGAACCAGTTCTCGGCGGCAACATGGTGAACATGATCCTCAACGAGCAGGGCGATCAGCACATTCGCGTCGAGGAGCACGGTCACTGGTCGTCGTCCTCCAGTTGCCGCACATCCTCGCTGGTGATTGTCCTGCCAAGGTGCGCGACGAGGAGGCCGGTGCGGGTGCTTCTGCCTATCTCGCCTGTGCTGCCCGAGCCGAGTCCCCGGCGGATCAGCCCGGCAACAGCCTGACTCAGCGACTGATGGGTATCCCGGGCGATCGCGACCGCCTGAGCGTGAAGATCCTCTGGGAGGTCGATCGTAGTCCTCATGCTAGAAGTGTAACTCTCATCATCTCATCATCTCATCATCTCATCATGATGCACTGATGAGGGCTCCCGGCCGCCGCGAATTCACCGCGGACCGCGAGCCGCTGGACTGGAATGCCTCCTGTCCGCAGTCCTCGTCGACCGGCCGGCTCCCACCGGGCAGGTAAGCGGGTGGACGCCGACTGAGAACATGGACGGATGCGTCCGACCCGGCTGATCACCCCAGAGGATGCCCCGGTCCTGGCCGAGCTGCTCCGGGCCAACCGCGACTTCCTCGCCCCCTGGGAGCCTGTCCGCAGTGAAAACTACTTCACCGTAGCCGGGCAGCGCGCGGTCGCCGTCCGTGCACTGGCAAGGTACGAGCAGGGCCTCACCGTGCCGCGGGTCATCCTCGACGAAGCCGGCCAGGTAGCCGGCCGGGTCAACCTCAACGACATCGTCCGGGGCGCGTTCCAGTCCGCCAGCGTCGGCTACTGGCTGAGCGCCGCCGCCAACGGGCGCGGCCTGGCTACGGCGGCGGTGCGGGACATGATCCGGGTGGCGTTCGGGGAACTTGGGCTGCACCGGGTTGAGGCGGGCACCCTGCTGGACAATTTCCGGTCACAGCGGGTTCTGGAACGCTGTGGATTCGCTCGCTTCGGTATGGCTCCGTCGTATCTGAACATCGCCGGAAAATGGCAGGATCACGCGCTGTATCAGCTACTGATTGACGATTTCGGCTAATCGGGCACTAGTCACACGCTTCCCAGCGCTCACTCGCCGCTAGGTGTGCCAGGTTGTGACCTTGATCACTCGATTTCTTAGACGCTCCGTAACAATGGGGGCCGCGATTCGGTAACGTGGGCCGAGCCTTAGAAGTGCTCACTCAGAGTGATGAGTAACGTTCAGTAACCGGAAACTCTCTGCCACGAAATGCAGGTCAATGAGGGATTCTGGGGCCGATTCGGGGGCAACCAGGGACCCTGGTCCGAGGGCGCTCCCGGCGCCTCTGAGGCACGGATTAACGCCCTGCGACCCACGGTGGGCCACGCAGGCAACCAGTACGACCTTCTTTACCCACTTTTGGCGTATTTGTATCCCGGCCGATATGTTCGGTCGCTGTCAGGCGCTCGGAAGGACTGCCCGCACCAGCGGGCCCCGCACAAAGACCTTGTGTGGCCTTCCCAGGGAGCGCGCCCTACGCGGGAAGGAACCCTTTGGCTCGCCCAGGAAAACCGCTACGTGAACGACGTCCGCATCGGCTGCCCGCCGGCGCCGCACCCAAGGTCTTCGGCGTGACCGCGGCGCTTTGCTTGTCAGCCACGGCCATTGCGGGCACCGCAGCCAGTGCCGCGACCGTACACCCGTCCGAGACCGCGCATGCGGCCACCCAACAGGCGGCGCAGCGGCCGACGGAACTGCTGTCCGCCCTCATGCGGGCCAAGGCGAAGACGCCGGAGTCCGGCCTGCTAGCTTCCTACACCGTCCGCTCGGGTGATTCACTGAGCGGGATCGCGCAGCACTTCTACCACAGCTCGTCCGCCTGGCCGGTAATCTTCTGGACCAACCACGGCCAGATCCGCTGGGCGAACGAGATCTCGACCGGGCAGGTGCTGCGCATCCCGGTCAAGCCCGCCACGATCCCGGCTGCCCCGGGACAGCTCGGGCCGGCCGCGGCTCCGGTGGCCGCGCCCGCGTACGTCGCGGCGGTGCAGTCCGCCCCGGTCGAGTCTGCCCCCGTGCAGTCCGCCCCGGCCGAGTCTGCCCCCGTGCAGTCCGCCCCGGCACAGGCCGCTCCGGCACAGGCCGCTCCCGTGACGACCTACTCGGGCGGTAGCGGGCTGCAGCAGTGCATCATCTCCGCTGAGTCGGGCGGTAACAGCCAGGTGATGAACAGCAGCGGCCACTACGGCCTGTACCAGTTCAGCGCGTCGACCTGGCAGGAGTACGGCGGTTCCGCCGGCTCCTTCGGCAACGCCAGCGTCGCTGAGCAGAACCAGGTGTTCAACACCGCCATCGCGGCCGGTGGTGCGTCCAACTGGACGCCCTACGACGGCTGCTGACCGGCACCAGCGCGTGACCGCGATCGGCTGAGCGCCGAGCCCCCGCGCTCAGCTGGCCGCGCCGCCGGGCATCATCCCAGCCAACACGGACGGGCCAGCGGTCCTGCATCGCTGGCCCGTCCGTACGCCTGGGGCCTCGTACGCCTGGGGCCCCCGCACGCCTGGGGCCCCCGCACGCCTGGGGCCCCGCACGCCTGAGGGCCCGATCCGGCCGCGTAATGTATCAGCCGGCCCTCCTCCCGCCTCCTCTGTATGCCGGCGTAACGCGGGTCAGGAGCGGAAGATGGCTGATGCACAGGTAGAACGGGTCGACGCGGTGGTGGTCGGGTCGGGATTCGGCGGCTCGGTCGTCGCCTGCCGGCTGGCCGAGGCGGGGCGGCCGGTGTGCGTGCTCGAACGGGGTAAGAGGTACCCACCGGGCTCGTTCCCGCGGCGCCCCCGCGAGATGGCCCGCAACTACTGGGATCCCGGCGCGGGCCTGCAGGGCCTGTTCGACGTCTGGTCCTTCCGGCACGTGGAGTCGGTGGTGGCCAGTGGCCTGGGCGGCGGATCGCTGATCTACGCGAACGTGATGCTCCGCAAGGACGAGCACTGGTTTGTGCGCGACCAGGGGCCCGAGGGCGGATACGAATCCTGGCCGGTGACCCGGGCCCAGCTCGACGAGCACTACGACCGGGTCGAGCAGGTGCTCAGCCCCGCCCCGTATCCCAAGTCGCTGGTGGAGGCCACCCCGAAGACCCGGGCGATGCGGCGGGCCGCGGAACGCCTCGGCATCGAGTGGTCCCTGCCCCCGCTGGCTATCAGCTTCGCCGCCCCTGGTCAGCGCCCGGGCAGCCCGGTTCCCGGGTCCGCTCCCAACCTGCACGACGACGCGCCCCGGCTGACCTGCAGCCTGTGCGGCGAATGCGACATCGGCTGCAACTCCGGCAGCAAGAACACCCTCGACTACAACTTCCTGACCACCGCGGCCCGGGCCGGCGCCGAGCTGCGTGACCGCTGCGAGGTGCGGGAGATCCGGCCCGCCGATGGCGGCTTCGAGGTCCGGTACATCAGGCACGAGCCGGACAACGAAGGTGCGCCCATCAACCTGGCGGCGCTACCGGTGCACCGGCTGCGCTGCCGCGTCCTGGTCCTGTCCGCCGGCACGTTCGGCACCAGCTACCTGCTGCTGCGCAATCAGCGTCATTTCCCGGCCCTCAGCCCGGCCCTCGGCAGCCGGTTCAGCAGCAACGGCGACCTGCTCGGGCTCACCTACGACAGCCCCGAGGACCTCCAGCCGTCCCTCGGCCCGGTCATCACCAGCACGATGCGGATGCCGGACGCGGTGGACGGCGGTGAGGGCCGGGGCTTCTACCTCCAGGACGGCGGCTACCCCGGGTTCGCCGACTGGCTGCTGGAGACCGCGACGCTGGCCGGGCCGGCCGGGCGGGCCGCCCGCTCCGCCGCGGTCCGGGCCCTGCAGAAACTGACCGGGCACCCGCACAGCGAGATCGGCGCGCAGGTCGCTGCGCTGATCGGCACGGGGCAGCTGTCCTCCGGAGTCCTGCCGATGCTCGGCATGGGCCGCGAGATCCCGAACGGCCGTCTCCGGCTGAGCCGCGGCTACCTCGAGGTGGACTGGCGAGATGCCATGTCCCGCGACTACTTCAAGCGGGTGGAGGCGACGATGGCGGCCGTCGCCGGCGAGCTCGGGGGCCAGTTCGCCGTCAATCCCGGCCGATACCTGCACCGTGTCATCGCCGCGCATCCACTCGGCGGGGCCCCCATGGCCACCGACTGCCGCGGCGGCGTGGTCGATGACCACGGCGAGGCCTTCGGCCATCCGGGTCTCTTCGTCGCCGACGGATCGGTGCTGCCCGGACCGGTCGGGCCGAACCCGTCCCTGACGATCGCGGCGCTCGCCGACCGGTTCTCCGGCCGGATCCTGGAACGGCTCACCTCAGGAGGCCACCGATGACCAGAAGCCAGGGCACCCCCCGTGCGCCGCGGCGCGCGCTCGTCTTCGCCGGCGGCGGCCTGAAGGTCGCCTACCAGGCCGGCGCCGTGCAGGTCTTGCTGGACGAGGCCGGGATCGAGTTTGACCTCGCCGACGGGGCCAGCGGGGGCGTGTTCAACCTCGCCATGTGGTGCCAGGGCATGACCGGCCGGCAGATCGCCGACAACTGGCGGAACTACCAGCCGCTCGGCGACTTCAGCCCCAACCTGGGTGCCTGGCTGCGCGGCCCGTGGGGCGCCTCGGTGCTCACCGCCCGCGGCCTGCGACGCCATACGCTGACCGGCTTCGGGCTGGACTGGCATGCGATCCGCAGCACGTCCCGGGAGGCGGTCTTCGAGCTATTTAACGTCAGCCGGCAGGAGCTCCAGCCGGTGCCAGCCGCACAGATAACCGAGGACCGGCTGCTGTCCGCGGTCGCGCTGCCGATGTGGTTCCCGCCCGCCCGGATCGACGGGGATACCTACATCGACGCGGTATTCGCCACCGACGGGAGCCTCGAAGAAATGATCCGCCGCGGCGCCGATGAGCTGTGGGTGATCTGGACCGTGAGCACCCGGGGCCGGTGGGCGCCCGGCTTCGTGGCCGAATACTTCCTGATGATCGAGGCGGCGGCCAACAGCGGGCTCCGGCGGGCGCTGCAGCAGATCGAGCAGAACAACGCGAACATCGCGGCCGGCCGCCCGGGAGCTTACGGCCGCCCCATCACCGTGCACCTGATCAGTGCCGAAGTTCCCCTCGGCTACCTGCTCAACTTCCGCCGGAGCAGCTTTGTGCGCGCCGTGGACCTGGGGGTCCGCGACACGCGGGCCTGGTGCGCCCGGCACGGCATCCGGACCCGGCCGGTCCCGCCCGGGCCCGATCCCGGTGGCACCGTTTCCGACGGTGCCGGGTCCGGCCGGGGCGCCGCCGCGGTCCGCTTCCACGAGGTGATGAAGGGCCAGCTCACGGTGGGGGAGACGGCGTGCGAAAGCACCGCCCGGATGGTCCTCGATCTCGACGTCGTGATCCGTGACCTGGACGCGTTCCTGGCCGATCCGGGGCACGCCGCCGAGGTCAGCGGCAGCGTCCGCTGCGCCGCGTTCGGCGGCCGGCTGCCGCTGCGCTCCGGCACGCTCCGCCTGCTGACCGACGCCGCGTGCACGGAGGGCACGGAGAAGAACATGACCTACGACCTGGCGGTCACGGACCGGCTCGGGCGCGCCCTGCGGGTACACGGGGTCAAGCGGCTCGTCCGCGGCGCCCGCCCGGAGATCTGGGCGGACAGCACCAGCCTGACCACCGAGGTGCGGGACGAGGCGGCGGGCCGGGTCGTGGCCGCCGGGATCCTGCGGATCAGCGTGAGCGGGTTCCTGCGCCAGCTGGCCACCTTCCGGGCGACCGCGGCGACGGCCCGCGGGCGGGCCGGGGCCCTGGCCCGGTTCGGCGGCTTTTTCGCGGACCAGCTGAGCCAGGTCTACGTGCGCCCGGTGCGCCCCATGCCGCCGCCGCCCTGGCTCGCCGTGCCCCGCCCGGCGGCCACGCCGGCCCTCGACAGCACGAACGACGAGAACGGGAACGGCACCAGCGGCCG
>Ga0302234_10002745_pt1 | contig 11006 bp, 7 predicted proteins | sample II_Palsa_N3_2_FD_193576 | JGI IMG/M metagenome (GOLD analysis project Ga0302234, IMG submission 193576) | Peat permafrost microbial communities from Stordalen Mire near Abisko, Sweden - II_Palsa_N3_2 | ecosystem: Environmental > Terrestrial > Soil > Palsa > Peat permafrost | place: Sweden... | reverse complement strand
GCTCCGCGCCGCCCGCACACACGACTGCTCCGCCATCATCCGTGTTGCAGCCGCCGACCCGGTCAACCTGATCGGTATTGTCATTCCTGGCGATCGTATCCCGGCTGTCCCAGGCAAAGAAGTTGTCTACTGCAACGGCAGTCTCCATTCGGGAGACGAGAGCGTCCTCGCCTCAGCTGTCGCACTGAATCTGCCGTCCATGATGATTCCCACTCCACCGGACACCGGTCTAAGATTGTTCCAGCAATGACGACCGCTGCCAATCTCGCCGGAGACTCACCTCGGAAAGAGACGCAGGAAGCCACGCCCACCGAGCTTCTTCCTGAAGACTTCTATTACGACGGCCCCTACCTCGTCTTTACCGCCGCTTACCATCTCAAGCGTGGCTATTGCTGCAACTCCGACTGCCGTCACTGCCCCTGGAAATAGCCAGCCTCATTCACCGACTTGCAGACGCTGCCAATGGAGGCAGGTCGCCCTTTGCTTCCGCGAGAGAGTCGCGACCATTTCGCAAAGCACGTGCATTCTGCACCAGGAGCAGCACCCGTGGGTCCTGGCGGTAGGCCGCCATCACTTTATCGGAATGCATCTCGCCCAGAACATCGAATCCGCCTTCGCTCGCCATCGTCAGGTAATGGATCATATTGGCATCATCCCCGCGCTCTGCATACAGCCGGGCCATCTCGAAGCAGTAACGCGCATGGTCCTCAGGAGAAAGCAGATGTGCTGTTACCCCGGCAGCTCCATCGTGTTGCGAGATCTTCGGGTCCAGTCGCAGCGCAATATCAAACTGCCGTCGCGCGCCTTTGTAGTCCTTTTGTTCAAAGTAGGCAGTCCCCAGATTTGAGTGGAAAGCAGCTGTTTTTCCATCTGCTTTGATAGCTCGCTTATAGTCCGAGACGGCATCTCCAAAGCGCCGATCCAGATACTCCACGGCTCCCAGGTTGTTCCATCCCTCCGCGCTCTTTTGCTTCAGATGTACCACGCGCTGAAAGTAGACGCGCGCCACTTCCGTATGCCGCAATTCAAGATGAGTCACGCCGATCTTGTTGAGCAGACCGGCTTCATCCCCCCCACGTCGCAACGCATAGTTGTAGTAGTCCAACGCGTCTTCCGGAAACCGTCTCGCTCGTAGAACGTCGCCTGCAAGTTCCAACTGGGCAGGAGTTGCAACCGTTGGGTCCGGAAGATGCGCCCGTACATTCTCCCACTGCGGGTCCAGATGTTCCGCCTCGCGGAGTGTTTCAAGGTCCGAAGACCCCCGCTGTGCACAGAGCCGGGCATCGGCTATCGTCATGCTGAAAACAATTAGCAGGCAGGAGGAGCGGAGTAGCAGGCTCATGGCGTACCTCCAGGAGGTAGGGCGCTATTATTCTCTCCGGCAACCTGTTTGTCAATCCTGCTGCTTACTGCGTTGTTGCTGCTACGGGGGTTCCTGCCGGCGGTGTCACTACAGGTGCAGCCGCCTGAACCCTCATTGCCATACGCGGAAAGCTAAAGCTTCCACCCGCATCGTCGATCACGTTGACCTGGCATACGTACGTTCCAGGTTTCAGCTGGGTTAGTGGCACGTCAAATTGAAATGCCACAGCATCGCGTTCAGGAATATTAATAGCTGTCGCTTCGACGAGCGGGGTCTCATATACCTTTACCCCGCCATTCAAAAACTCGATGCTGGTCAGCACCCGTACCGGCTCGCCCTCGCGTCGAGTCAGCCCCGGCGAAGGAGCCTGTGCGGTCGCGCCCTTTTGCTTCGCAGGATCATAGACCTCGTACAGAAAATAGAGATGCTGATCCTGACGAAACACGTGCGGCACATTTGGAATCCACTCCACACCATCCCGGACCAGCGGATTCATCGTCTTCTTCGCTGTATTCGGTGTCCGTTGACTCGACAGCACAATCGAGCTCAACTTCAGCGGCGTCTTCTTCATATCCGGAACCTGCAGGTCCGTCTCGAAGCTTCCCATCGCGCCTGTCTGGTTCTCCCGCACCACAAACTTCAGGTGATACTTACCGGGCGCCAGCGTGAATCCTGTCGAGTACTGAATATTTTTCCGTTGTACCTGTTGTGCCGCATCCAGCGCCAGCTTCACCGTGTCGCGAACATTGCCGACAATAATTCCCTGGGCGTTCTTTACCTGTCCCATCACATCGATGTTTGCTTTATCTCTGTCACCGTTCTTCACAAATGGAATCTGTGATCCTGGCACGATCAGGGACACCGGAACAAAAAACTTATTGTCATCCATTCTGAAGTACAACGCCTGCAGATACACCGCAACATCGGTCGCCGGCAGGTCGCTTCGCATCTGCTCCGTAAGAGCCACCTCCCGATCCTCGCTCTTCTGATGCTGAAAATCTGCCGGCGCATAGTACCCTGGCCGATAGTCGATCTTTGCATCGTTCCGGTTCAGCTTCACCGTCAAATGCCGAAAGCTTCCGTCCCGCGCGGTATTCGTAGAGTGGAATCCGAGAATGTAGTACGCCTCCGTGTCATGTTGCACCTGCTGAAACGCTGGTCCGAAGTCGTTCGAATCGAAGAACGCCTTCCCGCCTGTATCGGACGAGAGCGTAGCCAGCAGCTCCTGCGAGCCGAAGTTCGCATCCAGATTGCTCTGCATCGATCCGCCGCTATACGCAGCAGTTCCGCGCAGACTTCCCGTCGATGCATTGCCCACCGGCGGCAGCGCCTCCAGGCCGCGCGAGTCGACGCTGTAAATCGCCATATTCGCCTTGACTGCTTCATTGGTGGCGGCCCGCATACTTGCCTGGTTTTCGATGCCCTGCCGCGTCAGTCCACCGCTGAAATACAGCAGACTCTTTCGTTGGTTGACCCGTTCCAGGCTCTTCGCAATCGTACGAATCGCGTACAGCTCGCGGTCTGTGTTCAGGGAGTTATACTCGCTGTCGTCGGCGGTGAAGCTTGATGCATCATCTGCCGTCCCGCTCGAAACGCCGCCTTCATTGCCGTTCGCAAAGCCCGTGCCCTCTGTTCCGTTGTAGCCGCCCACGCCCTTCAGCAGGGCAGCTTTATCCGAGGTGAAATCCTGATCCATGTTCAGGCCGGTGGCCATGCTCACCAGAGCAACCAGATCCGCCGGCTGCATTTTTTTATTGATGTAGTCCTGTGCCGCCTCTACTGCCCGATCAATGTCCTCCGGTTGCATGCTGCTCAGGTCAAAGAACATTACGATAAGCCGGTGGTCCTTCAACTCCTCCGGGTCGGACGCAAAGTTACGGTTCAATAGGTCCGCAATTGTAGCTTTACCGGTTACAGTTGACTTCTCATGCAGCACCGCGGCCTCATCGACATTCTGGTAATCGAAGCTGGCGATCTTCTGCGGCTTGCCGTTCTCCAGAATCGTAAAGTCACTGGACTTTAGTCCCTTTACTACCTCGCCCGTCTTCTTATCCCGCACGACAACGTTGGTCAAAACGATATCGGTCTGCACCTTCAACGTAAATGCCGGCGAAGAATTCTGCTGCGCACGAGCCGTAGCCGGAGACCCGGCCATCGCTCCCATGAGCAGGATGGCCACGCCACGCCGTGCGATTGATGCTGTTGCTCGTCCACTTCGACTGCTTTCACCCATAATCACTCCATCTCGAACAAGGCCGTTTATCTTCATCCTCAAAACCGATACCGCGCAAACACGGTCAGTGTGCGCATCGACGCTGCTCCTGTTACCTGCCCAAACGTTGGCGAGTTCAGCGTCGTATTGATCCCCGAGTACTGAACGATGTTCAATGCGTTCGCCGCAGTTACGCGCGCCTCGAACGATCGTGTATCGCCCAGTTGCACCGTCCGCGAGAGCGAAGCGTCTACCACCGTGATGCCCGGGCCTTCGATCGAATTACGCGATGCCGTTCCGAACTGTCCTGCCGGCGGAGCGGTGAATGCCGCGGCATTAAACCAATTGCCAATTCTTTTCTCGCCGCTGATCGGCACGCTGAAGTTTCGGTTCGGGCGTAACGAATCGCCTGTACCTGACGACGTTTCCTGTACCGTCAACTGATAATTTGGCGTGAAGTAATTGCCGGTCTGAAACGTAAAGTCTCCCGAAATCGAAAAACCATCCAGCGTCTTCGACCAGAAGCCCCCTTTAGCAAGAAAGGCTCGATTGGGTCCAAACGGCAGCTCAAACACCCAGTTGCCTGTCAGCTTTTGACGGATGTCGAAGGAGCTGTTGCCCTCCTCGGCATTCAGGTTCTGATCGTTCTGTGCCACAGTCTGTGCCGATCCGCCAACTGACGAGGCATTGTCGATCGAGTGCCCATACTGATAGGTCCCCTGCAGCGAGATGCCTTTTTGCATGCGCTTCCGCACGTTGACCCTCAACGCTTCGAATCGCGAGTATCCCACCGAGTCCTCATAGGCGAATGGCTGCGCGCCAGAGTCCAACACGCCCGTGGCGGTCCGATTCGGCGCTCGTACCATATCCAGGTCTCCGCCCTTCGCTCCGTCGTAGCCAATGTTCGCCACAATGCCCATCGGCAGGGTCTGCTGAATATCCACGTCCCAGATCTGCACATGCCCCAGTCGATAGTTCAGGTTTGCGCTGAAGTTATTCTGCACCGCCGCGTTCGAGCAGTTGAATGCGCCTGCCAGGGTAAACTGCCCGATCGTTCCGCATCCCTGTTGTCCGGCGATGTTTGTCTGCGTCACAGCAAACGGCGGTTGGTTCGCCAGCAGCCTTGCAATCGTCGCGTACTGGCCCGTGTTGTAGTTAATTCCGTAACCGCCGCGAATCACCGTGTTCTTGAAGAACTTCTGCTTCAGCCGGTATGCAAACCCGAATCGGGGCGAGTACATGTTGCGGTCGGGATTCACGAGCGATCGCGGAAACGCACCGCTGTAGGTTCCGCGTTGATCCGGCTGTACCGCCTCTACCGCGGTAAAGTCAGCGTTGTGGTCCAGATTCACCAGTCGATTGTTTTTCTCCACATACGGCGAAAAATACTCGTATCGCAATCCGTAGTTCAGAGTGAGGTTCGACAGCGCCCGCCAGTCGTCCTGAAAATACCAGTCGTAAACATTTGCTCGCAGATATGTTTTATTCAGACCGGCCTGCACGGCAGCCTGCTGCGGCAGGCCCAGCAGGAAGTCTGCAAATCCCGATCCACTGGCAGGACAGGTCACGGTTGCGGAAGGCGTGCATGTGCTGGCCGCGGGATTTTGTGTTGCATATCCTGTGAAGCTAAAGGAACCGAGGGGAGTGATCGGAGTTGTTCCAAGAAGGCTGGATTGCGCGCCGCCGATCGAATCTGCGTGGACCCGTCGAATGTCCACGCCGTAGCGCATATTGTGTCGCTTGCGGCTGTAACTCACAAAGTCGCTGAATGAGATCGTCTGATTGATCACGTCGCTCGGTGCCGTATTGCTCAATCCGGTAAAGGCAGTTGAGCCGCCAAACGAGAGCGACGGGACGCCGTAATAAAACTGATTGGACTGAATCGTCGAATCACCCACCAGCACTCCTGCAGTTGTCGCAGGATTTGTCAGTCCATTCGTAAAGTAGTTTTGTGTCGTCGCGTGCGAGCGATTCCAGTTGATCGAAGCATTGTTGGTCACTCGTCCATAGCCCACGGTATATCCCGCGGTGATGCCATACCCGTCGGTGGCCGTCGTTCCACCCAGCGGCAAAAAGATGTTTCGGCTGTCGCTCGCGGTGTGAGAATAGCTCCCGTTGAAGTTGATATTCTGCCGCAACGTCTTTGGCGCATTCGCCGCCTGCTGCCGCCTGCCCCCGCCCCCTCCGCCTCTGCCGAAGTTATTGTTCTGTCCGAAGTTCCTCACATACCGCAGCGCAGCAGTCGTTGCATTCGTTCCGCCATTGGTCACCGTCTGATAGTTGTTGAGCGTCCCTGCATTCGGAACGTTTGGCGCGGGGTAGAAATTCAGCAGCGCCAGCGCCTGCGGAGAGATCGGAGTCTGCGCGTTCTTCAGGTTATTGCCTGGAATTGGCAACCCGGTCTTCGGGTCATACAGGGTTTGTGTCAGAGAAGAGAAGTCCCCACTGCGCTCTGCCAGCGACGGTACCGTTCCGTTGAAGATATACGGAGTGATGTTCCTTTGACCCGTCAGGTTGAAGAAGATGAACTGCTTTGTGCTGGCCTTCACCAGCCCCGGTATCGACGGCGATCCGGTAAAGCTCACCCCAAATCTGTTCTGCATCGAATCCGGCTTCACCACCTTTGCGCCCGCTTCACCCAGCGCTGCGGCGACAGAGAATGGAGCCGCATTCAAGGCTCCGTTTCCACCCTGATAAAAGATTGCCCCATGAGGCTGCGTCGGATTGAACCCTCGAAAACCGCCGCCACCACCACCGCCGCCGCGTCCCCCGCGGCCGCCACTACCTCCACCACCCGGTCCGCCAAATCCACCGCCACCCATCATGCCGCCGAGCATTCCCGCGACAGCATTTGCAACGTCGCCTGCCGCGCCACCCTGCCGTTGCGCCTGCGCCATCGCATCCTGCACGCGCTGGCGAATATCATCCTCGCTCATTCCTGCCAGGCCGTTGGTCGTGCCCTGCTGACCGCTGAATGTCACCGAATCCGTCGCTGTCGAATCTCCTCCCCCGAGCCCGGCTAATGACGGCATCTGTGCCCCGCCGCCTGCGTCTCCGGTGCCGGCTGCTGTCAGACCCTGGTCGTCTCCCAGGACACTCAGCGACTGCACACCCCTGCCGTCACCTCTCGCCACGGTACGCGTCGGCGTCTGCCGGACCTCCTGCTGCTCCACGCGCGAAGCCAGCTGCATGCCGAACTCCGCTACCTGCTCTGGCTTTCCGCCGTTCGCTCCATCCGCATTAATCAGAACCTCTTTTGTCGCCGCTGCAAACGCGGCAAGTTCTGCCCTCACCACATATCGTCCGTTCCCTGGAACAGACATGGCGAAGGAGCCGTTCACATCCGTCGTTGTCGCGTACTTTTTACCCGTCAACGTATTGGTCGCGGTTACCCCGACTCCTGGCAACGGTATCGGTCCTGACTTTACCGTTCCCCTGATTGTTCCTCCGGCCGCCGCACTCGGTGCATTTACAGCAGGGATAGCCTGACCGGTCTGTGGAGTGGCCGCTGCAGGTTCCTGCGCTGCGGGCTCGGCCTGACCGGCTGCTCCTCGCGCTCCCGCAATCATCACCAGACTCATCGCTATCAATCGAATCAATCTCTGCACCTTTACCTCACCTCAAATCAGTCAACAAAAAAATGTAGTTTCTAACTAAGGAGTTCCTGTCGGACCTGCAGGAGCTCCGGTACCGCTTTCATCCGCACCGCGCCGGCGTCTCTGTGCGGCCTTCGTGGCGTCCAGAACACCCAGCTCCGTCGGCACAAATACGCCATTCTTCATCGCCCCTCGTCCTGCCACCGAATCTCCGGTCTTCAGATCAGCCAGCGTAATACTTTCCCCATCGACGCCATTTCCGGCAGTAGCGGAATCTCGTCCGGCTTCAGTTCCGACGCTTTCCCCTGCAAGCGCCGCCATCCCTCGGCCACCCCGTTTGAATGACGTACTCTCATCCACTCCGATGACCTGACTTACGCCATCCGGCCGCAGCACCGTCAGCCTCAGGGTGTCCATATTGATCGCCGTTATCTTCCCGGTGATATAGACCTTACCCAGCCCTTCGCGTGCCTTTTTGACCTGCTCTGCATCGACTACACCCACAAACACGGCATGCAGCGTTTTGGCCGCAGGGTCCAGCACCCCCATCGCTCCTACGCCGTCTCCGGCCTTGATCTCCGTCAGCTTCATCGGTTGCCGATCTCTGGTCACCCGCGTATTCGCAGATACAACGACCTGGTAGACCTCACCTGCCTCAGTTTTCAGCGTCAGGTGATCGGCTGATACCGCCGTCACCGTTCCCCGCACCATCCGTCCTCCGGCAAACGACGCTCCACCCTGATCCTGTCCATCCTGAGCCGTTAGGGTTGCCGGTATGGCCACCATAACCACCAGCAAAAGCCGGCTCATCGCCCAACGCCAAATGGATCGCTGTTTCATCCTGCACCAACCGCCTCACCCATCTGTCTACCTGTGCTAATAGAGACGTACCTCTCGCGCGAAAGACTCGACTGCCACAAAAAACTTCGAGCGAAAAGCCCTCCTTCTTCGCAGGTCAAAGGCCCCTGCACTAAACTACCGCCATGCATGATGTAGCTTCCTCGCCACGCAGCCATGATCTTCACGGCGGTCACAGCCCTCACATCGAAAGTCACTTCGAGGCCACTGAAACTGTCCGCGACATCGTCATCGGCCTCTCCGACGGACTCACCGTTCCTTTCGCCCTGGCCGCCGGTCTCTCCGGAGCCGTAGCTTCGTCGCACATCGTGGTCCTGGCCGGACTGGCGGAGATCGCAGCCGGTTCCATCGCCATGGGCCTCGGTGGTTATCTCGCCGCCCGAGGCGACGCCGAGCACTACGTCTCCGAGCGTCTCCGCGAAGAGCGCGAGGTCGTCGAGCGCACCCATGACGAAGAAGAGGAGATCTACGAGATATTCGAGCAATACTCGGTCGACCGCACCAGCGCCGCCCCCGTGCTGGCCGCCCTGAAACAAAACCCTGCTGCCTGGGTCGACTTCATGATGCGCTTCGAGCTTGGTCTCGAAGAGCCCGCTGCGAACCGGGCACACCGTTCCGCTCTTACCATTGCCTTCTCTTACATCGCCGGCGGCCTCATTCCGCTGCTCCCTTACATGCTGGTTGAGAACAACATCACAGCTCTCAGGTTCTCCACCGTCATCACCCTTCTGGCGTTGACTATCTTTGGAGCCTTGAAAGGCAGACTGGTCGGTACTGGCTGGCTCCGCAGTTCCATCCAGACCGTTGCCATCGGCGGAGCTGCTGCTGCTGTTGCCTATACTCTGGCTCGCCTGCTCAACACCTGGCACTAGATTACCAGCGCGGCTGTGCAGGCAAATAAGAAGACTCCTCCTGCGAGCCTTGAGTTTAGGGTTCATGCGCTACTATGCTGATACCTTCGAGTGCGATAAATCTTTAACCCGGGTGAACGATTGCAACTGCATACGACAGCGTTAGTGATCTTCTGCTTCTTCTTCCTGCTGGTAACGATGGCAGGCTTTTGGGCCGCGCGCTGGCGACGGCCGAAGACCGGGATGGCGTCGCTCGAAGAGTGGGGGCTGGCTGGTCGCAGCTTTGGCACCTGGGTGACATGGTTTTTGATCGGTGGAGATCTTTACACGGCGTATACCGTGATTGCCGTTCCGGCGGCGCTCTATGGCGCAGGTGCAATGGGGTTCTTCGCGGTGCCCTATGCCGTCATCGCCTACCCATACATGATGCTGGTGCTGCCGCGCCTCTGGACGGTTTGCCACCGCCACGGTTACATAACCTTCGCTGACTTTGTGGCGGGGCGATACGGCAACCGCTGGCTTACCGTGGCCGTTGCTCTCACCGGCGTCCTGGCGCTGATGCCCTATATCGCTCTGCAGCTGGTAGGAATACGCGTCGTGATTCAGGCGCTGGGGGTGCAGGGAGAGTGGCCGCTGGCAGCTGCGTTCGTGATCCTGGCAGCCTACACCTACTCGAGCGGGTTGCGAGCGCCGGCGGTAATTGCAATCGTGAAAGACCTGATGCTCTACGTCATGGTGCTGGCGGCGCTGATCTATATCCCGATCAGGCTGGGCGGATATGCGCGGGTCTTCGAACTGGCAAACCAGACTCTTTCGCACCACACTCCGGCAGCTACGATTTATCTGCGGCACGGACAGAGTCTGGCCTACTCGACCCTCGCGATTGGGTCGGCGGTGGCGTTGATGTTATATCCGCATACGGCAACCGCTGTTCTGAGCGCCAATTCCGCGAATGTGGTGCGCCGGAATGCGGCGATGCTGCCTGCGTACAGCTTTCTGCTCGGGCTGATTGCGCTGCTGGGTTATCTGGCGCTCGCAGCGGGCGTCGTCACGAAGGATACAAGCGCCGCGGTTCCGCTGTTGTTCCTGAAGATGTTTCCGGAGTGGTTCGCGGGATTTTGTCTCGCAGCGATAGCGATTGGCGCGCTGGTGCCGGCGGCGATCATGTCGATTGCTGCCTCCAATCTGTTTACGCGGAACCTCTACGGCGCGTTTGTCCGGGAGAAGATGATGGCCCATCAGGAGTCGGGTATGGCGAAGGTGGTCTCCCTCTTCGTGAAGTTCGGTGCGTTGCTGTTCGTGTTGAAGCTGCCGACGACGTATGCGATCGAGATGCAGCTGCTGGGCGGAATCTGGATCGGGCAGATGTTTCCCGCAGTGGTCGTTGGAGTGTTTACGCGGTGGTTTCATCCGTGGGCGCTGTTTGTGGGATGGGCCACCGGGATGTTCTGCGGCACGGCGATGGCGTATTCACTTGGGCTGAAGAGTTCGGTGTATCCGATCCACTTTTCCGGTGAGACGTATGCGATGTATGCTGCGGTGCCGGCGCTGCTGCTGAATCTGCTGGTCTCGGCGGTGCTGACCGTGGTATTTCGTGCGGTGAAGCTCGATGGTGGAAGCGATGTGACGGATGCGGCGGCTTATGTCGGCTGAGACACAGCCTGGCGGGGCTAAGGTGCATCTTACGGCTGATAAGTCTGGTGGAAGGCGGAGTGATGAGCGAGACAAAGACGTATGCGAAGTCGCTGGCGAAGGGATTGCTGGCGGGGTTGGTTGGCGGACTGGTAGCAACCGCAGTGAAGACAGTAGCGGAGAAGATCTATCCGCCACGCACGCACGGCGAGCCTGAGCCTCCGGCGGTGCTGGCGGAGAAGCTTGCCGGACACGAGTTAGTGGGAACCCGGAAAGAGGTTGCCGTGGAGGCGAGTCACTGGGGATTCGGTGCGTTGACCGGCGCAGCGTATGGCGCACTCGCGGAGTACTATCCGGCGGCTACGGCAAAGGACGGAGCAGGCTTTGGCATGGCGCTGGCTTCGCTGACGCATGAGACCGCGTTGCCTGCGATCGGGTTATCTGCTCCTCCTGAGCAGCAGACGACGCGGGAGCGAACCAGTGAGATGGCCACG
>Ga0302234_10002743_pt1 | contig 11009 bp, 10 predicted proteins | sample II_Palsa_N3_2_FD_193576 | JGI IMG/M metagenome (GOLD analysis project Ga0302234, IMG submission 193576) | Peat permafrost microbial communities from Stordalen Mire near Abisko, Sweden - II_Palsa_N3_2 | ecosystem: Environmental > Terrestrial > Soil > Palsa > Peat permafrost | place: Sweden... | reverse complement strand
TGCTCGATGGGCTTGACGTTGTAGTTGCGGAAGAGTTGCGGGAAGATGCGCTTCATCACGCGGCGGTTGGTGAGCATGTAGCTGACGCCGGAGGGGACGCGGAGATTGTCTTCGAGGACTACGAAGTCGCCGTTTTCGAGGCGGATGAGGTCGGTGCCGCAGACGGCGATGTAGACGTTGCGCGGGACCTGGAGGCCGGACATCTGGCGGCGGAAGTGTTGGCAGGAGTAGACGATCTCGCGCGGGACGATGCCGTCTTTGAGGATGCGGCCTTCGTTGTAGATGTCTTTGAGGAAGAGATTGAGGGCGGTGATGCGCTGGGTGAGGCCGCGCTCGACCTTGGCCCACTCGGCGCTGGTGATGATGCGCGGGAGGAGGTCGTAGGGGAAGATTTTTTCGGTGCCTTCTTCGCGGCCGTAGACGGTGAAGGTGATGCCCTGGTTGAGGAAGCTGAGGTCGGCGGCTTGCTTGCGGCGCTGAACTTCGTCCTGGGGGAGGGCGGTGAAGTGCTCGAGGAGGGGGCCGTAGTGCTCGCGTAGTTCATTCTGTGCGGCGAACATCTCGTCGAACGCATGATCCAACTTGTAATTCCACGGCGTCGCAGCTGGGGGCTGGCGGGTGGAGGGTGGCAGGATGTCGTCCATGGAGCTTTCAGTATAGGGGAAGTTCGAGGGTTACCGGCAGACGAGTCATTTTGCGGCGGTGACAGGAGCCATGACGACGGTCAGATGGGCGTCGTGATCGAGATAGACATCGTCTCCCAGGGCGAAGACGATGCCGGAGCTCTGCGTGGAAGGGGACAGGTAGACGCCATCGATAGTCGAACTGTTGGCACTCTTGCCTCGGTCTTCCGTGCGCTCGTTATTTTGATATGCCATTTGAGCAGTACCGCCTGAGTTGGAGGCCAGGGATACCATGTTGCCGTTGGAATTTGGTAGCGGGGCGCTGTCGTCTGTGTCCGAGGGCGCCAACTTCACTAATTTGACGATCAGGGAGACGGGACTTTCTCCTTTCGGCAGGGCCTGGTGGAACTCGAGGGAGACTGCGCCGTTGGGCTTGTCTTTGGTGTGCTTTGAGATGGCAACCACGGAACCGAGAAACAGAGTTCCCTTGGGGAGCTTTTCGCCTGTGGACAGAGTCACGGACTGCTGCGTGGTGGCCTTCACTTCCTGGCCTACCTTAGAGCCCTTGGATGTGAGGTCGGTGTGCAGGACAAGAACAACATGGCTAACGGTGGATTGAGCGGGCTTTTCCGGCGCTGCGGGCGAGGCCGTTTGAGCGTGCGCTGTCAGCACTAAAGCAAGGGGGAGTATTCCAAAGGTCTTTTTCAGTTGCAGGGCAAGCATTGGTCAGATGGCCTCCTCGGTTCCAAGAGGAAATCCTAGCATCCTGATAAGAATTCGAGGGGCGGCTGGAGCATGGCTCAAAGGAGTGTGACCTGGCCGGTGCCGACGTCATAGTACGCCGCGCGGATCTTCAGTTTGCCTTCCTTGATCATCGGGGCGAGGACGGTTGATGTTGTTTCCAAAAGGGACGCTTGAATCTTGGCGTTCTTTTTGATGGTGTCTACGAGGCCGGAACCGGCTTCGACGGCTGGCTCAAGGTGCGTATATAGAGAGGCAATCTGGCCAGGCACATCAGTCTTCGCAATGGCAGCTTTCACTGCTCCGCAGTTGGAGTGACCCATGACGAGGAGAACTTTTACTCCAAGTACTGCGGCTCCATACTCGAGCGAACCGATGATCTCGGCGTTGATGATATTGCCGGCGACGCGGCAGACGAAGATGTGACCGATGGTCTGATCGAAGACGAGCTCCACCGGCACGCGTGAATCGGCGCAGGAGAGGACGGCGGCGAAGGGCTGCTGTTTCTCGACGGTGTTTTCCCTGAGCATTTTTAGATCGTGCGCAATGCTGGTGAGGTTATTGGCGTCAAAACGCGCATTCCCATCCATAAGCATTTTGAGAGCTTCGTCGGGAGTTGTTGGCGCTGGCTCCTGGGCGTGCACTGGTTCCGAAGGTATGAGCGATGCGGCGGCGGCGGCGGCGAGAAAAGATCGGCGGCTAATGTCCATCGTGGAACTCCTGAATAGAGATGGTGTTGCTGCGGAACCTGTCGATAGAAGCCTAGCACCCACGTTATTTCATGGCATAGGGAAAACGCTGCAGGAGAAAGGGGGGAAAGTTTGGTTGCGCGATTCGCGCATTCTTTACCGCGCAGCGGGTGGGTACTGGTAGACTAGAACTAACGCGTTTTTCGCTGGAATCGCGAGCGGTCAGCGCGTTCCCCACGAGAGAACCTTCTGCGCCGCATCCCCGCGCACACTCGAAAATCAGAAGCCCAGAACAGGAAACCCCTACGCAGTGAGCACTCCCACGACCGCCGAAGCAATACGCAACATCGCCATCATCGCCCACGTCGACCACGGCAAGACAACGCTGGTGGACGCCATGCTACGCCAATCCGGCACCTTCCGCACGAACGAGGTGGTTGCGGAGCGCGTGATGGACTCGAACGACCTGGAAAAAGAGCGCGGCATCACGATTCTTGCGAAGAATACGGCGATTCACTATAAGTCGTCGAAGATCAATATTGTGGACACGCCAGGCCACGCCGACTTTGGGGGCGAGGTCGAGCGCGCGCTGAAGATGGTTGATGGTGTGGTGTTGCTGGTGGACGCCAGCGAAGGTCCGCTGCCGCAGACGCGCTACGTGCTGTCGAAGGCGCTCGAGGCGAAGCTGACGCCGATCGTGGTGGTGAACAAGATTGATCGCCCGGATGCGCGCCCGCAAGAGGTGTTGAACGAGGTATATGACCTGTTCATCGACCTGGATGCCGACGAGAGCGTGCTGGATTTCCCGGTGATCTATACGAACGGCAAGGCGGGTACGGCGACGATGGATCTGAACGTCCCGGGGACCGATCTGCAGCCGTTGTTTGAGCTGATCTTCCAGACGATTCCGGCGGCGCCGGGAACGGCGGATGGGCCACTGCAGATCCTGGTGACGAACCTGGATTACTCGGATTACCTGGGCCGGCTGGCAATTGGGCGTGTGTTCAATGGAACGCTCAAGGCTGGGCAGGAAGTTAATCTTTCGCGTGTGGATGGCACGTTGCAGACGGTGAAGGTGACGAAGCTGTTCACGTTTGATGGTCTGAAGCGGATTGATACGGAAGAGACGACAGTGGGCGACATTATCGCGGTCGCCGGTATTCCGGGCATCACGATTGGTGAAAGCTTCTGTGAGTTGGAAAATCCAAAGCCGCTACCGATTATTAAGATCGATGAGCCGACGATTGCGATCGTGTTCTCGGTGAATAATGGGCCGTTCGCGGGGCGCGAAGGAAAGCTGGTGACGTCGCGCAATATCAAGGAACGGCTGGAACGCGAGCTGCTGACCAACGTGAGCATCCGCGTGGAAGATACCGGTACACCGGATAACTTCAAGGTGCTTGGCCGTGGTGAACTGCAGCTTTCAGTGCTGATCGAGATGATGCGGCGCGAAGGATTTGAGTTGATGGTGTCGCGTCCGATGATTGTGACCAAGCGCGTCGACGGCGCGTTGATGGAGCCGTCGGAGGTCTTGACCATTGATATTCCCGAGGCGTTTGTGGGAACGGTGATTGAGAAGCTGGGACCGCGCAAGGGCGAGATGGTGAAGATGGCGAATCACGGGTCGGGCCGCGTGCGGATGGAGTTCAAGGTTCCGTCGCGCGGGCTGATTGGTTTGCGTAACGAAATGCTCACCGAGACGCGCGGAACGATCGTGATGAACTCGATTGCCGGCGAATACATTCCGTACACGGGCGAGATTCCGCAGCGTCCTTCGGGAGCGCTGATTTCGGATCGGCAGGGAGTGACCACGCTGTATGCGCTCGATGGCATCCAGGAGCGTGGCATTCTTTTCCTTGGCGATGGCGTTGAGGTGTACGAGGGCATGATCATCGGCGAGCACTCGCGCGACAACGATCTGGACGTCAACTGCGTGCGCGAGAAGAAGCTGACGAATATGCGTGCTTCGGGATCGGATGACGCGGTGAGACTAGTGCCGTTCAAGAGCCTGACGCTGGAGCAGTCGATCGAGTTTATTGCCGAGGACGAGCTGGTCGAGGTGACGCCGAAGTCGCTGCGCATGCGGAAGAAGATCCTTGCGGTGAATCGGCGACCGAAGGGTACGCGCGGCGGAAGTACGCTGGAGTAATTGGTTCGAAAGCAAAGAGTAAAGCCCTCCTTGGCGGAGGGCTTTTTACTTTTGCAGTCAGGTATTCATTGTTGCAATATCCGAAAGCTCACATCCACGTAGAGATCGACGACGACCGCCTGACCGTTGAGGGTGGCGGGCTTGAACCTGTATTGGCTGACGGCTTCGATAGCTTTCTCATCGAGACCCATTCCAGTCTTTCGTACTACTCGGACGTGTGAGGGTGTGCCATCTTTTTCGACCCAAAGATATACCACCACATCGCCCGAGTATCTCGATTGGCGGGCTTCCTCGCTAAACTGCGGCTCTGCAATGTGAATCACCACCGGCTTCTGTACCTTGCCACCGATGTGCATGGGCTTATCTTGCGCGGTTACGGCATTGGCGGGATCGCCGGGTGCGGTGGCTGCGGGCGTTGGATTGGCGGGCTCCTGGCTTATAGCCGGTAAGGCTGACAAAGCCAGGAAGACAAGGCCAGATCGAAGTAGCGCCATTGAAATCTCCTCCACGAGATAGGCACCGATGGTACTACGGCAGGGCAGAAAAAAGAGCCGCCTGATGGCGGCCCTTTCTTTCGTGAGATTCCGGGAAATTACTTTTTTGCCTGGGCGAAGCGCTTGTTGATCTCGTCCCAGTTGACGACGTCCCACCAGGCAGCGAGGTAGTCGGGGCGGCGGTTGTTGTACTTGAGGTAGTAGGCGTGCTCCCAGATGTCGTTGCCCAGGATGGGGTAGAGGCCATCGGAGAGGGGCGAGTCCTGGTTGGGCTTGGTGACGATTTCCAGCTTGCCGCCCTTGTAAACGAGGAAGCCCCAGCCGGAGCCAAACTGTTTGGCGGTGGTTTCGTTGAAGAGTTTCTTGAAGTCGGCAAAGCTGCCGAAGTCTTTCGTGATCTGATCGGCGATGGCGCCTTCGGGATCGCCGCCACCCTTGGGCTTCATGATCTGCCAGAACATGGTGTGGTTGACGTGGCCGCCGCCGTTGTTGCGGACGACTCCGCGAACGTCTTCGGGGATAGCGGCGAGGTCGGAGACAAGTTCTTCGGGCGTCTTCTTGCCGAGTTCGGGGTGCTTCTCGACGGCGCCGTTGAGATTGGTGACGTAGGTCTGGTGGTGCTTGTCGTGATGCAGCTTCATGGTCGCTTCGTCGATGGTGGGCTCGAGAGCGGCGTAGTCGTAGGGAAGGGGAGGAAGTTCGAAGGCCACGGGAGTTGCTCCTTTATCGTTCTTGGGTTTAGGCGATGTGCGCGAAGCTCGAGGTGCGAGCCCGGACACGACTCTTGGACAATAGACTTGGATGCACGGGGCGTGCCCGGCGGTGCCGCCTGGATGAGAATAGCGCATCGGCCGAGGGTTCTTTGGGGGGAAGGTGGGGCCTATATGGTGAGGGCCGGAAGAGGATATCTTCCGGCCCGTGCAACTAGTGTTTCTGTTGACTTACTGCTTTGGGGCGGTCGCTGGATTCGCGGCAGTTTTGTTGCCATCGCAGCAGGCTGGTTTTGGGGACTTCTTGCAGCATGCAGCACCTTTATCGCAGCACTTGCCCTGGTCACAACAGGCGGCAGCCTTCTCGCAGCAGGCGGCCTTCTCCTGGCAGCAGTTTGCGGTCGCGATCTGGGTGGAGGCGAATGCGGTCATGGTGAGGCCGAGGGAAAGGATGGATAGGGCGAGTATTTTGCGTTTCATGAATTTCTCCTGAATCTTTTGTTCGGAAAGGATGGGTCGCGAGGTAGGTGCATCGCGGCGGTCTAAAGCGAGGCGGACCGCGGTCTAGATTCGGAAGTCACGAAAGAGGATGTACCTGGCGGTGGGGAGGACCTGACGTGGGCCGGGTGGGCGCTTTATCACGCTGAGGGCAGCGGGGGTCCACCAGGTCGTAATGCTGGCTGCAATAGGAGTCGGCAGGTTGGAGGTCGTGATCGCGGGCACGGTTGCAGGCGAGAGCATGCAGCAGGTACTACCCGCGCAATGCATGGGAGAGTTGGCCATCGGCTGAGATTGGCCGCAGGTCATGCGCATGGCCATTGCCGGCATAGACACGGCGGTGGGGGGAGAGCAGCAGTCCATGGTCGGCCGACTGCCACAGGCTCGTTGGCCGCAGAAGGTGTCCGCGAGGACAGGCTGGGCGGAGAGCGTGAGGGTCAGGAGCAGGGCGACGACTTGGAGCCACTTTTTCATGCGCTGCCTTAATGATATGCCTGCGGGGTAGGAATTCGGTGATGCGTATCACGCGCCTGGTCTGCGAGACCGGGAGGTGCGTGAATCGGCGAGATGGGATTTGTGATCATATGAGCATATGAGCGCTTCCAACGGTAACTATCGCTGGCTCGATGATGACGGACCGGCATTTGGATGTCCCGGACTGCCGCCTCGATGGACCTCGAGTGAGAAGGATGCAGTGAGCACGGCGTATGCGGCGGCGACGAAGATCTGGTTTACGGCCTCGCATGGGACGCTGAACGAGATCTACTTTCCGACGATCGACCGGCCGCAAACGCGGGACATGGAGCTGCTGTTTACCGATGAGGAGACGTTCTTCCACGAAGAGAAGCGCGACATCGCGTATGACCTTCAGTACGTCGACGAGAATGCGTTGGCGATTCGGGTGACCGGGCATGATGTGAGTGGGCGGTACACCGTGACCAAGGAGTTCATCACCGATCCGCATCATGCGGTGGTGCTGATGAATGTGCAGGTGACAGGGGATGAGGACGTGCTGTCGCGGCTGAAGTGCTATGCGCTGCTGGCGCCGCATTTGGATGGAGGCGGTGCGGGCAACTCGGCGCGCTCACTGGATATGGCGGGGACTCGGTGCGTGCTGGCGTGGAAGAATGAGTTTTCGCTGGCGATGGGAGCGGACTGCGGGTTTACGCGTTCGAGCTGCGGCTATGTGGGTTCGAGTGATGGCTATACGGACCTGGCGCAGCATCTGCGCATGACGTGGAATTTTGGCCAGGCGCTCAATGGCAACATTGCCATCATGGGCGAGATCGATATTGCCAAGACGCGCGAGTTTACCGTGGCGATTGCGTTGGGGCGAGGGAACCACGCGGCGCTCTCGAACATGATGCAGTCACTCTCGATTCCGTTTCTGCAGCATCGGACGAGGTTTATTGAGGAGTGGCACAGGGCGCCGGCGCCGTCGAGGTTTACCGAGTTTTCGAAGGACCAGGGAAAGCTGATGCGGGCGTCGCATGGGGTGATCCTGGCGCACGAGGACAAGACCTACTCGGGCGCGTTCATTGCGTCGGCGTCGATTCCGTGGGGCGCGTCGAAGTCGGATGATGATTTGGGCGGATACCACCTGGTGTGGACGCGGGACATGGTGCAGTCGGCGACAGCGCTGCTGGGCGGCGGACGGATTGAATCAGCGCGCGGGGCACTGGTGTATCTGGCGTGCACGCAGCATCCAGATGGAGGGTTCGCGCAGAACTTCTGGATCAACGGTATTCCGTACTGGTCGGGGATTCAGCTGGATGAGGTTGCGTTTCCGATCATTCTGGCTTGGCGGTTGTGGAAAGTGAATGGGCTGGGGAAATTCGACATCGTGCCGTTTGTGACGGCGGCGGCGTCGTTCCTGGTGCGCTATGCGCCGATCACACAGCAGGAGCGATGGGAGGAGAACGCAGGGTATTCGCCGTCGACGCTGGCCGCCGTGATCTCCGCGCTAATCTGCGCGGCGGACATTCTTCGGGAGCACGGCCCGGAAGACGTGGCGATCTTTCTTGAAGAGTATGCCGACTGGATTGAAGCGCGGCTGGATAAGTGGACGACGACGACCGAAGGAACGCTGTTGCCGGGGATCCCGCACCACTACATGCGCATTCGACCGCCGGCTGTGGGCGAGTCGTTTCACAATAGCCAGATACCTGCAGGGATGATTCACATAGCGAACCGCGGGCCGGGCGAGCAGGCTGATTACGACGCGTGCACCGTGGTGGATGCGGGATTTCTGGAACTGGTGCGGTATGGTATTCGCCGACCGGATGACCCGCTGATTGTGGACTCGCTGAAGGTAGTGGATGCAGTGCTGAAGATTGACACGCCGTACGGTCCCTGCTGGCGCCGTTATAACCACGACGGCTACGGGCAGCGGAAGGACGGCGGCCCGTACATGGGGTGGGGCCAGGGACGCGCGTGGCCGATCCTGACCGGCGAGCGCGGCCACTATGAGCTCGCGGCCGGCCACGACGTGACACCGTATATTGCGGCGATGGAGAAGTTCAGCTCCTCCGGCGGCATGTTGCCGGAACAGATATGGGATCGTGCGGATCTTCCGGCGGAAGAACTGTTTTTTGGGCGTTCAGCCGGATCGGCCCAGCCGCTGGTGTGGGCGCACGCGGAGTATTTGAAGCTGCTGCGATCGGTGGCGGACAAGCAGGTCTTCGACTGCATCTCCGTGGTCCACGATCGGTACATCCTAGGACAGCATCGTGAGCACTTCCGCCGCTACCTGGGGATATTCCAGCTCGGTCGACCCATCTCTGCGATCGTGCAGGGTGGCGTGCTTCGCATCGTGGATGCTGCACAATTCACCGTGGTTTACACGACCGACAACTGGGTGACCAAGAATCAACTCGACGCTCAATCGCTGGGACGCATCGGTTGCTTTGCTGATATTCCAATTGCGGCAGACCAGGCAGGCAGCATCGTCTTCACGCTGCACTGGCCGGAGCCAGACCGCTGGGTGGGGCGGAATTACGAGGTGGCTGTCCACGCAATTCCACCGCCCCAACAATCCACGGCGGAGAAGCCGAAGGTCTAACCGCGCAGTTACATTTGCGGGCCGGGTACGCTCACCATCCAGGCGACGCCGAACTTATCGGTGCACATACCGAAGAGCGGGGACCAGAAGGTTTTACCGAGGGGCATCTGCACGCTTCCACCGGCTTTGAGTTCGTCGAAGAGGCGCTCGACTTCGTCCGTGGTGGGAACGGTGATGGAGATTTGAAAACCTCCGAGGGTGGCCTCGCGGCCCTTGGGCGCGTCGCAGCCCATGAGCGTCATACTGCCGAGTGGCATGGAAGTGTGCAGGATGAGGTTTTCAGAGCCCGGTGGGACGGGTGAGCCTGCGGGTGCTTCGCCGAAGGTCATGGTGAACGCTACCTTGGTGTTGAAAGTTTTTTCATAGAAGGCGAAGGCTTCGCGACACTTTCCGGAAAAGACGAGGTGCAGATCGGTTTTCATTGGGGCTCCTTGAGTGCTGGTTGAGGCGTAACGCTGTGCGTCAGGCAAGTTGATATGGAGAAGAACGCCTCCGAAGTGGGAGGCCCGGGTGCTAAGCGCTTCAACGAAAGTTCGAGGCGATGAGTGTACGTACGAGCCGTATTCTCAGGCAACGAATGCCTCGAGCTTGTCGAGACTGCTGCTCCAGCCTTCGCGCATGCCCTTGAGGTATTGCCATGCTGCGGCCTTGGCATCGATGACGCGGGTGTGGATGGAGATTTCTGTGGCGCCGTCGATCTCGCGAAAGGTGACCGTGTTGCGGTTGGTGAAGATCGGTTCGTCTTGCTCGTCGAGTGCGGAGGTGAGGAAGACGAGCCGCTCGGGCGGGACGATCTGCTCGTACTCGCCGCTCATGGGAAATACGATGCCGTCTGGCGCGCGCATGTCGATGCGGATGGGGCCGCCGACGCGAAGGTCGATCTCGCAGCGCGGGTTGGTGAAGTGTTTCGGACCCCACCATTGTTGGAGTTTCTCGACGTCGGTCCAGGCCTGCCAGACGAGGGATCGCGGGGCGCGGATGAGGCGGGTAAGCTCCATCTCCATGGAAACTGCTGGCGCGGTTGAGCTCATTGTGCCTCCTTGTTTGCTGTTGCGGCGGATGCGGCTTGCGCATTGACGAATTCTTCGAGGCGTTCGAAGCTCGAGGTCCAACCGCCGTTGTGTCCATCGCGCTCGGCGGCGGTGGCGAAGAAGGCCTGATGGAAGTGCATGGTGGTCTTGCCGGCGTGCTCTTCAAGACGCACCGTAATGACGGTTTCGTGAGGGTCGCCGTCTTCGGGCAGGCCGACGCTGGCGCGGTTTTCCCAGGCGTAGGTGTAGACCAGGCGCTCGGGTGGAACGAACTCGCGGAGGATGCCGGTCTGCCAGATTTCAGTGGGGATGTCGGTGCCGGGGCGGTTGCCGCGGAGGCCGATTCGCCAGCGATCGCCGGGCTTCTTGCCGAGCTCCATGTGGAAGGCAGGGAACTGCTTTGGACCGGACCACTGCTTCGCCATCTCGGCGTCGGTCCATGCGCGCCAGACGAGTTCGCGGGGCGCGTTGAACGTGCGGGTGATGCGGAGTTCGTGGATTGCCGGTGTTCCGGCTAGCTTCTCGATGGGGTGGGCTTTGCGCTCGCGGAGATGAGCGTTGAGGCGCTCCATCATCTGCTTGCCGCCCTCGATGGAGCCGTAGTCGCGGACATTCTGATCGCGCTCTTCTGCGGTTGCAAAGGCGATTCGGATAGTGAAGCGGGTGCCACCGTCTTCGTCGGTGAAGGTCATGGTCTTGTGGAAGTGGAGAGGCTCGGCACCTTCCCGGCCGCCGGTGAGCTGGAGGCCGATGCGTTCCATGGGGATGACTTCGGTGAAGGTCATTTCGTTGGGGTACTTGGTGCCGTCGGGGGCGTGCATGATGAGGCTCCACTTGCCGCCGGTGCGCAGGTCCATTTCGAGGATGGTGGTGGTGAAGCCCTTTGGCCCCCACCACTGGCCGACTTGCCAGGGATCCGCCAGGGCGCCCCATACCATTGCGCGCGGCGCGGCGAACACTCGTGAGATGACGATTTCATTCGCGGCTGCGGTATCCAAAACTTCGCTGGTTGT
>Ga0302234_10002736_pt1 | contig 11023 bp, 8 predicted proteins | sample II_Palsa_N3_2_FD_193576 | JGI IMG/M metagenome (GOLD analysis project Ga0302234, IMG submission 193576) | Peat permafrost microbial communities from Stordalen Mire near Abisko, Sweden - II_Palsa_N3_2 | ecosystem: Environmental > Terrestrial > Soil > Palsa > Peat permafrost | place: Sweden... | reverse complement strand
ACAAGTTGCGGAAATCGCAGCGCCAGTTGGGCGACCAATTCCGATTTGGTCATGCTGCAGCAATACCTGCGGCTTAGCCGTTCTGGCCGTCGAGCTTGGCTTTCAACAGCGCGCCAAGGTTCGTCGTGCCGGTTGCAGCCGTGCTCGAGTCAGCCGAAGCCAGACCACGAATAGCTTCCTGCTGTTCAGCCGAATCCTTGGCCTTGATCGACAGGTTGATGCCACGCGACTTGCGATCGATGTTGATGATCATCGCGTTGACCTTGTCGCCTTCCTTCAGCACGTTGCGAGCATCTTCCACGCGGTCCTGAGCGATTTCCGACGCGCGGAGATAACCTTCCACGTCTGCCGTCAACGTCACGACTGCACCCTTCGCATCAACCGACTTGACCACGCCGTCAACCGTCGCGCCCTTGTCGTTCATTGCCACGAAGTTGCTGAACGGATCGCCTTCGAGTTGCTTGATACCCAGCGAGATGCGTTCCTTCTCGACATCGATGCCCAGAACGATAGCCTGGACTTCGTCGCCCTTCTTGTACTTGCGAACCGCTTCTTCGCCCGTTTCGCTCCACGACAGGTCCGAGAGGTGAACCAGACCGTCGATGCCGCCCGGCAAGCCGATGAACACGCCGAAGTCGGTGATCGACTTGATCGCGCCTTCCAGCTTGTCGCCCTTCTTGAAGTTGCGGCTGAAGTCGTCCCACGGGTTCGGCTTGCACTGCTTCATGCCGAGGCTGATACGGCGGCGGTCTTCGTCGATTTCGAGAACCATGACTTCGACTTCGTCGCCAAGTTGCACAACCTTCGACGGTGCAACGTTCTTGTTCGTCCAGTCCATTTCCGACACGTGAACCAGGCCTTCGATGCCCGATTCCACTTCGACGAATGCGCCGTAGTCGGTAATGTTCGTAACCTTACCGAACAGGCGCGTGCCTGACGGGTAACGGCGGGAAATGCCTTCCCACGGATCGTCGCCGAGTTGCTTGATACCCAGCGAAACGCGGTTCTTCTCTTGGTCGAACTTGAGGATCTTTGCGGTAACTTCCTGGCCAACCGACAGCACTTCGCTCGGGTGACGCACACGACGCCATGCGATGTCCGTGATGTGCAGCAGGCCGTCGATACCACCGAGGTCCACGAATGCGCCGTAGTCCGTGATGTTCTTGACCACGCCTTCCACGATCGCGCCTTCCTTCAGCGTTTCGAGCAGCTTTGCGCGCTCTTCGCCTTGGGTCGCTTCGATCACAGCGCGGCGCGACAACACGACGTTGTTGCGCTTGCGGTCAAGCTTGATCACGCGGAATTCGAGGGTCTTGCCTTCGTACGGGGTCGTGTCCTTGACCGGACGCGTATCAACCAGCGAACCCGGCAGGAACGCGCGGATGCCGTTGACCATCACGGTCATGCCGCCCTTGACCTTGCCCGTGATCGTGCCGGTCACGAGTTCGTTGTTGTCGAGCGCTTTTTCCAGCGACAGCCACGAAGCCAGACGCTTCGCCTTGTCGCGCGACAGGATCGTGTCGCCATAACCGTTTTCCAGGGCGTCGATAGCCACTGAAACAAAGTCGCCCGCCTGCACTTCTACCTCGCCCGCGTCGTTCAGGAATTCTTCGAGCGGAATGTAGGCTTCGGACTTGAGACCCGCGTTGACGACCACGAAATTGTGGTCGACGCGCACGACTTCGGCGGAAATAACTTCACCCGCACGCATGTCCTGCTTGGTCAACGACTCTTCGAACAGAGCCGCAAAAGATTCGGTAATCGGGGTAGATGTTTGCAGGTCGGACATAAAAATCTATAGTTGCGCAGCTGCTTCGCGATGCCTGCCCGAACTGTTCGGGCCGATGGCAAAAAAGGCGAACGCCACACGGGGTTGAGGGGTTAAAACACGCTCCATGTTTCTCATGGAGCTCCAAAGCAAAGCCGCCAAATGGTGGCCCTTTCCAACAATTGCAACGAACTACACGTGAATTGCGTTAAACCAACCGATGATCTGACCGACCGCCTGGTCGATGGATAGTCCGGAGGTGTCCAGCGTCTTCGCGTCCACTGCAGGCTTGAGCGGTGCGGCTGCACGGTTGCTGTCCCGTGCGTCCCGCTCGCGCAAATCTCGTAGCAAGTCTTCCATATTAGCAGAAAAGCCTTTTTGTATCAATTGCTTATGCCGCCGCGCGGCCCGCGCTTCATCGCTGGCCGTGAGAAACACCTTGAGCGTTGCATCGGGAAAAATAACGGTGCCCATGTCGCGGCCGTCGGCCACCAGCCCCGGAGGCTTGCGGAACGCCCGCTGGCGCGCAATCAGCGCCGTCCTAACCTGGCCGTGGACGGCAATCGCTGAAGCGCGGTTGCCGATTTCCTCGGCACGAATTTCCGTTGATACATCCACGCCGTCGAGCTGCGCGCAGCCTTCGCGGAACATGATGTGGAGTTCCGCGACGAGCTCGGCGAGCGCGTCGCCGTCCTCAGGCTCGATGTTGTAGCGCGCGCTCGCAAGCGCGGTGAGCCGATACAGCGCGCCGCTATCGAGTAAATGGAAGCCTAGCGTGGCGGCGACCAGCGCGGCGACGGTACCTTTGCCCGAGGCCGTCGGGCCGTCGATGGTGATAACCGGAGTCTGGTGAAACGGACGAGTGGGTTTCATCGGAGACGTCCGGATCGGCGAGCGGCTGCGCGTAGGGTCGGGGCTTTCATAGCTGTATTCATATTAGTCATGGTCGTCAGGCCTTCGCGAGCTTGGCGAACTGCTCGAAGTAATCCGGGAAGGTCTTGCCGACGCATTTCGGGTCGTTGATACGCACCGGCACGCCACCCAGGCTCACCAGCGAAAAACACATGGCCATGCGGTGGTCGTCATAAGTGTCGATAGCGGCATTCGGCGTCAACGCGGCCGGCGGCGTGACAACCAGGTAATCCGCGCCCTCCTCGATCGTCGCGCCGACCTTGCGCAGCTCGGTCGCCATCGCGGCAATCCGGTCCGTTTCCTTCACGCGCCAGCTCGCAATGTTGCGCAGCGTAGTCGTGCCGGTGGCGAACAGCGCGGCGACAGCAATGGTCATGGCGGCATCGGGGATCAGGTTGAAATCCATGTCGATGGCCATCAGCTTGCCGTCGTCGGATTCCACGCCGCGCACTTCGATCCAGTCGTCGCCCAGCATGACATTCGCGCCCATGCGAATCAGCGCATCGGCGAAATTCACGTCGCCCTGAATGCTCGCGCGGCCCACGCCTTCCACTCGCAGCGGACCGCCGCCCAGCGCACCGGCCGCGAGGAAATAAGACGCAGACGACGCGTCGCCTTCCACCGCGATCGTTCCCGGCGACGCGTAGCGCGCGCCGGCGGGCAGCGTAAAACTCTTCCAGCCGTCGCGTTCGACGGTCAGGCCGAAACGCTCCATCAGCTTGATCGTGATGTCGATATACGGCTTCGAAATCAGTTCGCCGTCCACTTCCACGACAATCGGGCCGCGCGTGTTCTGCGCGAGCGGCAAGCTCATCAGCAACGCGGTCAGGAACTGGCTGGAGACGTCGCCACGCACGCGGATCGGCTGGTCGACGGCAATGTCAGCCGGGTGAATCCGCAGCGGCGGGAAACCGTCGTTCGCTTCGTAATCGATTTTCGCGCCAATCTGGCGCAAGCCATCGACGAGATCGCCGATTGGCCGTTCGTGCATGCGCGGCACGCCATGCACGCGATATTCACCGCCGTTCAGCGCAAGCGCAGCCGTGAGGGGACGCACCGCGGTGCCCGCATTGCCGAGAAAAAGCTCCGCCGATTTCACCGGAAAGCGGCCGCCGGTGCCTTTCACGACACAGCGCTCGCCATCGTTCTTCACCTCGACGCCCAATGTGTTGAGCGCAGCAAGCATCACGCGGGTGTCGTCGGAATCGAGCAGGTTCGTGATCACCGTTTCGCCCTCAGCCAACGCGGCGAGCAGCAGGACGCGGTTAGAAATGCTCTTCGATCCGGGCAGCCGGACCGTGCCGGACGCACGCGAAAAAGGTCCGAGATCGAGGTGTTCCATGATTAAGTCCAGTTAGTCAGGTCCAGCTAGCTATTGTGCGGATTATTGCGTGGATCATTGTGCGGATTCGTCGGCGGCTTTGATCGCGCCGCCATGTTGCCAAACGGTCCGCGCCGTGCGCGAGCGCTCGAAGGCAGCTTCGAGTGCGGCGCCGTCGGAGGACTCGATAGCCTCGCGAAAACGCGCCAGCACGTTGGTATAAGCATCGATTTCGGTCAGCAACGCCGCCCGGTTCGCGATGCATATGTCGCGCCACATTTCCGGACTCGACGCCGCGATCCGCGTGAAATCGCGGAACCCACCGGCAGCGAACGAAAACTTGAGCGCTGCATCCGGCGCTTGCAGAATCATCTCGACCAGCGCGAACGACAACACATGCGGCAAATGGCTGACCGACGCGAGCACGCTGTCATGCTGCTCAGAAGTCATTCGATGCACGCGGGCGCCGGTCGCGAGCCACATCTCGGCGACACGCTCCACACTCTCCGGCGGGTTTTCCGGCAACGGGCACAGCACGACATTGCGATCGACGTAGAGATCGGGGATGGCGGCATCGGGACCACTTGATTCCCGGCCGGCGATCGGATGGCCCGGCACGAATTGCGCAACGCGGTCGCCCAGCGCTGCACGCGCCGCCGCGACAACGTCATTTTTTGTGCTGCCGGCATCAGTCACGATGGTACGTGAGTCCAGGAACGGCGCAATCCGCCGCAGCAGCGGCTCGGTTTGCGCAACCGGCGCGGCGACCAGCACGACGTCGGCGTCACGCAGCGCGAGTTCGAGCGCGCGGTCGTCGTCTAGAAATACGGCCGAATCGATCACGCCAAGTTCCAGCGCGCGCTCGACGGACTTGATCGAGCGCCCGACGCCCACGAATTCGCCCGCCGCACCGGCGCCAGCACGTTCGCGTAAAGCGCGTGCGAGTGATCCGCCGATCAGGCCGACACCAAAAATGACGATTTTATTGAATGAGAACGCGGCCACGAGACATCGATGAAAACGCGCCTTTCGGCGCGAGGGGTGAACAATCAGAACGACCCGTGCATTTTTTGAAAAGCACGGGCGAAACAATCAAGCAGTTGCCGCCAACGACTTTTCGAGCGCCGCGATAAACGCGTCGTTCTCTTCCGGCAAGCCGATCGTGATACGCAGCCACGGCAACAAACCGTAGTTGGCGACCGGGCGCACGATGACTCCTTGCTTGAGCAGCGCGAGATTCACGCGCTGCCCGGCGGCGTCGTCATTACCTACGCGCACCATCACGAAGTTGCCGTCGGACGGGACGTATTCCAGGCCGAGTTTGTCGAAGGCTTCCGTCAGCCGGCGATAACCCGCCGCGTTGATCTCAGCGCTCTTCGCGAGAAACGCGGTGTCCTTCAACGCAGCGATCGCGGCAGCTTGCGCCATCGAATTCACGTTGAACGGCTGGCGCAGGCGATTCAGCAGATCGGTCTGCTCCGGTTGCGCAATGGCGAAACCCACGCGCAGCCCAGCCAGCCCGAACGCTTTCGAAAACGTCCGCGACACGAGCAGGTTCGGATAACGACGCACCCATTCGATGGAATCGTAGCGCTTGTCTTTCGACAGGTATTCCGTGTACGCCTCGTCCAGCACGACCGCCACGTGACGCGGCACGCGTGCGATGAACGCTTCGAGCGTCCGGCCATCGATAAACGTGCCGGTCGGGTTATTCGGATTCGCGACGAACACGAGACGCGTGTCGTCGGCAATGGCAGCGAGCATCGCCTCAAGGTCGTGACCGTACTTCACGGCCGGCACGACGATCGCCCGTGCGCCCAGACCTTGCGTGGCCAGTGCATAGACCGCGAATGAGTACTGCGCGTAGACAATCGACTGCCCCTTCTCGACGAACGCATGCGCGGCGATTTCGAGGATGTCGTTGCTGCCGTTGCCTAGCGTGATCCATTCCGGCGGCACGCCGTAGCGTTCGCTCAACGCGGCCTTTAGATCGAAACCGTTCGCGTCCGGATAGCGACCGAGTTCCGCGATTGCCTGCGCCATCGCGAGCTTCGCCGACTCAGGCATGCCGAGCGGATTTTCATTCGATGCGAGCTTCACGATATCCGCTTCGTTCAGTCCGAATTCACGCGCCACTTCCGAGATCGGCTTGCCGGCAATATAAGGCGCGAGCGCGCGCACGTAGGAAGGGCCGAATTGCGATGTCATGTTTTCTCCAGCGGTTTTTAAAGGGCTCAACTCAACGAGCGCGCGGGTACGAGCCGAGGATCTTCAGGAACTCGGCTTTTTCGCCCAGCTCCTTGAGCGCGGCGGCGACCGCTGCGTCCTCGCGATGTCCTTCCACGTCGATATAAAAGTAGTATTCCCACGTGCCGACGCGCGCCGGACGCGACTCGAAACGGGTCATCGATACCCCGTGACGTGCCAGCGGTTCCAGCAATTTCAGCAACGCGCCGGGCTCGTTCGCCACCGACACGATCAGCGACGTCTGGTCATACCCGCTTACGCCGGTACGTTCCTTGCCAATCATCACGAAGCGCGTGCGGTTGTGCGGATCGTCCTGGATCATCGCGCTGACCACGCCGAGTCCGTAATGCGTGGCCGCCCGATCACCGGCGATAGCCGCGATGGTCGGGTCACCCACCGCCAGCCGCGCCGCTTCAGCGTTGCTAGATACCGCCTGGCGCGCGAGTGTGGGCGCATTCGCCGTCAGCCAGTGCTGGCATTGCGCGAGCGCTTGCGGATGCGCGAAAACGCGCGTCACGCCATTGAGCGTGCCGGACGCCGTCAACAGATTGTGGTGAATCGGCAAAGCCAGTTCGCCACCGATCACCAGTGAGGTTTGCAGGAACAGATCGAGCGACCGCGAGACCGCGCCTTCCGCGGAGTTCTCAACCGGCACCACGCCAAATTCGGCCGCGCCGGCTTCAACCGAGCGAAACACTTCGTCGATGGAAGGACACGGCACGCCTTCGATGGAGTGTCCGAAATACTCGACCATCGCCTGCTCGCTGTAGGTCCCGACCGGACCGAGATAAGCCGCACGCAGCGTCTTTTCGAGCGCGCGGCTCGCGGCCATGATCTCGCGCCAGATCGAGCTGATGTGATCGTCGGCGAGCGGCCCTTCGCTCATTTCCTGGAGCCGCGCGATCACCTGCATCTCGCGCTCGGGACGGAACACCGGCGCGTTGAAATGCTTCTTCACCTCGCCCACTTCGAGCGCCACGGCGGCGCGCTGGTTCAGGAGCGCGATGAGTTGCGCGTCGAGCGCATCGATGCGTTCGCGCAGCGGTATGAGTCGTGAATTAAGGTCGTCGTCCATGCGTTGTATGAGATGAGTCGATCCGGCCTGGAAGCCCAAGCATCGGATGGGAGGCCGGGCCCGATTTCAGGCGCCGGCCTGCTCGAATTCCTTCATATACTCGACGAGCGTCTTCACCGCTTCGAGCGGCACCGCGTTATAGATGGACGCGCGCATGCCGCCGACCGACTTGTGGCCTTTCAGCTGCAGCAGACCGCGCGCTTTCGCGCCGGCCAGGAATGCTTCGTTACGGGATTCGTCGGCGAGAAAAAACGGTACGTTCATCCTCGAGCGCGACTGACGCTCGACTTTGTTCAGATAGAAACTGCTGGCGTCGATGGTGTCGTACAGCAGCGTCGACTTTTCGATGCTGCGTGCTTCCATGGCCTCCAGGCCACCCTGCTTTTTCAGCCACTTGAACACCAGGCCGGCAATGTAGATTGCGTACGTAGGCGGCGTGTTGTACATGGAATTATTCGCGGCGACCGTCTTCCACTCGAACGCCGACGGGCAGATCGCCAACGCGCGGTCGAGCAGATCCTCGCGCACGATCACGACCGTCACGCCCGCCATGCCGATGTTCTTCTGCGCCCCGCCGAACAGCACGCCGTATTTCGCGATGTCCATCGGGCGGGAAAGGATGTGCGACGACGCGTCGGCGACCAGCGGCACCAAACCGAGATCGGGAATTTCAAAGGTCTCGACGCCGTCGATCGTTTCGTTCGTGCAGATATGGACGTAGGCCGGATCGTCGGAGAGATGCCATTCGTCGATCTTGGGCACGTGCGTGAAACCCTGCTCCGTCTTGCCGTTGGCAGCAATGTGCGGCGTGCCGTACTTCTGCGCTTCCTTGAAGGACTTCTGCGACCACGAACCGGTCACAACGAAGTCCGCGGTTTTACGCGCGCCCAGCATGTTCAGCGGAACGATCGCGTTCTCGCCTATGCCGCCGCCCTGCAGGAACAAAATCCGGTGCGACGCGGGCACTTTCAGCAGATCGCGGAGATCGGTCAGCGCGGCTTCATGGATCGACATGAACTCAGCGCCGCGATGGCTCATTTCCATCACGCTCATGCCGCTGCCGTGCCAATCGAGCATTTCGTCGGCGGCTTGACGGAGTACTTCTTCGGGCATTGCTGCAGGACCAGCGGAGAAATTGAACACGCGCATCTGATAAACACCCCGAAAAACCGGACGCAATAAAGAGAACGCCAGCGAGGGAAAACGCCAGCGAGAACCAGCTGAATAACGTCTAAACCACGCCACGAAAAACAAATGGCTGTTTGCGTCTGAACGCAAACAGCCATTATCGCACCGTCCCGAAAACCCGCCAAACTACAGCCGCGTGAGCGGCGGCGGGCTTTGGCAGCCTTAGCTTACTTCGGCTTGACAGCAGCCACTTCCTTGTCCGCTTGCGTGCGGGTGGCCTTGATCGATTGCGGCATGTACTTCTGCATCAGACCGTTCACCACGTCACGACCCACCTGGTCCTGAACCTGGATGAACTTGCGACCCGTCGGGCTCTTGTAGAACGACGTCAGGTCTTTGATTTCAGCGGTCGTGTAGTACTTCGCGTATGCGTCGTACTGAGCCTGCATGGCATCTTGACGGAACGAGTCGGTCGCGAAGACCTGACCTGCCGAATCCACCAGCTTCGGTACCGTGTCCTTCTGGAGCTGAGGAACGGCAGCTTGCTTCTGCTTGTCGTTCATCGTCTTGTTTTCGCTCAAAGCGTCAGACAAGATGGCCGGGACCAGTTGCTTCGACTGCATTTGTGCGCTGTTACCAATGGCGCCGACGAGCTTTTGCGCGTCGATTGCGTCCAGCAGGTCCTTGATCGCAGCTTGCTTCGCCGGATCCGGTGCCGCTGTGGCTGCGTCTGCAGCCGGCGTCGTCGCTTGGCTCTGGAGCGATTGAGCCGATGCGAAAGCCGGTACCAAAGCAGCCAGCAACATCCATTGTTTAAACTGTTTTTGCATCATTACTCCCTTAAAAAATTTTCGCTTTCATCGCGGCGCGACTCGGCATTTGCTCAAGTCGCGCAGCTTATCCATTCAAGCTTTCAGAAACAGAACAGGCGCTCGCCGCGGACACTGGGTCAGGACGTGCTGTCCTCATCGCCTTCCGACGTGTCGTCCGGCGTGTCGCCTGCGTCATCAGCTGCATCGGTCGAATCATCAGCCGCAGCGCTGGCCGATGGTTCGCCGGCGTCGGCTGCATCACCTTCCAGATCGGCGTCGAGTTCGACTGCTACTTCCGCCTCGGCTATATGCTGCAAGCCGGACAGCTTCGTGCCGTCGTCAAGACTGATGAGTGTAACACCTTGGGTTGCACGGCCCATTTCACGGATCTCCGACACCCGCGTGCGAATCAGCACGCCGGTGTTGGTGATCAGCATGATCTCGCTTTCCGGTTCGACGAGCGTTGCGGCAACCACCTTGCCGTTACGTTCCGACGTCTGGATAGCGATCATGCCCTTCGTGCCACGGCCGTGACGCGTGTATTCCTCGATCGGCGTACGCTTGCCGAAACCGTTCTCGGTCGCGGTCAGCACCGACTGGTTTTCACCACCGGCGACAAGCAACGCGATGACCTGCTGCCCTTCTTCCAGTTGCATGCCACGCACGCCACGGGCTTCGCGGCCCATTGCACGCACGTCGTTTTCGTCGAAACGCACCGCCTTGCCCGAATCCGAGAACAGCATCACGTCATGCTGGCCGTCGGTAATCGCCGCGCCGATCAGGAAATCGCCGTCGTCCAGGCCAACCGCAATGATGCCCTTGCGCAGCGGCCGGCTGAAGGCTTCCAGCGGCGTCTTCTTGACCGTACCCAGCGAGGTCGCCATGAAGACGTATTTATCGGCGGAAAATTCCTTGATCGGCAGCACGACGTTGATCTTCTCGCCGTCCTGCAGCGGGAACATGTTAACAATCGGCCGGCCGCGTGAATTCCGCGAACCCTGCGGTACTTCGTAAACCTTGATCCAGTAAACACGGCCACGGTTCGAGAAACACAGCATGTGGTCGTGCGTATTAGCGATGAAGAGCGTGTCGATCCAGTCGTCTTCCTTCATCTGCGTGGCCTGCTTGCCGCGGCCGCCACGCTTTTGCGCGCGATACTCGGACAGCGGCTGCGACTTCACGTAACCGGTATGCGACATGGTCACGACCATTTCCTGCGGCGTGATCAGGTCTTCGGTGTTCAGTTCGGTCGCATTCAGTTCGATGCGCGAACGGCGGTCGTCGCCGAATTCGGCACGAATGGACGCCAGTTCTTCGACGATGATCGCGCGAATCCGCTCCGGCCGCGCCAGGATGTCGAGCAGGTCGGCGATCTGCGCCATCACTTCCTTGTACTCGCCAACAATCTTGTCCTGCTCGAGCCCGGTCAGGCGTTGCAGACGCATTTGCAGAATTTCCTGCGCCTGGACGTCGGACAGCTTGTACAAACCGTCGGCCTGCATGCCGTATGCCGGATTCAACCCTTCCGGCCGGTACGCCTGACGCCCGCCCGATTCCTCGGTTTCAGCGCGCGACAGCATTTCTCGCACGATCTCCGAGTCCCAGCCGTTGTTCATCAAGTCCTGCTTCGCGATCGGCGGAGTCGGTGCGGCCTTGATGATGCGGATGAATTCGTCGATATTCGCCAGCGCCACCGCCAGGCCTTCCAGCACGTGGCCACGATCCCGCGCCTTGCGCAGCTCGTATACAGTGCGCCGCGT
>Ga0302234_10002731_pt1 | contig 11035 bp, 10 predicted proteins | sample II_Palsa_N3_2_FD_193576 | JGI IMG/M metagenome (GOLD analysis project Ga0302234, IMG submission 193576) | Peat permafrost microbial communities from Stordalen Mire near Abisko, Sweden - II_Palsa_N3_2 | ecosystem: Environmental > Terrestrial > Soil > Palsa > Peat permafrost | place: Sweden... | reverse complement strand
GCAGCAGGCAAACGGCAGGATTGTTTCGATATGGGGCGAATCGGCGGCAAGCGCAATGATCGCGGAATGCGAAACGCCAGGAAGCTTTGGGCGACCGGGCGTTACTGCGTACGTTGAAGCCGGCTGCAAACCGGCCGCCTAACTCACCGCCTGCGACGCTGTAGACCACGTCGAAATCTCCGGCGGCTTCGACAGCATTTCACCTAGCCTTGCCATATCGCCACGCTCCGTCCGCCACGCGATATATGTCTTGAACGCGGCTTCGCTTTCCCACTCTTCGACAAACAGAATCGCGTTAACACTCTCTGCATTGCGGAACGCGCGAACCGACCGTGCGCCCGGCGAAGACGATGTTTCGCGCATCAACGCAGGCAGTCCACTAGCAAAATCTGCAGCAAAATCGTCCTTCACGTTCATCAGCAAAGTGACGGTTATTGCGTCACGGCCGACGCTCGCGATGCCATCGACAAATTCGCGAATGATCGCGGCCACTTCCACCGGCGATTCCAGCGGGGACAAGTGACCGGTACCGGGTAGCACACGCATGACTGCATGGGGAACACGCGTGAGCAATTCCGCTTCGAGGATCGCGGTGCCATCAATGCGATCGAGCTCGCCGGCAATCACCATGGTGGGTATATCGATCGCAGCGACATCGGGCGCAATGTCTTCCAGGCTCGTCGATTGAGGCCATGCGAGCTTCGCCTGAGGCGCGCCACGCAGGCTGTCTTCAATCACCTGTTCACGGTGCTTCGGACTCAACGGTTTAGCGGTCAGCATCTGGTCTATCGCCATGCCGACCGACTCCCGCGTGAGGTAAGCGCCTTGCATTGCGGCACGCACTTCAGCCGGCAGCGCCAGCGGCACAGGCGGAGAGGGTGCAACCAGTACAAGCCCTACAAGTCCTCGTGGGCGACGCGACGCGAGCAACTGCGCAATCTTGCCGCCCATCGAATGACCGACCAGGACGAACCGGTCCAACTTCAGTGCGGCAATCATGTGCTGCGCGTCGTCGGCGAAGTCAGCGAGCGCGTAGCCAGCGGACGGCGCGTCCGAGTCGCCCCAGCCCCGCAGATCGGGCGCAATGGTCCTGTATTCCACCGGAAGCGCGGCAATCACGTCATCCCACGTACGCGACGAGCCTCCCCAGTAATGTAGAAAAACGACCGGCAGCGTGCCGTTGCCCTGATCCTTGACGTGAATCTGTATACCGTTCGACGTTACTTTCATCGCGCTTCTCCTTGATATCGGCGGCTTGACCGTGGTCGGCCAAGCTCACAAGGCGATGTTAGATTAGCGAATATAAGGCGATAATCCCCCTTCTCCTATCAGCACCCAATCATCCGGCTATCGAATAATATGGATCGATTCGCAAGCATTGCCGTGTTTGTCGCGGCCATTGACGAGGGCAGTCTCGTGGCCGCGGGCAAGCGCTTTGGTTTGTCCGCTTCCATGGCGGGCAAATACGTGAGCGCGCTGGAAGCCGAGTTGAATGTGCGCCTGCTTCATCGCAGCACCCGCAGCTTGAGCCTGACGGACGCGGGGCGCACCTACTACGTCCGGTGCCAACGCATTCTCGAAGATTTCGACGATGCCAACCGGGAAGCCAGCGACACGCACAGCACGGTGCGCGGCACCTTGCGGGTTGCCGCACCGGTCACGTTCGGGACCTTGCATATGGGCGAGGTCGTCGCGCGCTATCTTGACGATCATCCTCATGTCAGCATTGAGGTTTCGCTCGATGATCGTTATGTCGACCTGCAAAGCGCGGGTATCGACGTCGCTATCCGCATTGGCAAGCTGCCCGACTCTGATCTCGTCGCCCGGCGTCTCGCACCCTGCCGCATGGCAATCTGCGCGTCACCTGCGTACCTGAGCCGCGAAGGTACGCCTAGGAATCCTGAAGACTTGCGACGCGCACCTCGTCTGGCGTTCAACGAAGCGGTATCGGTTCCGGAGTGGACGCTGACGGATAAACAGAATCGCGATCATGTGATCGATGGACCGCTTCGGATGCAGGCCAACAACATGCAGATGCTGCTCTCGGCGGTGCTCGCGGGCGTCGGCATTGCGTATGGCCCCACCTTCGTTTTTGGGCAGGATATCAAGGCCGGAAAGCTGATCAAGCTGCTGCCCGACTATAGAACCGCCGAGCTGACCATCAACGCGGTTTATCCGACCGCCCGCTATGTGCCGTCGAAGGTTCGTCAGTTCATCGATTACCTCGCCGATGCTTATCGCGACGAACCACCGTGGGACCGATGAGCGATATGACTGTTCGTGTAACGCCACCGCTGACGCTCACATAATGGCGGCCGTGCGCGGTAGCTGCCTGATGATCGATGTAAAGTTCGAGCGCAGAGGTCGCTTCAAAAGTATGCGAAGCTACGGCTGACATTAATGGCATTGGCATCATCCGCAGGGTCGCCCTGACCAACAAGTCGTCACGCTTATCCGATGTCAGGAATGGCGGTAGCCGTCCGGCAACCATCCCTTCGCGGGATAAAGAACAACAACGCTCGAGCAGCCACTCACGCTCTTGCGATTTTTTTGCAGTTGCGTGAACGCGTATCTGCTCTTGAGAGAATTTATGGACAATCCAACCCGCTCGGAACGCTCCCGTGCAGCGGCCATTCAGGCGGCGCTCACCATCATTTCCCGCGATGGCCCGGGCCAGCTTACGTTCGACGCCATCTCGCGCGAAAGCGGCATCAGCAAGGGCGGCCTGATGCATCAGTTCCAGACAAAAGGAAATGTGCTGAAAGCGTTGCTCGAGCACCGTACAGAGTATTTCGAGAGCTTCTCCCGAGACTACCTGGCGAAGATCGGTCCCGACCAACCCAGCGCTACACTGTTGGCGCAGATCGCGACGACCCGCGAATCCATGATCCAGCAGGACTCGGTCGGTTATGCGATTCTGGCGGCCCTGGTGGAAGATCCCGCGCTGATGACCTCCGTTCGGGAAATGGATGCAAAAAGGGTCAAACGTATCAAGGCCGAGGCCGCCGACCCGGAGCTGGCCTTGCTGCGTTGGGAAGCAGCGAGAGGCCTCGCATTAAGCGCCCTGCTCGGGCTGTGTCCGCTTTCCGACAAGGAGCGCGGCCGTTTGTTCGATCGCCTGCTGGACGAGCGTCAGTGGGCATCTTCTGTTGAAGCCCCCAAAAAACCGCGCTCGGTGCGCGCGTCACGCAGCGCCAGTCCTGGCGATCAAAGTGCCTGATTGGCGTTTATCCGCCGGGTGACAGGCCCGGCGGAGATTGCCCGGTGCCGGAAAACATTCCCTACAAACGGTCAGTCTCCAACACGCCAGCTCCAGCCTTACGCGCAACTAGATAAGCCCGGTGACCAGGCAGAAGCTGCGCGGTCACCATCCCAACGTATCCACTAACGCGCGACGCAGCACGACTGCCCCATTTGCGCGCGTCCGCAGCAAAAACACCAAACAGGTGAGCCTCTAGACATCCAGTGGTTTACTTTACAAACAAACCGCCTGGTCGGTTTACATAAATTAATTCCGATGTTAGGCTAGCGCCACACATGAGCTGTCATGTCTGAATCTTGTCCTTGAAACGACAGATGCAGCAACCGAACCGGAGATCTAAATGGTCAAGTCGATCAATTCGCGGCACTTGTTACTCGCTGTTATTTGCGCAACTTTAGTAGGTTGTGCGAGCGTGCAGCCCGTCGCGTATTCGGGGATTGAGTCGTCATCCTATCTAAAGCCTGATCCTCAGGACAAGACTGGCCGGGTGCCGTATCGCTACTCAACCCAAGTGAATTGGCAGCAGTACCGGAGATTCATCATCGATCCGGTTGTCGTTTATCGAGGTGCTGACAATCAGTTTGGCGACATGAAGGATGCAGACAAAGCGTCCCTCGCCAGCTATATGCAAGCGAAGTTCCAGGAAAAACTGCGAACTCGCTTCGAGTTGGCGAATGCTCCAGGTCCGGACACGCTGCGTGTCAAGCTAACGTTGACAGGCGCGGCGACAACCACTCCGGTTATTAGCACTCTCTCGCGATTCGACATTGCAGGCGGCATTTACAACGGGGTGCAAACCGCTCGCGGCAAGGAAGGCGCACTCACAGGTTCCGTGATCTACGCGGTCGAAATCTATGACGCCTCGACCCATCGCCTCCTCAGTGCTTACGTGACAAAACAGTATCCAAACCCGTACAACATCGGCGCGAGCGTCGGGTCGCTAAACGCGTCGAAGACCGGGATCGAGAAAGGAGCGGACGCCTTGGTTGCGCAACTTAAATGAACCCGGATAGAGGACAACCGGGCAGCGTTTAAGCGACAACTGATCCCGCGCCGCCCACACGCGCGGCAACTTCTCGAAGGCGGCCAACCGAGTCGCTTCTCGTTGAGTAGCCGACGTCGGAAGCGCCCACATGAACACAGCCGTGCTAGTCGGATAAAAGGTATGCGCTGCCGAATCGAGCGCCCGCCAGCGTATGCCGAAGATGAATGAAACCAAGTTAATTGCGTGTCACGAATGTGATCTGCTCCAGTGGGAAACGGCGCTATCCGAGGGCGGTACCGCACGTTGCCAACGATGCGACGCCGTCCTCTATCGCAGCCTGCCAGCCACATCCGATCGCGCACTGGCGCTCACCGTGGCTGCAGCCATCCTGTTCGCGGTCGCTAATTGTTTTCCGGTCATCGGGCTCTGGGTCAACGGAACCCTTGTCGAAACCACGCTGTTTCGAGCGGCTTCATCGATGTACGCGAACGGCATGTGGCCCATAGCGGGCCTTGTCTTTGTGACAACCATCCTGATGCCGTCAATGAATATAGCGGCGGTGATTTACCTGCTCCTGCCGCTGCAACTAGGCGGTTTCCCGCAAAGGCCCGAGATTGTTCTTCGCGTGCTGAGGCACGTCGCGCCTTGGGGAATGATCGAAGTGCTCATGCTCGGTCTGCTGGTCGCACTCGTCAAACTCCAGCACATCGCATCCGTCGTTCCGGGCATTGCGATCTGGGCATTCGGAGCGGTGATGGTGCTGCTTGCGGCAGCGGCCGTGACGTTTAGCCCACGTGCTATATGGGCGCGGATCGGCAGTGTGCAGAACAACTGCGATGTGTCACCCGGGGTCAACGCGGGCTCGTTCACGGCGGCTACCGCCGCGCGTGCCGGTCTATTCATCTGCCACGACTGCGACTTGCTCTCGAAGCCGCTCGCCCACGTGCACGGCGCAGGGTGCCCGCGCTGTGGCACAACACTGCATCTGCGCAAGCCGGACAGTCTCAAACGCACCTGGGCATTTATCTTCGCCGCCATGATCCTTTATATCCCCGCCGTTCTTTTACCGGTCATGGTCACCAGTACCTTATTCGGCGCGCAATCCGACACGATCCTGAGTGGCGTTGTCTACCTCTGGACCACAGGATCGTGGTTGCTTGCCGCTATCGTTTTCATTGCGAGTGTCGTGGTGCCCATGCTCAAGATCCTGGCATTAATCTATCTCGCATGGAGCACGCAGTTGTGCTCGCCGCTGATGCCGCGTCAACGAACCCGCGTCTACCGGATGGTCGAGTTTGTCGGCCGCTGGTCGATGCTTGATATCTACGTCATTACCATCCTGGTGGCCCTTGTGCAATTCGGTAAGGTTGCAACTATTGAAGCGGGTCCCGGCGCAATCGCGTTTGGCGCCGTGATCGTGCTGACCATGTTCGCTGCCTTGTCATTCGACCCGCGGCTTATATGGGACGCAGTGGAGCTGGAAAGTGAATAAGGTGCCGGGAGAGGAGAAACGCGAGGAGTTGCCCAGCTTTCCCACAGCAGTTGCCGCAAGACGGTCGAAGTGGCGCATGCAGCTTGTGTGGCTGGTGCCGCTCGTTGCCGTCCTGATAGCCGGCTGGCTCGCGGTGCAGTCCATCATGCAAAAAGGCCCGACCATCACGATCAGCTTTTCCACCGGTGAAGGAATCGAGGCGGGCAAGACAAAGATCAAGTTCAAGAATGTCGATATCGGCACGATCAAAAGCGTGACGCTCTCGGACGATCACACGACAGTGCTGGCTAGTGCGGAGATGTCCCGCAACGCGTCCAGCATGCTGGTTGACGATACCCGCTTCTGGGTCGTCAGGCCGCGCATCTCGGGGGGCACCGTGTCGGGCATAGGGACGTTGTTGTCCGGTTCGCACATTGGCATGGACGTTGGCGCCGCAAAAAAAGCGCGAAGCGATTTTGTTGGACTTGAGTCGCCACCGGTCCTCGCATCCGGTGCGCCGGGGCGAGAGTTCGTGCTTAAAAGCGAGAACCTGGGATCGCTCGACATAGGTTCACCGGTCTTCTTCAGGCGGCTTCAGGTCGGGCAGATTGTCTCGTACGCGCTTGATCCCGAAGGCAGGGGAATGACCTTGCACGTGTTCGTCAATGCGCCTTACGACAAGTACGTGACGAACGATACGCGCTTCTGGCACGCAAGCGGCGTTGATGTGTCGTTGGACACGACCGGCGTAAAGATCAACACCGAGTCGTTGGTATCGATCCTGATAGGCGGCCTCGCCTTCGAGGACCCGCCCGACGCGACTAACAAAATTGAAGCGGACGCACGGCACCCGTATCGGCTGTTCTCCGATCGGGCCGAGGCCATGAAACGGCATGACGCAATCGTCGATAAATACGTGCTGAACTTTAAAGAGTCCGTGCGCGGGTTGACCGTCGGTGCACCCATCGACTTTCGCGGGATCGTTATTGGCGAGGTATCGGCGATCAAGACGCACTTCGATATGGCGAAAAAGGAATTCACCATCCCGGTTGAGGTAAGCATCTTTCCCGAGCGGCTGATCGAGAGCGAGGACTCGGAAAACACCAGCGCGCGAATTCCGGCGGAACGCAAAGAATTTGCGGACTACCTGGTATCGAAAGGGATGAGGGCGCAATTAAGGACCGCGAGCCTGCTTACCGGGCAACTGTATGTAGCTATCGATTTCTTTCCCGCCGCCCCCAAGGCGACGATGGACTGGAGCAAAAAAACACCGCAGTTGCCAACGGTGCCGGGCAACCTGCAGGGCTTGCAGGACTCCATCACGAGTCTCGTCGCCAAGCTCAACAAGATTCCGTTTGAGGGGATCAGCAACGACCTGCGCAAGACGCTCGGTGACGCGGACGTGCTGATGAATACGATCAACACCGATCTGGCGCCTGAAGCGAAAGCAACGCTGGGCGCAGCGCGTGAAGCGCTTACGTCGGCGAATCGCGCGCTGCAAAGCGACTCGCCGCTGCAGCAAAGCACCGCCGACACCCTGCGCGAGTTGTCGCGGACCGCGGTCTCGTTCCGCTCGCTCGCGGAGTATCTCGAACGCCATCCGGAAGCGCTGATCCGTGGCAAGACCGAGGACAAGTAATGCGATATCTCCTGATGTCCTTGAGCACCATCGCGCTGTGCTTTTTGGCGGGATGTGCGACGTCACCGGCGTCGAAGTTTTATACGTTGAGCGCTGTTCAAGTCGTCGAACAGTCGTCAAACGCTGCGCCGGTTGCGATCGCGATCGATCCAGTTACGGTCCCTGAACTGGTCGATCGATCGCAAATAGTCACCAAGCTGGATACGAACCGCGTGTCTATCGATGAGTTCGCTCGTTGGGCCGAGCCGTTGAAGAGTCAGATTCCCCGGGTATTGGCCGCGGATCTTGCGCAGTTCATACCGGGAGCGATCGTGTCCACCTACCCGCAACGTGTGGACGATAACGCGTACCGCGTCTCGGTTGACGTGCAAAGCTTCGATGCATCGACGAACGGCGCGGTCACCGTGGCGGTGATCTGGTCGGTACGCGCACCCAACCGAAGGGAGAGAGTGAGCGGACGCTCCGTTGTACACGAGACCGCAGATGGACCCGGCTACGACGCGCTAGTGAAGGCGCACAGCCGGGCTCTTGCATCGGTGGCGAGCGATATTGCTGTCGCCACGCATTCCGCTATGCGGCAGTGAATGACAGGCGGGAAGTTTTAAACGGACGGCACGATAACCGCTGAATTCAACATCGGCTCACGCTCCTATCCTTGCCCTACCAATCACGCCAGCGCAGTCACCGTAATCTCAACCAGCAAATCCGGCGCGGCCAGCTTCGACTCGACCGTCGCACGTGTCGGCGCGCAACCCGGTGCGACCCACGCGTCCCACACTTCGTTCATGCCCGCGAAGTCGCGGCCGATATCCGCCAGCCAGACCTGCGCCGACACCAGCCGCGTTTTATCGATACCCGCCTGCGCGAGATAACCGTCGATCTTCGCAAGAACCTGCTGAGTCTGGCCTTTCACATCGAGCGTACGGTCATTCGACGTTTGTCCGCCGACGAACACCAGCCCTGCCGCCTTCACAACACGGCTCATCCGTTGATTGGTTTCGATCCTGACGATATCGTTCATAAGTATTCCTTGTTTATTTAAAGTAACCATCAATCAGCATGGCATAACCCTACGTCATCTCTATGCCACCGCAACATCTTTGAACCGGTCGATGGCAAACGCATCCAATGGCAACGACGCTACACCGTCCAGTACCAACTCGGATACCAGCTTCCCACATCCCGGCCCAAGCTGAAACCCGCTCCCGCAATACCCGAACGAATAGGTCAAGTTGGAAGCACGCCGGCTGGGCGAGATCACAGGCAATGAGTCGTCGGTGAAGGCTTCCACGCCGGCCCATGCGCGATTGATGCCAAGATTGCGCAAGTGCGGAAACAGATCGACAACCGTATTCGCACTCTTTACCAACCGCGCGAAATCGACTTCACCGTGACGTCCAGCCAAGTCCGCGATCCCGATCAGCTTGCCGCCAATCACCACCGTGCCGTTATCGAATTGCTTGAACGACAGAGGCCGTCCCGTTGCACCCAGCGTCGCGCGGCAGAACGGTGCGACCCGATGCGTAACCATCAGCATCAGCCCTTCGGGATGGACCGGCACTGGCTCGCCCACTTGTTGCGAGAGCTCGCCCGCCCACGCCCCGGCCGTAACCACCAGCTTCGCAGCCGAAAACACGCCCGAAGGCGTATGCGCGAACCAGCGCTCACCCTTCTGTTCAATGCGTGTCACCGGCGTGCCTTCATGGAACACGACGCCATGATGCTCCGCTGCCAGCCGGAATGCAGTCGTTGTCTGGAACGGCAACGCGTAACCATCGCGTTCAACCCAGATGCCGCCGGTCACATGCGGCGTGATCGCCGGCTCCAGCTCAAGCAAGGTCTCACGGTCGATGATTTTCTCATGCGTGAAACCATGCGCCTCGAGCAGCGCCACGCGTTCGCGGCATTCATCGAGTTCGGCTTCCGTCTCCGCGATCTTCAACTGGCCCGATGCCACAAAGCCGCAGTCGTCACCAATCGTATCGACGATGTTATGCCAGATCTCCCGCGACATCAGCGCCAGAGGAATCTCGGGCAGTGGCCGGCCGAGCGTGCGCACGCCGCCTGCATTGACGCCCGATGCATGGCGGCCGACATAGTCGGCTTCCAGCACCGTCACGTTCACCCCGCGACGGGCGATATGGAATGCGCTGCTCGATCCATGCAGCCCACCGCCGATGACCAGCACGTCCGACTCATTGGCTACGGGCTTATTCACCGGCCAGTTCTCCGAGCGTGAGCGGTTTGATCGGCGGACGGATGCGATAGTAGCCAACGGTTTCGGGAGGCACGCTACGCGCATCGGCGATCACCTCGGTCACGGTCAATCCGCACAGGCGACCTTGACATGGACCCATGCCGCATCGGCCGAAGGACTTCGCCTGGTTCGGTCCGAGACACCCAAGCTTCACGAAACTCCGTAGTTCGCCGGCCGTCACCTCCTCGCAGCGGCACACGATCACCTCGTCCTTCGGCACACGATTTTCATCGCGGGGACGATAGAGACTGTCGAGGAAAGGGCGAATACGCATGACATCGGCCAGGCGGCGAAGCAACGGCGCGGCACTACGATTGCGCGCGGCGGTATCAATTACGCCAAGCTGCGCAGCAATTGCCAGCGCCGTCACTTCGCCTTGCGTCTCTGCCGCCTGCGCGCCGCCAATACCGCCGCCGTCGCCCGCGACGAAGATGCCGGGAACATCGAGCTCGCCCCATTGATCGGTGACCGGCGTGAAGCATAACTGCGCTTCATCCCACTTATGCGAAGCCCTGAGCGAAAGCGTGAACTGCGTATTCGGCACCACGCCCTGATGCAGCAGGATCACATTGGCCTCGATCCGATGCGACACGCCACGCACCGAAAAATTCAGCGCGCGCGCCCGTTCGGAACCATCTTCATCGATACCGCTTTCCACCCGAAGGTCATCGGCGGCTTCATGCATCGGCACGCCTGCTTCGCGCAACGTGCGCATCAACTGCAGCCCCTTGCTCAGATAAGGCCACGCACGCAAAGCGGACAACATGTGCCGCTTGGCGCGCCAGCGGTCCTCGTGACGCGTGGTATCCACGAGCGCGCGAATGGGCACACCCGCGCGGACATATTGCCATCCGAGCAAGTAAAGCAGCGGCCCGCAGCCGACGAGTATCGGCGGTTCGGCCGGCACTTCGCCCGCACTTTTCAGCAGGATCTGCGCGGCACCCGCGGTCATCACACCGGGTAGGGTCCAGCCGGGAATCGGGAACGGCCTTTCGAGCGCACCGGTCGCGAGCACCACGCGCCGTGCCTCGAAGCTGCTTACCTTGCCGTCCTTGAGGTAATGCACCGTACGCTCGCGCGTGACTTGCCAGACCGACGCGTTCGGCACATACCGCGCACCTGAACGCGCGAACTCGCTCGCCAGCGTCGCACCGGCTGCATAGTCTGCGCCGAGGATAGTGCGGCGTTGCGCATCGCTGCGTTCGATCGCGCGATAGATCTGTCCGCCAACTGCTTCCTGCTCATCGAGCAGGACCACGGACAGCCCCGCTCTCGCCGCCTGGGTTGCGGCAGCAAGCCCGGCAGGTCCGGCGCCGATCACGGCGACATCGACAGTATCAACGGCCATGAGCGTTCTCCGCGGGTTTCACATCCGACAGCGGCGGCAGATCGCGCGCGCCCTCTTGCGAATGAATACGCAT
>Ga0302234_10002726_pt1 | contig 11052 bp, 10 predicted proteins | sample II_Palsa_N3_2_FD_193576 | JGI IMG/M metagenome (GOLD analysis project Ga0302234, IMG submission 193576) | Peat permafrost microbial communities from Stordalen Mire near Abisko, Sweden - II_Palsa_N3_2 | ecosystem: Environmental > Terrestrial > Soil > Palsa > Peat permafrost | place: Sweden... | reverse complement strand
CAGGTGTTCGCCGGCGGCAACAGCGTTGGCAAGGTGATCGATATCGACCACCGTGACTATCGCATCGTCGGCGTCATGACTGACTGGAATCCCCAGCCGAGGTTCTTCGATGTGCAGGGCGGCTACTACAGTGTGGACGGCCCCGCCGTGTTCCTGCCGTTCCAAACATCGGTGGCAGTCCACATGATCAACACGGGATGGGACGGTTGCAGAAAAGGCGCGAGCGACCCGCAATCCAACTTTGTCGCTCTGCTGAACTCGGACTGCGTATGGATCGCTTACATGGCCGAGCTGGATGATGCCGCGGCAGTGCACAGTTATCGGCAGTACCTCGATGCTTACGCGAGCGATCAGCAACGTGCCGGGCGATTCCATTGGCCGCCGAATAACCGGCTGCGCGACGTACCTGCATTTCTGGATCACGAGCAGGTGGTGCCCCGTGACACCAAGGTTTCGCTGTTGGTCGCGCAGGGCCTGTTGATAGTGTGCCTGGTGAATACGGTGGGTCTGCTGCTTGCCAAGTTTCTGCGGCGCAGCGGCGAGATCGCCGTGCGGCGGGCGCTCGGCGCATCGCGCGCGGCCATCTATGCACAATTTCTCACAGAGGCAGCCGTGATCGGACTTGGAGGCGGCCTTCTTGGGCTGATATTTACCGCCATAGGGGTGCTCAGCATCGACCAGATCTTGCCGCCGTCGCTTGCGGCGCTGGCAAGAATCGACCCCAGTCTGCTTTCGCTCACGCTGCTGATGGCTATCGCCGCCACATTGCTGGCAGGTCTTTACCCGACTTACCGCGCTTCGCGCGTGCAGCCCGCGTGGCAGTTGAAAGCATCATGAGGATCACGCCATGCGTGCGCATCCAATCGTAGCCGCCTTGCGCCGGCATAAGGTTGCCGTACTGTTGATCGTGCTGCAAATCGCCCTGACCCTGGCGATCGTCGCCAATGCGCTTTTCATCATCGGCCAGCGTGTCGAGCGGATGGCTCGCCCGACCGGTATCGATGAGCGCGATCTGATCCGCATTTTGCAGCAATGGCCAGTGGCCCCCACGGGCAATGATGCCGCCGCCATCGAGCAGCTCGATGCACTTCAGCGCGCGGACCTCGCTACCTTGCGGAGTCTGCCGGATGTGCAAAACGTCGCTGCGTCAACAAGCATTCCCTTGTTGTACGGGTATACCGCGGGCGCAATCACGCTCGATGCAAATCAAAAAGGCTTATCGGTGCATGCAGCGTATTACTACGGCGATCAGTACCTGCGTGCCACGTTGGGCCTGCACCTGATCGCCGGGCGCGATTTCGATGCCAGCGAAATACGACATGGACGTGCTGAGCCTGGCTCACCCGTTATCATCGTGAGCCAGCCCGTGGCCGACGCACTCTTTCCAATCGGCAACGCGCTTGGAAAGACGGTGTATCAGGATGGCAAACCATCCACCATCGTCGGCATCGTCGAACGCCTGCAGACACCCAGGCGGTCGGACAGCAGCTGGGCGTACAACTCCGTGCTGGAACCGCTGCGTGCCGACGATGCCTACGCGGGCTATGTCGTACGCGCGCGTCCGGGCCGCGAACGAGCGGCTATGCGCGAAGCGCGCACAGCGCTATTTGCCGTCAATCCCCTGCGACTCATGCCTGAGCCTTCGGCCGGTTTACATGCGTTTTCCGAGATACGCGCGAGGGCTTATCGGCCCGATCGCGGCATGGCACTCCTCATGACCGTGGTTTGCACCATTCTGCTCTGTGTCACCGCCGCAGGCATCGTCGGCCTGACCAGTTTCTGGGTCGGTCAGCGGTATCGACAGATAGGCGTACGGCGTGCCCTCGGCGCCCGCAGGCTCGATATCCTTCTGTATTTTCAGTTGGAGAATTTGCTGATCGCCGGAGGCGGCGTAGTCGGCGGCACGCTACTCGCCTTTGGCCTCAACGCGTGGTTGATGACACATTACGAGATGGCGCGTCTTCCGCTGATCTATGTGGCAACCGGCGCACTGGCCATGCTTGCGCTCGGTCAGGCGGCGGTGCTGGTACCGGCGCGCCGTGCGTCCCATGTATCGCCTGTCGTGGCTACACGATCGGCGTAAAAGTTTCAGCGAATCAACCAGTGAAGCTTAATTCACCAGCGGTGGCTCGGTCAGTTCGGGCCGCTGCACGCTCAACGCGGTACCGGCAGCCGCAACAATGATGGCCGCAATGGCCAGCCATTGCAGCAGGCTAAGTCTTTCGTCAAGAAGGGATACGCCGGCGACCGCCGCGACGGCCGGCTCCAGGCTCAGCAAGGTGCTGAAGGTGCGCGCCGGCAACAGGGTCAACGCAACCATCTCCAGCGAATACGGCAGCGCCGAACTGAGCACAGCCACCCCTAACGCATAGGGCAGAAGCGACGGCGACAGCAGCGCGCTGCCGGCATGCGCGACGCCGAACGGTATCGCCAACAAGGCACCGATCGACGTGCCCCATGTCGCCGCATCCGCGCCGTAAGACGCGCCGGCTTTTTTCCCCAACACGATATAAAGCGCCCAGCCCACGCCGGCGGCCAAGGCATACATCACACCCACCGGATCGAGCGGCTGCATCTGACCGCGCAAAGGCAACAGCAGGGCCAGCCCGGCAACGACCAGCAGTATCCAGACGAAGTCGATCAACCGCCGCGAGCCGAACACCGCCAGCGCCAGCGGTCCGGTGAATTCCAACGCGACGGCGATACCGAGCGGGATCGTGCGCAGCGACATGTAGAACACGAGATTCATGGCTCCCATCGCCAGACCGTAGCCCCACAGCGCGCGCCAGTTGCGCTGCCCAACCGACCGCCGCCAAGGCTGCTTCCACAGCAACAGCATCAAGGCACTGAGCCCGAGGCGATAAGCCGTAGCACCCTGCGCACCCACCTGCGGAAACAGGTGCTTGGCCAGTGACGCCCCGCATTGATACGAGACCATGCTGATCAATAGCGCGCCGATTGCCAGCGCAAGCGGAGCAACGGTGGAGCGTGATGACATGGGCACAGCCGTCGCGGGAAACAGTTCGCCCATCATGCCCGCAGTCACGCATGAAACCCACCAGGGAAAACTCGGCCACGACAAACCGGCGGTCGGGATAGCTCGCAAGCTATCGAGCCTTAATGCTCGAATCTATCAAGCATCGTCGACAGTGGGGCCGTTCGCATATCTGGACGTCAACCAGATCACCGCAAGCGGAAACAGCAGATAGCGCGACAGGATGGCAAAAATCTGTGAGATAAGCCCGTAGTCACCTGCGATCACGCTATTCCCGGCGAAAAAGGAAAAATACCAGAACCCCGTAAGCGCAATAAGCACAATGAGGCGACTGTTGTCCCCTGATGAGATGGTCGCATACACCCTAGGGAAGTTTCTGCAGAAAAAATGATAGACGGTATAAAGCCCCGGTACGATCAGAAACGGAAAGAGCGCCCATGTAGAAATACCGAGACCCTTGGCCGCGATGGCTATATCGGCATGAGTGGTGAGAGCCCGAATAGGCACATAGCCCCAGACGTTTGCCGCGCTCATCAGCGAAAACCAGTAAACGAACGACGTCAGTCTTCGGCGAGACGTTACGGCATTCGTGCGGAGCAGCGCGTGCAACAAAAAGTACACTGCAGCATTGCCAACAAACACACCCGCCAACGCAATGACGGCCGCACTCACGCCATGACCGCTGGCGATGATGGAAGCGTAATCGACGTTATCGTCGACATCGTCGAGAAAAATGAAATTGTTGACCGAAGCATGCCCGTAGTCGATACCAAAGGGCTCTTTCATCCAGCCCAGAGCCCAGGCGAAAACACTGTGGGCGTATTCATGGATGAGATAACCCATGGCATGCGCGACAAGCGCAAAGACCATCGTCTCTAAGGCGAATCTGAATGTCCCGGCCGAAATACCCAGCAGTCCTGCACGTCTAGTCGTCACGTTCGAACCCCTGATCAACGAAACGATCGCCGCTTAGCTCTGTGTTAATAACAACGACGTGCAGTTAATCAGAGGGGGGATAGTGACGCTATTCGACATGCCAGCTCCTTGCTGACTCTTGTCTGGAGATCAATCCGTGCAGTTGTCGTAGACGAAATCGATCAGACTTTTGTCGGAAACATCTTGTGGATTAGCCATTTGCAGCTTGAATCCCCCAAGCATATCGTCGTTGCATATTTCAACGTCTTTGCGCTGTGCCCCATCCTGCAATGTGCAGACGCCACCAAAACTATGTTGGCGTGTGCCCTACCTATCGGCAGATCGATGAGCTTGCTGCATCCAATGATCTTGCCGCTATGCTTCTGATGTGCCAATGAGTTCCTTCAAGAAATCAGACAATTTCGCCTTCACTTTGTGCAAAGGCGAATATTTGTTCGAGACGATTTCAGAATTTTTAAATAATCCACGGCTTGATTTGGCGGCCAGTCGTTCGTCACTTCGCTATCCTTTCGCCCGGCATCGACAGCGTACGGCTTTAGCGTATCAATGCATTCGCTATATAAGCCAACCTTGTACTGCGTGATTGCCACATCGTTGCGAATATCGCCCAGATCGATGAAGTTAAGAGTAGCGGTACATTTTTTCAATAGCGGCTGAAGCGTGACAAGTGCTGTCTTGTAATCTTTCCTGAGGTACAACTTCTTAAAATTACTTCGGGTCTTATCGACCTCATCCGCAGAACACCCTTCAGGAATAGTTAGATACTGTCCTTTAAAACCACCATTTGCTCCACAAAATCCACTGCATTCTTTGGGGGTATCCGCCAGGACATCGATACCTTTATCTGTCTTAGTGAATTTAACTTTGCAAACGGCGCCGTTCTCACTGTCGTTTGCAGAACCTTCTCCATTGATAACCGCACCCTGGATATGGCACACATCTTCGCCGGTTGTTGACTGAAGTTCGAAGATCGTTGTTCCCGTTTTCGTTTTTGAGATGGACAGATTCCCCCATCCAGCCTCAGTCGTGTACTCGCCGGGCGGGACAGTATCTGAGGCCGCTGATTTTGGAGGATGATCCTCAGGTTGCGCTCCAACTTTTGCCGCAAGAGAAAGAAAAAGCACCACGGCGCTTAAGCCCGAGACGACGTGGCTTACATATCGGCGTTTAGTCACTGGCCTACCCTCACATCGCAATGATTTCTTTTAGAAACTGTCTCGCCGAGTCGCTGTGTCCGACCCGTATTGAAGCTGACCGAATGAATAAGTGTTTTTAGCAAGCCCTGCATAGGAAAAGTGATTCGAGTCAACATCTTTGCCCCCAGCTCAGTGGCAACGTAAACTGTACGCAGCTGTTCGCGAGTAATAGTGACGCTATCGGACATGACAGACTCCTTTCTGATTCGTGTGAGGGGCATCAGCCCCCATAGCATTGTGCGTAGATGAAATCGATCAAATGCTTATCGGACGTATCCTGCGCACTGACCGTTTGCACCTGGAAATGACCGAACATGTCATCGTTGCAAATCTCGACATTCTTGCGCTGCGAATCATCCTGCAAGACGCAGAAGCCGCCAAAACTATGGTTACTGCCGGCCGCGCCCACCGGCAGATCAATCAGCTGGTTGCAGCCGATGATTCGGCCCTTCTGCTTTTGCTGCGTCAGCGATTGGTTGAACGAGTCAACTCGGTAGTTGGGATCTCGAATGAGCACCACATTCACGCTTTCATGGCAACTAGGGTTGCCATCATTTGGCGTTTCACAGTGTGAGTACACCTCGCCATCGAGGATATTTTTTTCATTACGCGCCAGCACGGCTATACGAGCGTTATAGGCCTGCCGTAGACAAGCCTCGTCCTGACAAATACCACGAGTATATTAAATCCAGTTACGTTGCTCTTTAGCCAACTCCTTTTTACCGTACACATCAGTTGCGCTAAGCGCCGTCTTATAAGCTTGTTGCAACTTGCTATCGAGGGCAGACGTCTCAGCGTCACTGCAGATCAGTTTTTCCGTGGAGGTAGCGGCCTTGCTGCAATCGAAGCTAGCAGCAGAGGCATGAGGCACCAGACCTAACAGGCATAGCGCAAAAATAATCTTCATCATGCGCATCGAGCAGATCCCCGTTGTTGGCCCGAGAAAAACTTCAAGTACTGTTGTGTTGTGCGTGTCATAGATGTATCTCCTTTGTTGGCCGGGCTTATTTCCAATGAGTAAAACCTCATTGCCGCAACGCCGCCGCGGCTCGGTCACTTTTTGCCTCCACGACATTCGTAACCACTTCCCGCAATAATGCTGGCTGCACTCGCGCAATCTTCGCCGGCTCAATATTCGCCCGCTTCCTGAAGTTGCTGTCCTTGAAGAACCAGTTCTTCTTGGCGCGGATGGGTTTGCAGCCTTCGTAGAAGATCAGTTCGTCGTCGGCGGGGAGTTCCTTGATTTCCTGGGGCAGGAACAGCGCTCGCTTTTCTTCGGTGTAGTTGACCGAGACGGTGGAGCGCTGCCCGCCGCCGCTGCTGCGACTCTGGTGGCGCTTACGGATGGTTTTGTAGCCGAGCATTTCGCTGTATTCGGTGGCGTCGCTCTGCTCGCGCGGCGCGAACACGATCTGTTCACCGTGATTGGTGATGAAGTTCTGCGCGTCATTATCGCCGCAGGCTGAGCGCAGCTGCGCGCGGCTCTGCCCGATGCACAGGTCGCGCACGCCGTAGCTGGCCGATATCGAGATGCGCTTGGCCTTGCTCCTGAAGATAGGAATCAGCAGTAAAGCCCACATCAGCAGCGGCAGGACGAAGCCGAAGCCGCCGCTGATCGCAATCTCCCTTGAATGAGAAAAAAAGGCCGTGCTCAATTCGAGCATTCATCTTACACTCCCTTATTAATTGTCTTCAGGACAATAATTATCCGTGGGAAACTTTTTTCCTTTAGTGAAACGATGCAGCGTTAGATATTTTCTGTAGCCATTTCCAAATGACTGATACCAGATCAACTGGTCGCCATCTAATACATAATAATCTGGCTTGTCGCCTGGATTAAATTTAGGGCACGTAGAAAAGTTGGACGACTGAGCATCTTCGTTACAATATCGTACAAATAGCTTGCCAGATCTTATAGAACCCAGTAATTCACCATTGTCGCCACGTAATTTAGTGCCGTCATCCCATTGCCCGGTGACTTTGTTACTGGTCTGTTTCAGGCCAAGATTGGCCGTATGTCTCAAACCACAAGCCTGCTGGTAAGACCATTCGCCCTGGAAGCTAGACTGCGCTACAACGGACGAAGAAAACGCTAAACCCGCAAACAGAACGAAGTAGATTCGTCGAGATTCTCGGTGAACGAGTGACATATTTTTCACAATTTTGATCTCATGACTCAAATACTCAATTACTTAAAGTGAATCAGGTTGTCGGGCGTTGCTTCAGTGCGTTAAGAGCTTGTTCGCCTTGTGGTCGCATCGATCCTTCTAGAGTAACGTCCAGATTCATACCTCCGTTCAACATATGTCGCGGCGCGTCTTTCACTCGCACGATTTTCGCCGGCTCAATACTCGCCCGCTTTTTGAAGTTGCTGTCCTTGAAGAACCAGTTCTTCTTGGCGCGGATGGGTTTACAGCCTTCGTAGAAGATCAGTTCGTCGTCGGCGGGGAGTTCCTTGATTTCCTGGGGCAGGAACAGCGCGCGCTTTTCTTCGGTGTAGTTGACCGAGACGGTGGAGCGCTGCCCGCCGCCACTGCTGCGACTCTGGTGGCGCTTGCGGATGGTCTTGTAGCCGAGCATTTCGCTGTATTCAGTAGCGTCGCTCTGCTCGCGCGGCGCGAACACGATTTGCGCGCCGTGGTTGGTGATGAAGTTCTGCGCGTCGTTGTCGCCGTAGGCCGAACGCAGCTGCGCGCGGCTCTGCACGATGCACAGGTCGCGCACGCCGTAACTGGCCGAAATCGAGATGCGCTTGGCCCATACGTCCACCCGACCCATGGCGGTGAACTCGTCCATCAGCATCAGCATCTGGTATTTCAGGTCGGGCTCTTCGCCCAGTTGCTTGGTGAGGTTGTTGCCGATCACCGTGCTGAAAAAGATATTGAGCAGCTTGCTGCTCTCGTCCAGCTTGTTGGTCGGGATGATGACGTACAGCGTCGTCGGCCGCTTGCGCAGGCTGCCGATGTCGATATCCGTCGCGTTGGTGGCGGCAGCCAGCACCGGGCTGAGAAACTGCTGCAGCGGCGCCTGCATGGTGGCGATGACCGAGGAAAAGGTCTGCTCGGCCAGGCCGGCGAGGTTGCCGAACACCGTGCGCGTTTGCGGGCTGACGAACGCGTAGCTGGGGTTCTTCAGAATGTTCTGAAGCATCTCCTTGGTGCTCTGGCCGTCCGTGCCGCTGGAGAAACGCAGGATGCGCTCCAGGCTGGGAAATTTCGGCGAGGTGTTGATGGCGGGCATGACCAGCGGCGGCGCCTGGCTGGTCATCAGCTGACGGGACTCCTCATCCCAAGCCTCGAAAAGGTAGGAGGCAAACGCGGTGAACGCCGCGCGGCCCTGCGAGGTCCAGAACGGATCCTTGCCCTGCTCGTCCGGATACAGGATGGCCGCAATGGTCTGGATTTCGCCGATGCGCTTGCCCGGGTCCATGCCGGCCAGGGTGCTCATGGGATTAAAGCGGTGGGTGTTGCCCGCCTCGTCGTACGGCGCCCATACGCGAATGGCCTGCCCCTGCGACTCGCGCCAGCCGCTGGTGGCTTTGAACAGCTCGCCTTTCAAGTCGAGAACAACCATCGACTGCAGATAGGACAGCAGCACCGGAATCGCGATGCTGGTGGTTTTACCCGAGCGGGTTGGACTGATGGTAATAACGTGCTGGGCGCCGCCCAGCCACAGATAGTGGCCCTGATACTTGCCGACCAGAATGCTCTGCGGCGTGCGCGTCAGCAGCCCTGCTTTTTTCAGATCGGACAGTTTCGCGAAGCTGGCATCGCCGTGCAGGGATTCGGCCTTGCCCTTGAAGATCGGGATCAGCAGCAGGGCCCAGACCAGCAGCGGCAGGCCGAAGCCGACAGCGCCGGCGGCCTTGATCTTGCCGACATACGGCGCGACCTCCGGCAGATCCAACGCCTGAAAGTACTGCCACCAGGTGTTCCAGACCAAGGGCACGTTTTTCAGCCCGAGCATCCACAGCACCAGCCAGTCTGCGAAGTAGAGGCCACCTACCAAGCCCGCCAGCAGCAGCGCCAATGCCAAAACCAGCTTGCCCGTGCTCATCGCCTGTCTCCATTCCGTGGGGAGTCCGATGCTGGTGCAAGCCTTGCTGCCGTGTCAATCCGGGCGGGCACTATGTATCCGTAGTCTGCCGCCCCGCCGGTTGATGAAAGCCGACTCGACCGCCAGCTCCATTTCCGCCCAATTTCAAAAGGCGTGACAAGCCGCCAACTGACCGTCAAATGTCCGAAGCGACCTTAAGCAACAGCTTGCCGCGGTGACTGCCGTCGAACAGGCGATTGATCACGTCGGGCGCGTTTTCCAAACCATCGGCGACGGTTTCTTCGGCCTTGAGCTTGCCTGCGCTAATCCAGCCAGCGAGTGCGTGCACGGCTTCCTTGGTTTTGGTGTAATCGAGTACCAGGAAGCCGCTGACGACAAGCCGCTTCATGATGATCACGCTGTAGTTGTCGCTGGCGCGGCCATCGCTGTTGTAACCGGAGATCAGACCGCACAGCGCGACACGACCGCCGATGACCATGCGCGACATGACCGCCGCCATGATGTCGCCACCGACGTTTTCGAAGTTGACGTGAATACCGTCAGGGGTGGCTTCCTTCAACGCCTGCTTCCAGTTCTCGGCCTTGTAGTCGACGGCGGCATCGAAGCCCAGCTCGTTGACAAGATATCGGCACTTGTCCGCACCGCCGGCGATACCGACCACGCGCGCGCCCATGATCTTGCCGATCTGCCCGGCAATCGAGCCGACCGAACCTGCTGCCGCCGACACCACCAGCGTCTCGCCGGCTTTGACCGGTGCGATATCGGTCATGCCGTAATACGCGGTCACGCCGCTCATGCCGCAGGCGCCCAGCAGGGTTGGCAGCGGAATGCCCGGGTCGGCCGGCAGACGCACGTAACCCTTGGCGCTGTCGTTAATTACCAGATAGTCCTGCCAGCCGATCAGGCCCTGCACGAGGTCGCCTTCGCTATAGCGCGAGGAGCGCGATTTCACCACGCGGCCCAGGCCAAAGCCGCGCATCACCTCGCCGATGGCCACCGGCGGCATGTACTGCGGGATGTCACGCATCCACACGCGGTTGGTCGGGTCCATCGAGATGTACAGCGTGCGCACCAGCACTTCGCCGTCTTTCAACTCCTCGAGCGGCTGCTCGACAAGATCGAAATTGTCGCGCTGCACGAGCCCCTCGGGACGGGTTTTCAGGCGCAGCTGGCGGTTGATCGTAGACATGATGATTTCCTGTGAAAGTGAATGGCGTAAGCGTTAACTGGACGCGTCAAACGGCCGAGGCGCCGCCGTCGATGCGGAACTCGGCCGCCGTGATGTAGCGACTCTCGTCGGAGGCGAGATACAGCACGGCATAGGCCACGTCGTCGACCTCACCCAGCCGACGCAGCGGCACGCCGCGAGTAAGTTTCTTCATGGCCTCTTCTTCGCCTAGCTGTTGAAAGAACGGCTCGACGATACCGGTGCGGATAAACGAGGGATGGATCGAGTTGCAGCGCACGTCCAGCTTCTGCCGCGCACAGTCCAGCGCCACCGATTTACTCAGCGATGCCACCGCAGCCTTCGAGGCGTTGTAGACGGTGTAGTCGGGGTCGACCTTGAACGCGGCCATCGACGAGATATTGATGATCGAGCCCGGCTGATGCTGGCGCAGAAGCGGCAGCGCGTATTTGCAGCCGAGATAGACCGCGTCGACGTTGACGCCCATCACGCGCTGCCACTCTTTCGGCTGCAGGCTTTCCACCCCGCCAATCGCACCGATGCCCGCGTTGTTGACCAGTACCGAGATGCCGCCGAGTACCGCATCCGCCTCGGCCAGCGCGCTCTGCCAGCGCTCTTCGTCGCGCACGTTCTGCGCCGCCGACCAGGCTACGGTGTCCCCATGTTCCGCGTTGATGGCCTTG
>Ga0302234_10002723_pt1 | contig 11055 bp, 8 predicted proteins | sample II_Palsa_N3_2_FD_193576 | JGI IMG/M metagenome (GOLD analysis project Ga0302234, IMG submission 193576) | Peat permafrost microbial communities from Stordalen Mire near Abisko, Sweden - II_Palsa_N3_2 | ecosystem: Environmental > Terrestrial > Soil > Palsa > Peat permafrost | place: Sweden... | reverse complement strand
CCACCAGCCGGGCTTCGTAATTCAGGTCATCGGTATCCAGTATCTCTTCCACCGCGTCGCGCGCCCATTCGGCGCTGACAAACCCAGCATGCCGCTCGGCGATCTCGCGTGCCACCACCGCGAGCTTGGAAATCGCCAACCAGTCGGCGTGCCGGCTGTGCCGGTTCAGCCACTTGTGGGCCGCCTGCACATGGAAATCCGCGGTCGGCCAGGTTTCGTTCAGATAAAAAGCGCCGAGGATGCCGCAGGTGAGCCAACAGAGCAGCTCGATACGGTCCTGATGGCTGAGCGGGTGACTGACATCGTTCATGGCGGTGCTCACGAAGATGAATGCGTTGCGTGTAAAGCACGCTGCGCGCTGGCTTGCGAGGCCGATATCAAAAGATAACACGCCAGAAGCGAGATGGCGCAAGTGGGAACGCGCATAAAGGTACACCGGCGCGCGCTCGGTTCCTCCTTTGCAGCCCACCGCCAACGTCCGTTTCCCCTTGGAACCCTGCGCGCCCTACTTCTCCCCCTTGTCGTGCATCACCATAATCGTTTGTTGCATCAGTGCACAAAGCGTTTCATGGCTGTCCTTGACGGCGAATACCTCTGCCTGAGTGACGATTAGCGTGCGGCCGGAACGGACTACCTGGCCACGGGCGATCAGCATTTCGCCGTCGGCCGGAGCGACCAAGTTCATCTTGTATTCGACGGTCAATACAGAGGCGGTGGCCGGCACCATGGTCATCGCGGCGTAGCCGCCGGCTGAATCGGCAATCATGCCGACCACGCCGCCATGTACAAACCCATGCTGCTGCTCGACGCCGCCCCAATGAGGTAGGTGAATTTCGGTGCGGCCGTGCTCGATCACGGGCAAGGTCGCCTGAATAAGCGCCATCGCATTCTGGCGCGTGAAGCTGGCGCGGACGCGCTCGGCGAAGAGGGGGTCGGGAGTCGGTGTCATAAGAGCGATTGTATTGGTAATTTCCACTCTTCTGGAAGCACTGGGATGTGACGGCTGGTTTCCCGCGCGTCTGCCGAGGCCGGCGAAGTTGTGTAAGCTCATCTTCGCCCCTGTCGCCAAGGACTTCACGCCTATGCCTTCTTCCATCCGCAACTCGCTCGTCTGGATCTTCGAAGCATTCGAGCGCGACTCAACCTACATTTGCAAGCGGATGTTCGGTTGCGATGCCGCGTATATCGACGGCTTGTTGTGTCTGGTCGCAGCCGATCGCGACGAACCGTGGAATGGCTTGCTGGTGTGCACATCGCAAGAGCGCCACGCCGCGCTAATTGATGAAATGCCCGCTTTGCACCCGCACCCGGTGCTGGGTAAATGGCTTTACGTATCGCAAGACGATCCGACGTTTGAAACCATCGCGGAAAGGATGACCGGGCTCGCGCTCGCACGTGATCCACGCGTGGGTGTCGAGCCGAAGCCGCGTAGAGCTAGAAACGGTGAGCCTTCTCGACGTGCCCTCTCGCCAAAGCCCCGTCGATGATTAACTTTCCAACGTTTCCAACTTTTTGCCAACGTTGCCACTCATCTCGGCGCCCGCGCTCTCGTCAAAACGTAGCAAGCGCCCCGCGTTGGCAATCACGATGAACGTGCCCACGTTATGCAGGATCGCCACCCACACCGCCCCCAGCAGACCCAGTGCCGCCAGCGCGATGATCGTGACGGTCCAGATGAGGCCGATCGCTGCGTTGACGGTTGCAGTGCGGCGGCAGCGCCGTCCTAGCCGGATGCAGGTCGGAATGCGCCGCAGATCGTCGCCGAGCAGCACGATGTCCGCGCACGCCACCGCGATATCGATGCCGCGCTCGCCCATCGCAATACTGGTCGCACCGGCCTTGATCGCCAGCACGTCGTTCAGGCCATCGCCGACCACGAGCGGATGGTGTCCTGCTTCGAGTTCGTGCATCACGTAGTCGAGCTTGTCGTGCGGCAGCGCTTGCGCCACAACCGTTTCGATGCCCACTGCCGCGGCCACTTTGCGCGCCACAACATCGCGGTCGCCCGTCAGTAGCGTCTGCCGCACGAGCCCTAGCTCACGCAGTTCGGCGAGCGCATCGGCGGCTTCTGGGCGCAAGCCGTCGGCGAAACCGAACCACGCAAGCAGTCGACCGTTGAGCGCGAGACCGACGCACGGTCCGTCGATCGCCTCGGGCGGCGGCGGTAGCGCATGCACATGTTCGCGCAGCAGTTCGGCGCGGCCGAGCACCGCGGTGCCTTCGGGCGTTTCGGCGACCACACCCAGGCCACGCAGCTCGCGAGTGCGCTCGAACGGCGCGGCGTCGTGTTCGGCCATGGCCGTGTAGTGTGCGAGTGCGCGGCTGACGGGGTGGACGCTGCCCGCGCCTAGCCGCGCCGCAAGCGCCGCGGCCTCACTTAAAGCCGTGCCTGGCTGCGCGAAGACGTCCGATACGCGCAGCTCCCCATGTGTGAGCGTGCCCGTTTTGTCGATCACTAGCGTATCGATCTCGGCGATCCGGTCGAGAAATGCCGCGCTCCTGAACAGCACGCCGTGCCGCGCACCGACCGCAATCCCGGCAATCGCCGTGGACGGTGCTGCGAGCACTAGCGCGCACGGACAGGCGGCGACGATCACCGCCAGCATCGCCGACGCATTGGCCGACGCGAACCAGACGATCGCCGCAATCAACAGCACAAGCGCCAGATAACCGCCCATGTAGCGCTCGAGCGCCTGGGTGATCGGCGGCTTGACCTGCTCGGCGCGCTGCAGCAGTTCGATGATCTTGCCCAGCGTCGAGTGCTCGCCCGCGTGCGTGACTTCGATGCGCAACGGACCGTCGATATTAATCGCTGCGCCGAACACCGCACGGCCTTCTTCGACGTCGAGCGGCAACGATTCGCCCGTGATCGGCCCGTTGTCGACGCTGGAACGGCCGCGCCGCACAATGCCATCGGCGGGGATGCGCGCGCCCGCAGCGACTTCGACGGTATCGCCTGCGCGCACCGCTTCGTAGGGGATCTCCTCGAGCGAGCCGTCATCCTTGACGCGCCGCACGTGGCCCGAAGTGAGCCGGCCCAGCTCACGAATCGCCTCCTGCGAACCGAGCACGCTGCGCTCTTCGAGTGCGTGACCGAAGGTCATCACGATCGGCAGCAAGGCGGCCGTCGTCATGTCGCCAATCGCCCACGCGGCCAGCATGGCGAGCGCGATCAGGCGGTCGGTCACGCCGTGCAGGCTCGGTGCCTTCAGGCTGTGCCATGCGCCGGCGAACACGGGCCCCGCCACCAGCAGCGATGCGAAGCCGGCCAGCAGCTCCGAGAGTTGCGCGCCGCCGGCTGCGAAATACCGCCACGCAAGCGACAGCATCAGCAAGCCACCGGCCAGCAGTGCGAGCGCAATCTGCCGCGTGATGCTGCGCCGCTCCGCCGTCGACAATATGATGGCCGGTCCATCGTCGTGATGCGGATGGCTGGCGAGGTGCTCCACATGAGGTTCAGCATCGTGCTCGGCGCCATGCACGCCATGACTCGCCCCGCCGCGCGCGTCCCCTTCAACCGCTTCGATGTGCGCGGTCATTGAGTTTTCCCCGGCAGCACCAGACTCGATGCGTCGTGTGGATCGATTGTCGTCACGCGTCCCGCCTTCGACAGAATCTGCGAGATCCGGTCGCGGTACGCGCGCGCGAGCAGGCCCGGATCGCTATTGGTGTCGAGCGGCGCTTCGAGTTGCAGGATCGTCGTGGTTTCGGCCTGCGCGAGTGCCACGCGCTCAGTGGACTTCGCCTGGGCGCTTTGCAGGATCCGATCGGCGAACTGCTGTGCACCCTGGCGAGCGTTCTCGGCCACGGTGCGCGCTTCGGCAATATTGCGGTCGGCGGTTTGCAGCGAGCTGAGGACGGCATTGAACGCATCCACGGCAGCCGCCGGAAATTGCGCTTGCACGTCCATGCGCGCCACTTCGATGCCGAGTCCTGCATGCTCGGCGTCCAGCGCGTTGAGATGGCGTTGCACCGCCTGCGCCATCTCGCCGCGCAACTGCTCGCGCTTGACGGCCATCTGCTGATCGGTTGACAGCAGCTCTGGGCGCGCCACCAGTATCGAATCGAGATCGCGCGCGGCGGTCGCCTCGACCACCGCCGCCGCAACGATGCGCTGCAGCGCCGAGTCGAGGCGCGCCTTCTGCAGCACGTACACATACGGGTCGACCACGCGGTAGTACAGCGTGGCGCTCAATTGCAGGATGCCGTTGTCGCCAGTGAGGACGTAGCCGGAGCCGGCCAGCGCATCGGACAGCACCGGTCCCGAGTGCTCAGGTGTCACCCGGTCGGTCTGGAAAACCTCGGAGCCGCTGTCGCCGAGCGGCAATTGCGCGGTTTGGCTGGGCTCGGTGGCGACAGCCGGGTCGGTGGCGCGCGCGCGCGGATCGCGGTCGAGCGCGCTGATGCGTTGCTCCAGCAGGCGGGCGCTGCCGGGGATCAGTAGCACCGTTTCGAACGGCTGCGGCCACGCGAACAGCAGACCCGCGTCCTGGGTTCGTACGAAAGCGCCGAAACGCATGACCACGGCTCGGCTGTCCGCCGGGATACGGCGGATGTTAGCGGTTGCCCACGCTCCGGCTGCGAGCAGCGCAATCGCCACGATGAACCAGAAGGCGAGGCGCACGGCCTGAGCGCCGGGTCCGAGGGTGGGCGTGTCCACGGTCGTGCTCATGGGGTGTCCCGGCCCTTCTTCGCCGGGGTGTTTGACGGCGCATTTACCGACGCATTTGTCGCCGCGTTTGTCGTTGCGTTCACTTGATAGCCGCCTCTAGCTGACTGGATCACGCCAAGCCCGGCCGGTCCTTGCACGAGCACGTTGAACGGCGCCGCGTCGGTGCGCAGAATCAGATTCGTATTGCTGTTGACGATCGTGTTCAGCGTGTCGAGCGAACGCAGCATCGTGTACAGATGCGGGCTGCCTGCATAACTCTTGCCGTAGATGGCCGCCGCATCCTTGCGTGACTGAGCCTCGATCTGCGCAGCCTTGACGCTCGCATCTGCGACTGTGATGCGCGCGTCGCGATCCGCGTCCGAGCGGATCTGCGCGGCCTGCCGTTTGCCATCTGCGGTGCGCTGCGCAGCCACGGTCTCGCGCTCGGCTCGCATGCGCTCGACGGTGGCCGAGAGCGTCACGGCCGGTAACGTCAAACGCTCAAGGCCCACTTGCACGACATGCACGCCGTAGGCCGCATAGAGCTGCGAGTCGACCTGGCCACGCAGTTCGTCCTCGAACGCGCCGATGCGCACCTGGTTTGCGTCCGTATTCACCAGCGAAGCCAGGTTGAAGTCAGCGGATGTCGTCTGCAGCGCGGAGCCGAGCAGCGAGCGGATCTGCCGCGCCGCTTCATCCGGCTCGTTGCGCACCGCGCGCACGAAGCGGCCGACGTCGTTCGCGTTAGCCGGGACGCGCCACGCCACATACGCTTGTACGATGATGCGCAAGCCGTCGCGCGTGCCAACGTCCTGCAGGCCGCTCGAAGTGGTATGCAGACGCAGATCCACGGGCACGGCGGCTTCGATCGGCGCCGGCAGACGCCACGCGAGGCCCGGCTCAAGCAGCACCCGCACCGGCTCGCCAAAGCGCGTGACCACTGTTGCCTCACCCGCCTGCACTTGGATGAAGCTGGCCACCGCCAACGCGATCACGACACACAGCGCCGCGAGCGCCACGCGCCAGTGGAACCCGCCGCCTCCGGCTGCGGCGCCGCGGTGGCCGTGTGCGTCACCGCCGCCATGATGGTGATGATGTGCGTGACCGTGCGCGTGCGAATGATTCAAACTCACGATAACCCCCAAAGCCGTTTGTCCGATGCCGTACCGCGTTTGCCGCGAACTTGCGCTGCGTTTGTCGTGCGCTCGCGCTGCCGTAGCGCCAAGCCGCGCCGTTGCCATGCACCTACATCATCAAGCAGCGCTCGGCTTCAATAGATGCGCCGCGCACCCGCTGCATCGCCCGCGCCATATGAGCGCAGATCGATGGTGGCGCGATTGCCCTCGACAAGCCGGTCGTCAATCAATGTCACATGGGCATTCTGCAAACCGTTCTGCAGGTTGTGCAGGTAGTACTCGAGCACGAACGCCGGGCCGCCTGCCTGGGCGGCGATCATCTCGGCGCTGAAATCGGTTTGCTGGACGCGCGCGGCCGAGGTGATGTCGGCGGCTTGCGCATCCGCTTGAGCGACCGCCGTCTGCGCCTGCTGCTGCGCGTCGCCAAGCGACGCGGCTGCCTGCCCACGCGCTTGCGCTACGCTCGCCTCTGCGCGGATCTGCGCTGCCTGCACACTGTGCCAGGCCGACGATGCGCCGGCCGGCGGATGCACGCTCTCGATCACCACCGCTACCACATCGATGCCGCTCGCCATCCGATCGAGCTGCGCCTGCACCGCCAGCCTGATGCTGTCGGCCATCGCGATCTGACGTGTTTCCAGCAGCGATTCCAGCGTATGCGACGCGAGATAGCGCACCACTTCGCGATTCGCAATCGCCCGTATGGTGTCGGGCACATCATCCGCGTGATACAGCGACGCACGCGCCGCAGCATCCGACGACCCGATCCGGTAGTCGAGCCGCACGTCAGCACTGACAATTTGGAAGTTCTGCCGGTCGCCGCTCGCGCCGGCAATCACCTGGCTGGTCTCGCCCTCATGCACGACGTCCCACAGCCGATTCAACTGCTCGGGCGTTGTTGCGTCGGCAGGGATCAGCGGGGGGGCGATACTGCTGTCGACCTGCGAGCCGGATACAACCAGTTGATGGACCGCGCCGTTATCGATCGCACGCGCGCGGCCGAACGGCCAGGGCAGCGCGACATGCAGACCCGGCTGCCAAACGGCGACCGGCGCACCAAAGCGCTCGTAGACGGCGCGCTGCTCCGGCCCCAGCATGACGACGCCCGTGAGCAGCCACGCGCACACGCCGATCGTGGCAATCGCAGCGGGCAACAGGCGTACCACGCTCAGCAATACCCAGTTCTGCCGCAGATCGATGCCGTAATGGCTGCGCAATTCGACCGTAAGACGCGTGAACGGAGATGACCGCCAGCGCAGCAGGCTTGCGATCGAACTATGCGCCACGCAACTATCCGCCACACCTGCATCGTCGGCACGCGCATCATCGGCAAGCCTAAGCGGTGGCGCAAACCACGAGAACACGATGCGCAATGCCAGCTCAATCGCAATCGCTGCACTGAACAACGCCATTGCGCGAACCGGCCAACCGATCGAGACTCCGGAATAGGCGAGCAGGCCGGCGCATAGGGCCGCGACCAACGAGATTGCGAGCGCGACGCGCAGCACGTTCGCCAGAGACGCCCAGACGGGGCCCCGCTCCCTGTGCATCGAGTAATAGCGTTCGGCGACAAGCGTCCCGAACGCCAGTGCCAACGCACCCACTGTGGCCACGACAGGCATGCCCGCTGGCGGCGGCACCGGCGCGGATACCGGCACATGCCATCCGGCCGCCGCTGCCAATGGCGACAGCGTCACACACAAGAGCACAGCCCACGGTTGCCAGCTAACCGCCTGCACGCGCTCGCGTATGGCGCTACCCGAGGTACTCCACCAATCTGCCCGCCACGCTCGGAGGTCTTCCGGCCACGATGGCCGCGGCCCTGATCGTTCGCGCGGCGACCAGAGCGCCGAGCGCTGCGCCGCGATCGCCACGGTCAGCACATTGATCCATGCGCTAGCCAACACTACGCACCATTGCAGGTAGAACCCGCCACCTATGACCGACGGCAAACCGCCGAGCAACGCTGCAAGCGCGAAGCTCATGTACGCCACCCGGGACGCGAAAGCGGTGTTATCGGACAACATCTTCTCCAAGTTGCGTGCCTGATATGCCGCGGCCACTACTACGGCGGTCCGGGACAATTATTGGGAGCACGATCTTTGTCCATGTCTTCGTCCTCATCTCCGTCTTTAATGCCGCCCAATGGGTACGTCGGTACGCCGGCACGCTTAAGAGATATGCATGGTGATGTCCTGCAGTGTTTGTTAATAACGATGGCTTATCGACCGGCGTAAGCCAATGCGACAAAGTGGGCGAGACCCATTAGATGGTGTCCCCATTTATCTCCATGCCACAATGGACGTCTGGCCAACCTTCCACGCTTCGCTGCCTTCTCGTTGGAGATCGCGACGAACCCATGACGAATATGGCAACTGTCTTCTTGACCGGCGCAAGTGGATTTCTGGGCGGGCATTTATTGCGCGAGTTGCGCGCGGCCGGCTGCGAGGTGCGGGCACTGTCGCGCCGTGCGGAGTCCGACGAGGCCATCGCCAGACAGGGCGGCGTTCCGGTTCGTGCCGACCTGGCGGACCTTGCGTCTCTGCAGGCAGCACAGACCGGTTGCGAGGCGGTGTTTCACGCGGCGGCCAGCACCAGCATGTGGCGCCGGCAAGCCGCAGCGCAGACGGCGACCAACGTGCAGGGGACCGAAAACCTGCTGCGAGCGGCCCAGTCGGTGGGGGTGCAGGCGTTTGTGCATACGTCGTCGGTTTCAGCGTACTCGCACCTCGTGCACGGCACGCTGAACGAGTCGGTGCCACAGCGAGGCGCCGAAAGCTGGATCAATTACGAGCGCACCAAGTTCCTGGGCGAACAAGCCGTGCGGCGCTCCAGCATCCCGTGGATCGTTTTCAATCCCTCACACATTTTGGGGCCGGGTGACCATCACAACTGGGCGCGCCTGATCATGCTGGTGGACCGCGAGAAACTGCCGGGCATTCCACCCGGCATCGGGTCATTCGCCGACGTGCGAGAGATCGCCCGTGCGCAGGTACGTGCTTGGCAACAGCACAGGTTCGGCGAGACCTATCTGGTCGGTGGCGAACAAGCGAGCTTTGTCGACCTTTTGCACCGCGTGGGCACCGCATTGGGCAAACGCACCCCGCGCAATGCCATGCCGGCCTGGGCATTCATCACATACGCGCGCCTTGCGGGCGCTTGGTCGGGCGTGACCGGAAAGGAACCCGACGTGACCCCCGAGAGCGCAACGCTGGTCTGCGCCACCCTGCGCGTGGATTCGGCCAAGGCGAAGCGCGAACTGGGCTACGTTGAAACGCCCCTGGACGCGCTGCTTACCGATACCTTGCTTTGGATGAAGCAAGAAGGTTTGGTTGGGCGCTGAAGGCGATCCGCGCGGTAGACGGCGTTGACGTGTTGCTTATCGCTGAACGCTCAAGCTGGGCTGACGATAACCGACGAGCACGCCGATCAAACTGAACGCGGCGGCAAAAATGACGTAAAAGGCGGGTGCCATATTGCTGCCCGTTTTTGCGATCAGCCAGGTCAAAATCAGAGACGCAAATCCCCCAAAAATCATGACGGCGAGGTTATAGGCGACGGACAAACCCGTCGACAGCACTTTCGTGGGGAATGTCTCCGAGAGCGCCGCCAGAATGGGGCCGGTATAGACAGCGATCAATACGCCGAACGTCGCCTGGAAAATGCACAGGGTCAACAGCGAGGGGTTCGTCACGATCATGGAAAACATCGGCCATGCGATCAGCAGCATGGTCGCGGCCGCTCCGGCCAACAGTTTCTTTCGACCGATCCGGTCCGACCACCAGCCGGTAAACGGCGAAAGCACGGTAATCACGAAGCCGCCTACCATCGCTGCGATATACGAGGCCGATTGCGGAAGGTGAAGTACCTTGACCGAGTAAGTCGGCATGTAGAAGAGCACCACATAGATGCAGACGGTCCAGAGCACGACCATCGCAAAGCTCGCCAGCGTTTGCTTCGGGAACTGGAAGATGACGTCTTTGAGCGGCGTCTTGGAACGGTCCTTCATGTTTTCGAATGCGGGCGTTTCCACCAGATTACTTCGGATGTAAAAGCCGATCGGGCCGATCAACAGCCCCGCGAGAAATGGCAGACGCCACCCCCAGCTTTCAACGCTCGCTTTGTCGAGAAAGAAGGTGAGGCCGGTGCCAAAGCTCGCGCCGAGCAACACGGCGAAGCCGATGCTGGTCTGTATCCAGCTCGAGTAATACGCCTTTCGGTGGGGCGGCGCGTGCTCAGTCAGAAATGCCGTGGCGCTTCCCATTTCCCCGCCGGCCGACAATCCTTGCAGCAAGCGAGCCAGAATGATCAGGCACGGTGCGGCAATGCCGATCTGCGAATAGGTAGGGGTCAATCCGATCAGCGCGGTACCTGCCGACATCAGCAGAATAGTCAGCGAGAGCGCTGCTTTGCGGCCTACCCGATCGGAATACGCACCAATCACGATGCCACCGAGCGGTCGGACCAGAAAGCCCACGCCAAAGGTTCCGACCGACAGCATGAGCGAGCTGAGCTCGTCGCCGGTAGGAAAGAAGAGCTTGCCTATGGTGATTGCGAAGAAGCCGTAGACCATGAAGTCGAACCACTCGAAGCCATTGCCCAGCACGGTTGCGATAATTGCACGCCGGCGCCGGGAGGCTTCCCCGGCGCGATCCATCGTTAGGTTTATTGAGCTCATCTGCTTCTCCGTTTAATTGGCCAGTCGTGGCGGTCCAGTTTTGTTCTGAGGGGAATCGCGTTCTCGGCGATCGACCTTTCGGACATTTGACCTCTACAGAATTGGCACGCATACCTACGGATAGCAGGAGGGGGAAACGGTATTTTCCTGTTTTAGGCGGGACGTTTGATGGGCGATTTGCGACAGCAATCGTTAGGCGACGCCGGCTAGCCGCGTTTTCTTCACTTCGGCGAAATATCGATGAAATACCGCCGAAGCTCGCCAAGGTGCTCGCGGCTCGATTGGAGCGCTGCACCAGTGATTCCAGCGATTGCTACGTTTTGTAGGAAATATCGCAGCATAAATTGCCTGAAGACATCCTATTTTCAGAAGCGGCTATGCATTAAAAAGGAGCCATGTCTTGTACAGCGAATGCAGCTATTACTGCGGTGATGGCGTAAGCGGTTGCGTTGCACGGTAACCGACGCGTTACCCGCGCGTTACCCGCGCGAAAGAAGCCAAGGAGCACAGATGGGAAAGACGCCGGATAGTTCGATAGCGATCGGTGAAGAAATTGTTGCCGGCTTTGCAAAGTATGGTTTGCCCATCGT
>Ga0302234_10002722_pt1 | contig 11056 bp, 10 predicted proteins | sample II_Palsa_N3_2_FD_193576 | JGI IMG/M metagenome (GOLD analysis project Ga0302234, IMG submission 193576) | Peat permafrost microbial communities from Stordalen Mire near Abisko, Sweden - II_Palsa_N3_2 | ecosystem: Environmental > Terrestrial > Soil > Palsa > Peat permafrost | place: Sweden... | reverse complement strand
CGCGAAGAATCTCCCCCGTTTGAGGGTCGACTTGATGGATCTTCCGGCTCGGATACTGCCCCACCCAGAGCGTCCCCTCGGCCCACGCGAGCCCCGAGTTAGCGCCGCCAGCGGGCGCCGGGATCGTGGCAAGCACGCGGCCGGTTTTCGGATCGATCTTCTGGATACGATCGCCGGCAATCTGAAACAGGTGCTGGCCGTCGAAGGCCGTTCCCGCATCTGCGGCGACATCGAACGAGCGCAGCGGGCTGCCGCTCGCCGGATCGAAGGCGTTCAGCTTGTCTCCGGATCCAAACCAGACATGCTGGCCGTCATACGTGACGCCAGCCACGTTATTGATACCCGGAAAGGGCCCATATTCACGGATGATTTCGGCCTCTGATCGTTTCATGGTGTCATCCTAACCACTGGATAGTGGAGTGGGGAGTAACAAGCTTGTCGCGAATCCCGGCACCGGCGGGGTCAACCAACGACGCGCTCGCCCACGGCCGAACGACTGCACCTTACCTGCTGCCGCAAGCACGTCTAGTGAGCGCTGGACGGTCCGCTGGCTGGCTCCAAGCACAAGTGCCAGCGCTGAGCTTGTCCACGATTCGCCGTCGGCGAGGAAGACAAGCACCGCCGCATGCTTGTCTTCAACGGGCCTCGCCAGCACGACGACCTCGCGTGCAGCACGCGGCACCAGCACGAACCCTCGCTTCGTCGCGCTCACGCCGGCCAGCGTCCCAAGCATCGTACGAAGCCGTCCCATTTCAACACGCAAGCGCGCGCGATGCGATTCATCGGCGTGTTTCGCCCGGAATGCCCGCGCGACGAGCGTGTCCCTGGGCACGTCTCCGGGCCACGCTTCACCCAGCGCGCGTGCGAGCGCGAACAACACCGGACGTCTTGCGAGCGAGACCATCGCGCCGGCGTCGCGCACGAGCTGCCGGCACGCGTCAACGACAAGCGCCTTCGACGCCAGTAACGCTTCGACGTCATCGAGCAGCAGGAGCCGTTCCTCACCACCCGCAATCAAGCGCGCGGCGGGCGTATTCAGTATGAGGGACGCGTTTGCGACCTCTGCGGTGAGCGCGGGAATACCCGCATGGTGCGCGGCGCGTTCGGCCCGGGCAAGCGCGGCGCGCGCTATCTTCGTCTGGAGGCGCCGCATTGCGATCCCCGCAACGACCAGCTCGTGGGCGGTCCTCAACGCGGGCGGGAAGGGCGTGGGATCAAGCCCGGCGAGCGCCCGCTCGGCCTCATCGAGACGCCCGATCAGGAAGAGGCGCCGCACTTCAAGATACCGCGCATGGGCGGCGTTCACGCGGTCGCCGTGTGCTTCGAGTGTCGCCCGCGCTGCGTCGAGCGTCTTGACGGGCCAGCCCAGGTCTCTTGAGGCGAGTGCGATCTCGGCCGCGGCGACGACACACCTCGCGCGAGCCACGGCTTCTTTCGGACCGAACGCGCGCGCCGCACTTCGCATGAGTGTCTTCGCTCGAACGAGATCGCCGAGTTGCGCCATCGCAATGCCTCGAAGCGCGAGCGCAGGCGCGTCGTCGCGCAAGGCGATCCGCTTCAGTGCGCCGAGAGGGTCACCCGCCGCGAGCGCACGCGCCGCGACCGCAATTAGTGGGTCCATGGTCTATCCGAATCCCGCCACACTTGTCACTCCCTCCGTTCGATGCCTCGTACTAATCTATCACCAACCCGCATGCGGATCGGGAGTTAAACGAACGACGAAGAACACCTAACGGAGGGATGGACGATGACAGCACATGTAACCGGGACACGTGAACAATGGTTGGGAGCGCGACTCGAGCTGCTTGAGGCCGAGAAAGAATTCACCCGGCGCGGCGACGAGCTGGCGCGCAAACGCCAGGCGCTGCCGTGGGTCCGCGTCGACAAGGACTACCGGTTCGAGACCCATGAAGGGAGCGCCTCGCTGGCAGACCTCTTCCAAGGGCGCTCCCAGCTCCTGGTCTATCACTTCATGTTCGGACCCGACTACACGGCGGGATGCCCGTCCTGCTCGTCGATCGCGGACGGGTTCAATGGTGTCGTGGTGCACCTCGCGAACCACGACGTGACGCTGTCGGCAGTGTCGCGGGCGCCATTCGAGAAATTGCAGACGTACCAGCATCGGATGGGATGGACCTTTCCCTGGGCATCCTCGTTCGGCAGCGACTTCAACTTCGACTTCAACATCTCGCTCACGGAGCAGCAACAGCGCCAGGGGACGGTCGAATACAACTACGTTCGCGAGGCGCCTGTCGTCGACATCCCCTCGCGCATGACACCCGACGGGGCCACAACGTTCGCGGCCATGTCCGGGACCGACACGGCTACGTACGCCCGCGAGAGACCGGGCATCAGTGCGTTCGTGCTGGAGGACGGCATCGTCTATCACACCTATTCCGCCTATTCCCGTGGCGTGGACGGCCTCTGGGGCATGTACCAGTGGCTTGACCGCGCGCCCAAAGGGCGCAACGAGACAGGTGTCTGGTGGAAGCGTCACGACGAGTACGGCAAGCGTTGAGCCAGGTCGTGGGTTGCGTTCGCGCAGACGGGGGGCGAAAGATGTCGCAAAGTATGGTATCCGAACGAGTTTCCCAGCGTGCCTTCATCGGCGTCTCGGCGCTGCTCTTCGCCGCCAGCGCGGCGGTGACGATCGTCTGGTGTGCGTCCATGTCGGCGATGGGCGAGATGCCGATGCCCGGCGGCTGGACGATGTCAATGGCGTGGATGGGAATGTGCGGACAGACGTGGCTCGGCACTGCGGCGTCGTTCATCGGCATGTGGGTCGTGATGATGGTGGCGATGATGCTGCCATCCCTCACGCCCATGCTGTGGCGCTACCGTCGGGCTGTCGGCAAGACCGGCGAGACAGGACTGGATCGGCTGACCGCGTTGGTGGGTGCCGGGTACTTCTTCGTATGGGCCGTGTTTGGCATGGCCGCTTTTGCGCTGGGCAGCGTGCTGGCGACGCTCGAGATGCAAGTGCCGGCACTCGCGCGCGCCGTTCCGATCGCGTCGGGCGTGGTTGTCGTGGTCGCGGGTGTGCTCCAGTTCACGGCCTGGAAAGCACGTCATCTTGCCTGCTGCCGGGGTACGCCGGGGCGCGGCTTGAAGTTGCAGGTGTTGAAGGCGTTGACGGCAGACGCCTGCACGGCCTGGCGACATGGTCTGCGCCTTGGTCTTCACTGCAGCACCTGCTGTGCCGGCCTGTCGGCGATCCTTCTCGTGATGGGTGTCATGGATCTGCGCGTGATGGCTGCCGTGACGGCAGCTATCACTATCGAACGTCTCGCACCGGCCGGTGAGCGCGTGGCGAGAGGTATCGGGGTCGTTGTCCTCGTGGCGGGGCTGGTCCTGATCGTGCGAGCAACGGGGCTTGGATGACGTATCGTAACCATCGCTGAGACATGTCCGTTCGAGGGCGATGCCCCCCCAGCATCCGCTTACACCCCCACGCCAAGCTCCGCAAAGCTGATCATTTTCGCGCCACAAGCCTGCGTAAAATCCACGTCATAGCTTGAAAAGAAAACCGTCCGGTCTTCACCCAACGTCTTGAACAAATCAATCAGAACAGCGCGCGCGGGGCCATCGAGGCCAGCGCCGGGTTCATCTGCGATAACCACTTTCACATCGCCCAGCGCCGCCGCCGTCAGGAACATTTTCTTGCGGGTACCAAACGACATTTGCTCGAAACGCTTCTCGAGATGTGGCGTTAAGCCAAAGCGGTCCGCCAAGTCGAGCGTCCTGCTGTCGACGACTGTTTTCCTGTTCGATGCCACCAGATCCAGATACGCGCGACCGGTCTGCAGCGAGTACGGCATGCAGTCGTCCGGCACATACGTGAGCCGCGACTTTGCCTCGATCGGGGCGCTACTCAGCGAGTGCCCGTCGATCCATACGTCGCCCTGGTCAGGTTTGATCTCACCGGCGAGGACGCCGAGCAAGATGGATTTGCCGCTGCCGGTTTCATCGTTTAGCGCCACGCATCCAGTGCCGGCGCTATAACACAGTCCCTGGAAGATAACGTGCTCGTCGTAACGTTTGCAGAGGTTCTCGAATCGAAGCATGGGTTGCAGACTTTGTCAGAAGAAGAATGGCCGCGTGAGGCCGTGGCGGATACCGATTGGCATCGTGACGGGCGGCAAGGAGTGTGCGGGAATTGGCATGGCGCCAAGTGTAGCAGCGCATGCTGGCGCGCTTGGACAAGGCCTAAACCGTGTGAAGAACGGCACTGTTGGGAAGCCTACGAAAATTTTGATTTTGGCGGATATCAGCTAGGGATTGGCGCATCCAATCTTACGTCTGCGCGCGTAGCTTATCTATGGCGAAGCCGCAGTTCATGCGCGGTCCTTTTTATGCTGCCTCCACACGTGTGACTCACTCTTTGCCGGATGAAGGTCAGGCAGGTCGATGTTACCCGCGTACTGGATGCGTATTTCAAGCTACGGGACAGACTTTATGATGAGCAATCCCAAGAGGACATTCCTCGCGGGCCTCCTTCTCGGTGCGGTGGTGATCGGCGCATCTGTAATGCGGTCAGGCGAAGACAAACTGTCGGGAGCGCGATCAGGCTCGGAGCGCGATGGCGCTTCCATCTCCGGCGAACTGGACAATGGCCCGGTCGAAACCCGGCGATCAAACCCGGCCTCCGCGAGCGGCCATGCCGATGACATCTCTCACATTCTTCAGGCGATTCGGGACAGCCTGAAACGTAATGACCTTGCTTCCGCCAAAGTGCTGTTGGGGGCGGTGCAAACGCTTCACAAAGACGACAGTCGCGCGTTGACACTTCAGAAAGAGTTGCAGGCGCGTGAGGAGAAAGTTGACTCTGTGCCTCTGGTTGTCCCGCCTGACAACCCGCGGAATGCTGCAAAGTCGACTCGAGCTACAACGCGTTTGCCTGCGAGAGCCGGACGTTCGCATGAGCGCGCATCCCCGGTTCGTGACCATACGACCAGCACGTCGCGTCGTTCACGGATCGCGGATGCCCCGCAGATCCAAGTGCCATCGGACAACGGTATAGACGCCGAAGCAGCACGCCCGGCCTTGGGAACCGGAAGGGCGGATTCGAGTTCGCGAGAGGTAGCGCCGACCGTAGCACCAACCGTAGTACCAATCGTAACAAGCACACCGCCCCGGCCCGCGCCGCCAACAGAACAAGTGCTACCGCCAGCCCAGCCTGTAGCGCCAAAGGCGCTTCTACTGCAATCCGCTCAAGGTCCGAAGACACGTGCACAGGTGCGCGCCGAACTGGATCGCGCTCGTATGGACGGATCGCTTCCGCGTTTTGGCAATCCCGATCCTGCGGGACCAGGTGGCGTGCCAAGCAGTACCAAGACGGAATTTGACAGTGAATAACCTAGCCGCGCGGCGATCCGTTCACGTGGTTTTTAGCCTATTTTGACGAGTCCTGGCGATCTCTTAACGCGTCATTGACGACTCTTTGCCTAGTCTTAAAGACAAAGACCCATAAACCCGTCAGGAGACAAATCATGGACCTCGTTTTCATCGGCGCAATCATCGCCTTCTGGGCGATTTCGTTCGCGATGGCGATTGGCTGCGACAAGCTGCGCCGCACGTCGCATCATCGTGAGTAGTGTGAGTTGTGGCATGTGCGGATCGCGATTCTCGCGATGACTGGCGCCATCGAGCGGTTTGCCCGATGGCGTTATCTATGCAGAGAACATCCGCAACACGGCTGTCAGCAACAGCCGCCGCGACCCGACGTATCGAGCCGCATCCCATGCAGACCGCGATAAGGGGGCACCTCCGGCGAACTCCATCCATCGAGCATCTGGGGTGCAAGCTTATATACCTCCACACCCAGTGGCCGGCAAACTTCGAGCGGATCACGCGCGTCGGGACCCCACATCGGCAAGGACAAATCTCCGCCCGGGCAGGTCGACAGCGCGCACAACAGATCGATCTCCGCGAAGAACTCCAGGTAGTCGCCTTTCTTCGCCGGACAAGCCTTCATGAAATACTGATCGTTCAGATTGAGGCCGGTGCACTGGAACACATTCAGCACGTCATGCACATCGAATTCGGTGAGACCGTGCGGTGCGATCGCGCGTGTCAGGTTCGAATGGCAATGGAAGTCGAAATCCTCGCCGGTCAGCATCCGGTTCACATACGGATCGCAGCGTGTCCCCAGCAGGTCGTGAACGCGGCCGCCATGTTCATCGACTCCGTAGTCGGCGAGGGTGTCGTCGGTGATTGTTACGAGCGGACGGAGATAGGGCAGGGTCGACCACAGCCGGTCGAATGTGCTGACGTGCGCCTGCTGCAACTGGCGCGTGCGGGATGCCCAAAAGCGCTCGCGCGGATTATGCAGATTCCAGATGTTGAGGTCCGCGACCTGCGGGCCTTCAATGGTCACAATCCGGAACACATGTCCGGCCGGTACTTTCCACGCATAGCCGGAGCGGATTGGCACCACCGCCGAATCCACCAGCGTGCGCGTGTCATGCGCGGTGGCAACGCGCGTATAAAAGTCCCGGTCGACTTCGAGTGCGGAACCCTGGGTTACCTGATAAGCGGCGGGGTAGTTCAACATGGCTTTCAATCTCCTGAATGAATCGATGCGAGGCGCCAGGCTTCGTTCGAGAAAGGGACCGTGGAAAGAAGCGGTTCAGAGAAGGTCGATCAGCGCTTCTTCAGAGCGGTCCAGGTAGTCGGTAAGTTTCTTGCTCGCCCGCTTGTGTTCCCCGGCCACGATCAGGTCGTAGAGTTCGCGATCGCGCTCGATCCACGGCAACTGGAAACGCCGTTCGTCGGGCGCGGCAGAGAACAGCAAACGCAACTGCGCGAGAATCGTGCGGAAGAACTGATCGAGTAGCGCGCTGCCGATCATCTCCACAATGTGCTGATGAAAGCGGAGGCTATGTGTGCCCACGCTTCGCCAGTCTTCTTGCGACGCGGCCTGCGCAGCGGCATCGCAGGCGGCGGCCATGGCGTGCAGCACCGTCGGGTCGGGCTTCGCCGGCAGCGCAATCGCCTGCAGTTCCAGGGTGCGGCGGACCCGGAAGATATCGCGCACGTCGGTACGTGTCAGTGTGCGCACCACCACGCCGCGATGCCGGTAGTGCATGGCCAATCCCTCACGGCAAATCTGCCGCAGCGCCTCGCGAAGCGTATTGCGCGAGACGTCGTACGCCTTCGTGAGATCGGCTTCTGTAAGCGGCGTGCCCGGAGGCAGGTCTCCACAGATGATCTTGTCGCGGATCTGCGTGACGATGCGTTCGGTCACGGACTCTTCTTCGATGTGCTCGGTCACGATCTTGTTCTTGCTCACGGCGGGCTTGGAAATGGACTCAGAAATGGACACAGAAACGGACGCGGAAACGGATCGGGTCATGCGATCTGGAGGTCTTTAAGAAAGTGCGCGACGCGGGAATCCTTGTCGAACGCGGTCATGACGCGAGGCGTGGCGTCCGCCACGATCGAGCCATTCTCCAGGAAGATTATCCGATCCGAGATGCGGAATGCAAAATTGATCTCGTGCGTGACGATCACCAGGGTCATCCCCTCACGCGCAAGCTGCTCGATGACCTTCAGGACCTCGGCCACCAGCTCAGGGTCGAGCGCGGACGTCGGTTCGTCGAAAAGGACGATCGAGGGTTTCATGGCCAGCGCCCGCGCAATCGCCACCCGCTGTTGCTGACCGCCGGAGAGCTGGTGCGGATACTTGTGCGCATGAGCGGCCATTCCAACCTTTGAAAGCATCTCCATGCCGAGCGCGCGCAGCGCTGCCTTCGCGCCACGATCGTGATAGCGCGGCGCCAGTGTCACATTGTCGAGTACGCTGCGATGCGGGAAGAGATTAAAGCTCTGGAACACCATGCCGATATCCACAATGCCACGCATGTGCTCGCGATGCGATACCGCTCGCCGCGCCTTGGTTGCGCCCCATTGGAACAGCTTGCCGTGGAGCACGATCTCACCGTCGTCGAGCGCCTCCAGACCATTGAGTGTACGGATCAACGAAGTCTTGCCCGAGCCCGACGGCCCGATCACCGAGATGACTTCACCCGCCTGCACCTTGAGGTCGACGCCTTTCAGCACTTCGTGCACACCGTAACGCTTGCGCAAGCCGACCGCTTCAAGCGCGATGCGGCCGGTCTTCCCGACCTGCGCCGGTGCGCTGACGGGCGCAGCCGGTTCTTCGGGACCGAACGCCGCAGGTTCTCTGCGCGCAACGTCTAGGCGCTGTTCGAGTAGCTTCAGCGCGTACCCGACCACGGTGACGATCAACACGTAGTAGAACGACACAGCGAGCATCGTCTCCAGGACCTTGAAGTTCTGCGTGTAGAGGCGCTCGCCCACCAGCAATATTTCGGCGAGCGAGATCACGGACACAAGCGAGGTGAGCTTGACGATCGTGATGTATTCGTTGACGAGCGACGGCAAGGCCACGCGAAACGCCTGCGGCACTACCACCAGCCGCTGCAGGCCGAGATACCGCAACCCCAGCGCGCGCCCCGCCTCGAACTGGCCCCGGCCGATGGAAAGCAGGCCGCCCCGGTGAATCTCCGCTATATAAGCGGCTTCACTGATCGACAGCGCAATCAGGCCCGCCCAAAATGGATCGGCGAGTACCACGCTCAATGCCGGGAACACTTGGGGCAAGTTGTACACAAAGATCAGCAACACCAGCAACGGCAAGCTGCGAAACAGCCAGATGTAGGCCGAGCAGGCCACGCGCAATGGTGCGATGCGAGACTGCTTGCCGAGCGCCAGCAGGAAGCCGGCCACAATGCCAATCACCCACGTTGCTATGCTGAGTTCGACCACGCGCCAGGATGCGCTCCAGAACGCCTTGTCGGCGAGCAGTGACAGGGCGTAGTGCCAGTCAAAAATCATTCATCTTTCTCCGCAAGGCAACGCGGCCGTTTAAACGCGCCGCGTGGTCCGTGACTGGTGTGAGACTGCTGTGCGATCGGTATATGAGGCTCAGTTAGCCGCGCCGAGTGCTTGCGCGATTTCCGCGCCGGTCGGTTCGGCGACGTTGTAGCGCTTGAGCAGCGTTGCGTACTCGCCGTCATGCTTCATCGTGTCGAGCGCGCCCTTCACCGCTGCAAGCAAGGCGGGATCGCTCTTGGCTATACCCAGGCCAACCACCACCGGGAACAACGGCGTAGTCGATGTGATGGCAAGGCGCCCGCTCATCTTGTCGACGGTCATTTTCGCCACGGCCGAGTCCTCGAACTGCGCATCGACGGCGTGAGCCAGGAGTGCCTGGGAAGCTTGCGGCGAGGTCTCGAACTCGCGCACATCGATAGATGCAAGGCCCTTCGTTGCACAGGTGTCCTGACTGACCTTCGCCAGCTTGGGGATCCACGAGGCGCCCTTGATCGAACTGACGCGTTTGCCGCAAAGAGCTTCGGGTGTCGCGGGCTTGAAACCGCTGCCGGTCAACGCGAGCAGCGAGCCGCCGGTCTTGAAGTAGGGCACGAAATCGATTTGTTTCGCGCGCTCGGGCGTGACATAGAGCGCGGACGCAATGATGTCGATGCGCTTCGCGTTGATCCCCAGGATCAGGTTGGCGAAACGCGTGTCGACGAACTGCGGCTTGAGTTGCAGGTGCGACGCGAGCGTCTTCATGAAATCAGGATCGAGTCCGGCGGGCGTGTCGCCGTCCATGAACGCGTACGGCGGATAGGTCAGGTCGGAACCAATGGTTAGCGTGCCCGAGGCGATCGTGGGCGGTGCCTCCGTAGCGGCGTTGGCCGCACCCTGCAGGACCAGCAGCATCAGACCAGTGACCCCGGCAACGAGGGCGCGGCGCGGCGAGAAGGACGGGCGATACGCGTGCATGGACGTTCCCTTTCTGTAGAAAGGATCACTCTTGGTGATCCAGATTGTTGAACAATGTGCATAATGTTGTTCAACAAAATAAGGATGTCAAGATTTTGTGAAACGTCAAATGGAGGTATCCGCAGTTGCCTGTGAAAGACTTGCGGAAGCAGGGGATCGTGCGTTCAACGCTCACTTTAGATCGTGAGATCGCGACGAATTTTGACGAAAACTGTTATGAGGACGTGCCGGGTTCTGGCAGCGGACGGCTTTAACCGCGCGGGGAACGGGCGATCAGGATATTTGCGTGATGCCAGAAGCGAACCGTTATTCCCGCCGTAACGGGTCCAGTGGTCGTGCGGATTCGATCCGGTATTGCCTTGGCGGAGAGGTCGGCGCGGATGAGACGGATGGGGTGGGTCGAGTCACGAAAGGGCTAGGCGTACCCTCTCGGAGGCCGTCCGCGCAGCGCTGAAGGTGGCAGAGCGGCGGGCGTTCGAGTTCATCCCGAGCGGGCTATCTGGACAGGACGGAAAAAACGCGGCGACGCAACAACATTGCCTATCCCGTAGTGGCAACGTTTCTGTGTCCGTGTGGACTCGCCGACCTGTAGGTGCCGTGTGTCGACCAGCTAGTTGTAGCGCAGGGGTGCGGGGGAGGCCGCGGAACCGCCGCAAATCTCCCGCTTCCGCCTGCTTTTATCCGACAACTTTCTCAGAATCCGAAACGGCTGCCTTTTCGGCAACGGCTCCGTTCTCCGGGGTAGCTGCCTTTTCAGCATCCGCTGGGTTCTCAGCAACCGCGGCGTTGTCAGCATTCGCTGGGTTCACTGGGACCGCTACGTTCTCAGCAACCGCCGCCTTTTCAGGAGCCGCTGCCTTCGACGCGACCCGGGCCAGACGGCCTTCTTCGAGCTTCGTCGCGCGGACGCCGTCTTCAGGCGACACCCGTCCGCCTTCCTCGCCGGCGAGGTCGACCCGAATTGCGCCTTCAACCATCGATGTCCAGTAACGGCTGCCACGGCACCAGATCTTGATCGCGGCGCGCAACTCGGTCTCGGTCAGCGCCAACTCCGTAGCGTGCGCGAGAAGATCTTCGAAAATTCCGATCTTCAGCGGCACCTTCGGCGACGGATTTTTCGGGAACGCTTTAGGAAACCGTTTTTGCAGCTTCCCAATGGTCAATACCACAGGGTCCACGGGTTTCGACCTGATCGCAACAGGAGCAGCAGCAGGCCGGGCCGCTGGCCTAGGGGGGCGTGGCG
>Ga0302234_10002696_pt1 | contig 11130 bp, 8 predicted proteins | sample II_Palsa_N3_2_FD_193576 | JGI IMG/M metagenome (GOLD analysis project Ga0302234, IMG submission 193576) | Peat permafrost microbial communities from Stordalen Mire near Abisko, Sweden - II_Palsa_N3_2 | ecosystem: Environmental > Terrestrial > Soil > Palsa > Peat permafrost | place: Sweden... | reverse complement strand
ACCATCAAGGTCTGCATCGCGTACGAGTACCGCGGCAAGCGCCGTGAGCTGGCCCCGCTCGACGCGGATGGCTGGGACGAGTGCAAGCCGGTCTACCTGGAATTCCCCGGCTGGCAGGAATCCACTGCCGGCATCCGCGACTGGAACCAGTTGCCGCCCGCCGCCCGCGCCTATCTGCGCGCGGTGGAAGAACTCTCCGGCTGCAAACTCGCTCTCGTCGCCACCGGCGCCGACCGCGAAGACACCATCGTGCTGGATGATCCGTTCGCTTGAGCCAACCGTACCCCTCCAGGCATTAAAACAAGCCCCGCAATGCGGGGCTTGTTCGTTTTGATTGAATACTTAGGTCAGATTGAGCGCGGTTGCTATTCGTAAGAAAGCTAATGATGTCTCGCCATGCGCGACAGGATTGCTGATACTCAGCGAGTCGAGTGCCAGCACACTATCGCTTTGTGCTGTCCGCTTTCGCTCGTCATCGACCGACACCACCATCAGGTTTTCGTATACGCATGAACCAAGCTTCGCTTTCCGCGCTTATCTGGTCGGTCGCCGATCTGCTGCGCGGTGATTACAAACAATCCGAATATGGCCGGGTGATCTTGCCGTTTACTGTGCTACGGCGTTTGGACTGTGTGCTGGAATCGACCAAGGCCGCTGTGCTGGCGGAGAACGTGGCCAAGACCAAAGCCGGGCTGAATCCGGATCCGTTTCTGCTGCGTAAAGCGAAACAATCGTTCTACAACACGTCACCGCTGAATCTGCCGACGTTGCTGGGCGATCAAGACCATATACGCCAGAACTTATACGCCTATGTGCAGGCGTTTTCGCCCGAGGTGCGCGACATCTTTGAGCGCTTCGACTTCTATACGCAGGTTGAGCGGCTGGCCAAGGCCAACCTGCTGTACCTGGTCACCGAAAAGTTTGCCAATATCGATCTGCACCCCAATGCCGTTGACAACGCGCAAATGGGCCTGGTGTTTGAAGAGTTGATCCGCAAGTTTGCCGAAATATCCAACGAAACGGCCGGTGAGCATTTCACCCCGCGCGAAGTCATCCGGCTAATGGTCAACCTTATCTTTATCGAGGACGACGACGTGCTCAGCCCCGGCAACGCGGTGGTGCGCACCATCTACGATCCAACCGCTGGCACGGGCGGCATGCTATCGGTCGCGGCGGAGCATCTGTTGCAGCACAACCCGGATGCTCGGCTCACCCTGTTCGGCCAGGAGTTGAACGACGAGTCCTACGCCATTTGCAAAGCCGACATGCTGATACGCGGGCAGGACGTGGGCAACATGGTCGCCGGCAACACGCTCAGCGAAGACGGCCACGGCGGGCGCAAATTTGACTACATGCTGTCCAACCCGCCCTTCGGCGTGGAATGGAAGAAGGTCGAAAAGACCGTGCGCAAAGAGTACGAAGAAAAAGGTTTCGATGGCCGCTTCGGCCCCGGCCTGCCGCGCGTGTCCGACGGCTCCATGCTGTTTCTCATGCACCTGCTGGCCAAGATGCGCCCGGCCACCGACGGCGGCAGCCGCTTCGGCATCGTGCTCAACGGCTCGCCGCTATTTACCGGCGGCGCGGGCAGCGGCGAATCGGAAATCCGCCGCTACGCGCTTGAAAACGATCTGGTGGAAGCCATCATCGGCCTGCCCACCGACATGTTCTACAACACCGGCATCGCCACCTATGTGTGGATCATCTCCAACAAAAAGTCGGCCGATCGCAAGGGCTTTGTGCAGCTGATCGACGCCAGCAGCTTCTGGCAGAAGATGCGCAAGAGCCTGGGCAGCAAGCGTAAGGAGATGAGCGACGAACACATCGCCACGGTCACCCGATTGTTCGGCGACTTCGCCGAAGCCGAACTCGCCACCGTGTTCGATGCCGCCGGCAAGGAAGTCGCCCGCCAGGTGATCGCCGCCGCCGAGTTCGCGCCCGAGCCGCCTGCCGGCGGCAAGGTCAAGATCGCGCCGCTGGCGCGCATCTTCAAAAACGAGGATTTCGGCTACACCACTATCACCGTCGAGCGCCCGCTGCGCGATGAAAACGGCAAGCCTGTGATCAACCTCAAAGGCAAGCTCAAGGGCCAGCCGCAGCCCGACAGTGCGCTGCGCGACACTGAGAACGTGCCGTTGGGCGAAGACATCAAAGCCTACTTCAAACGCGAAGTGCTGCCGCACGCGCCCGACGCGTGGATCGAAGATGCCAAGAGCAAGGTCGGCTACGAGATTCCATTCAACCGCCACTTCTATGTGTTCGAGCCGCCGCGCGATCTGCATGAAATCGACGAGGAGTTGAAGGGCGTGTCGGCGCGGATCATGGCGATGCTGGGGGAGTTGGCGGAATGAGTCTCCCGAGGTATGCGGAATATAGGGAATGTGGAGTGCAATGGTTGGGATCGATTCCCGCTAATTGGAAGCCGACACCCCTGAAGTATTTAGCTGATTTTGTAAATGGCTACGTCTTCAAGCCCGGAACCTGGAGCGAATCTGGTACGCCAATTATTCGGATTGAGAATCTCAACGGAAGCAATAACTTTAATTTCTACGATGGCGAATTGGACGAGAGAAATCATGTAGCGAAAGGAGACTTGCTCTTTGGTTGGTCTGGAAACCGGGGCACATCCTTTGGGCCCGTCATATGGAAACGGGCGGGGCATTATTTTCTAAATCAGCACATCTTCAAGATCGCAGGCACTAGGTGCGACGTCGGCTGGCTCTACTGGTGTCTTAAGGCGGTCACCACTCATGTGGAGGATCAAGCGACGGGGATCATAGGAATGGTTCACGTGACCAAGGGAGACTTGGGCGCTATCAAAGTACCCGTGCCATCTGCTGAAGAGCAAACTGCAATTGCAACTTTCCTCGACCGCGAGACCGGAAAAATCGATGCGCTGATTGCCGAGCAGGAAAAGCTGCTGACCCTGCTGGCCGAAAAGCGCCAGGCCACCATCTCCCACGCCGTCACCCGCGGCCTAAACCCCGATGCGCCGATGAAAGACTCTGGCGTGGCGTGGCTTGGCGAAGTGCCTGTACATTGGAACGTCGTGTGCTTGCGACGAATAGCACGCAACGTTGAGACTGGTGGTACACCATCCTCTGAGTCACCTAGCGGTGATCTAGAAGATGGCTTGCCTTGGTATACACCCGGTGATTTTGGGGCCGAGTTGGTTCTTTGTGATTCACAGAAGAGGGTTGCATTGTCCTTAGTGGACTCAGGTGAAGTGAAAGCCTTTCCGCCAGGTTCGATTCTTATCGTAAGCATCGGAGCAACGCTCGGAAAAGTTGGTCTCTCAGGCTCTTTGGCATCGGCTAATCAGCAAATCAACGCGGTACTACTGAACACCTCGATGGATGAGCTCTTTGTTGCTTATTCTCTCTCGGTCAAATCGGAGGTTATGCGCTTCCTTTCAAACGCATCGACCATTGGAATCATGAATCAAAGTAAGACGAAGGAAATCCAGGTTGCCGTCCCACCGCAAGTCGAGCAAGTTTCTGTCGCTTCATATCTTGATGAAGCAACGGCAAGAGTAGATTTGCTCGAAGTTGAGGCATCGCGCGCCATCACTCTTCTCAAAGAACGCCGCAGCGCCCTGATCGCCGCTGCAGTCACCGGCAAGATCGACGTAAGGCAAGCGGTATGACTTCCCAAAGCCAAGCCGTCGTGCGCTTCATCGCCAACCTGTTACCACTGTACGACGGTGAGCAACATGACGATGTCTGGTGCGCCCGCTCGCTGACCGATGGCACGCTGATATTTCCCGTCGATGAATCCAGCTGGGACGAAGAACGCGGAACGGTGCGCGTTCGCTGGCAGGGCGACGCCCAGCGTGAACAATTGGCCGAAGGCACGTTTATCGCCACGCTGGCACTGGAACGTTACGTGCGTCTGCACGGCGCCGGCTATTCCGAAGAAGCCATCGCCGGCGAGCTGTGGTTTATGGCGCGGCACTTCAACTTCAAGACCGGCTGCGAGGTTTATCTTCCGCAGTTGCCGGAGCCGCCGAGCCGGCTGCGCAAGTTGGGTAGCGCCGCCTTGCGCATGGGCGGAGGCGTGTTGGTCAGCGGTCTTGGCAAATTGGCCGGTATCGGTTGAGAGCGCTGCCGATCTGCTCCGGATAGGATCGCTGCAAGCAACTTGGCTAAGATAGACGTATGACTCGTGTTGCTGTCAGTCCCGACCTGTATCGCTGGGCGCGTGATCGCGCTCAGCTGGATCATGTTGATCTGACAACGCGATTTCCCAAGCTTGAAGCTTGGGAAGCCGGAGAGTCGCAGCCCACGTTGAAACAACTGGAAGGTTTTGCGCGTGCTACGCACGCCCCGGTGGGCTACTTTTTTTTGCCGGCGCCACCCGATGAGCCGCTGCCGATTCCCGATTTTCGAACCGTTGCCGATCGAGCCATTGCGCGGCCGAGCCCGAACCTGCTCGATACGGTTTATGCCTGCCAGCAACGTCAGGACTGGTACCTCGATCATGCGCGCGTGACGGGACAAACGCCGCTTGGCTTCGTCGGCAGTTTGACCGTGGCGACGGCGCCAGTTGAAGCGGCGGCGCAGCTTCGCCATACGTTGGGTTTTAGCGTCGAGGCGCGTCGAGATTGCGCCAGCTGGACCGATGCGTTGCGCGCGTTTATCGAACAGTCCGACCGCATCGGCGTGATGGTGATGGTCAGTGGCGTGGTGATGAACAACAACACACGCCACCTCGATCCGCAGGAGTTTCGCGGCTTCGCGCTCGCCGACGCGTTGGCGCCACTGGTATTCATCAATGGCGCCGACAGCAAGGCGGCGCAGATGTTCACGCTGGCGCATGAGCTGGCTCACTTGTGGCTGGGGCAAACAGCGCTTTCGGATGTAAGTGCAGAGCAAGCACCGGCGAATGCCGTGGAGCGCTGGTGCAACGAAGTGGCTGCTGAGCTGCTGGTGCCGATGGATGTATTTCGCGCTGAACTGGCGGCTGACGAATCGGTGGCTATGACGCTCAAGCGACTCGCGCGCTATTTCAAGGTCAGCTCGTTGGTGATCTTGCGCCGACTGTTTGATGCAGGCCGCATTGATAGGGCGACTTTTTTCTCCTGCTATCGCGACGAGATGGCGCGCTTGCAGGAGATCGATGCCCGCAGTGCGGGCGGTGGCGACTTTTACCGGACCACCGCGGCGCGGGTAAGCAAGCGGTTTGCGCGTGCGCTGGTCGAGAGCACGTTGGAGGGCCGCACACTTTATCGCGACGCTTTTCACATGCTGGGTATTGCCAAGACGGCAACGTTCAACGAGCTGGGACGCTCCCTGGGATTTCCGACCTAATGGCCTATCTGCTCGATGCGAATGTGTTTATCCAGGCCAAGAACCTGCAGTACGGTTTCGACTTCTGCCCGGCATTCTGGGATTGGCTAGAGCGGATGAATGCGCAGGGCAAGGTTTTCAGCATTCAGCAGGTGGGCGATGAGTTGCAGGCGGGCGAGGATGAGCTGGCTTTGTGGGGTGCAGCACGAGGCGATGCATTCTTTCTTCCGCCGGACAACGCCGTACTCGCTGCTGCTCCCCAACTGAGTGCTTGGGCAGCAGGCCAAGACTATGCGCCGGCGGCTGTAAATACTTTTCTGCAGGTGGCCGACTACTGGCTAGTTGCATTCGCTGCTGCGCACCAGTACACCGTGGTGACCCACGAAGTGCCAGCAAACTCGCCGAAGAAAATCAAAATACCCAATGCCTGCGTCGGACTCGGTGTTCGCTTCATGACGCCGTACCAGATGCTTCGCACTGAGCGGGCACGGTTTGTCCTTGAGTCATCGCGAACCGATGTATTGCTTTGACCGGTCTTGCTCGGGTTCTGCATTTCTCTCAGCAAACCATTTCCCTGGTGCGTTTTATCTGAGCGTTGCGACGGCCGTTAATTTCAGTTAAAACAAAAACTGAAATTAACGGCCGTCGCTAATTTCAGTTCCGCTCAAGGTGGAGATGCCATGCAACGTCCAGCGCCGGGTCAGTATCGTGCGGTATCGACGGCCGGTGAGCCGGTGCGGGCCTTTGTGCCGGTGCCCTTGCCGCCGAATCCGCCGGTGGAGTGGTCGCCGGCGTTGCGTCGCCGTTTCGACGATGCCTTGGTCGCGCTGGGGCGACTGGATGCGGTGTCGGCACTGCTGCCGAATGCGGCGCTGGTGCTGTATAGCTTTGTGCGCAAGGAAGCAGTGTTGTCTTCGCAGATCGAGGGCACGCAGTCCTCGCTGGCCGATCTGTTGCTGTACGAGATCGACGAGCAACCCGGCGTGCCGGTGGAAGACGCTCACGAGGTCAGCCGCTATGTTGCTGCGCTGGAGCATAGCCTTGCCCGTTTGCGCGGCGGCTTTCCGCTGAGCCTGCGATTGATCGCCGAGATGCACGCCGTGCTGCTCGATCATCCCCTCGGTCGCGGCAAGACGCCGGGCGAGTTCCGCCGCAGCCAAGTGTGGATTGGTGGCACGCGACCGGGCAACGCGGTGTTTGTACCGCCGCCGCCGGACGCTATCGCGGATTGTCTGGGTGAGCTCGAGCGTTTTCTCAATGATTTGCCGGAAGCGACATCGCCGTTGTTGAAGGCAGCGCTGGTGCACGTGCAGTTTGAGACCATCCATCCGTTTCTGGATGGCAACGGTCGCATCGGGCGGCTGTTGATCGTGCTGCAGCTGGTACATGACGGCTTGCTGCGCGAACCGTTGCTGTACCCCAGCCTGTTCTTCAAGAAACACCGTGCGCTTTATTACGAACTGCTCAACGCGGTGCGCCTGCAAGGTGACTGGGAACGCTGGCTGGATTACTTCGCCGAAGGCATTGAGCAGAGTGCGACGCAGGCTGTGGCCACCGCGCAGCAGTTGCTCGCGCTGGTCAACCAGGATCGTGACCGCATCGCGACGGTCGGTCGAGGTGCGGTATCGGCGCTCGCTGTGCTGCAGGCTTTGCAGCGTCAGCCGGTGACCACGGCGGCCACACTGGTGAAAGACACTGGGCTGGCCCTGGCCACGGTGAATCGCATGCTGGTGCAATTAATCGACATGGGCATCGTGTCGGAACTGACCCAGCGACAGCGCAATCGCGTTTTCAGCTATCGCGCCTACGTGGATGTTCTCAATGCCGAACTCTGACGGCGGCAGCCTTTTTCGATTCAACGGAGCGCATGCATGAACCTGCACAGGGAAGTTCATTTCGAGCAGGCCATCTGCGATCACCTCGCCGCTCACGGCTGGTTCTACACCGAAGGAGATGCCGAGCACTACGACCGCGCCCACGGCCTGTATCTGCTCGATCTGCTGGCGTGGATCGAAGCGACCCAGCCGGATAGCTGGCAACGCCTCACCAAAACGCACGGTCCCGCCGCGGCTGAACGCATCGCCGAGCGCATGCGCAAGAGCCTCAACGAGCGCGGCACGCTGGAGGTGCTGCGTCGTGGCGTGGAAATGCTGGGTCTTAAAGAGCCGCTGTCGCTGGTGCAGTTCAAGCCGGCGCTCGCAATCAATCCGGTAATCCAGCAGCACTACGCGGCCAACCGGCTGCGCGTGGTGCGGCAGGTGCGGCATTCGCCGAACCACCCGAACGATGCGCTGGATCTGGTGCTGTTCGTCAACGGCATTGCCGTGGCCACGGCCGAGTTGAAATCGGACTTTACCCAGAGCGTGAACGACGCGGTGGATCAGTACCGTTTCGATCGCGATCCGCAGCCGAAGGGCGGCCTGGTCGAACCACTACTCTCGTTTCCCGGCGGTGCGCTGGTGCATTTTGCGGTGAGCCAGGCCGAGGTGATGATGACCACGCGGCTGGCGGGTACGGGCACCTACTTTCTGCCATTCAATCGCGGCAACCACGGCGGTGCGGGCAATGCGCCGAACCCGGACGGCTTTGCCACGGCCTACCTGTGGGAAGAGGTATGGGCGCGCGAAAGCTGGCTGGAGATTCTGGGCCGCTATCTGATCGGCAAACGCGACGACAAGAAAGCGTTGAAGAGCGTGATCTTTCCGCGCTATCACCAGCTCGATGCCACGCGCCGATTGTTGGCTGATGTGCTGGCCGAAGGGGCAGGGCAGCGCTATCTGATCCAGCACTCGGCTGGCTCGGGCAAGACCAACTCGATTGCCTGGACGGCGCACTTTCTAGCCGACCTGCACGATGCGCAACATCGAAAGATGTTCGACAGCGTGCTGGTGGTGTCCGACCGCAACGTGCTGGATGCGCAGCTGCAGGAGGCTATCTTCGATTTCGAGCGCACTACTGGCGTGGTGGAAACCATCACCAGCGAGCACGGCAGCAAAAGCGCGCAGTTGGGTCAGGCGCTGAAGAACGGCAAAAAGATCATCGTTTGCACGATCCAAACGTTTCCGTTCGCGCTACAGGCCGTGCAGGAACTGGCGGCTACTGAGGGCAAACGCTTTGCCGTGATTGCCGACGAGGCGCACAGCTCGCAGACCGGTGACGCGGCGGCCAAGCTCAAGCAGTTGCTGAGTGCCGAGGAATGGGCTGCGATACAGGATGGCGGTGAGATCGACACCGAAACCATGCTGGCTGCAGGCATGGCTGCGCGTGCCGGCGGTAGCAAGGGACTGACCTATGTGGCGTTCACCGCCACGCCCAAGCAGAAAACACTTGAACTGTTTGGCCGTCCGGATGCCGAAGGTCTGCCGCAGCCGTTTCATGTGTATTCCATGCGGCAGGCGATCGAGGAGGGTTTCATTCTTGATGTGTTGAAAAACTACACGCCTTACCAGCTGGCGTTCAAGCTGGCGCACGATGGCAAAGAGTACGACCAGACCCAGGTCGAACGCAGTACCGCGATGAAGGGGATCATGCAGTGGGTGCGCCTGCATCCTTACAACATCGCGCAGAAAGTACAGATCGTGGTGGAGCATTACCGCGATAACGTGGAGCCACTGCTGGACGGCAAGGCCAAGGCGATGGTGGTGGTCGGCAGCCGCAAGGAGGCCGTGCGCTGGCAGAAAGCGATTCGCGGCTACATTGCCCAGCAGAACTATGCGCTCGGCGTGCTGGTAGCATTTTCCGGCGAAGTGGATGATTCGGAGAGTTTTCCCGCACCAGTGAGCGAAACCAGTGCCGATCTGAACCCCGGGCTGAAGGGTCGCGATATCCGCGATGCGTTTGCCCAGCCTGACTATCACCTGCTGCTGGTCGCCAACAAGTTCCAGACCGGCTTTGATCAACCACTGCTGTGCGGCATGTATGTCGACAAGATCCTCGGAGGCATCCAGGCGGTGCAGACGCTCTCGCGTTTGAACCGCGCGCATCCCGGCAAGGACACGACGTACATCCTCGACTTCGTCAACGATGCCGCTGATGTTCTCAAGGCATTCAAGACTTACTACGAGACGGCGGAGCTGGAAGCGACTACCGACCCGCATCTCGTCTTCGACCTGCGCGCCAAGCTGGATGCCAGCGGCCATTACGACGAGTTCGAGGTCGAGCGCGTAGCGAAAGTCGAAACTGATCCGCGCGGCACACAGGCACAGTTGAGTGGCGCCATAGCGCCGGTGGCAGATCGCCTGCTTAGGCGTTACCGATCAGCGCAATTGGAGAGGGCTGCTGCGCTCGACGGTGGTGACGACAAGGCGGCCCAGGTGAACAAGGACGTATTGGACGCGCTCGGGTTGTTCAAGAACGACATGGGCGCTTACGTGCGGCTGTACGCGTTTCTGTCGCAGGTCTTCGATTACGGCAACACTGCTATTGAGAAACGCTTTCTGTTTTACAAACGGCTGATCCCGCTACTTGAGTTCGGCCGCGAGCGCGACATGGTAGATCTATCCAAGGTGGTGCTGACCCATCACACGCTGCGTAGTGCCGGGCGTCAGCCACTCAACCTCAATGCCGATGGCAGCTACAAGTTGCCGCCGATGGATGCTGTCGGCAGCGGCTCGGTGCAGGAGAAACAGCAGGCCTACCTCACCGAGATTATCGAGAAGGTCAACGGACTGTTCGAGGGACAGCTGACCGACGGTGATCAGCTGCACTACGTCAATGGTGCGATCAAGGGCAAACTGCTGGAAAACGAAACCCTGATGCAGCAGGCCGGCAGCAACAGCAAGGAGCAGTTCGCCAATTCGCCCGACCTGAAAGACGCGTTGATGCACGCGATCATGGATGCGTTGGAAGCCCATTCGACCATGAGCAGCCAGGCGCTTGGATCGGAGCGTGTTCGCAACGGATTGAAAGACATCCTGCTGGGGCCGGCGCAGTTATACGAAGCGCTGCGTGCGAAGGCGCAGGGTGAACAAGCTCAACCGTAATTCGACCCGGACGATCTTCGCTGCTCACTCAAAGGTACCGGATGCGTTGTTGCCTGCTGAAATACCAGATTCCTGATTGACACGACATCCACAGTGCCGCGCGCTAAATCGGAGCACTGTCGTTAGTCGACGTCGTACGCAGGTATATCGCCATGTCGGTTGAAAAAGCGCGCGCTGCCGCGAAGAAGGACAAGCGCGAGGGCAAGTCCGCCAGTACGCAGGCGGGCGAGTATGTGCGTGAGGTGATTGCGGACATTCGCAAGGGCAAGCACGGCGCGCGGTCGACCAAGCAGGCGATTGCGATTGGTCTCTCCGAGGCGCGACGCGACGGCATCAAGGCGCCGGTGTCGAAGACCGCGAGCAAGACGGTGAAGAAAAAGGCCGCGCAAGATACCAAGGCGGCCGAGCATCCGCACAAGCCATCGCCCACGCGATCCAAGGCGACCACCAAGGTGTTGAAGAGAGAAGTTCACAGTGCGGCGTCGACCAAGGCGCTGTCTGCACAGACCAAGAAGGCCAGCGCCAAGCGCACGGCCGCTTCGCGTTCGGCCACGGCGAAAAAGGCGGTGAAGACCAAGGGCGCGGCCGGGCGATCCGCGGCCGCCAAGAAAGCAGCGCGCACACGCAAGCAGGCCGACTAACTGACTATCCGGCCAACGTTTCGGCCGAGGAGCAACGTAGTGATTCAACAACAACCCGGTGATATCCCGATTCCCCGACATCCCGAGCCGATCGATCCACCGGCTGATCCGAATGGCCCCGATTTTCCGCTGCCGAAGGAAGAGCCGCCGACGCCGCATCCGCATTCGCCACCACCGACCACGCCCGAGCCCAGCGATCCGCAGAAGGCTCCGGTGATCACG
>Ga0302234_10002694_pt1 | contig 11140 bp, 14 predicted proteins | sample II_Palsa_N3_2_FD_193576 | JGI IMG/M metagenome (GOLD analysis project Ga0302234, IMG submission 193576) | Peat permafrost microbial communities from Stordalen Mire near Abisko, Sweden - II_Palsa_N3_2 | ecosystem: Environmental > Terrestrial > Soil > Palsa > Peat permafrost | place: Sweden... | reverse complement strand
CCTCGCCGAACTGGTCACCGGGTAACCGGCCAGCAGGCCGGCCAGTCCCTGCCTCTGGCCTGGCCAGGCCGGGTGGCTGTATACGTGGTCGCCGGAACTGCCGGAGCCCGGCGCTGTCCGGGCTCCGGCCGGCTCACAGGGCCGCCGGCGGCCCGGACACCCCCGCCTACACCGCCCTGGCCGGCGTCGCCGACCCGGCCAGGCGTCCGCCCGCCTACATCGAGTCGCCCAGCTCGACATGTTCCGCGACGAAGACGTCGCCTACGCCCTGCGCCTCGGCCAGGCCGGCGTACCCGTCGAGTTCCACCTTCACCCCGGCGCCCCGCACGAATTCGACTTCATCGCCTTCAACACCACCGCCGCCCGGCGCCATCGCCGACCGCGTTCTTTCGAGCACCGGATGCCCCTGTCCCTCACCGGTGGCTGCCGGGCAGCCAGCCCCGATAAATGATCGCCGCAGCGTCCTGGCCGCACAGCCAGCACCGATCAGATAATCTGCGTGCCTCGACGATCGGAGTCCGTCAGCACACGTCGCGTAAATATTCGGTCTGATTCCCTGCCGATCCGATGGAAATACCGTACGGCGATCGCTGGCAAGGCGGAGATTGCTGGCAAGTATTCCAGTTCGTGTATAGGTATGCGTGCGGGCGGAGTGCTCATTTCGGCAGAGTCGGATGCCGGGACTGGCAGGCGTGGCCCTGGTTACGGTTCAGGCGGCGTGGGGGCTATATCCACGATGAGCTCGGCATCGAGGGCCATGCTGATCCGTTCCAGCAGCGGGATGGTGGGCACGACGCCGCCTGCTTCTAGCCGGGAGAGCGCGGGCTGGGTCATGCCGGCGCGGGTGGCCAGTTCGGTCTGGGATAGGCCCAGGGCCAGACGGCGCTCGCGGACGGCCTGGCCGATCAGGAAGGCGCGGCGGGCCTCGGCGTATCCCCGGCGGTATTCTTCGCTGCCGCGGCGCTCGCGGGCGAGTTCTTCATAGGCGGTGTGCTCGTCTGTCATGTCAGTTCACCTCCCGGTCGAATATGTCGTGGGCCTGGCTGTGCTGGGTTTCGCAGATCATCTGGGCGCGCAGGGCGCGGGTGACCTCGGCGGTCTCCGCGCTGCGGGACTTGCGGGAGGCTGTCAGTAATATCACCCGCCGGCCCGGTGCCAGCCAGTAGGTGACCCTGGTCTGCTGGCGCAGCAGGCGGAACCGCAGTTCCCTGACCTTCCCTCCGAGGTGTCGGGGTGTAGGGCTCGCCGAGGTCCTGGGCGTGCTCGGCGAGCAGGCCGACGAGGAAGTCGACCCGGCCGAAGTCGCGGTCGGACAGGCTGGCCAGCCAGGACCGGACTTCAGGCTCGATCTCGACCTCATGCAGCCCTGTCATGCATCTGATGCTATATACATCTGCTGCTATAGCCAAGGCGGCGCGGTATCACGTGCCGGAGGCCTTGTAAGCGGCGCGGATGTAGTTCGGGTGGCGCCGCATCCGTTCGGCCCGGGCGGTGATCGCGCGGCGCCTGGCGGGTGACGGCTTTGCCGTCGCGGTCAATGGCCGGCCCGGCGACGAACAGGTCGCTGCCCTTGGTCGGGGCATCCGTGCCGAGGGCGGGACCGCCGAGGGCTTCTGCGCCGATGTCACCGACGAGCAGCAGGTCGCCGGGCTGGCCGCGGCGATCGCTGAGTGCCTCGGCCCGGTTGATGTGCTGGTCCTCAACGCCACCGGCCCGCAGCCCGAAGTCGCGGTGACCGAGGTGGGCTGGGCAGACCATCTCGCCCAGCTGGATTTCTTCGTCAAGAGCCCGGTGCTGCTCGGCCGCTCGGTGCTGCCCGGAATGCAGGCCCGGCGGTACGGCCGCATTGTGCACATCGACTCCGAGGTCGCTCACCGGTCGCCTCCGGGCAGGTCCGCCTACGCCACCGCCAAGAGCGCGCAAATCGGCCTGACCCTCAGCTGGGCCCGCGAACTGGCCCCGTTCGGTATCACCGTGAACACGGTTGCGCCCGGTTTCATCCCCGTGGAGCGCCACGCCGACGTCCCCGACGACGTCAGGCAGGCCTATCTCGCCTCGGTGCCCGCCGGGCGGATGGGAACTCCTGGCGACATCGCCCACGCCGTGAGCTTCCTCGCCTCCGACGGCGCCGGGTTCATCACCGGCCAGCGCATCGTCATCGACGGCGGCCGCAGCCTCGGCAGCTGATCACAGGCCCCCGCACACCAGCCCACACACCATGGTGACCCTCAGGAGCTGGAACACTCACACTAGATCCGTTCTGTACGATCTCAACACTCCGTTCGCCGGTCATTTCGGGTGCGCAGAAGGACTGATCAGGCGCGACGCTACCTCCGCAAGCGCGGAGACGTGGGAGCTTCGGCAGGATCAGTCGTGTCGATTGACTGACGAGATCGATTTGCAGCCTCCGCGGGGGCCAGGAAGATGTCGCCGTACCCGTTGTCCGCGCCCTTGGTCAGCACCGTGAACTTTAACGAGAACCTCCGAGACAATTCGCCGCCCCGCCGAAATTCGCCTCACGCCCTATAACGAGGAACTCGCCCCTGCCGTTCTCCGGGGGCCCAGACTGATGCAAATGGGACATTTTCGCAGCCAATTCTGATAGAGCCATGATCAACTCCTCGCGGTCGCCTCGTGTGGTGTTGTATTCGTGGCGAGTCTGCGCTGGCCGAGCTTCTGATCAGCAGCGACAACGAGCACCACACCCATGACTTAACTTTTAACCTAGATTCTACTCATATCGCCCGATAATGGCGTTATTCGCTTATATATCCGAGTGTCGTATGTGAAGCGGCCGTTTCCTTCACTCTTGGAGGGTTATTCAGAGACTTCACATGTTATGTGAAATTTATTGCATCTTACGGCGCGTCACCATAAAAGAATGGCCTGTCCACGAAAGGATTGAGTTACCACACCTAATCCTCAGAACAGGCCATCACGTGTATCATAGCACCGGGTTCGACCGCGAAGAAATCATCGACCTCTGCATCCGGGTGAATTCCGTGGAACGCGAGACAGGTACCCCGGGATGGCCGCCATGCCTCGGGCTTTTCAAATCGGTGGTAGTCGCACTATCCTATATGCGCCACAACCGCACCCAGGCGGAAATTGGTGAGTCACTCGGAGTATCACAGCCAACCATCAGCCGTGCCGTATCCGCTATAACTCCGCTCATTCCGGAAGCGGTACGCGAATTCGTCCCGAGCGCCGACGACCTTGACCCGGATGCCCAGTACATCCTGGACGGCACACTGCTCCCATGCTGGTCATGGGCCGGACGCAAGGAACTGTACTCGGGAAAGCACAAAACCACCGGCATGAACGTACAGGTCGCCTGCACGATTAACGGCGAGCTCGCCTGGATCTCCGACCCGGTCAACGGAAGCCGCCACGACAACTACTGCCAGGAAGAATCCGGCGTGCTGCTGACGATGAACTCGAAGAACTGGATTGGCGACAAAGGATACATCGGAAACAACATGATCACGCCCTACAGGAAACCAGCAGGCGGCAAACTGCTCGACTGGCAGAGGGAGTACAATAGCCAAGTCAACAAGATTCGCTGGATGATCGAGCAGGTGATCTCGCACTTCAAGAACTGGACCATCATGCACACCGACTACCGGCGCCCGCTCAGAACATTTAAGATGACTATCTCAGCGGTAATCGGCTTGCATTTCTACCGGACGGCCTGAATAACCCTCTTAACCTCAATCGTTCAGGGCTTCTGAGGTCCTGTTACTGATTGTGTTGGTGCCCGGTTTCGGGTCTGGTGCCGGTTTGCTGTCGGCGGTGGGACGGGTGGCGGTGCCCGGGATGCCCGGGTGCGCACCGGCTCCGACCGCGCCGGGGTCGTCCTCCTCTCGTGCTGGCGGGATGGCTCCTGCTGGTCAGGCGGGTGCTGGCAGAGCGCACAGCCTGTGCCAGCAGGCAAGGAACGCGTCCTTCCAGGGCCAGCTGGGGCTGATCTTGAGGATGCGCTCGCGGGCGTGCCGGGCGAGCCGGGCGGGGATGTGCCAGACCCGGTAGCGGAGCGTATCGGGGTCTGCTTCGTGCAGGTCCGGGTGGTCACCGAAGCCGAGGAGGCGGGTCCAGGCGGTCAGGTCGGCGGCGATGTTCGCGGCGATGACCCAGCCGCAGTTGACCTGCCAGGTTTTCGACGGGAGGTTCCGCAGGCCCATGGCCTTGGCCGTGCGGACGCCGGCGGTCTCGACGACGGCGTGCTCGCGGTGCACGGTGTCGATGTACTGCGGGTGGTGGCTGCCCGGGACGCCGGCGATCCCGGTACCGGGGATGTTCGTGCAGGTGATGGAGTACTTCCAGCCGGTCTTCTTCTCGTAGTCCGTCAGGTTCCTCAGGTGGCGGCGGGACGGCTTCACCCGGCGGGCGATCCACCGCAGCCCGTCCGGCCAGTTCCCGGCGCGGCTCATCAGGTGCGTGACCTCCGCGACGTCCTTGTCGTCCTCGATCGTGCCGTCCTGGCCGGTGCCGGGCTTCCACGCGTCCGCGGGGACCTGCCCGATGGCGTCCTCATCGGCGGCGGTGATCATCCACCCGCAGGTGAACAGCACGCTCCGCCGGGCGGAGGCCAGGGACAGCATGTGCTCCACGAGCTCGTGGCTGGCGCCGGCCCCGTCAACGCGGACCAGGATCTTGCGCCGGAACCGGGCCGGGACCTGCCGGATCGCCGCGGCCAGCACCTCCTGATGGTCGGTGAACGTGTTCGACCCGGCGTTGCCGGGCCGCAGCAGCATGGCCAGGCACTCACGGGTATTGGCGAGCCAGGCGCCCAGCGGGTGGAAGCCGTAGCCCTTCTTCCAGGTGGGAGCGGCTCCTTCCTTGCCCGAGCTGGCGGTGACCAAGGTGGCGTCCATGTCGATGACCAGCCACCCGGTCAGGGCCTTCCCCGCGATGACCAGCCACGGGAACCCGGCCGGAGTGTCCTCGATCAGCTGCCACACGTGCGCGCGGGCCCTCGCGCGGGCACGGGCGATCCGGTCCAGCATGGCCGCCGTGCCGGCCAGGTCCAGGGCCCGCCGCACCGTCGGCCCGCTCGGCGCGTCCCCCAGCACCGGCGCGAGATGTGCCAGCACCGCGATACCGCTCATGCTGGTCGCCCCGAGCGCGATCGCCGCCGCCATCGACGCCAGCACGATTCCCCGGTCGAAAACCGGGGACTTCCCGGTCTTCCGCAGCGCCGCGCTCAGCTGCGCGGTCAGTCCCGCCTGGTCACAGGCCTTCCGGAGCAGGACCGAGCCGGCGTGGCCGACCAGGCCTGCCCCGTCGGCGGTGACCTTCAGGGCATGGTCCCACCCGTTATGCTGCATGGCGAAGAGCGCTCCAGTTCCGGGACTTACAAGGTGTGGTAACCCGTAATCTCCCAGAACCAGGGCGCTCTTCGCCATTCCCGGGCCCGCGGATCGCCCCCGCACCCATAAGGTGCGCGCTCACTCCGGCCCACGCAACGCGAAACCCCAGCTCACAGCCACCGGCAAATCACCGGCCGGTCCAACAGCCCATCAACGCTGAATGGCGGAGGTTAATCTCTGCCTCGGTCATGCGGCGCCCGGTCACGGGTCTGGCGGGCTTGCGCTTGCCGAGTTCGTAGCCCGCCTTCTCGGCTTCCCCTCGGTGATCCACCGGGCGACGGTCGCAGGGGTCGGCCCCCGCATTCATCAGCGCGCGGCGCGGCTTCCGACTGCTGGCCGCGACCAGGTCGCGAATCGTGCCTGCCAGCCGGTGCGAAGCGAACAAAATGGCGTTCAATGACAAGGCTGGCGTGACCACATGACCAAGTCCGATGGCACCGAAGACAGATTCGACAAAATGGAAGATTACTTGAGGTCACTGCTCGACCCAAAGAAAGGCTGATCGCAATCCCGGCGAAACAGCAGCCAGGGCGACGCGCAAGCTGAAAGATCTTCTCGCAGGTAGAAAGAGCGAGCGTCGCGAGGTTGCCGACTCCCCGTAGAACCGTCGGCTTGCTGCGATTGCGAGCAGTTAGAAACGTCTGCGTGGTCACGCGGCGTTCAGTGCGGCGAGATAATCGCGTATCCGTTGCCCGCGCGAGCGCAACCGAATCAAGATCGCCGTCAAAGCCGCCATGGCGCCCTGAAGCGATACTGAGCTGAGCCGAGGCGGGCGGCCAGGGCGGCTCAGTGTTCCTGTCCAGCCATCTCATGAGCGAGATGGCCCAGACCGCCGACCACCTGCCCGTCATCGCCCGGGCCGCATCATCGCCGACGCCAGCAGCCGGGCCGGCGCCGCCATCGTCGCGCGGTCGGCCCGGTCGGGCTTGGGCCGCGTGACCTGGCGCCGCAGCACCGACACCTCATGTCGGAGCATCATGATATCGGCGTCCTTGGCCGGCCTGCTGCGGCATGGTGGTGGAGCTACCCGAGTCGCCTGACCGACCGGGTGCCAGCGCAGTACTTGAGTCCCGCTTGCCCATTAGGAGGACCTGGCGTGATAAATGCGGAGGAGTGGAAGGTGAGCATGCCCTCCTGGCGGGACGGCTCCGCGAGGCGGTCAGTGATCGCCTTTTTGCAGGAGATTACCCAGGGACCGGATGCTCTCCCCGTGGCTGACCGGGTCGCTGCCTTCGACAATGACGGCACGCTGGCCTGCGAGAAGCCTCATACGGCCCTGGCGGGATTCCTCGTGGACCGGGCCGCCGCGTCCGGCTCAGCTCCGCCGGAGGTAGCGAGCGGCCACGACGTACTGCGCGAGCTAGGTGTGCTGTTCGCCGGCCAGACAACGGCGCAGTACGAGGAACAGGCGCGCCGTTACCTCACCGGAGCACTGCATCCGCGCTTCCAGCGCCCCCTACCCGATGCTGACGTACCAGCCGATGCTGGAACTCATCTCCCTGTTGCATGCCCTGGACTTCAGCGTGTTCATGTGCACTGACAGTTCCCGCGACTTCATGCGGGTCATCGCCGGCCCGGCCTACGGGTTGCGGCGCGAACGGGTGATCGGGTCGGAGGTACAGATCCAGTCAGTGGACGGCCGATTGATCCGTACGGCCCTACCGGTCCCGCTGGATGACGGGCCGGGCAAGACGGTGCACCTGTGGGATCGCACCGGAACTCAGCCAGTGCTGGCGGCGGGCAACGCCGCCGGAGACATCGACATGCTCCGAGCCGCCCGCTTCGCCCTGGTGGTGCAGCACGACGACGCCGTGCGGGAATACGCCTACGACGCCCATCAGATACTCGACGCGGCCGCCGAAGGCGGCTGGACCGTGCTCAGCATGCGTGACGAATTCGCCCGCATTTGGCCAGCGGGCCTCGCCGATGGCAAGAATTGACCGACGGGCCCCTGGCCTGGTCCTCAGATTCTTTTCAGCACGGGGGGATGGTCAGTGCTTCGCAGCATTCTTGACTTTCTTGCCCTTATGCTTGACCTTGCCGGCATCCTTCTTAGTCTTGCCCTTGGCTGCCTTCGCCTTATGCTTTGCCTTCTTGGCCGCACCCATGACCGACTCCTCTTCGTCGCCTTAGACGCCACGATCCGATGGCTGCCATCTTCCACGCTGGATGCACCTCAAACCCGGGGGTGAGCGGCATCGGTGCCGCCGCACGTGCTGGGGACCTGACCACCCAGCACCATCGTTCCCAGCCGCCAGGGATCAGGAGTTTTCGCAGCTCAGTAATGCTACAAGTAAATAGGGAAGCGCCCTCGGCGTCCTCATCGACGCCTACATCATCCGCATGACCCTCGTGCCCGCCGCGATGAAACTCTTCGGCCAGGCCGTCTGGTGGCTTCCGCGCCTGCTAACCGCATCCTCCCCGACCTCGACGTCGAGGGCAGCAAACTCGACGAAGAACCCGCACGCCCCGTCCCGGCAACCGGGAAGCACTCAGCAAACACGCCGGCACCCCAGCCCTCCAGCACCCCGCGCCGACCAGCCAGTTGCAACCGTGTAAGAAGACCTGGACGGTTGTGGACCTGACTTAGCTAATGTGTGCACGTAGGACGCCACCGCCGCAGTAGACCACCTGATAATCCGATCCGCCGCCAGCACTGAACGCCATCGTCAAGCATGAATTCGGTGGTCAAGAACCATGGGCCTTTTGGTGCAGTCCCCCCTCGGACACATCATGATCATGTCCTGACCTGTGGATACGTCATAGGACAAGACTTAGCTGGAGTCAGAAGAGACAGGTTTCCGCAGATCAGGACCATGAGGGTTCAAGTCGGGTTCAGGTCGCGACACGGTAACAACTTCGGGAAAAGCAGCGTCGAAGGCTGCGTAGAACTTGCGGTCCCGAGCGCTGATCAGGAACCTGAACCGGCCCGCTTGGCGAGGTCCATGCGCAGGCTGCGGGCGATGCCGGGCCGTGCACGAGTCAGACTGCATCTCCGTCACCAACGCGCCTTATCAGGACGATATCTACAACATCGCTACATTGGCTACGCCCGCTCACGTCGGCCTGCGCCCGGTGGGGGCGCGACAGGCCCTGCCTGGCTTGTACCTGCCGTCGTTTGCTGGCTCTGGCTGGGATCCCGTGCCCGAAACTACGCCGGCCTCGTCCGGCGCAGACTGAGACCGCTGACAGTCGTATTGGCTCGGATATGCACGCGATCCTTGGCCTCTAGGAGAATGAACTCCCTGATGACGCAATGATTGGTTCGCCCGGGTCGCGCTTTCGCGGCCCAGGGCGCTGTCCAACCGGGGGGTAGCGTGATGCAGCAGCGGCGCAATGGGCGTGTTCAATGGCAGATGAGCCAGGTCCCGTACCGGGCGGTGCGCCATGCAGTGCTCCGGGGCGCCGAGCGGGTCTGGCACGATCTCCGGTTCAAAGACCTCCATCGGAGCGGCAAGGAGTTTGAACTCATGGGCCGGGCCATGGGTTTCGCCGCCCTGGCCATGCTCACCGTATTTCCGCTGCTCGTCGTCGTCGCTGCCGCCAGCGCCGCGTCGCGTCACGGCCTCGCCAGATGGGTGGTCTACGGCATGGGCCTGACCGGCTCCTCTGCCCGCGCGGTAGTACAGCTCTTTGCCGCTCCCGGCCGGGTCCTGGGCACGACGAGCGTTTTCAGCGTGTTGCTGCTGGCCGTCTTCGGGGTGACGTTCGCGGGCACCGTGCAGGCCGGGTTCGAAAGGGTCTGGGGCCTTCCCGCCGGGCCGTGGCACAAGATCTGGCGTCAGGTGGTGTGGCTGATCGTCTTCATCGCCTACATCTACGCGGCGGCCCTGGTAGGCCCTCTGACACACCATGCGCCGACCGAGACGGTGAGCCGGGTGTCAGTGGCGGTAGTGCTCGGCATCGCCTTCTTCTGGTGGGGGCTTCACTTCCTGGTCGGCGGCCGGGTGAGCTACCTGGCGGCGATGCCAGGCGCGGTGGCCACGGTGGCGTTCCTGGCTGGCCTGCGGGCCTTCTCCGCCTTGGTCTTCGAGCCGCTCATCGTCGCGAACGCGGTCACCTACGGGGCGCTGGGCACCGTGCTGATCGTGCAGTCGTGGCTGGTCGGCGTCGGCTGGGTCGTCTATGGCGGCCAGTTGCTCGGGCGCTGGTTCCACGACGCCTGGCTTCGGGCCTGGGCAGACAACCGCTGGGGCCACAGGCAGCCGGGCGGGGAGGAAAGCCAGTCGGCCCATGAGGGTCCTTCAGGTCTTCAACCCTGAAGGAGGGCCGGTGTCAAGGGGGTTCTGGCCCGACCCTATGGGGCCCGTGCGGCAGGCCGGTGCTCCTGCCGAAAACCTCATCCATGCTGGTTGGAGCCGTCGTAAGAGGACGACCGCCGGCTGACCCACTGGGCAGGGCCGCACGAGTATTCCCCAGGCTGCCGCGGTCCCGGCAATGGGTTACCTGCCGGGCCCGGGCAGGTGGCGGTGTCACGGCCGCTCCGGACCGCATCGGGTGACCGGAGCCCAGCCCCGCGCAGGGCGACGATTAGGGCGATCTCGACCACACCGAGGCCGTACGGAGTGGGGCTGAAACTGGCGGTGGCCGCGCCGGCGCTCCAGACCAGCAGCAGCCGGCTCCACGGCATCGCCACGCCGATCGCCGTGATCGCTGCGGCGAGGCAGGCCACATCAGCGGCCCAGTTGACCAGCGCATACTGAAAGCAGCAGCGATCGCCGACCCGCTGAGGTCGAACGATCCCAGCCGGTCTAGCGTGCCTGCCGCGACCGCGCCCGGATCACCCGCCGGCCGGCGTACCAGGCGCTGGCTCAGCCTGAGCAGCCATACCGTCACCGGCTGCAGGCGAGCCCGGCCGCGCGGGGAGTGCAGCACGACCATGGTGCATCCGGCCACGGCCGCCAGGCCGATGCTGGTCAGCACGCCCAGGACTGCCGCGACTGGGTTGCCGGACACCACCGTCGCCCAAGGATGCGCGATGCGACTGGAGAAGCGAGACGGAAGCCTCTGAGGCCAACTCCCCCTGCAGGGCCTGTGGCCATGGGCGCTGCTCTACGCCTCACGCGGCGGGCTTATCGGGGCGGCGCATGCCACCGGCGCCCATGTCGCCGCAGGCGCGCAGTCAGAGCTGCTAATCCTGGGGATCAACCGCCTCGGCCAAGCGGCCATTGTCGCGACGCGCGCGCTGACCGCCGGGATCCCCCTCGCACCCGCGAAAGACCGAAGCCAGCCTAGCCCCGCCCTCTCCACCCGACAGCGAGCAGCCACCCCGCCATCGTCTGACCAGCCCGCCGCCGGAAAGCCAGCGACGCCGCCTGAGAAGGAACACCCCCCGGCGCCCGACACCGCGGGCACGCGCTGGACGAAGCTGGCGCACCAGGCCGCCGAGGCGGCATCAGACGCCTCGAGCTCTCGCACGCAAAACCGGCGCCCAGGACGAACAGCCCGCCGCGAAGCCCGCACAAGCCGGCGCCCGCGATGACACGCAGCAGCACCCGGACAGCAGCTCGCCATCGAGCATCTCGCAAAGCGCTGCAGGTTCGGCGGCTGCATCGAGGCGAACTTCGTTCGCTTGCAGCAGCGCGTAGGGAAAGTCTCAACGCACTACTGCGACGCCCATCACAGAGTCCGCGGTGGATCAGCCAATTGACCGGGTCTGTCAACTTAAACTTGGGGTCTGTCAACTTAACGGTGTAACTTCTTTCCCTTTTGTTACTTGCGTCCCGCGCTCAGGCGGCCGTCAAACGTGATGTCGAAGGCGTTCAGGGCGG
>Ga0302234_10002692_pt1 | contig 11144 bp, 8 predicted proteins | sample II_Palsa_N3_2_FD_193576 | JGI IMG/M metagenome (GOLD analysis project Ga0302234, IMG submission 193576) | Peat permafrost microbial communities from Stordalen Mire near Abisko, Sweden - II_Palsa_N3_2 | ecosystem: Environmental > Terrestrial > Soil > Palsa > Peat permafrost | place: Sweden... | reverse complement strand
TTGCATTACTGGACAGATTGACCATGAGACACCTCCTGGAACGCGGACGATACTTAAGGCAACGGATAAGGGAGATTCAAAATCCTGAAGGTCTTACCTTCATCCAGGGGATGCCGACAAGACTCGTCGACATCGATGAGTCCGTGCGGCCAATCTACGCGGAGGGTTTCTTGTTCACGGCAGAATGCGTAGCTACGCTCAGAGCGAATTCATCCTTGAGTGGTTGGGCATCGTGATGCAACTGCTCGCTAATCGGTCACGCGTGACGCGGTGCTTCTACCGGCGGCGTGCCGTCATGAAACAGCGTCTTCAACTGCGAACGCAGTTCTGGCGAATCGGCATGCTTGTGAACCGTGACCGCGTGCTGTACGGCCGCTTCTAAAAGCTCATTTTCGGAATCCGCAGATAGCGCGATAGAGCAGCTCATTTCGCTCGGAAATTCCCGGCAATCGATGTATTTGCGCGTCATGATCCTCTCCTCATACGATAGTAGTCGTGGGCTTTACGTGAATCACCGCGCGGGATGCCGCGCGAAGTACACAGGACACGATTGCGCCTCCTTGTCGCAAACGAAATCATTTTGAAAGTATAGGCCGCGGGTGGCGAATTTGAGGTCACGCAGCGAAATTCGCGACGTCGTCAGGATCGTTTCCGCACCCACTTGAACAGTTTTCGGCTGCCAGCGCCGGCGAATTGCCGTACGAACTCCTCGAGGTGGTGCGGTACGGCATGGCACAGTAACGTTCACCAGTTCTTCGTTGATGTCCTTGACGGCTTCCCACATCTGTCCAATCAGGGCTCCAGCGACTTCGCCTGTAGATTAGCCATCCGGCCGAGGTTCAATCCGCACAGCGGCGGGTTAAACTCACGCCCTGAACAGCTAACGCAAGAAGATACTCAGGATGGGCATTCAAACCGCAGCGGCCAACGACGTCGCACAACATACGCCGATGATGCAGCAATACCTGCGCATCAAAGGGGAGCATCCGGGCACGCTGGTGTTTTACCGGATGGGCGACTTCTACGAGCTGTTTTTCGACGATGCCGAAAAGGCCGCACGCCTGCTCGATCTCACGCTGACCCAGCGTGGCGCGTCGGCGGGCAACCCGATCAAGATGGCCGGCGTGCCACATCACGCGCTCGAACAGTATCTCGCCAAGCTGGTGAAGCTGGGCGAATCGGTCGCAATCTGCGAACAGATTGGCGATCCGGCTACTTCGAAGGGGCCGGTCGAGCGAAAGGTCGTGCGTGTGGTCACGCCCGGCACGCTCACCGATGCCGCGCTACTGTCGGACAAGAGCGACGTCTACCTGCTCGCGGTGTGTGTGGGCCACAACCGGCGCGGCGTCGCCACCAACGTGGGGCTCGCGTGGCTCAACCTCGCGAGCGGCGCATTACGCCTCACGGAAGTTGCACCGGATCAGGCTGCTGCTGCGCTCGAGCGCATTCGTCCGGCGGAAATTCTCGTTGCCGATTCACCGGTCGATGCCAACACGTGGTCGCCGCCGGCTGGTTCTGGCGCACTGACGCGCGTACCTGTCTGGCATTTCGACGTCTCCTCCGGCACACAACGCCTGTGCGATCAGATGGACGTCGCGAGCCTCGACGGTTTCGGCGCGCATTCGCTGTCGAGCGCCTGCGGCGCTGCCGGCGCGCTGCTGCTGTACGCGGCAGCAACGCAAGGTCAGCAGTTGCGCCATGTGCGCAGTCTCAAGGTCGAGTACGAATCCGAATATATTGGGCTCGACCCCGCCACGCGCCGCAATCTCGAACTCACCGAAACGCTGCGCGGTACCGAAAGCCCGACGCTGTGTTCCCTGCTCGATACCTGCTGCACGACCATGGGAAGCCGGTTGCTGCGCCATTGGCTGCATCATCCGCCGCGTGAAGCGGCGATTGCGCAGGCGCGTCAACAGGCAATCGGAGCGTTGCTCGATGCGCCGGTCAGTGCAGGCGTCGATACGTTGCGCGGCGCGCTGCGGCAGATTTCCGATATCGAGCGGATCACCGGGCGTCTTGCGCTGCTGTCCGCCCGTCCACGTGATCTGTCGAGCCTGCGCGATACGTTCATTGCGTTGCCCGACCTGCGCACGCAACTGGCCTCAGTGACGGGCGCTGCCGATTCGCTCGCGCGTATCGACGCCGCGCTCGAACCGCCCGCGCCTTGCGTCGATCTGTTGAAGCTGGCGGTGGCGCCCGAACCGGCCGCAATGGTCCGCGACGGTGGCGTGATTGCTCGCGGCTACGATGCGGAACTCGATGAGCTGCGTGACATCTCCGAAAACTGCGGGCAATTCCTGATCGACCTGGAAACGCGCGAGCGCGCCCGTACGGGCATCGGCAATCTACGCGTCGAGTACAACAAGGTGCACGGCTTCTATATCGAAGTCACGCGCGGCCAGACCGACAAGGTGCCCGACGACTATCGCCGCCGCCAGACGCTGAAAAACGCCGAGCGCTACATCACGCCGGAACTGAAAACCTTCGAGGACAAAGCCCTGTCGGCGCAGGAACGCGCGCTCGCACGTGAACGCTCGCTCTATGACGGCTTGCTGCAGGCGCTCCTGCCATTCATTGCCGATTGCCAGCGCGTGGCCGCGGCGCTCGCGGAACTCGATCTGCTGGCCGCGTTTGCCGAGCGCGCCCGCGCGCTCGACTGGGTCGCGCCTTCGTTCACGCCGGCCGCTGGTATCGCGATCGAACAGGGACGTCACCCGGTGGTCGAGGCGCAGGTCGAGCAGTTCATCGCCAACGACTGCTCGCTCAACCCCGAGCGCAAGCTGCTGCTGATCACCGGCCCGAACATGGGCGGTAAATCGACTTTCATGCGGCAGACCGCGTTGATTGCGCTGTTGGCGTATGTGGGCAGTTATGTCCCGGCAACGCGTGCATCGTTTGGCCCGATCGACCGCATCTTCACGCGCATCGGCGCGGCCGACGATCTGGCCGGCGGGCGTTCGACCTTCATGGTCGAAATGACGGAGGCCGCGGCGATCCTGAACGACGCGACGCCGCAAAGTCTCGTGCTGATGGACGAAATCGGCCGCGGCACTTCGACTTTCGACGGCCTCGCGCTGGCATGGGCAATCGCGCGGCATCTGCTCGCGCACAACGGCTGCCACACGTTGTTCGCCACGCATTATTTTGAGCTGACGCAACTGCCCGCGGAATTTCCGCAAGCGGCCAACGTGCACTTATCCGCCGTAGAGCATGGCCACGGCATTGTCTTCCTGCATGCGGTAAACGAAGGCCCGGCGAATCAGAGTTATGGCCTGCAGGTGGCGCAACTCGCCGGCGTGCCGGCTGCCGTGATCCGTGCCGCGCGCAAGCATCTCGCACACCTAGAGCAACAATCTGCCGGGCAACCCGCACCGCAGCTCGATCTGTTTGCGGCGCCGCTGATGCTGCAGGACGCCGACGACGATCATGACGATAGCGCCCCACCCGCCCCCGCACTGACAGCAGCCGAGCAGGCGCTCATCGGGCGTCTGCGAGCGCTCGATCCGAATGACCTCCGCCCGCGCGAGGCACTGGACCTGCTCTATGAACTGCACGACCTGGCCACTGCGCCGGATGCAGATCATTGACCGGCACCGCTATCCGCAGCGCCAGCGCACGCTGTGCGCGGCGCTCGCATTTGCGCTGATCCTTGCAGCGGGCGCGTCATCCCAGGCACGGGCTGCGCCGATCCGCTACACCTTCGCAGTCGTCGCCGATACGCTGCAAAGCCCCGCTGACGAGGCCTCGACGCAGCGGCTCATCGACGCGATCGGCCGCGACCGCGACATGTCGTTCATCGTCTACGATGGCAATCTGAAGGGCGCGAAAGAGGCCTGCAAGGACACGTTGTACGACCGGCGCCAGGCTCTGCTAGAAGCAGCACGGCCACCGCTGATCTTCATCCCCGGCCAGCATGACTGGACCGATTGCGGTATCGCCGAAGCCGGCGGCTTCGATCCTGTGGAGCGGCTCGACCAGCTACGACAGACGATCTTCGCCGACCCTTCGTCCATGGGGCAAAACCCGCTGACATTGACACGCGAAAGCGAAGTCTCGCGCTTCAGACCGTATAGGGAGAATGTGCGCTGGCAACTGGGCGACACCGTGTTCATCGGATTGAATGTCCCCGGCTCGAACAACCATTACGTGAGTGCTGGCGGCCGTAACGGCGAGTTCGAAGATCGCGTGATCGCCAATGCGTTCTGGATCGAACACGCGGCCGAGTATGCGAAACGACGCGAGGCGCGTGCGGTTGTGATTTTCATTCAAGGCGACCCCGACCCGGAACGCTATGAGCGGCCGGACCGTTTCGCGTGGCTGCGCTTTGGACGCAACTCGCGTCGCGATGGCTTCCTGGAACTCAAGCGCAGCCTCGTGAAGGCGGCCCAGATCTTCCACGGCCCGATTGTGCTAATCCATAACGACGACGGACGGCCAACCGGTGGCTTTACGATCGACCAGCCGCTGCGTAACGACAAGGGGGAGGTGGTGACGAATCTGACGCGCATCGCCTTCACACTGCATGATCGTCTGGATGAGTGGCTTCAGATTGAAGCCGATCTCTCGCGCAGGCCGCCGTTCCGGGTCAGCGTGCACCAAGTGCCGAAGAACCTGCCGCTGGTGCCGTTCCAGCCCGCGTCAGCGGTTCAGCCTGCGCAGGCGCCCGATGAAAACGAGCCCGACTTGTCCTCACCGGCGGGGGGCAATCAAACGCCCGCGCCGTTGCCAAATCAGATGCCGAATCAGTCGCCAGGGCAAACGTTGAATCAAACGCTCAATCCGGCCTCGAATCTGCCACCGCTACTGCCGTCTATACCGCCGCCCGAACAACCGCTCAACACGCTGCCCGGCTCCAGCGGCCAAGCGCCGGCCCCAGCTGGAGCATCCGCGGGCACGCCCTAAGGCGCACCCGCAGGCGCATCTGCCAGTTCAGTGCAACGTGGGCCCTGACGGCTCTTCGTCGCCTTCGTCGTCATCCTCGTCTAGTACTTCCAGGCCATCTGCACCGTGGGCGTGCTCGTGCTGGATTTCGTCTTCGGTGGCCGGGCGCACGTCCTTGACGGTCAGCGCAAAACGCAGCGCCATGCCGGCGAGCGGATGGTTGCCGTCGAGCACGACCTTGTCTTCCGCGACGTCAGTGACGACGTAGACCAGCGAATCGATGTCCTCGTCGCCTTCTTCCGGCGTGCCTTCGAATTGCATGCCGACTTCGAGCGGCTCCGGGAAGCGCGTGCGCGCCTCGATCTTCACCAGATCAGGATCGTATTCGCCAAACGCGTCTTGCGGTTCCAGCTGGATCTGGGTCTCGAAACCAGCCTCATGGCCGTCGAGCTCTTCCTCGATCTTGGGGAACGTGCCATCATAGCCGCCGTGCAGATAGACCATCGGCTCATCGCTCTCTTCGATCAGGTTGCCCTGCGCATCCGACAGCTTGTAAGCGACCGATACGACGGTGTTCTTTGCAATTTTCATTCGATTCTCCAGAATACAACTCACATTATACGATGCCCAAGCGGCCCCTTGACCAACCGGCGCATGCAGCTTCTGCGCGAATTTCTTCGCCGGTTCTGCCGCCCTCGCCGGACGAGCCCACAGCGCTGCTCGGCAATCTCACTCCGTCGCAATTCATGCGCCGGTACTGGCAAAAGAAGCCCCTGCTGATTCGTCAGGCCATCCCGAACATCGAGGCGCCGCTCTCGCGCAACGAGCTGTTCGACCTGGCCGATCAGGACGACGTGGAAGCGCGCCTGATCACACACTTTCGCAACAAATGGCAACTGGAACACGGCCCGTTTGCGGCCGACGAATTGCCCTCGCTCAAGCAACGCGCATGGACGTTGCTCGTGCAGGGCGTCGACTTGCATAACGACCGTGCGCACGCCCTGCTCGAGCGCTTTCGCTTCGTGCCGGACGCGCGTCTCGACGACCTGATGATCTCGTACGCCAGTGACGGTGGCGGGGTCGGTCCGCATTTCGACTCGTACGACGTGTTCCTGCTCCAGGTTCACGGCAAACGCCGCTGGCGGATCAGCGCGCAGCGCGATCTGTCGTTCCGTCCGGGTATGCCGTTGAAAGTTTTACAACATTTCGAGCCAGAAGAGGAATGGGTCCTCGAACCCGGCGACATGCTGTATCTTCCGCCTCACATCGCGCACGACGGCGTCGCCGAAGGCGAGTGCATGACCTGTTCGATCGGCTTCCGGGCGCCCTCCTCGAACGAGCTGACCGCGCAATTTCTGTATCATCTCGCCGAGCGTGGCGAAACGGGTGGCCAGCAGGAGCGCAGTCCCCAGCTTTACCGGGATCCGCAGCAGCCTGCGGTGGCGCATCCCGCCGAGCTGCCTGCCGCCCTGGTCGACCGGGTAGGCGCGATCCTTGCTCAGGTAAAATGGGACGAAAAGGATATTGCGTCATTCCTCGGCACGTATCTGAGCGAACCGAAGCCGAGCGTGGTGTTCGATCCGCCGGAACAGCCGCTTAACGAGGCGCGTTTTATCAGGCGTGCTTCAGAGTTGGGCCTAAGGCTCGACCGGAAGACGGTTATGCTGTACAACAGCCGCTTTTTCTTCCTGAATGGAGAAGAAAATCGGTTTGCAGGGCATAAAAGATGGTTGATTGAATTCGCTGATTGCCGGCGTCTGAGTGCGAAACGCTTTGTAACACTCTCAGGCGATTCATCGGTGACAGCATTGCTGCACGAGTGGTATCGTGCGGGCTGGATACAAGTGGGCGAGCTTGTCTAAAGCTTGTCCGCCTGTTATGAAGTACCGTGAAATTTTGTATGAGAAAGACAACGTATTGACCCCGCATTTGTCGACGGTCTGTACGAAAGTGCATATAATTTCCGCCCAAGCCGTAGGGAAGATTCACGCTCTTGTGAAGTGCGTCTCCACCAGCGGCCCAGGTCGGTGTTGGAGCACATTACCGGTATTATTTTGCGCTGTTGCTTACCTTTAACCATAAAAGGACGTGATCATGAAGAAATCCCTCCTCGTAGCATCCCTGTTGGCAGCTGTGGCACTGGCTGCATGCAACAAGAGCAGCGACCAGGCAGCTGCCCCGGCTAGCGATGCATCCGCTGCTTCGGCACCGGCTGCTGCTGCTTCGGATGCAGGCGCTGCAGCTTCGGACGCTGCTGCTGCTGCGAGCGACTCTGCTGCTTCGGCACCGGCTGCTGCTGCTTCGGACGCAGGCGCTGCTGCTTCGGACGCTGGTGCGGCTTCGGCTGCTGCAGCTTCGGGCGCAAGCCAGTAAGCTGTCGTACAGGGTTCGCCTCTGGGCGAAAATCACATCGGAAGATCGCTCTGGTCTTCCGATGTGATAAAGCAAAACGCCACGGATTCACATCCGTGGCGTTTTGTCATTCTGCGCTCGCTTAATGCAGCCGCTCAGTTGCTGTTAGTTGCTCCTGGTTGCTTATTGCGTTTTTGTATCGTCAGATAATTGCGGTCGTTAATTACGATTTGCTTATAGCATCCGTTTTCAACGACCGGCCATCACTTGTTTTTCACTCAGAACGCACGGTTGCGGCTTCTTCGAAGAACTCACGAACCACGTCGATCTCTCTGGTCCGCTTGAAAGGCGGCAGGCTCTGCCATATACGGCGCCCATACGGTTTCTCGACGAGGCGGGTATCGCAGATCATCAAAACGCCGCGATCGGTCTCAGCGCGAATCAGACGCCCTGCGCCCTGCTTTAGCGTAATCACTGCCTGCGGCAATTGATGGACCGCAAACGGGCTCAGCCCCTTCTTGGTCAGTGCGTCGAGCCGGGCGGCCAGCACAGGGTCGTCTGGCGGCGCAAACGGCAGTTTGTCGATCACAACGAGCGAGAGCGCATCGCCGCGCACGTCGACACCCTCCCAGAAACTCTGGCTGCCTACGAGGATCGCGTTGCCATAGGAACGGAAGCGATCCAGCAGCTCCGTGCGGCTCGCATCGCCCTGCACCAGCAGCGGGTAGTTCCAGCCGCGCGCTTCGATCGTATCGCGCAGTTTCGTGGCAATCTTGTCGACGGCCCGCAATGTCGTGCAGAGCATGAATACGCCGCCACCCGACGCTTCGATGGCCGGCAGCGCGGCTTCGAATACTGCGTCGGTAAACATCGGCGAGGACGGCTGCGGCAGATTGCGCGGCACGTACAGGAGGCCCTGGGTCGGGTAGTCGAAGGGACTCGGCAGGGTCATCGAGCGGCGCGCGTTCAGGCCCATCTGTGCGGCATAGTGGGCGAAATCGCCGCGCACCGAAAGCGTAGCCGATGTGAAGATCCACGCCCTCGGCACGCCGGCGCGCTGCTTGGCGAAGATTGGCGCCACCGACAACGGCGTCTCATGCAACTGCACGGTATGCGCGAACACTTCGATCCAGCGCACCTTTTCGTTTGGATCGGCAACGCCCTTCTTGTCGGCTGTACCGGCACCACCTGCGGTGTCCGCGGCTACGTCACGTTCGGCTTCGGTCGGCGGGGTCGTCCAGCCGGACAGGATCCCCTGCAACTCTCGCGCGCGCCGCAGACAGGCACCCAGCGACTCAGCGCGCTCCGCCTGACTCGACAAGGCATTGGCGAGCGCAGCCAGTTCCGTCTCAAGCGTTTCGAGCGCAGCAAAGAGCGGATGGCCGTCCGGCAACTGGCCAATCGACAGCCGCACCGAATCCTCCTTGAAGGCGAGGCGCACGTCGCGCGCCGAACGTTCGAGCGTCGCGCCGAGCTTCACCCAGTCGACCACCTCGCGCGCATGGCCTAGCCCTTCGGCAACCGAGTCACGGGCGAGTTCGAGAAACTGCGCAGTCGAGAGCGTCTCGCCGAAGAACAGCGTGGCGGTCTCCGGCAATTGATGCGCTTCGTCGAAGACGATCGTATTGGCCGTCGGCAGCAGTTCGGCCATGCCGGTATCGCGCAACATGATGTCGGCGAAGAACAGGTGATGGTTGACCACCACAATGTCGGCCTGCTGCGCCTCACGGCGCGCCTGCATCACGAAGCATTCCTTGTAGTGCGGGCACTCCTGGCCGAGGCAGTTTTCACGCGTCGAGGTGACCATCGACCACACTGCGGCCGTCTCCGGCACGCTCGCGAGCTCCGCCTTGTCGCCGGTGCGGGTGATCTTCGCGAAACGGACGATGTCCTGCAGATACGAGGTTTCCTGGCGCGACGGCAGACGGCCGTTGTCCGCGGTGCGCTGCAGGTAGTAGTGGCACAGGTAGTTCGCGCGCCCCTTGAGCATCGCCACCGTGACGGGCACGGCGAGCGCGTCGCGCACGGTCGGGATATCGCGCTGGAACAACTGGTCCTGCAAGTGCTTGGTGCCGGTCGAGACGATCACCTTGCCACCCCACAGCATGGCCGGTACGAGGTACGCATAGGTCTTGCCCGTGCCGGTGCCCGCCTCCACGATCAATGTGTTCTCGCTGCCGTCGAGACTGCCTGCAGCGTCGCCCGTAGCGGCGTCTGCAGCCGTGGCCGCCGACGCATCCCCAGCGGGCGCCTGCAGACGTCGTGCCGGGCGCTTCTGCGCCTCGAACATCGCCGGCTCGGGCATGGTCCGGCCCGACGCTTCCATCGCGGCGGCGACCGCACGCGCCATCTCGATCTGCGAGGCGCGCGAACGGTAGCCGTCAATCTGGCGTGCCAGCAGGCCGTCGGCGGCGAAAATGTCGTCGAGTTCAGATTTGCGGCGCGGGTTCAGCGAGGACGCGAGCGCGCTCTCAGCGGCGCGTGGCTCGCGTGCGGGCGCTTCGTCATCCGACGAGCTGTGCGAAGAAGAAACAAGCGGTGAATTCAAGGCAAGCGTTTCCTGCAAAATCCGGTGCGCGCGTGGCGACCCGGCGCCTGCCAGGTCGCTCGCCTAAGCGCGCGTGTCCGGTTCGAGCTGCAACTGCAGCAAGATGATGGTGTCCTTCACCTTGAGTTTGCGCTTTTTAAGGCGCTGCAATTCAAGGTCGTCGAAGCCGGGCTCATCCGACATTTTGTCGATCAGACGGTCCAGTCCACTATGTTCCGATTCCAGCTGCAGAATACGGTCCTGAAGTGCGTTCGCGTCGATGACGTGATGATGGTCGCGCATGCTCGCCCCTCTTCCAGAGCGGCGCGGGCTGCCTCGTGCAGTCCAGACGCCTGAGGTTGCTGTCCGGCTAAAAACGCGTTACTGCTCCTGCTGCTGTTGCTTCTGCTGCTGTTCGAGTTGCTGTTGCTGCTGCAACTGCTGTTGCTGCTTCTGCTGTGCCTTGTCGGCCGCCTGCTTCTGGCGCGTCGCGACGTCCTGCTCATGCTGGGCGGCCGTTTCCTGCTTGCGCTGGAAGCTCTGCTGCTTCTCGACACGTTCCTGCGCCTTTTGCGCCCCCTGCTCGCGAGCCTGCTCGAGCTGGGTCTGGAAGTTGGCTTGCTTCTGATCGTACGCCTGCTGGTTCGCCGCCGCTTGCGACGGGCTGACGCCGCGCTGCGCTTGATCCAGCGCGTGTTGCTGCTCCTTCTGCTGATACGACTGCTCGTTGGCCGCGCGCTGTGGCGCCTCAGCTGCACGCTGCGCCTGATCCAGCTGATGCTGATGCTGCTTGTCCTCGTACTGCTGCTGGTTGCTGGCGTCCTGCGCCGCGCGCTGCGGGGCGTTGGCCTCGTCCTGCGCGCGCTGGAGCGCCGCCTGCTGGTCGCGCTGCTGCGCGCGTGCCGTACGCTGTTCCTCGTCGAGCGCGAGCTGTTCCTTGCGGATTCCTGCCTGCACCGCGCGCATTCTGTCACGCGCCTTGTCGAGACAGTAGTTCACCAAAAACTTGCTATAACAATTGTGTTCGTCGACCCCGTAGTTATAGTTGTTCTCTTCGGTGCGATGGTTCAAGGCCGCCTGCCGCGCATCGAAACCGTTGCTGGACGCCTCGCCCGTGGCGCCCTCCGCATTCGCCGCCTTGGCATCCGACGCGCCGGCCTGGCCGCTCAACTGCCCGTCATCGGTGCGCAGCGTCGCGCCGGAGGCCGTGGAGCCAGCGACGGCCGCCGAGCCCGTCGAACCGCCATACGGCACGGATGTCGTCGACGGCGCCGATACCACTGGCTGGTCCTGGGCCAACGCCGGTGCGGACACGGCGAAAGAGGCGGCGGCAACGCCTAGCGCGGCGCAAGTGAAAAGCGGCGCGATCAGCGTGGCGGAAAGC
>Ga0302234_10002687_pt1 | contig 11169 bp, 12 predicted proteins | sample II_Palsa_N3_2_FD_193576 | JGI IMG/M metagenome (GOLD analysis project Ga0302234, IMG submission 193576) | Peat permafrost microbial communities from Stordalen Mire near Abisko, Sweden - II_Palsa_N3_2 | ecosystem: Environmental > Terrestrial > Soil > Palsa > Peat permafrost | place: Sweden... | reverse complement strand
GGACTTGATCCGGGGTCCCGCTTTCTTCTGTGTGAGCCCGCAATCCAGCCGGGCGCGCGAGAAGCAGCGGGATCCCGGGTCAAGCCCGGGATGACGAACAAAAGCGAAAAAAAGTTAGCCTAAAGCCGCTTGCTTTTCCTCGGCCAGGCGGTCGAGTTCGGCGCGGGTCTTGCGTTCGGAGGCGGTTTTCAACTGGCCGCAGGCGGCGTCGATATCGCGGCCACGCGGTGTGCGGATCGGGGCCGAAATGCCCGCGGCGAATACGATGTTCGAAAAGCTGCGGATGCGTTCCGGCGTCGAGCATTCGTAGGGCGCGCCGGGCCAGGGGTTGAACGGGATCAGGTTGACCTTGGCGGGCAGGTCGTATTCCTTCAGCAGGCGGACGAGCTCGCGCGCGTCGTCGTCGCTGTCGTTCTTGTCCTTCAGCATCACGTATTCGAACGTGATCCGGCGCGAATTCGATGACCGGGGGTATGCGGCACAGGCGCCGAGCAGCTCCTCGATGCCGTATTTGCGGTTGATCGGCACGATTTCGTCGCGCACGTCCTTGGTCACCGCGTGCAGCGAAACTGCCAGGTTGACCCCGATTTCATCGCCGCAACGCGCCATCATCGGCACCACGCCGCTGGTCGACAAAGTGATCCGCCGGCGCGACAGCGCCAGGCCATCGCCATCCATCACGACTTTCAGCGCGTCGCGGACATTGTCGAAATTGTACAGCGGCTCGCCCATGCCCATCATCACGATATTGGTCAGCAGGCGCCCATCGGCGCTGTAATCGCGCGCGGTGGTTTCGTCTTCTTCGTCGATATCCTCGACCAGGCCGGCCATATTGCCGCCGCCACGGGGCCATTCGCCCAGCGCATCACGCGCCAGCATGACCTGGCCGACGATTTCGCCCGGCGTGAGGTTGCGCACCAGCCGCATCGTGCCGGTGTGGCAAAACCGGCAGTTCAGGGTGCAGCCGACCTGGCTCGACACGCACAAGGTGCCGCGATCGGCGTCGGGGATGAACACCATTTCGTATTCGTGGCCGTCCGACGTGCGCAACAGCCATTTGCGCGTGCCATCGGTCGACGCCTGCGCCTCGACCACTTCGGGCCGGCTGATCACGAAGCGCGCGTCGAGCCACGGCTGCATCGTTTTGGCGATGTCGGTCATCGCGGTAAAATCGGTGACGCCGCGGTGATAGATCCAGTGAAACACCTGTTTTGCGCGCAATTTCGCAGCGCGCGGGTCGAGTGTCGCCGCAGCGAACACGTCGATGATCGCCTTTCGCGACAGGCCCATCAGGTCGACGCGGCCATCGGCGCGCGGCGTGACTTCACGCGGCAGGGGGACGGGGTCGAAATGACCCGGGATCGGCATCAGGTGTGTAGACATGGCGCGCCTATACGCGAGGTGCCCCCCAAGAGCAAATTGGCGCGTGATGGCCATGGTTGCGTCAACCTGTAATACATTGTCACACGACCGGTTTTGCACAGTTGTGGGGCATAAACACGGGGTGTGTGGCGTTATAGGAGCCAATCAGGCTACACGCCCGTCGCTATACAGGCCATTCCGGGCAAACGCCCGCTGGGGGATTTTCGTTTATGAAGACCGTTTTTTCGATGTTGGCTGCCGGAATGGCGCTGATGCTGGTCACGCCCGCCTGCGCGCAGGAGGATGACGACACCCCTGATGTGAACCAGGCGCTGACCCCGGTCGAAGGTTTCGGTGGCCTGCATGTCGAGGGTAGCGTGGGCTGGGACCATCTGAACGCGACATCGATCCGGACGATCACCAACACCATCAACCAGACCAAGGGCACCGCATCGGGCGTGATGTTTGGCGCCGCGATCGGCTATGACTTCCCGCTGACCGACAAGGTTCTGCTCGGCGCCGAACTGGGCGTCTACGGCAGCACGACGAAGTGGAACAACTCGGCCAACCTGGTCACGAACTCTTTCGACAATTCGCTGGTCAAGGTTTCGCCCGATGTCTTCATCGGCGGCCGCGTCGGCTATGTGCTCAATCGCAAGACCGAAGTCTATGCCAAGGCCGGGCTGAGCACGTTCCACTTTTCGTCATACGGCACCGATGGCAACGAAATGCTGCATGAATCGGCGAGCGCCACGGGCCTGCGCGGCGGCATCGGCATCGAGCGCCAGTTGAACAAATTCTTCTATGTGAAAGTCGAATACGACTACACGCATTACGGCAGCGAGCAGTACAATTATGGCGACGCGACGCCGAATGCGAGCGTCTACAATCTGCGCGGCAATCGCCAGCAGGCGCTGATGAGCTTCGGCTTCCACTTCTGAATTCCGCGCCCCTCCCGGTGGGGAGGGGCGTAATTCAGTTTTGTAACACATTGTCATGTAATGCAATTTTACCGCGACCGGGGGAATGGTCGGGCAGGCTCCAGCGTTTAGGCTTCCATCGGGGGGCATATTCGAATGGAGAATACCGATGAAGACCATGTACGCCCTGCTGGCCTGCGGCCTGTCAGTGATCGCCTCCAGCCCGGTATTTGCGCAAGGCACAGATACCAGCGGCCAGACCCCGGCGCAGGCGTTTAGCGGCGCGACCGTCGAAGCGACGTTCGGCTGGGATCACCTCGGTGACAAGTCGCTCAAGGACATCGACCAGTCGGCTTATGCCAAGGGATCGGGTAACGGCGTTACCTATGGTGGCGCGGTCGGATACGACGTTCCGGTGACCACGAATGTGACCCTGGGCGCCGAAGTCGGAGTCTACGGCAATTCCGGCCGGTGGAACAACACGACCAATCTCAACGCGGGCACGTTCAACACCGCGTCGGTCAAACCGGGCCGTGATGTGTTTGTCGGCGCGCGGATTGGCTATGCGCTGTCGCCCAAGACCGAGCTGTTCGGCAAGGCCGGCTACACCAACATGCGCTTCGGCCTCGAGGGCAGCAACGGCGTCGAGGACGTCTACGAGAAGAAAAATGCCAGTGGCTTTCGCCTCGGCGCCGGCGTCGAGCAGAAGCTGACCAAAATGACCTATGTGAAGCTCGAATACGACTATTCGCACTATGGCACGGGCCAGACCAACTATTACGGCAACACGCCCGACGGCAGCAATTTCGACATTCGTGCGAACCAGAGCCAGATCCTGGGCAGCGTCGGCCTGCGCTTCTAAACCCGTTTGACAGTTCAGGGGTGGGGGCCTTTACGCGCCACGTCGAGGAGGGGTTTTTCCCCCGCGCTCCCACTCCTGTTATCCGCCGAGATGCGTTTTTACAGAACCTATCACTCCGTCGTCCCGGGCTTGACCCGGGACCCCACTTCTTCTGACTACGCATGGGTCGCGCAAAAGGCAGTGGGGTCCCGGGTCAAGCCCGGGACGACGACATGCTGTTTGTTATCCCGAAGCCGCGCAGCCCAGGCTGGCGGCATCCATCGCCGAAGCGGCGCCAGCCAGGTGATAAATGTCGCGCGCCAGCCGCCCATCGCGGCCACGCATAGCGACCGTCAGATCACCACCCTGGCGGATCGCGGCGATGATCGCGGCATCCATCCGCTGGTCGGCCGCCCAGGCGTCGGCGCCATTCGACACCAGCACAAATTTCTGCCCACCGAGCAAAAAGTCGACCGGCTTGCCCGGCACGCTGCTACGCGACAACCGCACATGCACTTCGCCATGGATCGCGCGCCGGGGCCAGGTCGCGACGGTGACGAACGGCTGCGCCTCGTGCCCCCGGCGCGGCGTATCCGCTGCCATCGCGATCGCATAACAACGCGGCACCGCGGCATCGCGAAACGCGCCCCAGTCGTTCCACACGCCCAGCCGGTCACGCGCAACGGCCTGGGTGCCGCTGAGCAATCCGACCAGAGCGAAAACAGTCGCAATCCGCTTCATTCGCCGACCAGATCGCGCCAGGCGATCACATCGTTCGACGTGGCGATCCACAATCCATCCTGCGTCGCCTCATCCTGCCGCGCGGCAAGCGCCATCGCTTCGGACAAGGGGCCATACATCAGCGTTTCGGCATGGCCGCCATCGCCAGCGTCGGACAGGAAATACAGCCGCACGGTCGCTTCTTCATCGGTCGTGCGCATCAGTCGATGTCATCCAGCTTGTGCCCGTCGAGCAGCCTTGCAGTGCGCTCTGCCTCAGCGGTCTCGGCGACACGCTCGGCGCGGGTGCGGCCATGGCGCGCGCGGTTTTCCGCCGCGTGATCGGCGGCGGTGCGCCGGGCGAGGGCTTTGCGTGCCTGGCGGAGATTGATCACATCGGCCATCAGGCGTGCTGTGTCCCATGGGTTGCGCCAAACAGCACGGTTTCCGCACCATCCACCACCAGCGCGATCGATCCCTGGATCAGGGAAGGCCCGACCGGCGCGCCGATCCCGTCGCGCACCGGCAAACCGGTCAACATGCCGCGCAGGACCCGGCTCGAAATCCCGTGCATCACCACGATATGATCGCCCGGCAGTGAACCCGGGCCCGCCAGCCAGCGCGCCAGCCGCGCCGCGATCGCCGGATAATCCTCGCCATCGAACGCCGGGCGCAACAGATAGTCGGGCAGCACGATTGGCCCGACGTCGGCCTCGACATCGCCATAACTGCGCAGGCACCACGAGCCCATTTCGATCTCGCGCAGATCGTCGCTGCGCTGCGCAGAAAACCAGTCGATCCCGGTCGCTTCGCAGATCAGCCCGAGCGTCTGCAGCGCGCGCCCGGTGTCGGATACATGAACATGGACCGCGGGGGCAGGGCCCAATTCGGCCAGCAGCGCCTCGCCCATCCGCGTTGCCTGGTCACAGCCAAGCCGGGTCAGCGGCGTGTGGATCGTGTTCGATTGCAACACGCGATGCAGGTTATACATCGTCTCGCCGTGGCGCATGATGAAGTAGCGGGTCATGGGTTTGCCACGGGGTATGAAATCGCGATCACTTCCCATTCCTTTTGCCCCGACGGCAGGCGCACCCGGCGCAGATCGCCGACTTTCGCGCCGCGCAATGCGATCGCGATCGGCGCGGTCCACCCGATCAGCCCGGCCGTGGCATCCTGTTCGTCGTCACCGACCAGGGTCAGCACGCGACGGTTGTCATCGTCATCGGCGATTTCGACCGTGGCGCCGAACAGCGCGCGGGTGTGGTCCAGTTGCCCGGCGGGGTCGATCACCCGCGCGGCTTTCATGCGCCGCGCGATGAACGACAGCTCGCGGTCGATTTCGCGCATGCGCTTGCGGCCATAGAGGTAATCGCCGTTTTCCGACCGATCGCCATTGCCCGCTGCCCAACTGACGATCTCGACTATCTGCGGCCGCTCGGTGCCGAGCAGATGGTTGTACCGCGCGCGCATCGCCGCCATTCCGGTCGGCGTGATCGGGTTGCCATCTGGTTTCATGGTACTCACAGTTCAACCCGGAGTGGGCTTGCCCAGGAAATGGCTGAGCGGATTGCGGCCGCCATAGCTCGCCTTGTCGGGGTTCATCGTTTCATAAACCACCGCGTTTTCCATCACATGCACGACATAGCTGCGCGTTTCGGAAATCGGAATGCGCTCGATCCAGTCGACCCATTCGATCTGCCCGGTACGCGGATCGCCATTGGCGCGCAGCCATTTGCCGACATTGCCCGCACCCGCGTTATAGGCCGCGACGGCCAGCGGATAGCTGCCGCCGAATACCGACAGCAGATGGTCGAAATAGGCCCCGCCGATCGCCATATTGAACTGCGGATTGCTGATCAGCGCGTCGGTCGAATACGACATGCCCAGCTTGGTCGCCTGTTCATTGGCGGTCGTCGGCATCATCTGCATCAGCCCGCGCGCGCCGGCGTGGCTGACTGCGTTTTGCGCGAACTGGCTCTCCTGCCGGGTGATCGCGTGGACCATCGTCCATGATCGCGCCTGGCTGGCGGGTACGGGGATCAGCGGGAACGAAATAGCTTCGAACTGGGTATAGCCATGCTGTTCGGCGGCCTGCCCGACGATCACGCCCAGGTCGCGCCGACCCAAACCTTGCGCCAGTTCGGCGACCAACTGGTGCTGCCCAGGCGTCTGCGCCTGCTCGGCGATTTCCTTGAAGAACCGGATCGTCGTGTGCCAGTCGCCCGCGCGCGCCACTTCGCGCACCGCCGATGTCAGCGGCGCCGCCATGAACCGCGCGCGTTCCTCGGGCGTCGGCGCGGGCGCATACGTGGCATCGAGGCGCGGCACCGGCTGACCCAGCCGTTCGAGCGCGAGCAGGCCATAGAACTGATCGGGGTGCTGCGCGGCCGCCGAAAACGATTCCTGCGCTTCGGTCGGATGCCCGCTGCGCACGAGCGACAGCCCGGCCCAATACAGCCCCTTGGCCTTGACCCCCGGGCCACGCGCGGCGCTGGCATAGCGGCCAAACAGCGATGCCGCGGTCATCGGATCGTGGTTGTGCCACAGCGCGCTGGTCCCGCCGAGCCAGGTCAGCGACGTGTAATCGTCGCGCACGCTATAGGTCTGCTGGCTGATATCCTCGCCCGGCGCAAAGCCGTCGGCAGCGTTCAGCGCGATCCGCGCCGCGCTGGTCGCATCGCCCATGTCGGCCGCGGCGCGCGCGGCAAACAACTGTTCGGAAATCCAGTGCGGCAGGTCGAGCGGCTTGCCGGTCAGGCGCGGGCGCGTGGCGAGATAGGCCGTTTCCGCCTGGACGCGGCCCAGCCGGTGCAATTCGCGCGCGCGCTGAAACGCAAAGCCCGGGTCGCTGTCGAGCGTCGTCGCCGAAATCGCGGCGGCGGCGTACGGATCGCCGCCGGCCAGCGCGGTCAGGCGTCCTTGCGCCAGCGGGCGCACCGTCGGCGATGTCCAGGGCAGGATGCGCTGCGCCGGCGCCGTGGCGCCCGCCCAAAGCAGTGCGTCGATCCGTGCATCATGATCGGCGGTAACGAATGTGCCGCCCCAGGTCGTCAGGATCGCGGTTTCGGCGGTATCGCTCATCACGCCGCCGCGCCATGCCGCGCGCGCCATGTCGTTCGCCTCTGGCCGGCCCATCGCGCGCAGCGCCAGCGCATATTGCGCCCGCGCCGAATTCGTCAGCGGCGGAAACCGGTCGAAAAACGCGACCAGCGTCTGCGGGCCGGGCGTCTCATGATCGAGTGCCGCCTCTGCCGCGCGGCGCAGGCGGTCTTCATCGGGGAAGCCGGGATAGGATGCAACGAACCCGGCGTAATTCGAAAAGCCGAACCCTGGCGTGGTGCTGAGCAGTTTCCACCGGTCGATCGCCTGCGCGATCGGCGCCTGGCTCTGGCTGATCAATTGCGCGTGGGCGCGGTCCCAGGCTGCGCCGTCGTAATCGCCGTCGCTCGCGCTCGCCATCGTCCCCGCCACGACCGGCGCGAGCGCCAGCGCAGTCCACCGCCGCCAGCGCAAATGACGCAGGCCGATTGCCACCCGACTGAACGGGGCAACTGTCACAGGCATGTCCGTGCTGGACATCAGGGGGGGCGTCTCCCTATCAGGCGCATTCGCGCCGGTTGGTGGTATGCCGATTGGTATAACGGCGCGTGGGTGATGAATTCAACCACCGCCGTTCGCACTATGCCCCATTTTGAGGATCAAAGTCCATGTTTTCCGGCTCCATTCCCGCCCTTGTGACACCATTTCGCGATGGGGCGCTGGACGAGAAAGCGTTTCGGCGGCTGGTCGAATGGCAGATAGAAAACGGGTCGTCGGCGCTGGTGCCATGCGGCACGACCGGCGAGAATTCGACCCTGTCGAATGCCGAGCACCACCGCGTGATCGAATTGTGCGTCGAACAGGCCGCCGGTCGCGTGCCGGTGATCGCCGGGTGCGGCAGCAACGACACGATGAACGCACTGTTGCATATGAATTTTTCCAAGAAGAGCGGCGCGACCGCGGCGCTGCTCGTGGCGCCCTATTACAACCGGCCGAGCCAGGCCGGCCTGCTCGCGCATTTCAGCTACCTGGCCGAACATAGCGACCTGCCGGTCATCCTGTACAACGTGCCCGGCCGCACGGTGACCGATATTCAGCCCGAAACGGTGTGTGAACTGGCCAAGCGCTTTCCCGAGCGGATCATCGGGATCAAGGATGCGAGCGGCGATCTGTCGCGCGTGACCGACCATCGCATGGGCATCGGCAAGCATTTCTGCCAGTTGTCGGGCGATGACGAACTCGCGCTGCCCGCCAATGCGGCGGGCGCGGTCGGGTGCATTTCGGTGACCGCCAATGTCGCGCCGCGCCTGTGTGCCGATTTCCAGGAAGCCTGCGCCGCGAATGATTTCGTGCGCGCGCGCGAATTGAACGACCGCCTGTATCCGCTGCATTACGCGATGTTCGAAGACGCTTCGCCGGGCCCGCTGAAGTACGCGCTGACGCAGGTCCATGACTGGATTACCGAGGAATTGCGCATGCCGCTGGTCGCGTGTGACGCTGCTGCACGTGCAACGGTCGATGCAGCGCTGGTGCATGCCGGATTGCTGTAACGCGGTGCATCCTGCCGTCTTGCGATCATGAAAATTTGGTAATTTCCTCGCGCCGCAAATAAGCACTTGATCAGAGGCGGTATTAAGAATCCTTGCGGCAATTGTGCCGCAAGGGCGCTTTGGCTATGATCTGCGAGTAATTCAGCGGCCGATGGCCGTGATCGATCGGATGCCGCCGGGCAAATGGCAGGCGCCGATCAACATATCAGTCTCCCTGCCTGCCTCTTGGCCAGGGACTTTGGGATGGTGGTCTCCACGGAGCAGCCCTGGGCCGATTCTATCGGTCCGGGGCTGTTTTTTCCAGGTGGCCACATGCGCCGCGCGGCCCCCCGTATTCGCCCGGCTTGTGGCTGCTTTGCGGCCCATCCCCCTTTTTTTCGCGGTGCTTTAAAGCCTCCGTTCTGGGCGATTTCTAACTGGCATTTAACAAGGTCCGCTCATCCTGAGCTTGTCGAAGGACGCGCGCCACGGTTGATCCGGGTGATCTTGCTATCGCGTTGGGCAAGCGTTGGCGCGCGTCCTTCGACAAGCTCAGGATGAGCGAGACTTTATTGAATTTATATCGCAAATTACCGGTCCACGATGTCATTCAAGTCATCGACCACCCATGGCTCGCCGTGAGCGACTGCCCCGTCAGCGCATTGGTCGGAAACGCCGCAAAAAACAGCGCAACCTCGGCAATATCCTCGACCGTGGTAAATTCGCCATCGACCGTCTGCCCCAGCATGACCTTGCGGATAACCTCGTCTTCACTGATCCCCAACTCGCGCGCCTGTTCGGGAATCTGCCGATCGACCAGCGGCGTGCGCACAAACCCGGGGCAGATCACATTGGAGCGAATACCCTTGGGCCCACCCTCCTTGGCAATCACGCGCGACAGACCCATCAGCCCGTGCTTGGCGGTAACATACGCGCTTTTCAGCGCCGAAGCCTCTTTCGAATGGACCGAACCCATCAACAGGATCGTGCCCGACCCTTGCGCATACATCGCCGGCAACACCGCCTTGCTGGTCAGGAACGCGCCATCGAGATGGATCGACAGCATTTTCTTCCAGTCGGCAAACGCGAACGATTCGACCGGATTGACGATCTGTATGCCCGCATTCGACACCAGCACATCGACCGTGCCCCAGGCCGCAATCACCGCGGCAACGCCGGCATTGACCGCGTCTTCATCGCCGACATCCATCGCGACGGCCATCGCCATGCCGGGATGATCGGCATTAATCGCATCGGCCGCCGCCTGCGCACCATCGAGCCGCAGATCGGCAATCGCCACCCGTGCGCCTTCGCTGGCGAACTTGCGCGCGATGGCGAGGCCGATCCCGCTTGCAGCCCCGGTGATCAGCGAAACTTTGTCGGTGAGTTGCATACGCGGCCTTTCGGGGAAGGGGAGATTTCGCCCAGAGTTAAATGACGTTTCACGGTTTTGCCATCGGCCTTTGCATTTCTCCGCGCATCTCCCTACATGCGCTGAACCATGGTTCGACCAAGACCCCCCGAATTCGACAAAACGAAGATCCTCGCCGAAAACCGGCGGGCGCGCTACGAATACTACATAGACGACGTCTATGAGGCGGGCATCGCGCTGACCGGCACAGAGGTCAAATCGCTGCGCTTTGGCCAGGGGTCGATCGCGGAAAGCTATGCCGAAGTGAAAAACGGCGAAGTCTGGTTGGTCAATTCGAACATCCCCGAATTCAGCCACGGCAACCGGTATAACCACGAGCCCAAGCGCGTGCGCAAACTGCTGCTCAAGGAACGCGAGATCGCGAAATTCCACGGCGCGGTCGAACGCAAGGGCATGACCCTGGTCCCGCTGTCGGTCTATTTCAACAGCCGCGGTCGCGCCAAAGTCGAACTCGCCCTGGCGCGCGGCAAGAACAACGCCGACAAGCGCGCCACGAGCAAAGAGCGCGACTGGCAGCGCGACAAAGCGCGGATCATGCGCGAAAACGGCTGATTTCGTGGGCTAACCTGCCGGGTGCTTCAGGGCCTCCGGCGGGCAAGGGCCTAGGGCCCTTGCATCCCGTTACCGTCCGCGTTGGTGTGCCTGTTCGGCGGAGCATCCAGCCGCTGCGCGGGGCGCGCAAACGCATAGCCAGTGCGCAGTTCAAGACAGTAACGGGATCAAAGGGCCCCTGGCCCTTTGCCGCCGGAGGCCCTGAAAATCGACAGGTTCCCTATCTGACAGACCCGGCAAACAGAATTGCATGGCCATCATGCAACATCGTGAATTGTTCCAAACGGAGCAATTCGCGATACCCGGATCATCGGAACAGACGCTGACGCTTCTGCTCTGACACGCAACAACGCGTTCAATCAGCCACGACTTCCTATCAACTGCCAAGCCTCTCTGTTTGCGTCTTTCGGCGCAAGCGTCTGGTTGCGTCGGTTTGCGGGCGGCCGGCACAGACAAGGGAAGGTTCAATACCATGCGCAAGACACTCGGAACTTTGGCATTACTGGCAAGCGTCGCCACCGCGACACTGCCCGCAGCCGTTTCGGCCCAGGATGCGGCCGCAACCGCACCGCAGTATAAAATCTGGCGCGGCAATCCTGCGCTGGAAAGCCATGGCGTGACGATCGATCAGTTGATTGCCGATTTCGTCGCCAAAAATCATCTGCCCGGTATTTCGATGGCGATCGTGCAGGCACCTTATGTGCCGCGGTCAGCCGGATACGGCAGCATCAGCATGACCAATGACGAACTGGCCTCGACCAAGACGATGTGGAAC
>Ga0302234_10002684_pt1 | contig 11181 bp, 11 predicted proteins | sample II_Palsa_N3_2_FD_193576 | JGI IMG/M metagenome (GOLD analysis project Ga0302234, IMG submission 193576) | Peat permafrost microbial communities from Stordalen Mire near Abisko, Sweden - II_Palsa_N3_2 | ecosystem: Environmental > Terrestrial > Soil > Palsa > Peat permafrost | place: Sweden... | reverse complement strand
TGGCGAGCACCGTGCTTTTGGGGCACCTATGAATGGGAACTGCACGCTGTGGACACTTAGGGTAGCGTGGTTGAAAGCGTTTTCTTTGCTTCGTTTCTTTGTCGCTTTGGACAAAGAAATGACGTGCCGCCACGCACAGTGGCTAATAGTGATGAAGAGAAAATCCGACTCATGCAGACCGCTAACGCTGAAAGCAGCAACCCGGCATAGACTCAAACCGCTAACCCTTGGAACCTAGCACCCCGGCATCAACCCAACCGCTAAACCCAAACCCCAAACCCCCAAAACCCCGTCCACCGGCGCGAGCGAAATGAGCTTTCTCTACAAAGGCAGTCCCGAACGCGGAGCCCAATGGGCACGGCTCTTTGCCCAAAAAGCCCCTGATACGCCATTTCACATATGGCCAGAAACCGGCGATCCCGCGAAGGTCCGCTACCTCGCCGCCTGGCAACCACCCGAAGACCCCGCCCGCACCCTTCCGAACCTCGAAGTCGTCTTCTCGGTCGGTGCAGGCGTCGATCAGTTCGACCTCTCCGGCGTGCCCGCACACATCCCGGTAGTCCGCATGATCGAACCCGGCATCGTCGAAGGAATGGTCGAATACGTCACCCACGCCGTGCTCACCATTCACCGCGACCTCGTCGACTACCAACTGCAGCAGCAACAAAAAACCTGGAACCCCCTGTCAGTACGCGCAGCGTCATCCCGACGCATCGGCGTACTCGGCCTCGGCGTGCTGGGCACTGCCGTGCTCGAACGGCTGAAACTATTCGGCTTCGCCTGCGCCGGCTGGAGCCGCTCAGGCCGGGACATTGAAGGCGTCGAATGCTACGCCGGCGCCAGCACGCTCGACGCGTTCCTCGCCCGCACCGACATCCTGATCTGCCTGCTCCCCCTCACCGATGCCACCCGCGGCATGCTAAATACAGGGCTATTCAACAAGCTGCCGCGCGGCGCATCGCTGATTCAAACCGGCCGCGGCCCGCATCTCAATCAGGACGACCTGCTGGCTGCACTCGAGAGCGGCCAACTACAAAACGCCATCCTCGACGTCACCGACCCCGAACCCCTGCCGCAAACGCATCCGCTATGGACGCACCCGCGCGTTCGGATCACGCCTCATATCGCCAGCGAAACACGGCCGGACAGCGCCGTGGAAGTGGTGCTTGAGAATCTGCGACGCCATCGCGAAGGCCTGCCGATGATCGGACAAATCGATCGCAGCCGCGGCTACTGAATCTGGCCCCTCGCCCCGGCAACTCACGGCAAACCACCGTTTTTACGCGCCCGTGGCAGAAAATGCTGCGGGCGCGCTGCAAAACGCGGCATCCGCGCTATTTCACGAATTGTTTAGGGCGTCGGGCGCCACCCGCCTTCTCTAGTATGGAACGGTCATCAGCCCCTTTCCGCGACGAGAAAATTCCCCATGTCGATTCAATCGCTCATCGAAGCCGACCGTAAGCATCTGATTCATCCGGTCATCAACTACCGCGCGCACGAAGCCCGCGGCGTCACCGTCCTCGACTCCGCCAGCGGCGCATTCCTGCGCGACGCCGAAGGCAACGAACTCCTCGACGCCTTCTCCGGTCTCTGGTGCGTCAATGTAGGCTACGGCCAGCAAAGCATCGTTAAAGTAGCGGCCGAACAAATGGCCCGCCTGCCCTACGCGACCAGCTACTTCCACTTCGGCAACGCACCCGCGATCGAACTGGCCGAGAAACTGGTCGAGTTGTCGCCCGCCTCCCTGCAGCACGTGTATTTCACGCTGGGCGGATCCGACGCGGTCGACTCAGCACTGCGTTTCATCACGCACTACTTCAACGCGACCGGCCGGCCGTCGAAGAAACACATCATCGCGCTCGAACGCGGTTATCACGGGTCATCGGCGGTCGGTGCAGGACTGACCGCACTGCCCGCGTTCCATCGCAACTTCGACGTGCCGCTGCCGAACCAGCATCACATCCCGTCGCCGTATGCGTATCGCAACAATTTCGCCGACGATGCAGCGCTTATCGCCGCGTCGGTTGCCGCACTGGAAACGAAGGTCGCAGCCCTCGGGGCGGATAGCGTCGCCGCGTTTTTCTGTGAGCCGATCCAGGGCTCGGGCGGCGTGATCGTGCCGCCGTTCGGCTGGCTGAAAGCCATGAGCGAAGCGTGCCGGAAGCTCGACATCCTGTTCGTCGCCGATGAAGTCATCACCGGTTTCGGCCGTACCGGCCCGCTGTTCGCCTGCCAGGCCGAAGATGTCGCTCCGGACCTGATGACGGTCGCCAAGGGCCTGACGGCCGGTTACGCACCGATGGGCGCGGTATTGATGTCGGACGCGGTGTACCAGGGCATCGCCAACGGCGACGCCGCCGCGATCGTCGGTCATGGTCATACGTATTCGGCGCACCCGGTCAGCGCGGCCATCGGCCTCGAAGTACTGCGCCTCTATCACGAAGGCGGCCTGCTCGAGAACGGCGTTCGTCATGCCGAGCGTTTCGCACGCGGCCTCGATGCGCTGCTGGCGCATCCGCTGGTCGGCGATTCACGTCATCGCGGATTGCTGGGCGCGCTTGAACTCGTCTCCGATAAAGAAACCCGCCAAGGCTTCGACGCATCGCTTCATTTGTCCGACCGGATCACGGCAGCCGCCTACCGGAACCGTCTGGTGTTCCGCGCTTTCGGCGACAACATCCTGGGTTTTGCGCCCGCCCTCAGCTACACGGAAGCAGAGTTCGACCTGATGTTCGAGCGCCTTGAGAAGACGCTTGACGACGTGCTCGCCGAACCCGAAGTCCGCGCCGCGCTGAAGCTGAACAAGGCCCCGGGCGGATCCGAAGCAGGCGTCAAAGTCGAGATGAAAGCCCACGTAGCTGCGTGATAAGATCAAACGACAAAGATCAAATCACACTGTTGAGACGATCCCACGCAACTGGAGAGACACCCTGACGATGAGCAGCGAAGGCAAGCTTGACCGCATAGATCTGCGCATCCTTTCGCAATTGCAGAAGAAAGGCCGCATCACGAATGTCGAGCTGGCCGACGCGGTCGGGCTCTCGCCGAGCCCGTGCCTGATCCGCGTGAAGCGGCTGGAGAAGGCGGGGTATATCGTCGGATATGGCGCGCAGATCCAGTTGGAAAAGCTCGGCGACGTACAGATCGTCTTCACTGAAGTCACGCTTGCTGATCATCGCCGCGAGGACTTCATCAAGTTCGTTGCGGCGATCAAGGATGTGGATGAAATCGTGGAGTGCCATCTGGCAAGCGGCGGATACGACTACCTGCTGAAGTTCGTCACGCGCAGCGTCAGTCACTACCAAAGCATTATTGAAGGTTTGCTCGAACGCGATATCGGCATTGAGAAGTACTTCAGCTTCATCATCATCAAGTCGGCATTCGTGAAGAATCACTACCCGCTCGAAAGCCTGTTTTCACAGAATCACAGTTAGCGAATCAGCTAATCTTGGGGAACCGACGGCAGGTTCCATTGCGCGAACTCCTCGGCGAGAAAGTCCACGCATACCCGTACTTTCGCCGACGCAGCCAGCCGCGCCGGGTACACCGCCCAGACGTTGGCGGGCTGCGTAACGTCAGGCAGCACTTGCAGTAACTTCTCGCTCTCAAGCAACGGGCGAACGTCCCACAGCGAGCGCAGCACGATCCCGCGCCCGGCCAGCGCCCATTGCACCGCGACCTCGCCATGATTCGTCGACAACGGCCCGGTCACCTTGATCGAAACCGGTTCGCCACGCACATGCAAGCGCCACAAACCGAACGGATGATCGCGCTCCTTGATCGCCAGGCACGCATGGCTCGCGAGATCGGCCAGTTGCTTGGGCGCGCCATGACGTTCGATATAGTCCGGCGACGCGCACAGCACCCGATGATTCGACGCCAGCCGCTTGGCAATCATATGCGCCGCGATCTCGTCGCCAATGCGGATATCCAGGTCGAAACCTTCCCCCGCCACGTCCACCAGCCGGTCGAACAGATCCAGGCGCACACTCAGTTGCGGGTGTTGATCGGAGAGCCGCGCCAGCGCGGGCGCCACGATATGCCGTCCGAAACCGAAGCTGCTGGAAATGCGCAGCGTGCCGCGTGGAATACGGCGCGTGGTGGACACGTCTTCGACGAGATGATCGACGTCATCAAGAATTTTTTCGGCCCACGCGTAAACCCGTTCGCCGGCCTCGGTAATGGCGACGCGGCGTGTGGAGCGATGCAGCAGGCGGGTGCCGAGGTCGGTTTCGAGCACACTCACGCGCTTGCTGACGTAAGCCGCGGAGACCGACAAGACCTCCGCCGCCGCGCTGAAGCTGGATTTGCGGGCGACTGTGCAGAAGACGCGGAGATCATCGAGATTTGGGGAAGACGGGATATTCATTATTCACGCTTCGTGCACAGTGGCTTAACCAAAACGTTGATTTTAAGCCTAGCAGAGCGGAATAAAATAATAGCCACAGACCCCACCCATGGACGCGGCTTTGCGCCTTAGTGGATTAGCGACGAAGTTCGAAGAGAGTACAAATTCAAAGGGGGGTTCTCCGCGGATAGCGCGGGATGCCCCTTAGGCGGGTTCAGTCACTGGTGGCGAAGCGAGTCAGAACCCGTGTTCGGAGAAGGAGGGTTTCACACATCCTCCGCTCTGGCGAGCACCGTGCTTTTGGGGCACCTATGAATGGGAACTGCACGCTGTGGACACTTAGGGTAGCGTGGTTGAAAGCGTTTTCTTTGCTTCGTTTCTTTGTCGCTAAGGACCAAGAAATGACGTGCCGCCACGCACAGTGGCTAACAGTGATAAAGAGAAAATCCGACTCACGCAGACCGCCAAGGCCGAAAGCAGCGACCCGGGAATGACTCAGACCGCTAACCTCAGAACCTAGCAACCCGGCATTGACTCCAACCGCTAACCCCAGAACCTAACACCCCGGCATAAACCCCGGGACCGCTCCCCCAAGAACCCTGAACAGTGCGAACGAAACCCCCTTTAACAAGAGCTTCCAAGTCAAAATGAAGCTTTCATTCACGGAGTAACAGTAACAGTGGCAACCCTGAAGGACGTCGCGGTTCTCGCCGGCGTAGGCATGTCCACGGCATCGCGCGCCATCTCCGGTCGCGGACCCGTTTCACCCGATGCGCTCGCGCGGGTGCAGGCGGCAATCGCCGAGTTGAACTTCCGGCCATCGTCGCTCGGGCGGTCGCTGTCGACGCAATCGCTCGGCATGATCGGCATCTTCGTGCCGACGTTCTTCGGCCCCTACTACGGCACTATCCTCAAGCAGACCGATACGGAGTTGCGCAAGGTCCATCGCCATGTGGTCGTGGCAACGGGCTGCGGCGACGACTCTCCGCGCGACCAGGCGATTGAAGCGGTGCAGTTCCTGATTGGACGCGATTGCGATGGCATAGTGGTGACGAGCCATGACCTGCACGACGACGACCTCGTCAAGATGCATCGCATGCATCCGAAAATGGTGTTCCTCAATCGCGACTTCGCGCAGATGCCAGAGGCGTCGTTTTGCGCGGATCATCATCGGGGCGGGGTGCTGGCAGCGCAGACGCTGCTGGCGCATAAACACAAGAAAATAGCCGTGATTTCAGGGCCTTTCCAGGCGTACGACAATCATGCGCGGATCGCAGGATTCTTCGAGGAACTCGCGCGCAACGGCATTGACCGGGCTGAAGTCCAGTTAATCGAATCAGACTTTTCGCCGGATGGTGGATATGACTCGGTGCGGCAACTGCTGGCGTCGAAGAAAAAGTTTACCGGGCTGTTCTGCGCCAACGACACCATGGCAATTGGCGCCATGTCGTGTTTACAGCAAGCGGGTATCTCGGTGCCGCACGATATGTCGGTAGTAGGTTACGACGACGACTATTCGGCCGCGTTCTCCGCACCGGGCCTGACCTCGGTCCACATTCCAACCGCCGATCTCACGCAGAACGCCGTTCGATGGTTGCTCAACGCGTGTTACGGCACGACGTACACGATCTATCGCGAGTTTCCCGTGACCGTCACGAATCGCGCTTCGGTTGCCGCCCCGGCGAAACGCATGCGCACTTGAAGTGACGCCGGCCCGGCGGTCAGACGCCTTCTTGCGCGCGCCGCAGACGTTCGCGGCTGTTGATCAGATGGAGGCGCATGGCGGTACGCGCCGAGTCCGCGTCACCTCGCTCGATGGCATCGCAAATCTGTTCATGCTCGCGATTCACGCGCGTCAGATAGTCCGCGTACTGGGCGGGCGGAATCTGCGTGGCGGTGAGGCGGGTGCGCGGGATCATGTGGGTGCCGAGATGCGTCATGATGTCCACGAAATAACGGTTGCCGGTTGCCTGCGCGATCTCAAGGTGAAAGCGGATATCAGGCGATATGGTTCCGTTCGCTTCGCCCAGGTTGCGCTCGAAGTCGCTCAGCGCGCGCCGCATGGCGGCGATCTGCGCTTTATCGCATCGCGCCGCGGCCAGTCCCGCACTCTCTGTTTCGAGGCTGATGCGCAGCTCGAGCACGGCGAGGGCGTCGATGGAACCCGCCCCTTCCGCGGGGTCGAGTTGGAAGAGTCCTCTGCCCGGCGTTTCGCAGACGAAAGTGCCAATGCCATGCCGTGTCTCTACGAGTCCCGCTGCCTGTAGCTTCGACAACGCCTCGCGTACGACCGTGCGGCTCACGTTAAAGCGCTGCACCATTTCCGCTTCGGTTGCGAGCCGGGTCCCCACTTTGAGTTCGGCAGTTTCGATCTGCTGGCGCAGCGCATCGACCAGTTCGGTCGTCAGGCTACGCCGTACCGGATGGTAAGCCGGGGTTTCGAAGACAGCACGAGTCGGTCTCTGCACGGCTACCTCGGTTGGGATAATGTTTCACCAAAGTTGACAAACGGATTTGCGAATGATTATATGCACGCTGTAGGTCATATGACAACGTACAATAAAAGCAGAATCAAGCGGAAATCAGACCGTAAGGAGCGTGCAAGCTCCCGGCAGCCGCGCTTATTGGAGACAGGCTTACATGGCCAATCAAGAACACACAGTTCCGTTTAAACGCCTGTTGCTGACCGGCGCCGCCGGCGGCGTAGGTAAGGTCATTCGTTCGCGCGTGGCTGCATTCGCGGACAAGATCAGGGTGTCTGATCTGGCGGGGGCGTTACCCCCGGACGCGGCGGCGCATGAAGAAGTCATCTCTTGCGATCTCTCGGACAAGCAGGCGGTCGACGCGCTGGTTGCCGGTTGCGACGCGGTCATCCATCTCGGCGGGGTATCGGTGGAACGGCCCTTTGAGGAGGTGCTGGAAGCCAATATCAAGGGGGTTTACAACCTCTACGAAGGCGCTCGCCGGCACGGCGTCAAGCGGGTCATCTTCGCCAGCTCCAATCATGTGACCGGGTTTTATCGGCAGGACGAGAAGATCGACACACATGCGCTGCGACGTCCCGATGGCTACTACGGCCTGTCCAAATCGTTCGGTGAAGACGTGGCCCAGCTCTATTTCGATCGCTACGGCATCGAGACGGTGAGTATTCGTATTGGCTCCGCGTTTCCGGAGCCGAAGGATCGCCGGATGATGGCGAGTTGGCTCAGCTACGACGACCTGCTCGAACTCCTGCAGCGCAGCCTCTTTACCCCTGAGGTCGGTCATACGGTCGTCTACGGCATGTCTGACAACGTAGTCACATGGTGGGACAACCGCTTTGCATCGAAGCTGGGATTTGTCGCGCGTGATTCGTCGGAGCCATTCCGGGCGAAGATCGACGCGCAGCCGGCGCCTGAGCCTGGCAGTGCTGTCGCCGTGTTGCAGGGCGGGGCGTTTACCACAACCGGGCCGTTCGAATAAGGTTCGAACAACGTCCGAACAGGCCCGCTGACCCGGTGACGGGCGGCGTCGCGCGCCCGGTGCGGCAACAAGAAATTGACGCCCGTCCCCGTCACAACCCTAGACATTGCTGCGATGACTTTCTCTCTCGATTTCAGCCCGCTGCTTCCGTACTGGCCCGTCTTCCTGAAAGGCGCCTGGCTGACGTTGAAGATGACGACCGTGGCGGTGTTTTTCGGTGTGATCCTGGGCACGCTGGTTGCGTTCGCCAAGCGCGGCCGGAACCGGCTTTTATCGCGGCTCTGCTCGATCTATATCGAGGCCGTGCGCAACACGCCTTTTCTTGTGCAAATCTTCCTGCTGTACTTCGGGCTGGCCAGCTTCGGCGTGCGCATGCCGACGTTCGCCGCTGCCGCGCTCGCGATGGTGATCAACATCGGCGCTTACGCGGCCGAGATCATTCGTGCAGGTCTTGAATCGGTGCCGCGCGGGCAGATCGAGGCGGCCGAGTGCCTGGGGTTGTCGCGCTGGCGGATCGGCTGGCATGTGATGCTTCAGCCATCCATCGAAAAGGTTTATCCGGCGCTGACCAGCCAGTTCCTGCTGATGATGCAGGCCTCGGCCATTGCGTCGCAGATCTCGGCGGAAGAGCTCACGGCAACGGCGAACACCGTCCAATCCGATACCTTCCGCTCGCTCGAAACGTACATTGTCGTGGCGCTGCTGTATCTCGCGTTATCGCTGCTGATCAAGCTGATTGCATGGGCTGTGGGCGAGGTCGCGTTCAAGCGGCGACGGGTCATGCGCCAGGCCGCGGAGCGAGCAGGCAAGCCGGTGCCGGACCAGGGGCGCATTGATACGGTGATTCCCGGAGGTGCAGCATGACCGGCGGTTTCACGACGGCCCATCTGTTTTATCTCGTGCACTCGATCTGGTGGACGCTCGTGCTCTCGGCGCTGGCGTTCGTGCTGGGCAGCATCGGCGGCTTCGGCGTGATGCTTGCGCGCATCTCGCCGCGCCGCTGGCTGAGCCGGCCGGCGATGGTGTATATCGAAGCCATTCAGGGCATTCCGCTGCTGATCCTGCTGTTCATCGTCTACTTCGGTTTGTCCGTATATGGCTTCCAGGTGCCGGCGCTGGTCGCAGCCGGCCTCGCGCTGATGGTCTACACGAGCGCGTATCTCGGCGACATCTGGCGCGGGTGTATCGACGCCATGCCAAAGCCCCAATGGGAAGCGGCTGAATGTCTGTCATTGACGCGCTGGCAGACGTTGCGCCTCGTGATCATTCCGCAGGCGCTGCGTCTCGCGCTGCCGCCAACGGTCGGTTTCCTGGTGCAGGTCATCAAGATGACGTCGCTCGCTTCAGTGATTGGTTTCGTCGAATTGACACGCGCTGGCCAGATCATCAACAACTCGATTTTTCAGCCGTTCCTCGTGTTCGGGCTGGTCGGGGTCTTCTATTTCGTACTGTGTTATCCGCTCTCGCGCTGGAGCCAATCGATGGAGAAAAAGCTCAATGTCGGCAATCGTTAAGCTCGGGGACGTCTATAAGAGCTTCGGCTCGAATCAGGTGCTCAAGGGCGTGTCACTCGAAGTGGCCAAGGGCGAAATGATCGCCGTGATCGGCGCGAGCGGTTCGGGAAAAAGCACGGCGCTTCGGTGCATCGATCGGCTGGAAACCATCGACCGGGGCACGATCGAGGTATGCGGTATTCGTGTCGATGACCCGAAGGTGGACCTGCATCAGTTGCGCCGCGAAGTTGGCATCGTGTTTCAAAGCTACAACCTGTTTGCCCACCTGACCGTGGAAGAAAACATCATGCTGGCGCTGCGCCACGTGAAAAAACTCGGGCGTGATGAAGCGCGCCGCGTGGCGATGAAAGTACTCGATCAGGTCGGCCTCGCGCAGAAAGCCGATGCCTACCCGGAGCAACTTTCAGGTGGACAGCAGCAGCGTGTCGCGATTGCTCGCTCGCTCGCGATGTCGCCGAAGGTCATGCTGTTCGACGAAGTGACGTCCGCCCTCGATCCGCAACTGACCGGCGAAGTGTTGCGCGTGATGGAGGATCTGGCGAAGGACGGCATGACCATGTTGCTGGTCACGCACGAGATGGCGTTCGCCAAGCGCATGGCGGACCGGATCATTTACATGCATCAGGGGAAGGTGTGGGAGGTGGGTAGCGGCGACATGCTCGACGCGCCGCAGACGCCCGAGTTGCGTACATTCCTGAACAACGGCTTATAGCCTGTGGCCGTTGGCCTGTAGTCCAGGCCCGAAGAAGATCTTTTGAACCGACCATAAAAATGGAGACTGATTTGAAGACCAATCGATTCATCATGCGCGGCTGCGTGGCCGCTTTGTTGCTCGCCGGCGTAGCGCACAGCGCGATGGCCGACCAGCTCGACGACATCAAGAAGGCAGGCAAGATCCGCGTGGCGATTGCGATGGGCACGCCGCTCTTCAGCTACGCCGATGCGAACCTTCAGCCTGCGGGGTCCGATGTGGACACGGCCGTAGCGCTTGCCAAGGACCTTGGCGTGAAACTCGAACTCGTGCAGATCACGAATGCCGCGCGCGTGCCGACCTTGCAGGCCAAGCGCGCGGACCTGGTGATAGCGGATCTCTCGATTACGCCTGAGCGCGCCAAGGTCGTCGACTTCTCGATTCCCTATGCGGTCATCACGATCATCGTAGGCGGGACGAAAAATGAGAACGTCAAGAATTACGATGACCTGAACGGCAAGACAATTGGCCTGACGCGCGCCACTGTCAACGACACCATCACGACGCAACTGGCGAAGGGTGCGCAGATTCAGCGTTATGAAGACGACGCGACGTTGATCACCTCGGTGGTGACGGGGCAGGTCGACATCTTCTCCAGCACGCCATCGAACCTGGCCGAGATGGTCAAGCGCGCGCCTAACCGCAATCTGGAATTGAAGTTCCCGCAGAAGGATTTCGACTTGGGCATTGCGATGAACAAGGACGAACCGAAGCTCAAGGAGTGGGTCAATAACTGGGTGAGCGCGAACCAGAAAAATGGCACGCTTAACACGATCTACAAGAAGTATCACGGCCGCGATTTGCCCGCGAGCGTGACGAAGGGTTAAGCGAAGGGTAGTCGAAAAATTAAGTAAGCCTGCATGATGTGAAAAAGGGCATCGCGATGTTGATCGCGATGCCCTTTAATTTCGTCAACTCGTTTGGCAGGCCGGAGAATCAGGCCGCCGGCGTCTGACCGATCTCGTGGTTGGCCAGATATTCCAGCGCGCGGACCATTCCGGAGTGATCCCATGCCTTGCCGCCATGCGCCGCGCACGCGTTGAACAGCGCCTGGCACGTTGCGGTGTTGGGCAGCGACACCCCAAGCGCCTGCGCCGTCGAGAGCG
>Ga0302234_10002674_pt1 | contig 11205 bp, 8 predicted proteins | sample II_Palsa_N3_2_FD_193576 | JGI IMG/M metagenome (GOLD analysis project Ga0302234, IMG submission 193576) | Peat permafrost microbial communities from Stordalen Mire near Abisko, Sweden - II_Palsa_N3_2 | ecosystem: Environmental > Terrestrial > Soil > Palsa > Peat permafrost | place: Sweden... | reverse complement strand
CTTGCCGCAGGGTGTCGCGATCAACCCCGGGCAGGCCGCCGGTCTCGGCGCCTGCCAGCCCGGGCCGACGGAACCGGGGCCCGATGGGGTGCCCTTGTATCCCGGGCGCGACAACCTTCCCTTCCCGGGACCGAACGCCGCGGCCGAAGGCGAAGCGGAAAGCTTCGACGGCCCCGCCGACTGTCCCAGCTCCGCGCAGGTCGGGACCGACGAAATCGTCTCCCCACTGTTGGCTAAACCGGTGCAGGGCTCGGTCTATGTGATGCAGTCCGACCCGCCCGATCTCGAGCTGTTGCTGACCGCCGAAGGCGAAGGCGTCTACCTCAAGCTCCTCGGCACTGTCCACCTCTGCGAAACCGCGGGCGAGACGCTCGCGGGCACGACCTGTGAAGCCCCCGGCCAGCTGATCACGACGTTCGACGAAACACCGGAGTTCCCGTTCACCGACTTCAAGCTCAACTTCAGCGGCGGCGCCCGCGCCGCCTTGGTCACGCCCTCCCGCTGCGGGACCTACAGCCCGTTCACGGACTTCACGCCGTGGAGCACCCCGTTCTCGGCGGACGCGTTCCCCCTCAGCAGCTTCACGATCGACGCCGGTGTCGGCGGAACCGCATGCCCCGGCAGCCCGTTGCCGTTCCATCCCGAACTGATCGCGGGCGTCACCAACGACCAGGCCGGAGCGTTCACGAACTTCTCGATGCTGCTGACCCGCGGCGACGGTCAGCAGCGCATCGGCAAACTCCAGTTCAAAGCCCCCGAGGGCCTCACCGGCTTCATCTCCAAGGTGCCGCTGTGCACGAACGCGCAGGCCGAAGCGGGCGCGTGCCCCGCCGCCTCAAAGATCGGGCACACCGTCGTCGAGTCCGGCCCCGGACCATACCCCCTCGTGGTGCCCGAACCGGGTCAGGAACCGGCCCCGATCTACCTCACCGAATCCTACGACGGCGCCCCGTTTGGCCTCGCGATCGTCGTGCCGCTGCACGTCGGCCCGTTCACCCTGGAAACCCAGAAAGTCAGGGCGAAGATCGAAGTCAACCCGATCACATCCGCGTTGACGGTCACGACCAACGAACTGCCCCAGCACGTCGCCGGCGTCCCCACCGACCTCAGAGAGGTCGACGCCGTGATCGAACGCCCCGAATTCATGGTCAGCCCCACCAACTGCAACGAACAACAATTCACCGGGATCGCAAACGGCGCCCCGCCCCCCGGCCAAAACGAACCATCCCAGACCGCGGCACTGTCCTACCGCTTCCAGGTCGGCTCCTGCCAATCCCTGAAATTCGAACCGAAATTAAGCGTGAGCACGAGCGCGCAGGACAACTTCAACAACCTCGGCGCCGACCTGATCGCCAAGGTCTCCTACCCCAACGTCCCGCAGGGCACCGACGCCGACATCGCCAAGTTCAAAGTCGAACTGCCGCTCGCCCTGCCGTCCCGGTTGACGACGTTGCAGAAGGCCTGTGTGAACAAGGTCTTCGAAGAAAACCCGGCGAGGTGCCCGCACGAATCGTTCATCGGCCACGCCGTCGTCCACACCCCCCTGCTCCCCGTCCCCCTGGAAGGCCCCGCCGTGTTCGTATCCCACGGCGGCGAAGCCTTCCCCTCGCTGACGCTGGTCCTCCAGGGCGACGGCGTCACCGTCGACATCGTCGGCACCACCTACATCAGCCACACAGGCATCACATCCACCACCTTCAAGACGGTCCCCGACGCCCCCTTCAGCACGTTTGAACTGACCCTCCCCAAAGGCAAGTACTCAGCCCTCGCCACAAACACAAACATCTGCAAACCCGTCAAGACCGAGACCGTCAAGAAGAAGGTCGAGGTCAAACGCAAAGGCAAGACGGTCAAAGTAACCAAAAAGGTCTCAGAGCAGGTGGCGGCCCCGTTGTTGATGCCGACGGAAATCATTGGACAGAATGGGGCCCAAATCCACGAGAGCACCACGATATCGGTGACGGGCTGCCCGAAGACTCACAAGGCCAAGGCGAAGCACCGAAAGAAGGCGAAGAAGCGGAAGTGAGCGCGCTTCGCTACGAGCGGTGTAGGAGCTTGCGGAGCAGTGTCCACAGCTCCTGTAGGCCCCACGACCCGCTTGGTCCGGTGGGTATGCCCCTGCCGGGGATGCCGGAGGGAGGGGGCAGCGGTGCGGGCTTGTTGTCCATTGAGTTCATGGTAGCGGTCAGGTCAGCGATAGCAAGCCGTAGAGGACTGCCAGCAGGATTGGTGCGCGGGTCGCGAATACGAGCGCTCTGCGGCGGCGTGCGAGCTCTGCCCGGTTCTGTCGCGCTCTGTTCGCAAGATCGGCTAGGAGCTGCGTCAGATAGGCGGCCTCGGTCTCGGTGCCATAGTCGGCATAGAACGTCTCCGGGGATGGCCCGACGTTCGGTTCGGGGCCTCTCGTGCTCCCCCAGAGGCAGGCGAGCGCGCCGAGCCCCGCGCCGCCCAGCAGCAGCCAGCGTCCATGCTCCAGTCCGTGGGGAAGGGTGATCAGGATGCCCGCGGCGGCGACAAAGAACGCGAGCAGTCCCAGGAGCTTTGAGTCCAGTGCACTGTCGGCCTGTACCTGCGCGGAGAGCTCCTCGTGGCTGGCGTACACGGCGGCGCGCAGGTTCTCGACGACGACTGTCGGTATGTGGTCGCTTGTGGACATCCCTACTCCCTTCTCCGACGGGAGCGCCCAAACGGGACACCTTGGTCCAAAAGTGTTTCCGGCGGGCCGCGGTTGCAGGCTCGGCCGAGGTGGTCCCGGCGACGCTGGCCGTCGGCGTGCCCTGCGCCAAGAGCGTTTGCACGCCAAGTTTGAGCGGCGAACGCCTGGAAACACTGGGCGCTCGAAAGTTTTGCCCCGGAAATCGCGGATGCCGTCGCAGTTGGGTGCTAGCTTCGATGTCGGTCAGTCCAAGACCGCAGCATCCAGCTTTCGCCGCACCGCATCACTCTTTGACAACCGCATACTTTCGCCGGCCCGGCCGATCGATTTGATCTCGGTTTTACGGTCGAAAAAATGAAGTCCGATCCTGCGCTGATGTATTCGTTGACGCGTCGCGAGAAGCAGGTGCTGGTGCTGCTCGGCCGGGGCTGGAAAAACGCCGACATCGCAGTGGAGCTGCAGGTCAGCACCGAGACGGTGCGCACGCACGCTCAGCACGTCTACCGCAAGCTCGGCGTACGCTCACGCAAAGAGTTGCTGGGGGTGGAACCGTACGGGGTCAAGGCATCCACCGTTTTCTCACCCAATAAATCACCCGAAAGATCACTCGTTGGGGTATAGCTTTTCGCTTCGCATTCTGCTAATAATTCGTCTACTGGGTAGTGGGATATGCTCAAAGCAAAGGGGAGACGTGATGCGGGTCATGCACCTTGGTCCAGTCCGGCAAGCCGCTCCACGCGAGCGGGTTCAGAGGCGCCGAGCAAGCTGGTTGGCCTGTCTGGTGGTCTTAGCCGCGGCCCTGCTCGCATGTGTCCTCCCGCAGGTCGCTAGCGCGGAATCGGGACTGAGCTCGGGACTCGGGGCGAGCACGGAACTCGGAGCGAGCGCCGAACCCGAAGAAATATCTTTGACCCCTTCCACGACAAAGCCGTACTACGCCTGTCCTCATGAAGGGTGTGCCGCAATCAACGAGCCGCCCTCGATCAAAACGGCCACCGGCTATGCGCTGCCCGACGGCACGCCCCTTGTAGGTGGTGGACCAAACGGCGGCTACACTGCAGAAGAATTGGAGTCGGCGTATAACATCCCCAAGACGGGCGGAAAGGAACCGGAACAACAGATCGTCGCCGTGATCGACGCGCACGGCGACACAACGGCCAACCAAGACCTCAAAAAATATCGCGAACAGTATAAACTTTCAGCCTGCACGGAAGAAAACAAATGCTTCCGCAAGGTCAATCAAAAAGGCGAAGAAGGCAACTATCCCGAATCCGGTTTCGAAGGGTGGGGCACCGAGACCTCGCTGGATCTCGATATGGTCTCCGCTGCCTGTCCCGAATGCCATATTGTATTGGTCGAGGCAAACAACGAAGAAGAGTCTGAAATGGGAGCGGCCACCAATAAGGCCGTGGAACTCGGTGCGACGGAGATCAGCAGCAGCTATATCTTCCCCGAAACCTATAAAACCAGATGTGGTGAAGCTGATTGCACGCAATACAGCTCTGATTATAACCATCCTGAATACGACGGTCATCCGGTGGTGATCACGGTTGCCGCCGGGGATTATGGGTATAATAACCACCTCTATCCAGAGTTACTGACAAAAGACGCTCCGACATTTCCTGCGTCGACGCCGACCGTGATCGCCGTGGGAGGCACCGAACTGAACATTGAAAAAAACGCGCGCACCTCCGAGAAGGTATGGCCCGAAACCGGCAGTGGGTGCAGCGCATCCGAGTCCAAGACCAACACATGGCAGAAAGAAACAGAAGAAAAAGAGGGCAGGAAAGGCTGCACGAGCAATCGTACCGACAATGACGTTGCCGCGGACGCTTCGTGCAAAACACCTGTATCCTTCTATAGCACCCCTGAATTTGGCGGTTGGTGGTACGAGTGCGGCACGAGCGTGAGCTCCCCATTCGTCGCCGGGATCGAGGCGCACGCCAATGCGTATACGAGGGCCTTGGGCGCCAAGGCGTTCTACAACAAGCCAAGCATGTTGTTTCACGTCAGCGAAGGCAGCGACGGGGAATGCGGCACTGAATCTGAATCGACGTATTATTTGTGTCACGCTACCAAAGAAGGCTATAACGGTCCGACGGGTATGGGCACACCCGATGGTGTGTTCGAAGTAACCGGCGCGCCACTTGCGACTACGGGATCGGCCACGGGCATTACCGAAACGGGAGGAACGCTGCACGGCACGGTAAATTCCGGAGGACTGGAAACAAAATACTATTTCGAATACGGGACTACGGAATCGTATGGATCGAAAACGGCCGAAGCAAGCGCTGGGTCGGGCACGAGCAACGTGGAAGAGAGCAAAGCCGTCACTGGCCTGACAGTGGGTAAAACCTATGACTTCCGCATCGTTGCGACCAACAGCGAAGGCACTACTCGCGGCAAAAACCAGACGTTCAGGCCGTCGGGCAAACCGACTGTGGAAACCGGGACGGCTACGAATGCGAGCGAAACCAAAGTGACGTTGAACGGTGTCGTGAATCCAAAGGGTGTGGAAACGAAATACTACTTCGAATACGGCACCACGGAATCATACGGCAGAAAAACCGCAGAAGAAAGCGCTGGCTCGGGCGGTAGCAACGTGGAAGAGAGCAAAATCGTAACCGGACTCGCCGCGGGCACAAAATATCACTTCCGGATCGTTGCGGTAAACGAACACGGGACTTCGGATGGTGCTGACCAGGTATTTGTCACTGCTCCGTTCGTCTGGTCGCTCCAGACGACCCTGAACCCAGAAGAAAGTGTAAGCGAATTCTATGGAGTGTCGTGCGCGTCGTGGACGGTATGCACAGCGGTTGGCTCCCATTATGTTGTGATCGAATATAGCAACCCTTCGCTGCTCGCCGAGTATTGGAATGGTAGGGAATGGTCTGTTCAGGCAACGCCGAATCCAGTCAAACCGGGAGCCGCCGGAGAATGGTCTCAACTACTGGAGATATCATGTCCGTCATCCACGGCGTGCACCGCTGTCGGCAGCTACCTGAAAGAAAACACGGTCAGCCCGCTGGCGGAGCGCTGGAATGGCGTGGAATGGACGATCCAGTCCACGCCGAGCACGGGAGCCAAATACACTAGACTCCAAGCGGTATCGTGTTCGTCGACAAGCGCGTGCACGGCGGCTGGGTTCCACGAAGGCGTCTCTGAACCAGCGGTGACTTTAGTAGACCGATGGAACGGCACGGAATGGAAAATCCAGGCCACACCCAATCCGGAAGGAGCTAAAGGAAGCGTGCTTGAAGGAGTGTCGTGTGCATCTTCGACGGTGTGTACTGCGGCTGGGTACTATAAGAACAGCTCCGGTACTCGGGTGACGCTCGCCGAGGAGTGGAACGGCACTGAATGGAAAGTGCAAACCACACCCAACCCCACTGGCGCCAAAGAAAGCCTACTCAAGGGCGTGTCGTGTATCTCTTCGACCGCCTGTACCGCGGATGGGTACTACGAGAACAGCTCGGGCACCACGGTGACACTGGCAGAGGCCTGGAACGGCTCGGAATGGAAAGTCCAGACGACGCCTAACCCGGAAGGAGCTAAAGAAAGCATTTTGCGAGGAGTGTCGTGCGCATCTTCGACGGCGTGTACTGCGGCTGGGTCCTACGAAAACAGCTCCGGTACTCGGGTGACGCTCGCCGAGGAGTGGAACGGCACTGAATGGAAAGTCCAGTCTACGCCCAACCGAGAAAAATACTCGAACTATCTCTACGGAGTGTCGTGTTCATCTTCATCTATGTGTACCGCGGCCGGGTTCGCTGGCGGTGGGACTTTGGCGGAGCGCTATGAATGAGGGACGAGCAGTGTTTTTGCGTATTAAAAGGCACATATGGGCGTCGCGGTCGCACCGCAACAATGGCTTAGCTGAGCCCGAGCCCGCCACTGGGCGTGGCGAGTGGTTTGCACGTCGCGTCCTCGTTGTGCTTGCCACGGTGGGCGTCGCCCTGTCTGTCGCTGCCCTGCCCGCCATGGCGCGCGCGGCGGCGTCGCCCTCGATCGAAGACCTCACCGTGTCTCACGTCACCGAACACGATGCGACGCTGGAAGCGCAGATCGACCCGAGCGGGCTGGAAACGACCTACGCATTCCATATGACGTCCTATGCCTGCCCAGACGGAGGATGTGCGGCGATCGATGACTGGGTTTTGCCCGGCGGGAGTATCCCCGCCGGAACCGGCGATCAGACTGTCAGCCTCGACCTCAACGGCGCCGGTGTGATGTTGAAGCCGGGTACATCGTATAAATATGCGGTGACTGCCTCCAATGCGGTGGGCGAAGCTCCAGCGGGGGGAGAATGGGAAAGTACCCAGCATGAATTCACGACACTCTCACCTCCCCCCGTGATCGAAAGCGAGTCCGCGTCGAATGTCACCGAACACGACGCGACGCTGCAAGCGCAGATCGAAACAAACGATCTCTATACGGGCTACTGGTTTCAGATCGACACGAATAGCAGCTACGATTTCACACGGCCCAACTGCCCTTTCGAAATTGGTGGAGCTGGCGGGTGCGAATCGATAAGCTTGGGTGAACCGCTGCCGGCGGGTCTGGCTGAGCCCCAACCCGAATATATTCCAGCGGGCTCCGGCAATCGGGCCATCAGCGTTGACCTGGGGAGTATCGGGGCAACCCTCCAGCCAGGTACTACGTACCACTATCGGGTGATCGCGTCCGACGGTGGTTCGATAGTCGATGGCCCCGATCGGACGTTCGCGACGCCCAGTCAGTCCACCTCGCCGCCCGCCGAGCAGGGCACTGAACTGTCGTCCTCATCCGGTGGTGGTGGTGGCGGCGGTCAGCCCGCTGTGTCGCCCGTGCTTCTCTCCTCGCCGTCTGCGGTGCTTGATTTATCCAGCCCGCACGTGCCGGCGACAACCAAGTCAGAGGCGACGGGGAACGCCCCGAAGCTCGCGAAGGCGCTGAGGGCATGTGAGAAGCGCCCTGAGAAGCAGAGAGCAATTTGCCGGAAACAGGCTGACAAAAGGTACGCCACGACTGCCAAGAAGGCGAGTAAGAAGGCAAACGCGCTAGACCGTAGCTAGGTGTATCGTTACGGGAGGTTCTGATGGTCGGTTCGACGAGCAGATCGTTCCCCTCGCGTGCCCTCCGGTGCATGCTTGTCTCATGCGCCATCCCGGCTGGCGTGCTCGTGCCATCGAGCGCGCAAGCGTTGACGGGGTGCGAAGCAGTCCTGCCCACGATCGAACACGTGGGGCTGAAGGAAGTGACCCCGGCGGGCGCCGTGCTCGAAGCGCGGATCAATCCGCAGAACAGCGCGACGAGTTATGAATTCGTGATCGTCCAGCAGTGGCGCGATCCAGAAAACCCATCGAACCGCAGCGAACTGACGTCCGAAGGTCCTCGGGCGCTGGGTGGACCGATCCCCGCGGGCGCCGGCGATGTCACGGTGAGCGGCCTAGTGACGGGCCTCGAACGTGGCTATATCTACTGGTATGAAGTGCTCGCCACGAATCTCGGTGGCGAAACGAGGTCCCACGGCGGCAACTCGTTCAACTACTACTACGCGGGCCTCCTCCCGCCCGGACCAGGGGCGCCTTTTACACCCACCGCGCCGTCCGCGTGCGTACTCGAACACGCCAAGCAAGAAGGCGAACGCATCGGCGCCAGCGCCGAAGCGGAACGTCACCAGCATGCGCGTGAACACGAAGAACTGCTAGCCAAAGAAGACGCCGTCAGATACGCCTCAGAAGCAGCGGCGCTCAAAAAACATGAGGAAGAAGAAGCGGCAGCTAAGGCAACTGGCAGCGTGTCGCTTGACGGGACGAGCGTCACGGTCCAGGGCAACGGCACGGCGCTCGTGAACCTCAACTGCCTAGGGATCGCCAGCTGCCATGGCAAGCTGACCCTGACCGTGAGGACGAAGGCCAAGCGCAGCAAGAGGCACGGTCGATCCAAGACGATGACCATCGGGACGGCCACTTTCTCCATCCCGCCCGGCAAGACGGCGACTGTCATGCTCGAGCTCGATGCTGCCGGACATGCACTGCTAGGCGACGATCGCGGTCGGATGAGCGCCACCCTGACAGTCCTGAAGTCTGCTTCCGCTCCGTCGCAGACGCACAGCGACGGCGTTCAGCTCGTAGAGCAGAAGGCGCATGGCAAGACCAAGAAATAAGATTCCTGTGGTGAAGGGTCCAACGAGCAGATTGCTTCCATCGCGTGCCCTCCGGTGCATGCTTGTCTCATGCGCCATCCTGGCCGGCGGGTTTGTGCTGTCGGTGACCCCGGCGTCGGCGGCCGGGGGCGAACCCACGATCGTCAGCGAGTCGGTGTCTGGCGTGGGCGAACACGACGCGACGCTGGAAGCGCAGATCGACACGGGTGGGTTGGAAACGACGTATGCGTTCTGGTTGGGTCACGAAGTGTGTGCGAGCCCACTGGTGGAGTGCCACATCTCGGTGGCGGGTCCCTTGGGTGAAGGTCGCATCGCGGCTGGTGCGGCGGATGGGGCTGTGAGCGCGATGGTTACTGGCCTTGAAGCGGATACTCCCTATGTGTATGCGGTGTCTGCCGTCAACTCCGCTGGGCTCGCTGCGGTTGGCGCGGCGCTGGCCTGTGTCTAGCTTCTGATCTCAGCACGGAGAACGTCCAGCTCGTGAGTGTCGCGGCAAGCGCTGCTCGTCCCGTCCCAAAACTCCCCTGTTTTCTCACCCGAAAAATCACCCAAAAAATCACCCGACGGGAAAGAGAAACTAGAATATGCTGGGGCCTGAGAGCGGGCACGCGTATGTCCCGTTGAAAGATCGATGTCGGAGCGTCTCGCGCAGGACAGGCTGATGCCAACAGAAATAATCGCCCAGAACGGAGCCCAAATCCACGAGTCAACGAAGATAAAGGTAGAAGGCTGCCCCAAAGCCCACAAGGCAAGGGCGAAGAAAAAGAAGAAGGCCGCTAAGAAGAGCGGCAAGCGATGACGCTACGCGCCGCTGGGCGCTCTTACCGGATGAGCTTGACTTCGGCGTCGACTTCGGTGTCTGCCCAGGTGCGGTCGGTGGTCAGTGCCGGTACGCCGAGCCGAGCTGCCAACACGAGGCAGGCGCGGTCGGCGAGCGACAGTCCCTGTGCCTTGGTGATCGGTCGCAGCTTGGCGATCTCCACACAGTCGGCCTCGGTGATCGGTTCGATGAGTAGCTCGAGGTCGGCGGACTCGGTCTTCAGTAGTCGCTCGGCCACTTGTTGTGGGTCGTCTCCGTTGGCGGCTATGTTCGAAAGCACCTCGGCCCAGTTGACGACGCTGACCGCTGCTCCTGCGCTGAGGGCCTCGACGACGACCGGTGCGCCGTCCTCGTCCTGCAACCAAGCCATCAAGGCCGAGGCGTCGAGGACGGAGGCCGGCTCGACCGGCGCCGGCTCAGCCCTGGGCACTGCGCAGTTTGGACCGGGCGGCTGCGGCCTCGGCGCGGGCTTCGGCCCTTGCTTCCCTGCGTCGCTCGGCGATCAGCTCATCCGTGTAGGAGCGAGTCGGATCGTGACCAAGCATTCCCCGCATACGTTCGGCTGCAGCCCGGCGTCGCTGCGCCGCGAGCTCGGCCAGGGACTTCTTGGTGGCCGGGGACTTCTTCTTGGTCTTGGTCGTCCTGGGGATTTTGACTGCCTGTGCCATGCCCGGAATTGTAGCGTCCCGTCAGGGCTCTGGATACAACTACCCTCTCAGCGTCTCCAGGCGCCTGCGGCGGGCCATCTGCGCGACGTCCGTCTGCCTAGCGCATAAGCCGAGCGGCTGGTGGTCCGGGACTGTGGAGTCTGCGGTGAGTGAGGCGCGGCGCGAGCTGATCGTGGACGCGATGGCGGATGTCGTTGCCGAGCGTGGGATCGCGGGCGCGTCGGTCGAGCTCGTATGCGCGCGAGCGCGGGTCGCGCGGCGCACGTTCCATGCCTGCTTTGCGGATCTCGACGAGTGCGTCGTCGCGGTCATGCGCAGGGGTCTCGAGGGTGCCGGGGCAGCGGCGTCGCGGGCGCTGGACGGTGAGGAGCGCTGGCTCGACGGGGTGCGGGCGGCGCTCGCCGCGACGTTGGCGTTCTGCGATTCAGAGCCGGCACTGGCACGGGTCTGCATCGTCGAGTCGCTGGGTGGCGGTGCGGTTGTGCGTGAGTATCGTGAGCGTCTCGTGGGGGCGTTTCGTGCGTTGGTGATCGAGCGCAATGGTCGTGATGTTCCGAGTATCGCGCCGCAGATCGGGGATGTGGTGATGGCCGCGGCGCTGGGCGCCGTATACGTGCACATAGTCACCGGCCGGCCAGGGCCATTGATCGGGCTGCACGGCCCTTTGATGGGGCTCATCGCCGCGCTATACGCGGGCGCTGGGGAGCTGGAGCGTGAGCTCGAGCGTGCGGCGGCGCTCACACGGGCGATGCTCGCGCCGGATGCGCCGGCGAGCACGAATCAGAGCGCGAGGGCGCGGGTGCGGATCCCGGATGCGCTCTCGCGCCCGGGCGCGTTTCGTCTGCGGGAGTGCCTCTTGTATGTCGCCCACAATCCGGGAGTGTGCAACCGGGATGTGGGCCAGGGCATCGGC